>Ga0307515_10000313_pt1 | contig 119439 bp, 114 predicted proteins | sample 17_EM_MG_FD_194513 | JGI IMG/M metagenome (GOLD analysis project Ga0307515, IMG submission 194513) | Populus trichocarpa ectomycorrhiza microbial communities from riparian zone in the Pacific Northwest, United States - 17_EM | ecosystem: Host-associated > Plants > Roots > Unclassified...
CCCCCCCCTTTACCCTTTGGACCATCGCACAGCTATCTTTGTGTGTTTCGTGAAAGACCCGTAGAGTGATTTGCTTCAAGAATAGTGATTCACTGCTAGGTTCACAATCTAGCACATTATCAATACGCCGAGACGTTTAATTCATTATGGGCTCCTATACCCATCACTCTCCATTAGGGCGGGGTTCTTGTTCATAAAAGTCCGTCACGCAAGTTTCCCACCTGCTCGAGTCATAAATTGTGTCACTCCCACTCTTTCTCCCCTCCACACATTCTATCTTCCTTCACCTCCATCAACCTCATTTGCTCCATAGAAAATAACTAAAAAACCAACTCCAAACAAACAACATGCCTCATCCTCTTGTCAGCCACTGCTACATGTCGCTGTGGGAAGTTTACATTGGTCGAGCCTCTGGTGCATGTCCCATTGCCAAATGTATGTCTCCTCTCTTCTTCTTTGATTCCAATACTAAAGGCCTTGCCTACAGCCCAATGCATCTGGGCCAATCCGTTCGAGATTTCCAACGCATGTGCCCAGGATCGTGTCTGGGCTATCGAGCGTTATGAAAAATGGCTTCTCTCTCAGGAGAAGGCTGATCTTGTCATCAAGGCCAAGAACGAGCTTAAGGGAAAGCGTCTGGCTTGCTGGTGCTTCCCTAAGGCTTGTCATGGAGACGTTCTTGCCAGGTATGTATGGCAGCGGAAGAAGTTTAAAAGGATGCTGATGAGTGGTAGGGTTGCCAACGAGTCCATGTACGAAACTAACATCCGCCGTAAGGAGTTGGGGTTACTCCCTGGCCTCAATGTCCATGCCAAGGAGTTTGTTCCGGCCGCTGTTGAGGCTACCAAGGGTACTTAGGTTTGGCGGTTTCGATTTACTGAGTCTGGAAATGTCTATGTTTTTCCTGCTCGAGTATTTGGCATTTGTTTACAGCTTTTCTTATCGATTTCTTGGTCTGTGAATAAGGGATAACATCAATGTTTTTCCTGCTTGGGTCTTTAGGGTCTTTGGGCTTTTTTGTACGGGTATCTCAGTTTCTTGGTTTGGGAAATAAGGAATAGAATGTTCCCCACTCGTGTCATAGGCTTCTTTACGACCTCTTGATTACTATTTAAACCTTCTCAATACTACCCTCAATATCTGGGGACTGCATTTCCCGAAACATTGCTGGATGATTCAATGCCATTCGTGGATAGGAAGAGTTCGGTATCATTCCAGCAAAGCATTTCGACCATAACTACATTCCTGATTGCTCTTTCTCACGCTTCACCCCTTGGATTTTATGTGTAAGTATATGCGATAAAAGGTGCTGTAGATTACCGTCATCATATCGTTAATTCCTACCACTCTTCCCCAGGATCTAATTTGGCAAGCCTTGAGCCCTGGCCGGCCAATATACTCGTTACAGGCAGAGAAGAAGGGAAGGGGAGGCGCGGTATACCCCATACAGTATCTACTAGCTTGGGATATCAGCAGCTCCCTCGACGTCTTCCGTATGCTCGTCCCGCACTCTACCTATTGGAATTTTCAGCTTGTACCCTCGGCTTCATCATCTTTTCGTCGTTCCTAGTTGCCTTGTTAATTCGCCAACTTTTCCTTGGGGGTGTTATCCTTCATCTTTGTTTTGCAGTTGGCTCAGTACGCACGGACCATGTCGATCTCCCGTCGTGGCGATGCTAATGTCTTGTCCTCGTGCTCCAATCAAGCGCTGCACATAGCTTCCTATTGCTTTGTCCTTTCCAGACATATCTCTCGTTGTAATTCTTGTCGTCCTCTGGTCATTTAGTAGTAAGGTTGGTTGGTTAACTTGTAGCTGAATGGCGATAGGTAGGAATTAGATGGAATGCTTCAAGTCAGTCGTTCACGATTCTGTCTATGCCATGCCACTTCCATTTATGTTTGCATATCTTATATATCCACAGTTTCTAATTGGATACATCCATGAAATACTCCAAGATTGCGGCAATGAAATACATAAAGCGATCCACAGTCTTACCCCAAGAAAAAACCCCAAATCAAGCATCAAATGACACCCGTCTCCCATTACCCCTCCGCATCTTCTTCACAAACCCCCACACCTTCTCCCGTAGCGCCTTATCGCCTACAACCTTCACCGCTTTCTCGATATTCGTGGCGTTGACATGTTCTTGGACAGCGTTTGCCGCGACTTCTCCCAGGTGCTTTCGCGCGACTTGTTTAAGCGGCGGTTTTACTATTTTCTCGATAAGTGAGGGGTCCATTTTGCGTGCAATTGATGATGGAAGTGTGTCTGCAAGAAAAGGTCAAAGCCAAGGTTCCCGCGGTGGGGAGTTTATATTCTACAGCAAAGTAGGGCACGGAGGAAAGTTTACAACACAATAGGTTGGCTGTGGATCTGGAAGTTAAAATCTGGTCATTGAATGACAAGTTGTTGGCTTGGTTGAATTTTCTGTACGCATTGTAGTTTTTCAGAGAGCTGTTTCATCCGATGATATATCCAGCCAGTTATCCAATACGTCTTAAAGCCTAAACGTATCTAACTACTCAAAACACTGTATAGATACGCCGGTTGTCCAAAAAACCCCGACTAGCACATACCGTATCATCAAATCTCACTACCACACAAGCCAAGCCAAAAACTCGGCTCATCCTCGGCTCTTCAACCAACTGTGACATGCACCACCGACAATGTTTCCCCTCCGTCTCCGCCTCCTGCGCACAAAAGCCCGTACATTCACCACATCCCCGCTACTTTGGAAACTACAGCCGCCACCGTATCTCAACGAGCGCGAGCTCCACGTCTTCAAGAAGCTCGATGAGACACTGGAGCCCTCGCGGTTAGAGGTAGGTCAATGCCTCGGGGAAGATGAGAGGGCTGACAGCAATACAGGTACAAGATGTGTCTGGTGGATGCGGAAGCATGTATGCGATCGAGATTGCGTCGGGAAAGTTTAAGGGTCTGCCGATGATGCGGCAACACCGGCTTGTGAATGAGGTTTTAGCGGACGAGATTAAGATGTGGCATGGGGTGCAATTGAGGACTAAGGCTGAGTAGGAGTATATGATATTGAAGGGAGGGAAAACATCAGAGAGATAGAGTTGACGGATGTATTATACAAAGGCTATCGATCCCAAAAAAAACATGCACCAAAAACGCCTCTATAAGATACACCCCCCGGCTGAGCTACATCTTCTCCAAGGCTTTCCGCATCTCCGCAACATCCTTCTCCCGCTGCGCCAGCTTCTCCCGAACACTCCGTACCTGCTCCTGGACTATCCGCAGCCCCTCACCAAGTCTGTCCAGCTCCAGCGCCTCCGTCTCAATTACAAACTCTCCCCTCCCCTTCGATGTCGCCTTAGTTGGAAGGCTTACGCTCCCGTTGCTCGTAAGGATATCAAACATTGCCTCCGTGGGCTCGTTGAACACCAGCTCCTCGTAGATATACGACGTCACCGGTTCTCGCTGCGCCCTTGCCTGCTCCATCGCCCCCTCGTCGCCCAGGTACGGGTGCAGCTTGAGGTAGTGGAATAACGCGAGTGGCTTCTCGTTGCTCTCCGGGTGGAAGAATAGTTTTATCTGGATCTCGAACTCGCCCCAGCCGGACTCGGTGACTTCGAAGGGGGGATACTCGAGTGCTGCTATGAGTTAGTAGAGGCGGAGCAAAAGCAGGGGAGTTGGGTTACTCCGTGTTGGGTTTGCGTAGGTGTCCGCGTGTAGCTTGAACTGCACTTTCTTGATGAAATGCGTGATGTCGGCGCCGTCGACGCCTGCAACGCTGATGGTCCACGAGTGTGTATGGTCTACGGGCATGCCGCGGGGGCGGTCGGACGGGTCGATGGGATACGCGATGTTTCCGTAGATTATGGGACGGAAGATACTGACGCCCTGTACACGCGGGAGAGAAACAGTGAGAAATTATGTTACTCAGGTGACGGGAGGAGGATAAAAAAAGCAGTAAAGCAATGCGAACCCGGACACGTTGATTGGATCTTGAAGCTGGTACCTTGACGCGCTTTGTGTTTGATGGCGGCATGTTGGGCGTCGGTAAAGAGGAGAAGGAAGAAGGAGGGAACAAGAAAAGTGGGATGATTTGCTGACGGGCAGGGATGAGCTCTGGAATTCTTGCGCTGAGCCTCGCTGCCTATAGTTGCCACGTGAAACCCTTAATTTGACGTCGCACACTTTCCAAGCTCCGAACAACCAACACGCTCATTCTTAGAACACTACAGCAAAAACTACGCATCCTCTCACCGTCATCTACTACAAAGCACCTTATCACATCACACCATGCCTCCCAGTGATACCGAAAACTCACCTAACCCCGAATCCTCCACCGCGCGGGAAACAGCCTCCGCCTCCGCCGACACCACCGAAAACACTCCTGAGCCCAGCTCCTCCTCAACAGACCCCGTCAAAGCGCGCATGGAAAGATGGAAAGCCCTTCAAAACCGTGCCGTGAGCTCTCCCGCCCCCTCTCCTCCGCTCATACTAACAATCCTAGAAAAAATCCTCCGCCACCAACCTCAAAGAAGTCTACGCCGAGCGCCGCCGACAAGCTGTCGACCCCTCAACAACCTCTAAACTCCAGCGCAAGAAAGCGGAAGCCGAATTCAAGCTTGCGCGTGCCGAGGCCGCTGAGCAAGGCGATGACTTTGAGCGTAAGCGTGCGTGGGACTGGACAGTCGAGGAAGCGGAACGGTGGGATCGACGCGTGGAAAAGAAGAAGCGCCATGTCGAAGACGTCGCGTTCCAAGATTACTCACAGACCGCAAGAAAAATGTATAAGAAGCAGATGCGAGAACTGGATCCGGACTTGGAAGGGTATGCAGCTGAGAAGGCGAAGCTGCTGAAGGATGGGTCGGTTGTTGAGACGGAGGACGGAGAGTTGGTGATTGTTGATCGTGATGGAAGCTTCTATGCCGATGCGGATAGCCTGAGCTTCGTTGATAATAAGCCGAAGAAGGAGGCGGTGGATCGGTTGGTGGCGGATTTGAGGAAGGCTGAAGACGCGAGGATGAGTAGGAAGAGAGGTGGTGAGGATGAAGATGTTACCTACATCAACGACAAGAACAAGAACTTTAACCAGAAGCTAGCGAGGGCTTATGGGAAGTACACTAAGGAGATCAGAGACTCTTTCGAGCGGGGTACTATGATCTAGGGAGAGCCAGGGAGGGGCGGGGGATGGGGTTTGGGGGGAAGCGTTTGGTTGGTTTTATGGATTGCCTTTCTTAAAATGGACTTTTTGGAGGCGTAATGGATGTCTTTTCTTTCTGAAGATTGTAGCTAAGAGTCTCTCTGGGTTTAATGATGAACCATGTATGATAGACTTCACAGGCACCCTCGTTGCTCGGTGTAGGGTATGTTCGATAAGAATCATCGATTACCCACAACCATCCAGCCCTAGGTACATGGCTCTGCTGCGCGTGAACATGACAGTAAGAGTCGAGTGGGTCTGCATATAAATCGCGTGGTGTCCGAAAAGCGAACGTACGATATCATTGAGCATTCTTAATATTCGGTTCCATTCTGAAATCGTTCACTAGTTCAAGCTTTTGACAATGACAACCAACCAATTCACATTGATTGGAATTAACGAAAGCAATGACAACACCCAGCGAACGAGTAGAGTCTATTTACGGATCTCTGTGGCATGATCGTGGGCTGATGCCAAGCCCGATCTTCTGGTAGCGATGACATCAGGAGATCTTGACAGCTGTGCACCCAAAATGTCAAACACTTATAAAAGGTTCATCACCACCTTCTTCGTAACGATTCACCGCACACACCAATGGCTCCAACCCGCACCCTCTTAATCTGTGGTGGGTCCGGCTTCCTCGGCTCCCGAATCTGCAAGATTGCTACGGCACGCAACTGGACAGTAACCTCGCTCTCGCGGTCGGGAGAACCTTCCTGGAGCGCACGTCCCGAGTGGGCAGCCCAAGTCAATTGGAAAAAGGGCGATGTCATGAGTCCGGATACGTACAAGGATGCGCTGAAAAATGTCGACGCTGTTGTGCACTCGATGGGGATCCTCCTGGAGGCGGACTACAAGGGTGTGTTGACTGGGAAGGAACCGGTCATTGCAGGACTCAAGAAGGCGTTTGATTCTACTAGGCATACGGCGGATAATACGGTGCGCAGTGGACATGCGGCGTTGAGTTATGAGACTATGAACCGGGATACTGGCTAGTTATCCCCGTGTCCCCGAGTGAGCGTGAGTGCTAAGGCCGCATGCAGCTGTAACCCTCGCCGAAGAAGCCGTGAAAGCAGATGCAAAATCCTTCCTCTACATATCCGCGATCGATTCGTTCTTTACACTACCGAAGCGCTACATCACGACGAAGCGCGAGGCCGAGGAGATTATTGCGGGAATTGGCGAGAAGAGCGGGATGAGGACAGTGTCCCTGCGGCCTTCGTTTCTGTACGATTCTTCACGCGCTTTCACGGTGCCGTTGGCTGGGGTGATGGGCGCGGTGAGCGCGGTTAATGGGTTGTTTGGTGGGAAGCTGCCACTGCTGGGGGCAGCGGGGTATAGGCCATTGTCGGTGGAGGATGTAGCGGGCGCGGCGGTAAAGGCGTTGGAGGATGAGCAGGTGAAGGGTGTTGTTGATGTGGATGGGATCCAGACTTTGGCGACAAGAGTTTGGAGGGAGGGAATGCTGTAAAGGTGTCAGTTCATGGTGTCTGGCTGTATTTTTAAGGCCTTCCCTACTCTACTTAGAGTGATCAATTGACTGACTTCCCATCATCGAGGTTTGTTTAAACGGAGAGAGCCTGATGGCGATAATTGTTAGCTTTACTAACGATGACGTCTGGTGTCTTATCTCGATCTCCACGCTGTGGCGGCTATTTCCGATCAAAAATTCACCCCCACCATCATGCCCCGCCACCCTCATCCTCATCTTAAAATACTTCACGTCCTCTCACCAGAGTCACCACCTCAATAACGCCCTAGCAATGTCCAAAACAACATCTCCAAAACGAACCGCCGTAATAGGCGTCCTCGGTACGCTTGTCCCCTCCTACATCTAACGTCCTCACGTTCTGACTCACGCCACCCAGCTCTCCAAGGCGCCTTCCATGAGCATATCCAGCTCCTACAGCGCGCCTCCAAACAACTCACCTCCCCGTATGAACTAAGCTTCACCCTCGTCCGCACCGCCCCGCAACTCGCCGCCTGCTCCGCCCTCATCATCCCCGGCGGCGAGTCCACAACCATGGCGCTGATCGCCGAGCGCTCCAACCTCCTCGAGCCACTCCGCGAATTCGTCAAAGTATCGCGCCGGCCGACATGGGGGACATGTGCAGGGATGATCCTACTCTCGGAGTCCGCGAACCGGACGAAACAGGGCGGGCAGGAGCTAATCGGTGGTCTCGACGTGCGCGTGAACCGAAACCACTTTGGAAGACAGGTTGAGAGTTTCAGCACGCCGCTAAAACTGGAGTTTCTAGGGGAAACGGAGGAGCCGTTTATGGGTGTGTTTATTAGGGCTCCCGTTGTGGAGGCATTGCTGCCTGCCCAAAAGGGTGTCCCGGAAACGGAAGAGGTCCATGCGCCGAGTAAACAGCCCCGAGGGAAGGTTGAGGCTCAATTAATGGATGAGGGGAAGGTGGAAGTGTTGGCGGAGTTGAGAAGGGGCGTTCTCCCGAAGGTGGGCTTAGATAAGGCGGATAGACCGACTGAGGGGGTAAGTGATAGTGAGAGGACTAGGGAGAGGGCAGGAGATGCGAGGGTGGTTGCGGTCAGGCAGGGGAATGTGGTGGGGACTAGTTTTCATCCGGAGTTGACGGGGGATGTGAGGATGCATCGGTGGTGGCTAGAGAAAGTTATGGAAGATCTGGCGAAAAGGGAGAGGCTGGGGGGTGAGGTTTAGAGACAGTGTTCTGCTGGTGTTATAACAGATAAAAGGGGTGCTTGCTAGATGCGTGCTTTGGTTCTTAGACAAGTTATGAGACTTGGATTTGACTTTTGGACTTGACAGCGCATGGATATCACTCGACGGTTGACGCCAAGCTAGAATGACAAAATTTGCGTTATGGAGGTTAGGGGACATCTCAACAACTTCGAACCCTGCATTAGGGATCAGCAGTGCCACCTTATCCGCTGCTTTGCCGGTTGCTGTTCCTGCACTTGAGCGTCGTACACAACAGAATCTGTCTTCACGAGCCAGTCTGCCAGCAGTCTTGTGATGCCTACTGTGCTTTAACATCTTCCGATCCTCCTTTTCGTTGCGAATTCTCACCAACAACAATACCCCACCCCAACTTCTTCCCCACTGCTAAACCAAGCTACCACGGTGAACTATCGCACTTATATAGCCTCGACCTTCGCATGACTAGCAGCTAAAAAGACTTCTATCTAACCGTCACATTCCACCACCCTTACTACCACCCGCCATCCGCCACCATCTTCCTACAACGAAGCCAAATAGGCTCTATGAACCTCCTGACGCTCATCCCCGCGAGCATCCTCGGCCTCATCATGGTGCTGTCACTCCTCGGACATATCTTCAAGACCTGCCGCTTCTTTGCCCGCATCTTCACTTGCTACGTCCTGCTGGCCACTTGTGCTACCTACGGTGTTGTCGCGTCGGTTGCGCTCCGCCTCATCGGCAAGGTGTCGATTGCGCAGTGGGCTACCGCCAGGGCGATGAAGAATTTGGGATGTCCTATTATGGGTATTGAGTTTGACGTGGAGGGTGAGGAGATCCTCGAAACGAGACCGGCCATTTTCATCAGCAATCACCAGAGCGAACTGGATATCTTGTTCCTTGGAAGGGCGTTCCCCAAATATTGCAGTGTTACCGCGAAGAGGAGTTTGAAGTACCTGCCGTTTTTGGGGTGGTTTAGTATGTTGCCCTGTCAGAGCGATGGACGCATAGATGCGTGGACTGATGTGGTGTAGTGGCGCTGAGCGGAACTGTGTTTATCGATCGTGGAAACCGGCAAACCGCTATCAAGGCCTTCGACGGCGCGGTGAAGGAGATCAAGGGAAACAAGCAGAGCGTTTGGATCTTTCCAGTGTGTACGCTTTGCGTGATTAGGTGGATATCTTTCCCTGACGATGAGATAGGAGGGTACCAGGTCGTACTTTGGCAAGCCTGATTTGCTGCCGTTCAAAAAGGGAGCGTTCCATTTGGCGATACAGGCGGGTGTGCCCATTGTTCCTGTGGTCGTGCAGAACTATGCACATGTGTTGCATCTGCAAGACATGACTTTTGAGCCCGGCACCATCAAAGTCAAAGTAATAAAACGTGGTCATACAGTTGAGGTAAAATTTGCTGATCAAAGCGTAGGTCCTGGATCCTATTCCAACCGATAAGCTCACGATGGACGATATCGAGCAAGTAGTTACGAACACCAGAGAGGTGATGCTGAAGGAGATCCAAGCGATGGGTTCACCGAAAGGCAACCTCAAGACCGAGTAAAGGGTGAGCTGAGTGGTTTGTGGCTTCTTAGACAAATAGGTTTCTAGTAGTGAGCGTAAGCAGGGATGAAGAAAGAAAGAAAGAAAGAAAGAAAGAAAGAGCAGGACGATTGATGGTATAAAGATATTTCACTGTATAGAAGCACTTTGGCGTGGTGGCGGGCGTTCTGTTTCTGTTCATGTTTATGCCTGGCAATTGTTTCTATATGGGAGTTATTTGTATGCTAATGACGTTATATATATATGTGATGAGAGAACGATGTAGTTTTATATACAAATTTCTATTTATCGCCTCGTTGAAATTTATGGATTGGTGAGATTTTGTGATTAGAGCGCCACACTAATCAACCCCACCAGCCGCATTATTAGCTTCATCCGAACGCGTGCTCTTCTCGATAATCTTCACCTAACACGCGTTACCTCCACTGCCAATCAACCATCTGATCCACGAAACAACGAGGCCACCACCACCCCCGGACGAGTGTTCTATCGCAAACAGCCTTCACTACGGGGCTGCGCTTCACTTTCTCCATCGTTTCGGCGGCGAATTGTGCTCACCACCACCACCACCACCACCACCACCACCACCGCAAACATGCACATCAAGCAAATCATCATCCAGGGCTTCAAATCGTGCGCCACCCTTCCCTGGGTTCCTGCTAGACTCTCGCAACTACCTACTAACCCTCCACGCCCCCTGCAGCTACAACGAACAAACTGTGATAGAGCCCTTCTCGCCAAAATGCAACATCATCGTCGGCCGCAACGGCTCCGGCAAATCCAACTTCTTTGCGGCGATCCGATTCGTGTTATCGGACGCGTACACGCAGATGGGCCGCGAAGAGCGGCAGGCGCTGCTACACGAAGGCTCCGGATCGGCCGTAATGAGCGCGTACGTCGAAATCATCTTCGATAACTCAGATGAGCGGTTTCCGACCGGGCGTGATGAGGTCGTGTTGAGACGAACGATCGGGCTTAAGAAAGATGAGTACACGCTCGACCGGAAAAATGCTAGTAAGAGCGATGTTATGAATCTTCTCGAGAGTGCGGGGTTCTCGAGGAGTAATCCATACTATATCGTGCCGCAGGGGAGAGTCACGACGTTGACAAATATGAAGGATGCCGAGAGGTTGTTGCTCCTGAAGGAAGTCGCCGGAACTCAGGTCTATGAACAGCGCAGAACTGAGAGTTTGAGAATTATGGAGGATACTGATAATAAGAGGGCGAAGATCAATGAGTTGTTGAAGTACATTGAGGAGAGGCTTACGGAGCTGGAGGAGGAGAAGGAGGAGTTGAGGGGATACCAGGAGAAGGATCGTGAGAGGAGATGTCTCGAATATACCATTTACCACCGGGAGCAAGTCGAGATTGGAAATGCGTTGGATCAGATTGAGGAGGGGAGACAAAGAGGGCTGGAGATGAATGAAGACTCCCGGGAGTTGTTTGTGCAGCGGGAGGGGGAGATTCAAAAGCTGGATCAGAAAATCATGGCTAGGAAGCAGGAGGCGGAGCTTTTGAAGGTTGATAAATCGCAGCTGGAGGAGGAGCGGAGGGAGCATGTTCGACATCGCGCGCAGATCGAATTAGATGTTAAGGCTCTTACGGCTGACCAGGGCCATTTATTAGAGGCGAAGCGACGGTATGAGGAAGAACTTCAGGAACTTACTACCGCAATCAGAGAGCGGGAGAAAGAACTTGCAGAGTTACTTCCGGAGTATAACCAGAAGAAGGAGCAGGAGCAACTCCTTAAGCAAGAGCTCGCAGAGGCAGACGCCACCAGACAACGACTATATGCTAAACAAGGGCGCAACACACAATTCCGCAGCAAAAAGGAGCGTGATGACTGGTTGAGGAAGGAAATCAGAGAATGCCAGGATACTCTTACGAAGCGCAAAACCAACAGGGCCAATCTAGAGAAGGAAATCCTAGCAACTCAGAACTCCATCGAAAAAGTGGAACAGGAAATCGAACACGCCAGGAAAAAGCTTGATGGCCGCACAGAGGCTCTGGACGGGGTATCGGAAGCTGTCGCTAGCAAACGGGCCATCCGAGACAAGCTCATGGATGAGCGCAAGGAACTTTGGCGCAAAGACGCAAAGCTCGATAGTACCGTGGAAACAGCAAGACGGGAGCTTGAAAAGGCAGAACGTGCACTCTCGGCGACTATGGACAGCAACACCACTCGCGGCCTTAAGGCGATCCGTCGTATCAAGGAGCAGCTGAGTCTTTCAGGCTGCTACGGAACTCTAGCGGAGCTTATGGATGTCGAAGACCGATACCGGACTGCCGTCGAAGTCACAGCAGGCCAGAGCTTGTTTCACTATGTTGTCGACAATGACGAAACGGCCACCGCAGTCCTTACCCAGCTCAATAGGGAAAGGTCAGGTAGGCTCACTTTCATGCCCCTCAATCGTCTAAAACCCCGCCTAGCACACTTCCCAGTCGCGAACGACGTTGTTCCGATGATCGAAAAAGTCAAGTTTGGTGAGGAATACACAAAGGCATTCGAACAGGTCTTTGGAAAGACAATCATCTGCCCTGATCTTAATGTGGCGGCGCAGTACGCACGCTCTCATGGTGTGAGCGCTATCACTCTTGCCGGCGATAGAGCCGACAAGAAGGGTGCGTTGACAGGAGGATACCATGATCCCCGGCGAAGCCGTCTCGAGGCTGTGAAAGCGGTCAAACTATGGCAAGACACCTTTGAGACACAGAGTGCGGAGGCAGCGGAGATCAAGCGCGAACTCGAAAGAAAGGACCAGGATATTACCAGAGCCGTTGGCGAGCTACAAATGGCGGAAGCAGGACGTGCACAGGTTGAGAGCTCGTACGGGCCTCTACGCGCGGAGCTCCAGGGGATGGTGGCGTCGTTGGGACAGCTCAAGGATAGTCTCGACCGCAAGATCAAGAGTTTGGAGAACGTCGACGCGTCGCTTAAGAGTCTGCAGGAACAGCTAGATGCGTACCAAGCCGAGGTTAACAGTGGCTTTAAGAAAACACTAACTACTGAGGAGGAAACGCTGCTAGAAGAACTTGCGCAACGGTGTCAAGAGCTTAGAAAAGAGGTCGGTGTCGTTAGCACTGAGCGCGCCGAGAGGGAGAGTAGGAAGTCTATCATTGAAGTCGAGCTACGAGAGAATCTACGGATGAGATTGGACCAGCTAAAGGGTCAAAGCATGGATAATCTTGAGACCGGCGATTCCAGACGTGGTGGCCGTCGTCGTGGTGACCTCAACGAAACTAAGAACGAACTGAAACGAGTCCAGGAGTCAATCGCGAAGATCGAGAAGAGCCTGGCTGATGTCGAGGAGGGAATCAGCGCAGCCAAAAAGGAACTCGACGCCCTGGAGCGGGAGAAATCCGAGCACCAAGTAGCGCAGCAAGACGAGGCCCGCAACATCGAGCGCCAAAAGAAGCGGATCGAAAAGTCGATGGCGAAGCGTGCACTCTTGCAGGAAAAGGCAGCCGAGTGCTCAAGAAACATCCGAGACCTCGGTGTCCTCCCCGACGAAGCATTCGAGAAGTACGACCGCGTTGAATCTAACAAGGTCGTCAAGCAGCTCCACAAAGTCAACGAGGCGTTGAAGAAGTTCAGCCATGTCAACAAGAAAGCGTTCGAGCAGTACAATAATTTCACAAAGCAACGCGACACTCTGCAGAAACGCCGCGAGGAACTCGATAAATCCCAAACCTCGATCGAAGAGCTCATCCAGGTGCTAGACCAGCGCAAGGACGAGGCAATCGAACGCACCTTCAGACAGGTATCCAAGGACTTTGCGGAGATCTTTGAGAAGCTGGTTCCTGCGGGCCGCGGGAGACTAGTGATTCAACGCAAAGCGGATAAGAACCTGCACGACGATGATAGTGATGAGGATGATGGGGGACAGCGAGGGGGCGGTGTTGAGAATTATACTGGCGTCGGCATCTCGGTCAGTTTCAACTCGAGAGACGACGAGCAGCAGCGTATCCAGCAGCTCTCGGGCGGGCAGAAATCGCTTTGTAACCTCCCCCCCCCAAAACTGGTTCTGCCGGGTAATACTGACTATCTTAGGCGCCCTCGCGCTTATCTTTGCGATCCAGCAGTGTGATCCTGCGCCATTTTACCTGTTTGATGAGGTGGACGCAAATCTTGATGGTGTGTAACAATAACAGCTCACCCACCCCCCGAACTAGGGCTAACAAAGTACAGCACAATACCGAACTGCAGTAGCACACATGGTCAAGAACCTTAGCAGCCGCCATGAGAACGGCCAGTTCATATGCACGACGTTCCGACCGGAGTTGGTGCAGGTTGCGGATAAACACTATGGTGTGCTGCATAAGAATAAGATGAGTACGGTGGATGCGGTTACGAGGGAGGAGGCGTTGGAATTTATTGAGGGGCAGAGGGTATAGTGATACCACAGGAGGTGGGGAAGGGGAAGGAGAAAAAAGGGGGGGTGTATCAGTACTGAAGAAGTAAGTTTTCATGCTTGTATGAAATTTAGGGTTTTTTTGCTTTCAGGAGTGTATTTTTTTTTGATTGCTTTTTTTGTAACGGAAGCGGAAAATGGAGAACTCGAGGGGGAGTAATGATGATGATGTGATGGTGTCGTGTCGCTGGGTTTTGATATCTAAGACCTGTGAAAAACGTCCCCGACTACGATAGTAGATGATATATTCGTACTATCATCCCGAAGAGAGCGCGGGGAGGTTCTAGTAAGTATAGAGCGTCACAAACTATCAAAAAATTTGGGACTGTGGGACACTGGGACGTCCGGGATGCAATGATCTCGGGAAAGTCTCAGTATATTGTACCGTGGACTCTAACTGGGCTTTAAGGTCAGACAGGTTGGGTTTCATGAAGGGGATTCGAAACCACCCCCTCCAGCAGTGATAAGTAACCAGTCAAAGACAACTACTCAATCTACAATAGCTTTACCCATATTTCATCTACTGACTGTTGTAAGTTAGTATGTCTTCGCTCTTGAGCTTGTCGGATCCGGAGATCAAGCCGGTTTCGTAGAGGTGGAGAACTGAGATGCATACGGTACACGCCAACTACAAACGCTTCGAAATCGACAATAGTGGATCGAACGATGATTGTGCTGATAGGAATTGCTGGAACGGGCATTCTGGTAATAAGGTTTTCCTCGGGCGGTTTGCACAACACGGTAAATGGCGAGTACAATAGCACCATCGGTGTCCCGGATCAGTACAGGTTGTCGTTCTTCATTCGGAAGATAATGCTCTCCAGCGCGTATTCCTTGAATCGAGTCATGCAGTTGAAAGACGGCTTCGATATCGCCTCTGCCAACAAGAAATAGTGAAGTTTCGCAGCTGTATCCGATATCAACAGCGGAAATTTAAGGGAATGGCTGTCCACATATTATTCGCCCAAAAACTTGGTCGAATTATTCAACTTTGGTCCGTTCCCGCTCTAGCTTTAGTTTTTAGACTGGACGAGTCCATGTAAGAAGCCGACCAGACAGCCTTATAGAGCCATGGCAACACCTTGTATTTCCCATAAGTTTTCTACGGTTATATTGATTGCTTCATTAGCAGAAGCGCGCCTTCGCTCTTCGCATTAGACCGCAAGTGTCTGTATCTATTAGTCGATGTCTACTAATAAGAATCGGGGGACCTCCTTTACGGCAAGAGACCATTTGATCTTCATCTCGGGTCCGAGGTTTGCTTAGACGACAAATGATGTGACAAGAACTACTGTATATCTCATAGGACGACGCTATAAACCAGAACAGCGCCACAGCTCTATTGCAAAGTTGCTCTATATTTTAGACGGAGGTTCTTGTCCTAAAAGTGATCTTTCGATATCTAACCTTGTCTAGGAAGAACATAGGCTCAAAACATTCGAAAAGCGACAACCAAACTTATTTTAGAGCATAAAGCCCCGCATTTTGAACGAGGCATATCAATTGTCAATACATAAGAAATAATTTGGCTCTATACAAGTATATGTTGGTGGCAGGCCCGGTTTTGCGAGGTGGACCTGCCGAGTGAGATTATGTGCAATACTTAATAGGCTACGCCTCATGTGCTTTTCCTGCAATCTATCTTCACTCCGCTCACAAGAAGATCTTTACTCGTTGTAGACTGTTGGTACTGCTTGGTCAATGGTGCGCGTGGGTCCGATGGACTGCGTGGAGTTTTCTGCTAAACTACACTACGGTGAAGCACGGGGGCTCCAATGTCCATCATCCTCTGGAACTGCACTTCCGCTATGCTGATCATGTATGGAGTGAGAGCTATTCACTGTCTCTTTGCCCTTACAGTCAAAACATATCGACATCCGATAGATAAGTATTTATGATATAGTCTGCTCCAATCAATCAATCGAACCCAGTAACTTTTGGCCTGGGCTGACTACTGTGGCATACGAATTCTGACATTAAGGGAACATCTCATCAATCGGCCAACGTACATACGCCAACGTACACCAGCATACTTCCGCATTACATTTTTTGCCTTCCCACTGCTTGTTATTTATACTTATTATCAATAGAGAGGGTGCAACCTCGATGGTATATCGTGATGGGCTAACGAGTTGTAGTGGACGAACTAGCTGCGGCAGGGCGTAAAGATTCATTGATAATACATGTAAGTACTAAAAATTGTGGCAAAGTGGCTAACTATTTTACAGGAAGCTATAGGTCGGGTCACTAAGGTACTTATGCGTCTCCTGTAGTTATTGGTGAGGTATGCTGCACTGACTTAATTCCGCTTTCTTTGAGAAATCTGTCAAACTACGGAATACAGAAGATATAACAGCTGATAGTTTGGCTTAGCTAATTAGCAAAGCTAGTGCCAGGGTGTTATAAACACCCAGTGCAGGTTCGAAACTTGCGTTGATCGCAATTCTTTTGTTCCGTTATATTTCTTCAGAGTTCGCCTGCTGGTGTGAGAGATGCTGTAGCCTTCTCAGTACCCCAGCAGCGAAAACAAAGCCGTCTGCAGACTTCCTTCTCGCTATGGTTGTGATTCAAAGTCAGACACTCAAGAGGCAATGCTTAGCTTATTTGGCAGAGAGCATGGAGCTCCAAACGCTAGGCTTACAAGTGCTATAAACAACCGGTGCTATAAACGCCAGGTGCTGTAAAAACCAACGTTGAAGGTTCAAAACCTGTAATGCTCTTCGTTTTCTCCGCTTACTTAGACATGCGGGAGGTGCAATATTCCCCCTGGTCATCACCGCCGCCAGATTTACTCTGCCCTACTGGCCCAGATGATGCGAGTGCAACTAATTGTTGGGGACCTTGCTTTGCCTGAGCAGGGTCCAAACCCTCCAATAAGTAAGAGCTATGCCTAGCTTAACTGGTGTTATAAACGCTAGGTGCTGTAAACACTGAAGCCCAAAGCCTGTAGTTACACTCTTTTGTCCGCCTCTACTCGTTCTGCATGATGGCGACGAGTGATGCTGAACAATTGGACGCAAACAAGAGAGCATAGGCAAGTTGAAAGAAACAGAGGAATTTTCTTACATTCATCCTGTGTCCGTACTATAGCCCTGACCAAAGTATAGTAGAACTTCTAATCAGCTTATATATAAGGCCCCTTTCATCGCAAATAGAAACTCAATAGACTCCTTCTCAGTTTACGGATGAATTTGTATTTTTCCACTTTGCACATAATCATCCATGAGCCGTCATCTAATACTTCTCGCCCAGAACCAACAGGTATGTAAGTCGGATTGACGTGCGTAAGTCGACGGAAAACCAATTTCGAGATATTTTACAGAACAGTAACACCAATGTGAATTAGGAATTTGCTTGATTGTCGGTCCAGCAGAGCACAAGGAGGTGGTCTCAGCTCAAGAAAACCTGTATCCCATTCACGAACGGTCATAAGTCGTCCACGGGCATTTTACACATTGTCTATTGTTGCATGTGTACCTGCATCGTGCCGTCTGCAGTCTCAGGCCCGTTTGCTGGCTCTTAAGCAGTTGGTGTTTCGTCTGTATCAGGAGAGCGGCTCATATCAGTGCAAACGGATATGCAAACGGATATAGATATGGACACGGATATGGATATGGATATAGGAATCAAGTCTGTATATATAGGGGCATTGTGCTCTCGAGATCAGTCCATTAACAACTCTTTCTAGCATCTAAAGTAACATCCATCAAACTAAAAATCGAGTGCGCATCTATGATAACTCTTCAATGACATCACCAACTCGCCCTACGCCGAACTTACAGCTGAAAATTGCATTTAAATCCTTAGGCAAAGTGATTGTCCGCAAGATTTATTGTTTTGCTCGCAGAAAGACAAATCTGGCCACCATCGTCAGGCTGTGGCACATCCCACCCCCGCTTGCCGGCGTTCATACCCCAAGGCACCAGCCTCTAACGAAGACACGTTGTTATTGTGTCTATTCTGGTTCAATGCCCGGACGAGTGTTATTACTGACCTTTCATCTCAACTTGGATACACCTCATATCTGGAGGGGGCCCACCAGAAGCACACGGACTGCGGGGTTACCGAGGACACAGATACGATAGGCCTGCAATAGATCTATAGATTGAGTGAGGCTGCGCGGTAAGACCGTTAAACACAAATCAAAAGAAGGGCATTCACCCTAGGCTAGTAATCATTCAAAACAGTCAGATAGGCCGTCGATTCATAGACTGGTCAGATGAGACAGTACCGGTTAGGCTTTGTTACCGGTGTCTGCAGATATTCTTAGATACCGTATCTGTAGATATCTGCAGATGCCGGGCGGTATCCATGGGTACCTGGAGGTAGAGTACCTGCCGCGTCCCGAACAAGAGTACATGTTTCCACTTTACCGAAACTGGATTTGCAGGAATTCATCAGGCCTACAGATCTGTACAGAACTCTAGAAGCCGGCTTTGGTGTGGGTATATAACTGTACTTAGAAAAGTCTAAGTTGGCCCGGCTGACGACCGGGCCGACCGCTTTAGAATACTGGTCCATAATCAGATCTGGTTGGTTGTCATCCGAAGACATAATTATGTAGGGTGAATTCAGGCCGTTCAATCCCTCGGAATCACCGAGCAGTGATCATGACACGAACACCCCCACAACGCTGTGGACTGAGCAGTCCCCAAGATAGATCGAAGCAGTATCGATCTATTGAAGCCAAGATCGTCGATGAGTACATTTACGAGTTCATCCCAACCTGCTGTAACAAATGAAATGCTTCAGGCTGCCATATCTCAAGATTTGCCCACGTGTTCATTGCCTTACTCTAGAGCAGACATATGCATGGTCAGCGGAGACCACGGAACCCGTCGATCGAGCTAAGCCAAGTTGTATCTTGGTCCGTGACACGATACCATTTTTCATTCCAGCCTGGACAAGTAAAGTGCACTCCATTGGGCACTGCCGGCAGAAACCTTGCGTTGTAGAGTAGGCCATTCACAGACAGAGTCTTTCTACTGCCGATGTGAGCTAGGCAGAAAATCCATTGACCTTCTTGTGCATGAGTCACATACGAAAGTCCAGCTTTCATCCCAACCTCCTCACAGCTCAACCCGCAGCCAAACCAAGGATCTACAGCACATAACTCCGTATCCGGGAGTTGAATGGGGAAGCTGAAACGACTGGCGATATATGTCAAAAGCCACATGGCTATATGCGGCGGTGGGTATCAGAACAGCACTTTGCTTACTGATTGTGTGTGGCATTGCATGTAGCAGATAACCTTACAAATGTTCGTTTGCGATGAAGCTCCAAGTTTGCGCCTCAAATCTGCACCTTCGCTTTGAAAACCAGCCACTAGATAAGCTGCGCTTCTTTTCAATACCAATCATCCGCGGATCAGACATCCGCGGCATAATCTCCCGCCGCGACCCGGCGGAACTACACTACAGACTAGCAAGTGTTGTGTTGTACGTAAATAAAAGGACCAACGTGCAGCACCGCCAACCAGGCAGCGTCCGTGTAGGAGCCGTCCAAGGCGCTTCAGTACAGCAGGGTCTAGACAAACGCCAGTACGCGGTAGTTGGTAGTTATGAAAAACTCCAAGCCTCAAGAACATATATAGTTATGTGTCTGCACTCTCGATGCTGTTTTTCGTCGAACCAAGAAAACAGATGCCTCATTGTGATTACGGGGACAAGGGCTTGAGGCCTCAGGATGGGATGTGATCTAAACGCGCGACGAGCGTCACAAGGTACCTGACACCAAAAGCCAAAGGTGTTCCCTACCTCGCTCCCAACATTCTACTCAGAGCCTGCCTCGTTCAGACTGCCCTCTCCATACCACACGCGCTTTCTACCCGAGTTCCCGCAGCACCAAGTGGGTTCTGGGCCCTGTAGGTTCCACTATCATTGTTCCTATCCGGCAACCGCCAGCTAGGTAGTACATATTTGATGCCGGATAAACTTTTGAACCGTTGATGGATGTTGTATTAATTGATGGGATGGGTTCATGCATGATGCAGCCATATAAAAAGTCATCACGCGATGAACTCCCAAGTGGAGCTTTCTTCCCTCTCTGCTTCTATTTGAAAGTTTTGCTTTAGTACACGCTCTCTAGACAGCCTGGAATTGTTGCCAGATGTGCCAGGCCCCAACTCCCGCAACTGGTCACATTAGCAATCGTAACCTGCTTAAAGCAGTTCACATAGAGTGTAACTAGAAGTAAGTGCTTCTCTGATCGGACCGCCGGTGCTGCCAAGCCCTCATTACCGAGAATAACCTTGCGAGTGCCACTGCATTGTGAATACTACTGCAAGAGTTTAGGGATACCGTAACGGCAAAGGTTAAACTGACCTACCTAATCCACCTCATAGCAGCCAATATTATAATACATGACAAAGGAAACGACCAAACCTTAAGTGCTAGATGAAAGCCTAGACCAACATGTTACACTATACACAAATATGCATGTTCCAGCTTATACGTCAAGAAATCTGCTTGTAAAGAAGTCGACTGCAATTCAAACAAGTCAACTGTTTGTTAAATAAGCTAGCTTATTTATCAATGAGGCAACTGTAAAGTTAAGGCGGCTTGTTTGGAAAACCAGCTGACTGGGCTGCAAAGCATGCAACTTTATAAACAAGTCAACTTATATAGTACTTCAAGTTGCACAAACAGTTGGTAGGATCGCACAAGTTTTGCACCTAATGCCAAGCTGACTGTAGATTGTAACTTTGTGTACGGCTACATTTATGACTGGGTTGCCTACCGTCGCTAGCCCCGTCATCACTGCCATCGCCATACCGGCTCATCACTAGCATAAGCCAGAGTGGCCCAAATACGTATACCTACATGAATCTGAATTCCGTCAGACGTGAGCTACTGCAGATTCATCTAGAAAAACTGAGTCAAAGAACTACTCCCCCTGAGCACCGATTCTCTACCATCGTCAAGAATCCACCAATTAAAACCCTCATGAAATTCACAGGGATGGGATACCATGTTACTGTGGTATTGCTGCGGATTAGTATGCTATAAGAGACTGGAAGGGTAGAGTAGTAGAGTACCCCCGGAAGATATACTTTGGTCACCAAATTGACTTATTTGTCAAGAGATCCACTTTGTGGTAAGTTGTCTTGCTTGACAACTACGGTAGCTGTTATGCAAAGTTAACTTCTTAACAAACAAGCCGACTTATTTATAAAGCCGCCAGCTTTACATACTTATGTATAAGTCGGAACACATGTAAATACCTTGCTCTACTCTCTATGTGACTGTCGGCTAGGCAGTCATAGCTTCTTACATAGACATATACACGAGAGCCAAGACGGAGTCTCTCTTGATCTCCAATACAATCGTCTATCTCTAAGTAACACAACATACAAATTACAACCGAGTGATACTCAATGAATCTCGGCCCACAGCGCCGAAACGGGCATGAGGTATTATCTTCTCCGCTGTTGACAGGCCGTTTGCTTTCCGCTTGTCAGTGATAGAGCGGGAAGCACGCCATGGTGCATGGATCAACCCAGCACCCAATCGCAGCCGTCGACAGGTTTTTTTGACACCTGTAACATCCGACAAATTAAGTTTTGACTGTTCTAGAAAACACCATTATCCGCCCTACGATACCCTGCTATGACACCATATTAGCTATTTCCTATCACAATTGTTTGGAGAGAACGCTAGATATAGCGGGCGAGATGTTTTGATCCACATACCACCATATATGGTATGCGAGTCCTAACCAACGGGATGTCCTATGGCTGCTCACACTCCTTCTGGTTGGCTGCCGCACTGGTACCAGAGCCAGGATTGGGGTGCACAAGCGGACATGACTTTCCCAATCCATCCTGTCCACGTAGGTAGGAAGCCGAGATTGCCTATCAAATCTCTCTACCTATCCCAGTAGTTCGTCCAATAATTGCTAACTACGCTGAGCGCGTTGAGACGGGGTGTGCGGGTGCGGCGGTATTGTTGTATAGTAGTTTAATGGTCTGATATTCTTTTGGCACACGGGTAAATACCTTCCCCGTGATGCAGGAGACAGCGGGAATTCCACTCCACTTCTTGCCCTGTCAAACTGCTTTGAGAAATAGAAGGGGTATTCCAATCTGCAACGTCTGCCCATTGCCGCGTGGCTGTGCGCGTGTGTATGGAATGTGCGTACTTAAGCGAACGTGTTTGCCGTCTTTTCAACCCTTTCCCGAACCCTTTGTGGCTCCAGGCAATGCTCGCAGCTTGTTGAGAAAATGTACGTCGACAGGAAGTAAGTGGATACTCCCTGCGGATGCCAGTGGTCGGTGAGCTAATCTGAAGGCAGAAGACGCACAATCCTGAGACGCACAATCCTGAGACGCACAATCCTGATATACATGTCAGCTGGGGTTCTATGAACTGTCATGTATCGCGTACAACCCGATCGTGATGCCCACATGCCGGTGTCCGAATAGCTGGTACGTACAAGCTTGATATGCCTAACTTCACGTCAAAACATCGCCTCCGGGGACGCTCTCAGACGGCGACGGCAAAGACCACCGGCGGGGTCAATCGTCGCCTCTAGGGCGGCTTCGGCGGTAATTCGACTCAACTTTCAAACAATCGCGATCTGTCGGAGGAATTCTTCGGGAACCAAACGCCATATGGTGCGTTGGCGTGGAGGTGGGGATGTTATCGTACGGGAGGTGGCGGGGGGTCTCGTGGTATCTCTCCAGCAAATACTTGAGGGGGTTCGCCATGGATATCAACCGGACGGCCATCCACCGAGCCATAGGTTACGGCTCGACATTTCGGTCCGACGACGGAAATCTCGGATGTCCAGCGGCTTAACACGGAATAAAAATGCCGTTCCACTCTACCGATACATCAGGTACAATATTATTGGCGAAGGGGCGGGAAGCAAGAATAGAAGATTCTGTCCCTTACACGTCATTGGACATCTCTGGAACCGTGGCATAGATTTCAGGTTTCCGGCGGCGTGAAATTTACCGCGGTGTCATAGCCAATCATTCTCGATTTCTTCAATGGCAGTTAGCCATTGGGGCGGCGACCATTCAAAGCGGCGGTCTAAAGGGCATTACGATATGCCTACCCAATATCGGGAAGTAGTCCGTTAGGTTTCCAGAAAGATCGTTTGCTTATAGATTTCTCCTCTGAATATCTGGCGTGCGATGCAGGTACCTACATATTGACGTTGCACTCTCATCATCCAGTCGTTGTGCATATCCCGGGAACTAGGATCCAAGACTGTACCATCGGTACCCCCGATTTGCACTTTCGGCGCATATCCCCAATGGTTCATTTCATCTACCGACTGAAAGCCTTGTTGGCATTGGAGGGAAGAGTGACTTCCCATGGATGATATCGATCAGACCGACAAAATGGAGTGTTGAAGGCGAACGAAAGCGTACCCAGAGTAGGAACGGGGGCCTGTAGGCGGTCAGCTCTTTTGCTGAAGAGGAAGGGCAAAGTTGGCACTTCGATTGGCTGTTTTTCCTCACTAAGCCTAGATGCCGGCAGCATAGCACAGTGGCCTGATATTAGAAGATGCAATTCGATTGGAAACCTGAGTGAGCATTGACGCCTCGACGGCGGACGAACGCCCTGCGGGGCGCTGCGGTGGCAAGGAAAGTTGATGACTTTGTCGCATTCTTGGTTTGGTTACATGCTTCGCGTTCAGCTCCGAAGAAAAAGGTCAAAACATTAGTACGTTTGCAAGAGGTATATGTGCCTTTGAGCGGGTATGTACTTACTAAGGGCAGCCCCCCTCCTGTCAGTCGAAGGACGTCATCATACCTATTTGGAAACAGCCTAATGCATCTCCACCGGAGCGATGACAGCTTGTCAAGTGTCGGATCCACGAAGTTAGTTACCGAAAGCTTGGGGATAAATGTGTTCATCTGCACGCTGGGACGAATACCGCCTAGAATAGCCCCCGCCGTGCGTAGTCTGGTTCTTAGTGTGCAAGTGTGATACACGCTCTAGCATTTTCCAGTGCCACTAACATCTCTTTGAAACCGTTTCGGTCCTCAAAGTCAGAGTTAATAGGAACGAGTACAACAGCTGCATGTAGAGACTCATCGTGCGCAAGAAGGGTGAGCAACTCTCGCAACCGGCCAGCACGCGCTAGCTGTCATCCAAGCTGGGCTACTCATCATAATAGGGCAGTTGAACAGCAGTTTGGGCGGGTTGCAGGCAGAACAAAATTCCTACCCGCCAATAGATATTGGCGCAAGGACATCCTAGACGCAGTTTGGCTGACAGTCGCAGCTCGCCTCTCGGCTAAGTTTGGACGCTTCCGGTGTCCACAGATCGGTTGCTTAACTCGGTCCAATATCAACTGCGTCCTAAGGATCGGCATCTCGTTCTGTGACAGATTAAATCTCGGTGGGCTGGTTGTGGCCTCCATTTCAACAAAAGATCTAGCCTGTCAGACGGCTTTTTTTCTCGCTAGGGCTACGCAAATGCCATCCAAGCCGACTGACAGACTACAATAGCTCTTGTCTCGGATTGTCTAATGGGGGAATTCCGGGGTGTGCTATTAATGGAGGTGCTGTGATCTTCGATCGGGAACCTTACCGATAGTTTCGTCAGCGACGATTTCACCAGACGAAATCCCCAAACCAAATTACCAGCTTTCGTGGGGTGGCGATGGCAGTGGCACGCTAGTCATGTGCATGTTTCCACTTTTGCACTTTGAATTCCGTTGCATACGGTTCGGACTGACAGCATTCTTCCCGCAGAGCGGCAGTTAAAAAGTAGCTCTGTTACCGAATGAATCTGAAAGCAGCGAACGCAGGAGGCTCCCGCCGAGTAATAATAATAATAGCTACTGCTGTTGCTGCTGCTGCTGGTTCATATTCACCTGCGTATACGCTTTCTCATCACCCCGCACCTTCCTCACCGCAGTACCTCATAAGAAGTGGTGGTCAACTGCATGCGGGTTTTGGCAGCTTTCTGAGACGTCCACACCGGTAACATGCCAGTTTCTTACCCAATAATCTCCACTACGCCCCCAACACCTTCTGTCATGACCTTCCGTATGCGAGCACTCTGTACAACCCCCTTCCAATGGCATGTGCTCAGATATATTGTTCGACAGGTTTCGTAAGTCGACAGAAGGGCGGAAGTTGCCTTGGTAGAAGTAATTCTATCGGAAGACTACTCGCACCATACTGCGGAACCATGCAACTGGCAGCTCTTGACGGATGTTCCAGGTTTTCACAGAACAGGGATAGTCGCCCTATCTTCCACTACCTTTCTCGTGTTGGCCGCAACCCCTCATGCTGCCTCTCCGATTGTCAGTATTCAGTACCCAATCGGAACAGAACTCTGGATATAGTTGAGAGCCCCAAACGCGAGCAGTGTCGATCAGTATATGCAGTTAGAAATCGACCGGCCTATCTGTCTTGTTTGGCAGGTTTCGCTTCCTCCCGTGCGTATGCTTGGAACGACAAGCTTTCGAGCCTTACTGTCAGCTCTGTGGAAAGGCAGAGAAATCTGAGAATGAATCCACCGTGCAGCATCATCGACAGGTATGACAACTGCTGTTTGTACCAGATGGATTTACAAGTTCTGTTGCCGGCATGAAGAAGAATTCCACCCGTCCGTGCTTTAAGAATTTGCCGATGTGGAATTTAATCAACTTGAGGCTTACGCGCTGCATGAAGAAACTGACATCCGGGAAATCAAAAAGTACATTCACGGCTTCGTGTCAGTTCTACGTAGTCGCATGATGAGCAGCGCTTAGAGACCACTCACGATGGTGCACAGAGAAGCAAGTGCGCGGAAATAAGAAGTACCAGTGCCCAATGACAATGGGAAATTCTTACGTTGATCGAAGATAGGCTAGTATTACTTTTTCTTATTGACAGGCACCATCACCTCGTGAGTTAAACCCAGGACTGCTATAGTTTGTTTTTCTCGTCGCCACGAAAACAGAAGCTGTAGCCAGCCACTATCTAAGCGTGTGCATCACCCAAGCGGCAAGATCCACAATGGATCCTCTAGAAGGACTGAAACCAATGCACCATCAGAGTCGTACGGATAATTGATACAGAGCCAATAGGCTTGAGTGTGTATACGCATGTTTTATTAAAGCAACCTCTACCATCCACCCCGCCTACCTGATTTGGACGGCAATAATATTTGGCTGTCTAGTTAGGCACCATACTGTCGATTGGCGAGCATCCCTTTGGAAACTAGCCGGCGAAAAACGTGAACTCTATGCAGGGTGCACAAGATTTGAGAAGGAGGGGACTGCTAGCGGACATGAAGTTGAGGCCCTGCGTGCAAATGGACGTAATTTGCATGCGGATTCAGGGAATTTCACTTTCGATTTACTTCGTTGTAACTCGCAGAAAGTAGATATCCGTCGTCCCTACATCCTAGTAGATGGTTGTAGACGGACTCCTAACCCCATTATGGCACGAATAGCGATGCGAGCCCAACAGACTATCATGTTCTATCGTTGTTAGTCAAGTGAAGTTCCGTGGCTAGAGTTCACCGAACTTAGGAAGGGAAGGAGGTCTCTCCATTTCACGGAGCTGATATCCATGTAAGTCGAAGTTGCTTTCGTCTGTTCACTCACCCTAGACACCTGTCGAATTGGCATTTGTCTCAGAATTGAGTGTGGAGAGTCGATACCGCTTATGATAGACGCAAGGCAGCTGACTGCAATTTCTCCCACCGGACAGGAAAGGTCGTAGAATCCATCGCCGTATCCGCAGTCTCCGACCTCCAGAGTTGGAATGTGTAATGTGTGCGCAGTAGCGGTGGCAGGAAACCGAAGTGCTAGACTCAAAAGTTATTAATAGAACTTGCAGGTCGAAACTAAACGGCTAGATTGGTATTTTGGCAGCGCTCAGGAACGACAAATCTGTTGCCGGCACCCGTGAATGGCTTTTGCGAAAACAGGACGATGAGATGGAAGGGAAATAGAGGATAAGATGGTGTAAATACCGTAAACCCTGAGATACTGATACGGATTGTTGGGTTGCATCTGTGGAGATGTAGCGCGAATACCTCCGCGTATGTGTGCGTACTGCACTTGCTCCAGAAATGGTGATACGATATGCATATGACGATGGTGGTTGTCTCTAAAGTTGGTGTTGTGTTAGGCTTTCTTCTGGCTCCAACGACGATTCACTCTACGAACTAGACTAAAATAACTAGAAACTCCCATGTGTGGCACAAGCGCCGTCTTCCTCGTGGAGGCGGGCGGAGGTCACGTCGGGCTGCTTAGTGCCACTTTGATGCTGGACGTCGTCGGCCTTCTCGGTACAGGATCATCCCTGCTGCGATTCCCCGTCGTGCAGTGTTTCGGCTCGCTACTCAACCCCGTTCTGGGCTTCCTGCGTCGCTGTCATCATCGTCATCACCATCCATCGGGGACCCCATCCATCGTCAAGTGAAGCATAGTGCCCCACAGCGAAGGTGGCGGTTTAATGGCTGGTTGCGTACGTGAAAAGAAAAAAAGTGCCGCACCCAATCCCGCGAAGCACATCACGTCCACTCTCTCCTTTCGCTTGTGCACACCTAGTGCAATCTTAAGAGGCAAACTTCAACAGCTGTTGAATCCGTGTCAGCGGTTCCTGAAGGCGTCACAAACGTCGAACAGTCCGAAGCTGTCAACGCAAGGGTTGCAGTAGCTCGGTAGGTGGTCATCTGTGTATCTCAACCCCAGCCTAAAAAAATAGTTGGTGGATATAAATGATATATGATAGAAGTCAAGATCGAAACCTCCCCCCTCCAAGTGACACAAAGCTAGTCCCTACTTTTCACGATCGTCTGGAAGTGGTTGCTCCCCCATTTCGAATTTCTGGCGATCGGATGTTGAACGACTCCCGTGCATATCTAGAATAGCACTTCCCTCCGAATGGGCGTGATCAAGCTGAAATCGGGGGCCGGATAGCATGGACAAGATCATGCAGGACCCACTTTAAGCAGGTGCAAAGGTTTGTGTGCGTGTGTGTGTGACTGAGCTGGAGGATGTGGATAGTGTCCGATTGAACAATTGGACACGGGTTTGACAGGCGGCGGCACTGCAGGAGATGGACATGATACTATGGCATGCAAGCGGGAGCAGATTACTGTAGGAAGGTCACTGATAGGTGGTTTCGTTGTTGACTGCCGCGGGCGCAAGTTTTTTCTCTCGTCGGTCGCTCTCTGCTGCCGCTCACTGCTGCTGCTCACAACCCCTGGCTTAAACTCACAACAAAAACAGATATGCAGAGTTTGGGTGCTTAGAGTACGCAGCAGAGTAAGGCGCTTCAACGGCAATCATGTACTTCTCTGCTGGATAAAGTCTGTGGATGTGATACTTGTGCTGTACTGTAGGAAAGAGTACATTATCTTGTCAGCCGATCCGATCCCGGGTTGGTGGAAAGGAACTAGCAGCGAATCCCAACCAGCCAACCAACCAACAACCAACCAACCAGTAAAATCGACGTCCCAAGTGTGACGAGACGCGCCGTCGCAAGGCCCCAAGGCGTGCCTACATTCCCACTAAATCAACTCGAGCACGTATCCATGTATCCATGTACCATAGCCATATGTCCAGAGAAGGGAGGAGAAGGAGAAGGGCTGGGGGACCGGGGTGATGAATCTGGAACTTGGAATTTTGGTTCTGCGAGACACACTTGCACTTGCGTCGGTAACAAGCGCGGAAGAGAAAAAGAGGTCATCATCCATCATCCCAGCTGCTGGATGTCAGCTTTTAACTTGACAGACGGCGAGCAGCAGCAGTAGCAGCAGCAGGAGAAACATATCCGTACATATACTCACAACCAAGCCCCCTTCTCGACGCAGGACAGCCGATTACCTACCCTATCCACTTATTCCTTACGGGGAGCTTGAGATCGTCGTTCGGTTGCTTGACTGCAAGCCGACAGGCAGACAGCGGATACCGATACCTTAGAGGCAGTGTCAGGTTAGAGTCGGTCAGTGACAGTGACAGTCAGTCGGTGGTGTCAAGACGGGGAATCGGACAAGAGACGCCTCTCCTGCATCTTTTATTCTTTTGCTGTTCCTTCTCTTTCTCCTCCTTCTCCCACCTCTCCCACAACCTCCTCCTTCGCAAAAGGTGGCTATTGTTTGCGCTACTCTGCACTTGCTCTGCACAACATCGAATTGTGTCGCTCTGATAGCAGAACCTTTCCTTACAAAGTTGCGCGCCGCCCGCTTGAGCTCACCTGCGATCCCTCTCCCATCGCTACCAGCGACGCCCCTTCGCTCAATACATCGGCTGTCATCGGATACCGTAACCCGTGTTCTGTTCGCGCGCAGACTTGTTGTGCTGGCGCTGGTGCTGTGAGTTGTAGGTGACGAAAGCGCAATCACAACCGTATGGGATCTCCCCCATCAGCGTCGCTGTCGCTCACAGACTGACATTGGGTCCGTTCTCCCTTTCTCCGTCTTTTAGGTACCTGACCATCGAATCGGTGACGTCTGTCACTTTTTTTTCCTCCGAGCTCCGACTCACAGACCTGGCGCACCAATTTTACCCTATTGGCAATTGTGCTTTTTGACATTGTGCTGCTGTATATCACTGCCGCATCCGCTGCCTTTTCTGGCTCTCCTTCGACTATACATACGTACAGTCCTGCCAGTTCCGAATACCTACTCTGCAAGACATTCTTTTCTTGTTTGCTGTCGTCTAGGAACAACTAAAACATTCGAAGCTTGTTCGTTTTAGCGAAACGCTCTTTCTATCAAAGTGCGGCCGGTTAATTAGCCCTCGTCGGGTCATATTGCCTTTGTTCGTAAAAGAAACCTTCTACCAAGTCTAGATCTAACCGGTACGCTCTCTCATGCTCATCTTAAACACATTGTTCTCTTTTATCTATTCCCAAAAGAAGCATTTCATGCATAATGTATGATTTGACTGTCTGTGCAGCCTGGAATGCCATTCTGACCCAGTGGTAATCCTTCCCATGTCACCAGCTGTTTCACCCCAACCCTTGCGTTTCGTTCCCTTGTTAGGTGTGCTTATCGCACCATGTATTTTTATTTTTATTGAGGGATATGACCTTTGTTTTACACCGGAATGGGGCTGTTTTTGTCTGGTACCTTTTTTGCATTTCGGACCTGTCAAATGTTGTACTCAGGGGTGTTTGAATGATCTCACCTTTGTTCTTACAACCTTGACAAGGAAACGTGTATCAGAACGTATTGTCATCCGGCTAACTTGGACTCGTAAAGCAACGCATTAGTCGCCATTGCAATACATAAGCCCTCGGGATAACCCACCTTCAATAAGTTTAAGGCCCAGGATCTTAAGCTCTTGTTCGCTTTTTCTGGCTTGCAGGTCCCTTCAAATGTACATGGATTTATCGTCCTGGGACATTGAGAACCGAAGATCGTTTGAACAGACTGGCATGACCATGTCTTCTACACCAAGTTCCAGCCATTCAAAATCACTTCCTCCACTTCATCAGGTAGCACATCCACTCCTAATTGTATCAGCGGGACTCATGCTTATATCGATGACGGGAACAAGGCAATACCTGAATTTCATTCAACCAATCCACATCATGAGAGACGATCTTCAAGTGTCCCTCGAAAACTAGCTGAAGGGGGATCCCCATCCTTCAGACAGCCGCATCGAGTTTCCCCAAGCTCTTCGAGCGCAATGTCAGATGCCGGAAGTATGGCCACACTTTCTTATTTCGATTCTGATGTTTTTACGCCGAAAAAGTTTTATCCAGACCTCTTTCTGACAGACGGCAATACAGTAGCTACACCTGGTGAGCCTACAGAGGGCGCCTATGATGCTCAGACATACTTGTTTCCTGGCCAATTGGACTCGAGACGAATGAGCAGCATGTCGTCGAATTCCTCACCACATGTCATGGATCCGAGACCAAGCCCCTACCTCCCACCAGTATCATCCTTGACTTCCTCGAGAGGCTCGTCATTCGATATGGAACCCTCAGAAAGACCACCCGGGAGCTCGTCATTACCTCTGCTATACAATTCCCACCACCACCAACCACCACACTCTGGCTATGGGGCACAGTATGAGCACGACGCTGCAAGAAGTCAGCAGAGCACACCAGATTACCCCAGATATTCGTCTACTTCCGCCGTCTCCGCAAGTCCTTACCAGTCATCATCCCCGGTGAATCAGTATTCACAGCCGCAATACTATGCTCATTCGGGAACATATTCTCAACAACCCAGGCCCCAGACAGGATATGGCGTACGTCAACCGGTTGTAGCGGATGGAAGATCGCAATTTTCTACGCCTGGGCAACCTGTAGATCTGAGCATGGATCATTTCGAGCAAGGAAGGCCGGGGAAAAGGCGAAGAGGAAATCTGCCAAAGCAAGTGACCGATTTGCTGCGTAGTTGGCTGAACGATCACCTGCATCATCCATACCCTACAGAAGATGAAAAGCAAATGCTGATGGCCCAGACGGGTTTGACGATCCACCAAGTAAGCACTGTTCGGGGAAGAGGTAGCTCGGTGACAATGGATTCTAATAAACCGTGCTCTTAGATAAGTAATTGGTTCATCAATGCCCGCCGACGCCGGTTGCCAGCAATCACGAATTCGGATCCGAAGTCCTCTAGTTCTAGAAGGCCCAGTGCAGGCCAGTAGATGATGATCATGCGAAATGGTTCCATGTTTACGATTCGGTGTATATCTGCATACTTATAGACGCCCTTGGATACCTGTCATAGTACTTATATTATTCTGCACGATTTCTCTTACATATGTCTTTCGGTTATACATTTCTTGGTTGCATATACGGAACGGCGACCATCAAACGGGTTTTTTCAATGAGGACCGACGGGTTTAGGGTTTTAGGGGGTGTTCCGTGTGCCATTCTGCTTGTATAAGACAGTGACTTTTTTTGTTCCTCTAGTTTGGCTTCTTCTGTAGTTGTGGTCTTTGGCGCATATTCATGGGGTTGGCTGTAGCGATTTGTTCTTTTTTTTTATTTATATTTATTTCGGTGTGCTTTCCGGTTTTTTTTCTTTGCAATTTCCATTGTATATGAGCATTCTCAGATGCTATTTTGATGCGCACAGAGAATGCAAAACTGTATGGTTATACGGCGTAAATGAAATCTACTATATAGGACAGCAAGATCGTGGTTTTTAACGAAGGATATCAATAATTTGTGGGGACATTTTCGATTTTCGGAGATACTTCCCAAAGGCATGCATGGAGTCCGCCCGCCCCACTGGATTTCCATCGGGTCGGGTGGGGGGTGGGCCGATTTTTTTTTGAGAGGGGGATCTCTCGTACGCACCTTACGAGATAGCCGAACGAGATCGGCGTGTCATGGTGCTTGGAAAAGAAGTTAGACGGAATGTCAGGGCGGGGGGAAAGAACGGGGGGTGGGTGGTATGGGGAAGGTCCTCCCGAGAAATACAGATGGCGGCCACGTGTCTGTACTGCGCGCTTTTTTTTCTATTCTGGAATTTGGATGGAAGTACAGACATTGGACGTGATGAAGGGTTTTTTAAGGACAACAAACTGTACTGCCGATTTCATGGGCAGGTGCTATGCTGAGGACTTTCTGTTATGGTGCTGTGCTGGGATGGTGTTGATTGAAGTGGCACCGTATATGCTCAGCTGGAGCCTAGTAAGTAGCTGGGGGGGCGGAGGATCGTGCTGAATTGTAATCATCCATCTTTGAGTTGTCCCTAAGGTATTTGCGGGCATGGTCCAATCAGCCTAAGGATACTTCACATATCCATGGCGATCTCCGCCCTGAGGAATTTCGGAATCCTACCACCCATTCCCCTTCCGCCGAGCCCCTAGGTTGTTGATTGTTTATCAGCTGGTTATGTCGGCGCAATGTATCTCGGTAGATATTTAGACAGGCAGGGGGGCTAGTGAAAGTGTCGTATGTCGTATTATCACTGAGTTTTATGATAATCGTGTACCTATAGCATGCACGAGACTCCACCCTCCCGCCAAACAGTCCGAGGCTTCTAGAAGATGAGGATATGTACCTACTCGAATAAGTTAAGATGGTGGAAGCTGCCCATTGCTTTTTGTGTTGGGGTTTCTAGAAGACGGGAGATGCGTATGTACTCAATGCAAGGTGACAATGTATCCCCCGAAGGCTCTTGCAGCGGACTGGCGCGAAGAAGCGCAGTATCCATGGTACCGAGTGAGTACTTCTTCTTATAGGTAGCGGTTGATCTCCCTTCTCTTCCAGTAAGGAAGGAAGGAGGGTTTGGGTGGCTCCGATCCGGGTTCCCATCACCCCCTCGTGGACCCCTCGCTGGTGGGGTATCATGCCGCAATTTAAGCGGAGAAACCGGGGTTATTATCACTATGTATTAAATAGAAAGAGGCATTGTTGCTTCACGTAGACTCTAGAAGTGCCAGTTAGTTAGTGAACGGCAGTAGACCCCCAGGAATGTGAGATATTGTTGCACAGAAACAAGGCGGAAATAAAACCAATTTTCCATCATTTCAGGCTTTACAGTGCAATAAATGGCAAAGCCGCAAATTCGAAATATATGCAGAATGACTATTGAGAAGCAACATAGTGAGATATCATTTTCCAACCGTTTTACAGTAACCTCCGTGAACTGACAGGATGCAAGCACCTGTTTCTGGTGCACACACTAACATTAACAGCCACTTTGTGAGAAACATAGCAGCTGCCAAACTATACTCGGGACCACACACGCCTGACACTGACAGATCGGTCATCGATTCGCAATTGACCCTTGAATGCAATCACAGTCACCCTTCTCCGGTGTTAAATGAACTGAAACTAATAAGAGCAAAAAAAAAACTCTATCAAGACGTTTTCGCCAAGTTTATTGTATTAGCATCCAGGTAAACCAGGTAGGGATTTTATTTATTCGGAATTAGCAAGGCAAATGTGGGGAAGAGGAAGCATATTGTACAGCTGCATGGGTTCTTAGAGAAAGTCGGCACTAACAAGCTTTCTTTCCCCCAGTTACGTTTCTAAGTTTGTTATTCTGCTCAGCTCGGACTGGCACATCGTCGTCAATACTGGTGTCCAGAGTAGCCGTCAATGCCGTTTCATTGATGCTGGCACCCGTGGTAAGCGAGCTCCGCTGAAACTAAACAGTGTACTTTAGGTGCACAAGGAAATTAGGGAAACCGGGGTTTAGAGTGCTATTTTGCCTTACACGCTTGTTTGGGCAGAGGTCAGCTGCGCTGGATACGCTTGCAATATTGACCTGAAGTCTTGCAAAACCAATCATATTTCTGGTGGCCAACTGCAGCCAGCAACAGCAAAGCCGCCTCAGCCGAGCGCGTATGTACTCTAGGGGGTAAGTAAATAATGGGAAATTGAGGTAGCCTACCATGGTTTGGGGATGGGATGGGTGTGTGCTTTATGCAGGGTGTGATAGTGTTCAGCTCTGATCATGACTCCAGCTAATAAAACACCTATACTGACTGTTGAGGGCCCGGGTGGACGGTTCAGAAACGGGGATAATGTTTGAACGCCCGGTTGATATCTACCAGCCATGCAAAAATCCGTTTATTGACATCCTTTCACTATCGGTAGAAATTGCTCGGTGAATTAATGACAAAATATGTCTCCCCTTTTCACAACAGTAGACATCATCGAGATGGGATGTGCAACCGCCGGGACAAAACCCAATCTAACTGGCAGCAGTCTGTCTTTGCAGAAATATGCGCCTATGTCAAGGATATGGGTAATTTCAACATTTGCCTCCCGGATATGGCCTGGTGAGCTTGTCTAGATCTGCATGTCTGGTCCCGCCAGTGCCATTCTAAACTCGACCATCAGCCGCTTCGTGCGTGTAACTAGTTACTCACATCAATCTACGCATAGCGACGGACACAGTTTTATTTAACGTTCCGACGTCTGGTCCCTCCCATCGACCAGCTGCAAGTACTTAACCCATTATCTCCATCCTCTCACCTGACTAGATTTGGTTCTAATCTATGACTGTCTAGATGGACGGAAATGCCAGTAAGTTCTGTTGTGAAAAAGGCTTGGTGAAAAAGGCTTGGTCGTTCAGACTGTCGCCAGAAATGGAATCAATTCTACCAACACGCCAAAGCACGTCAACTAGTGGATTTTGGACGGCGGTTGGACATTAACCGGACATTTTTCACAATTGATCTTAGTCCGAACTATCCTTCAAAAGTTAGGTAACGTCCAAGTGAGTTATGCTTTTTCGTAACAGTTGTTTTGTTACGCGCGTGCATACCGCCACTCTGGTACAATTGCAAGTTACTCATTTCAACCGCGAACGATGATCCCTTGCTCACGGCGGCTTCAGTTACTAGCGGCGTAGGACTACCAGAGGGCGCTCCTGTAACCGCCTTTGTCTTACGTCACCGTAGGTCAATAGTTCGGCGAGACCCCCAACATTCCCGCCGGCGGGCCGCCCCGAACCTTCCCCTACTGCGGTGGAGAGGCCCAAAAACTGGTGCTTTCTCACAATACATGCTAACATCTCTTGGCAATTACCCTGATGATCCTACGACAACACCACGACAAGAACGTATGACGAGAAAGAAAGATCGGCGACAACAGAAAGGCTCCGGTAAAGAAGGAGTAAGTAATCACACATAACAACACGAAGAGACCTATCTGCGTGCTCCCTCAAAGCTGCAGTTACTAACCGCTACTGGCATTCATCCCAGACTCCCGATTTCCCGGAAGCTCTTCTCGGACCCGAATATCTTCGAATACCCACAGATATCTTCACATGGATCTTGACTCTGCAGGTTTTCTCAAAGAATTGCCACCGGCCTACTGTACAATGAGGTTCAGACAGCGGCCAGTGATTACACACTTCAGACCCCGATTACATGATTTTGGATTAGTACATAGATGTGGCGCAAGATGTTACTGACCTCGGCTCTTCACTATCGAACAGTTTTAGAAGAAGCATGGAGCAGCCGCCTGAGAATGTCATATGAGGGTCTGGATAACTCAGATGACGAGGCTGACTAAAAGCGAGATAAAAAACCGTGGATGAAGAGGATCTCATAGGTACCAGTAGATAATCATGATTACATGGGTATTTCAGTACACCCTTGTGATTACCAATTACAAACCTGCAAATATAAAGCACAGGACGGTGCCTGATTACTGATTATGTCCGAATCTCATAGCACGGTACACACGGTACAGAATGCCAAAAGCGGCGTCAGGAATTGTGATATTATCTGACCGGTCTACGAATGTAAAGATAGCCGGTAGGCCAATCTGACCGCTTAAAGAATACTGGCCGCGAGAAGTGAGTTGTTGGGAGTATTCGAGGGCATCATTTTGATTCGGATGCCACAGTGGTAGAGAAACCGTGCGTCATCGGAATGCAGATCGACAAGAAGTCATCTATCATTGCAAATTATTTCTTCAACGATGACCACAACGCATATACTATCTATTTAGACGAAGAGCAAGGGTGCGAGCCAAAGATAAATTGCATCTGTTGTATGATTTGTATTCAACGACTGGTCTTGTTGTCTAAATGGAAATTTTGATGTGCTCAAAGCGTGTTAGACATGCAACCGGTAAAGCTAGAAGGGAAAAATGGGGTAAAACAAGATGAAGTCTATTGCATAGGCGCCACAAGAGATGCTGGACCTAGCCGCCGTTGTCTTACATCACCCTAGGACAATGGTTCCACGAGGTCTCCAACTTTCCACTGGCGGGTCGCCCCGAACCCTCCCCTATTGCGCCGCCCAAGTGGTGGAGCGGTTCTAACCGTCCGAGAAAAAGGAAGCCCACAGGAAGTCGCCGTAGAGTTGCCTCGGAGCAGAGGAAAAAGTACCGAGGCTTCTGGCTGGGCTGCTTGATATCGACTTCAGAACTTTGGTTTCTGAATATCGATAATGAGCAGTCGTCCACCAGGTACGTTGCGGTCAGAGTTCTTGGGCTGGTTCAACTCCACCACTTGTCTCCCGCCCATGGCTCGGCCCGACCCAAGGATCATCCCTCGGTGCCCATCAACTCTGGCTCCCTCCACCCGGCGATAAAACCCCACATTTGTCGCTAGTAACTGTCGACGTCGGCCACGGCGCCTATTCGACCATTTGCCCGGCGCTCGCGCTACACAGCCGACGCAGGGTGTTCCATGGTATTTCAGGATCCGCCTGATAGCTTCGGTACCACGAGCAAAACTCCTGGCAGACATGGTGTTTGTGCTTGAAGGTTTCAGGGATTCTGGAACGCCGTTTTGAGGGGGCGAAAGATTGCGGGAGAAGGAGCATAAGGATTTCATAAGGTGTTCGAAGTCGTGTGAAGGAAGGTGGTGAAGGTGGTGAAGGAGATTGATTGTTCACCCCATAATTTCCATTGGGACTTGGGAATCGTCAGTAGCCATCAACCAACCGCGGGACCAACCGATCCATAATCCTAGGGTCCCAAATAGATTTTGTGCTGGGGATCCCGGGGACGAATCAAAAGGATGGCACGATGCCTGCAGTCCGGTGAAATGTTGTTCGTACTTGTTGTGTCCATGGCATGATTCGAGAATTGAATGCAATTAGAGGGTTTCATATCAAAGCACTCTGAAGGATTAGGAATGTTGCAGCTGGGGCAAACCCATTGTGAGAATATACAATTGCTGTTGTTATGAGGCGTGGCTAGGAATTGTTCATATGATAGCTTTAATGAGTGCCGGCGCCCGGTGTTTACCACAAAGGTCACCGGCGACCGGTAAAATGACTTTCAAATGCTTTATCTTGTAAAAAATTAGAAGTCTTTGCCATTGATAACCGCGCCGCCAACAGCAGTCGTTGGGGCGGCTGAGCGCTTGTCGAGAGTGGTTGGGGAAGAAGAAACGCCCCGGACGTTTCGGGACTGGCGGAAACGGGTTCTTGGGGCGTGTCTGATTCTGGGGGTGACCAATGTTGGAACCGTCCGCATGGCCATGGTTCCTTCGGCTGCATGGGATATATTGCGGCGTTGTTGGGAAAAAGGTGCCCGGTGTACATATAGGTAATATCGTGAAACTAGGCGTAAACCTGGTAGTAGGGAATTGTGGTTCGTGATTGATTGCTTCTTATTAGAGTTCTCTTATCGTGGGACAGGGTTTGTTAGTATTCGTTGTCGTTCTCGGCTGCCAGCCGCGCTTGTGCAGAAAGATTGGCAGTACTCGGTGCATAAAGGGTTCATGAAAAATCAACTTCTCGGGGCGTTAAATTGTAATATCTACGGGCCTGTGTAAATTTGGAGCTGGGGAAGAGGAGCCTGTCAGACGGCTTGGTAGGATTTTTGCGGTAGCCCCAGCAACCAAAAGCCGTCTACAGACTAGGGGAAGAGGAAGCAATTTATTCCGCTGTCATCCCTGGGGTTCTCGCAACCCCGCCCGAGTTTGGTGCTCCTCTCGAGGTTCCGGGCTTCCCGGTGGCCAAAAGTATGCAACTGTGCCTGACACCTTACTTCCGAACTCGTTCTCTCGGTCATCTAAATAACCACAACCACCGTCACTTCCTTACATGCCAAAGCCCCTAGAAATGTGTCACTAATTATGAACCAGACCTGTGTTCAAGTACATCTACAAAGCTGCTGCAATTGCAGCTGAAAAGACAGCCTAATAAACAGTGCACCAAACGATCTTGATTGATAATAAAGTGCCGATTTTTTTGTTGGAGTACTAGTCTCAAATTCAGTTAAATTGTAAAATACTGCTAAGCTGAACATTTCTGTACCACTTATCTATCAGAACTTATGGTTTGTGAAGAGTTTTTGTGATTGGACATTGTGAAAACGTGAAGTTGCAGAGCACCCACAACACGCATACTTTTGGCTACCGGCAATACTATCCCAGGAAAAAATTTGGATCACAAGTGGCATCACCAAGGTTAATATGGGATAAATTTACCGGTCAGTTCTGTCATCAATTTGATATCATGATGCCCTTGCAAACGTATATTGATTTTATTATCGCTTTAGTATAAGGTTTTGATCCTCGGGCCCCCGTACCTCGGGACTTCATCGCCTTATTGACTACTTCACTCTCCTCGACAACGCTGATATAATTCCCGTCTTCCCAATACCTCGCAGAATGAACCCCCAGTCCGGTACAATCGTGGTATTACCTCCCGCGTCCGGTTTTCCGCTATTTGTTAATTTGGTCGTTGTAGATGCACTTCTAGTCATTAATGCCGCTCAAGGCGATGATGACGGCGACGATAATGATGAGGACGACGAGGTGGTTCGCTACGATTTGGAAGAGTAGTTGATGATGGTCGCACCTAATAACCCTGCCAACAAGGAAATGTTGAGGCGTCGACAGGCTGGTCGTATGAAGTCTATCAAAAACTAGATCATAGGCGTTTGACATTTCTATGCCTGGGATCTGGGGTTTGTGTTCGTATAGTCTTTTGTTCATTTTGCTGATGTCGTTGGGAAGATGGAGTTAAGTGTACTTGGGAGCACGGGGTTAATTTCTGTTGGGAGATCGAGATACGGAGCTCAATGGCGGAGATGGTACTTGTAAGGTTACATATGACAGTAAGGCTGAAGGGCTATACAGATTGTAAAGGCTGTAAAGACTGTCAGTATCAGAAACGAATTGACCGCTTACTGGCCCTAAAGACCGCAAACTCCCATAAGACACCCTTCCGCAGATACATCCAAAATCCAGACTTTCGATCTGACACGGACCGTGAGTTCCAAAGACTTATTGCATCAACTCCACCGTGATCATTCGGAAGAAGCCTGAAGACGAATAAAGTGCGGCTCAAAAGCTTATTTCAAGCTCCTGTCGCGCATTGGCCCTAGCGTCTACGGCGTCTATCTTTCCGCAATCCACCAAAGAAAAACCAGTATGGCACTCCCGCTGTCAACATCCTCACAGCAACAGTAGCTATCGACAACAAATCCTTGTCTGCATCATATACAGAGAACGACGGTGGGAAGGCGAATTCGGCGATTGGGAGCGCGCCAGTTGCTTCACCGATATACAACGACTTCAAAGGAACATGCGACACTGAAGCGCTCGAGACTAGGTATCTACTCTACTCTAGTTACAAGATCCCTGCTTGTTTGGATTCGCTTTAATGTACCGCTTGAGACCACCTTTCTTGCTTTCATGACGTTAACATTGAGACTAACACTGTTGAAAAATTCATCGCCTCGTAAGTGTGAACATATTTGACGTATGCCCCCCGCGTGCTTGCTAGGATGTTCCATGTTACCCATTTTCATTTTCAGGGAAATGTAAATAGAGTTATACTGTACTCTCGGAGTTCGGCGCCGGGTGTGCGCTGACATTGCATATGTCACCTTTCCATATCGAAGATTGTGTGTGGGTGAGAACTGGTGAGCATTTCGGTCCAGGTTTAGAATACCAACCTAACCCTCAATCGCCCCGTACGAAATTTTTTCCCCTTTTTCTCAACACAGCATTGTTTGGGGGAGAACCAGAAGGTTTACACGAGGAAAAGAGAAAAAGTAAAAAAGTCATGAACAGAAGAAACGCCGCACACCATCGCAACCCTGATGTTGCTCATCCCATCCCAGCCTGGAGTGGCAAAGGTAGGGTAGTACTGAGGGGAAACGAGACTACATACAGGTGGGTCACCGAGAGGGTGGGAAAAATTACCCACTATATATAGATATGTACTCACTTTATCTTTATATTAGACAAGGTTTGCCATGGACGACAGACAACTCAGCTCTGGCGGTAAAACATTAGTTTCCGTATGGCTATCCCATCATGCGCTCCGATTAACCCTACCTCGCCCGTTTCGTACCCACAGACAGACGTCGGTATGCGCCTATTTTTTTATACACCTCAAATAAGAGGTGCAGATTCATACGGTAGCACTCGGGTGGGCTACCTGATACATAATGGAGGACTTCTCGTTTACCTTGAGGGGGGGCGGGAAGAGATAATAGAGCTTCCGTATGGAAGGGGGGTTTGTGACACTATAGAATAACATCCTCGATGGACGAAAGATTTGGTGTTCTGGACTGGCATGCTGTGTTGGCTTATAATAGGCAACTGTGGTAAAAACTGTGTTGAAGTGACCGTCATGAGTTCCTGTGATGGGAATATACATGTTGGTATAGTGGTGCCTTCCATACGGTAGTTCCAAAATGTGGGCGGGGAACGAGCATCTTGACTTGATAAAAAAAGGTACATAACTCACCCATAGCACGGCCACGTATCTACTTAACCCCGCCACAGCATTAGTAAGGTATCTACGGTTATTATGGGACCTAGCCCGCCCACTAAGTACAAGCTCGCTAAAAATATCGACGTTGATGGGAAGGCAAAATGTGAGAAGAGGTTTATTGAACTTCTATTTGCGAGAAGTTCTCCAGTAAAGTAAGTCATTACGGTCACTTCGCCAAACGATACCCTATTGGGCCGTAGTTCTTCCTTCACAACTTACTTAGTTGAGTACTTTAAAACTTATTGCGCTTGGCGTTTGATCGAGATTTTTAAAGCTAGCCGGAACTTTAGGAACTTGAGCATTAGATTGCTAAGTATCAACCCAAACAGAGAAAGAATCCAGTTCTTATGGTGTGCAGTAACAAAAGCTACACTGGCGATTGATGGGGCATTGTTCGTTTTCTGCATGCTTTTGAGAGCATTTATGCTGCTAGCTAAAGCACCACTTTCTTCTGGAGCAATCGAGATATAATACAAAAGGCCACACTACTTCTTCGTCTTCCCTTTGAACAGCTTCAATGGGTCTCTCCCCTTCCCTTTCTGCCCCGCATTCTTCCTAACCCTCTTATTCCTTTCCCTTGCCTTCCTAATCCTATTCTCCCCACTCTTCCTCAACCCCGCACCCCCAATCGCTGGAGCACCCGACGTGAGTGCGCTTGTCCCATCCTTCGGTAGCAAATACTCGGGCACATGTTTCAGATGTGGTTGAATTCTCGCCGTTCTTAGCTCTCCATCATGTCTCAAATGTTTTAGATCTTCAGGATTCTCTTCAAAATGCCGCTTCAATTTCTCGCTTGCCAACAGCTCCTGCCTCAACTCCCTTGTCCGAGCCTCTCGGATTACTGTGCGAGTGACAGCACGTAAGGCGTCGTCCATGCGGTACCTGAAGCTCTGAACTTGCTCCATGTCGAAAATGTAGGGTTTCACCTGCTTTCCCTTCTTTGTCTGATGCTGGGTGATTTTTGCGAGCACTTTTTCATCGTTTTTGGTGGTGAGGATGGAGGTGGGCTTGTGCTTCCCGTGGAGAGCGGCAGGGACAACGAATGACATTGCCATCCCAGATTTCCCGGCACGTGCTGTACGGCCGATGCGGTGTGTATATGATGTTGAAGTTGTGGGGAGGTCGAAGTTGAGGACACAGGCAACGTTCTGGAAGTCGATACCACGAGAGACACCGTATTCTCTGTCGAGGCGAGGCTTCTTGCGCTTCTTCTTTTTGGAGGGGAGAGGTTCAAGCCCCTCGTCTGCCTCTTCTGTTTTGTCGCCGCCATCGTTTTTAGACTTCTTTGGTTTTGGTTTCTCCGGAATTTGATCGTCCTCCTCGTCGCCAACAACCTCGTTTTCATCCGTGGCGATGATGATATCGTACACACCCTTGTTAAACTCCTCGACAATGTGGAGGCGCGAGTTGACCGGCAGCTCCGAGTTGAGAACGCAAGAGCGGATGCCAAATTGTTCTAGGAAGAGCTTGAGACGGTAGCAACGGTCGATCTCACCAACAAAGACGATGCATTTGCCTTTTATTAGTTTAAGCTTGAAGATTACGTAGATAAGTAGAAACTTTTCGTCCTCGGCGCATCTGCTATCTGTCAGTGTTATGCGACATGAGCTGATCGGGGGGAACAAACTTTACAACATACTGACTAACACCCTCCCCTTCGTTCTCCCCGTCGTCCTCCTGTAACCGCAATATCGCCGGATTCCGGCAAAAAAGCTTCTTCAAAGTCTCGACCTCCTGCGTCAATGTAGCGCTCATGAGAAACGTCTGCAGACCTTTCGGAAGTGCCTTCGCTATCCCCTGAAGGTCGTCGTCATAACCATAGGACAGCACCAAATCTGCCTCATCAATAACCAGATGTGAAACCTTCTCGACCAGCTCTTGGCCAGAAAGACTAATATGTAACAGCGCTTTCGATGGTGTGGCGACGACAATATCAGGGTTCTCGGCGAGTAGAGATCTTTGCACCTGATCTGACACATTCTGTGCAATATTGACAACTCGCACAGCCTTTCCACAAAAGAGCGCCAGCTTCTCCGTCATCTTCAGCACCTGTTCTGCCAGCTCCTTCGTAGGTACCAGGATAAATGCGCGGGTCGCCTTCTCGTTTAGTGATGCCTATTTTTCTCCTCACGTCCCATCAGGTTTTGCGCAGACTAACGATGACACCCTTCCCGAAGAGGAACATACCTCTTTGGCTTTTAATATACCCTGCAAAACGGGCAACAAGTACGCCGCCGTCTTCCCGGACCCAGTCTTCGCCCTCGCTATTTACCGAACCGTATCAGCACTCCGTACTCCCGTCCCACGCACCGTAAACACTTCATAGCGTACCCAGAATGTCCTTCCCTTCCAGCGCCAGTGGTATCGCCTTCGCCTGTACCAACGTAGGATTTGCGAATCCGAGTTTGGCAATGCCTTGTAGTAACCGCGCATCGAGGCCTAGCGACAAGAACGATGTATCGGTGTCGGTCGCCGACTGCGATGCAACTGCAATGGCGGCATTGTCGTCTTCTAAGTTGTGTTTTCGCTTCATTTCGAGTGTTGGTGTCTGGTAGCGGCGGTTCGAAAGTTTTTTGTCGCGGAAGTGAGCGTTAGCGCGATAGGGTAAGTACACGTGAGGGCTTACCCCTAACCCGCGACAACAGTATAGTCTATCACTCTATTACTATTCTCTGGACACTCAAAATGATCCACAACACTCTCCTTCATCTTCATGCTACGCATACTGTGTGGAGTCAGCAGTTAGAACAGCAGGAGCGTCTATGCTGACATCAGGGGCTGATGGCGAGATTACCGAAGAATTGAAATACTTCAGATAACTATCACTTAAAGTTCTATCCCCCACAGTGTTTGATAGTTGATATGGCTTCAATACGGTGCTGTACCAAAATTAAGATTAGAGACTACTTTAGCTTTGGACGACTCCCGCTTCCTTGGTTTCTAATTGGCCGCTCCAACCTCTTTATCGCACAGTACCGTTTTGAAGACATGAACACTGCAGGAGATAAGGAAGATAACTTGTAGCAGCTATGGACTGCCGATCCGTGGTTACTGCCACTAGGATCGTAACTCATTATGAAATATGGCACTCGTTCTCCGACTATGTACAAGAATCCGGTTGGGCTGACGGCAAATATACACGATCCATAGTCAAATTTCAAGAGGTCTAACTCTTATAGAAAAGCTCACTTAGTCCGAGATCCCAGTTCAGGCCCAGTACAGGATGCTGGAAATAATTCCATCTACAAGAGCTGATCCCTTGGTTTAGCTGGTGATATAAACACCGGGTGCTGGAAACACCGGGTTCGAAACCTCATGGCGCTATAACCCCAGAGCATGGATTCATGGTGATGTAAAAACCAGGCATCCCCCACTGGGTGCGGTAAACAACCGAGATTCGAAACCTCATGGCGCTACAAACGCCACGCTACAGGTTCAAAACCTGCGGTACTCACGCTTTTGCCTCTTAAAATACTAGATTAGGTCTGAACAGGATGGTGGAAACCACTGCATTTACTAGAACACGTAGCTTGGCCAACCGGCAAAGAATGGTGTTATAAACACCAGGCACTGGAAGTACTGGGGTTAAAACCCTCATGCCAGGCCGCGGGTTCAAAACCTGTAGTGCTCAGACTTTTGTCCTACTTTTTCCCTTCAAGATTTTAGATTAGCACCTGTATAGAATGGGCGAAATTATTCCATGTATAACAAATGATGGCCTAGTTTGGCTGGTTAAAGTGTGTTGTAAACACCGAGATTCAAAACCTCATGGCGCTGTAAGCGCTAAGTCACGGATTCAAAACCTGATTTCTTTTGTCAAAAGAGCTCAATCATTTATTGGATAAGCCTACTCAATAAACTGGTAGCCGTCAATGTTGCTGGAGGGGGGAAGGTCGCCATACGCTTTTCTCGTGCCCAGACTTAGGTGGATGGCGCCTGTTGAGCCTCAAATCCTCGCAGGCTCGGATTTTCGACTCAGCACTGCTTCATCTACCGGATGTCTGGGTTAAACCCTCTCCGAAAACCCTAAGTGGGCTTTAGAGAGCTGCGGAGAGTGTTGGACTATGCAGAGATCTCACTGCTCCACCAGTACTTCCTGAATCTACTCCGGGAGTCTATAAGTGGATTAAGGAACCTCACCGGAACTGTATACAGTTTCTCCGGACAAGATTGAATAAACAGATCCCATATTGCCATTGTGCGAGTGATGCGTCATGATGTTACATCGGAGATCTCCCTGAGGTTGCATACTTCATATTACAGTGCCATGAATTGCGGCAGAGTAATACCCAGGTATCATCTGCATCTATAGCAACTCCGGTGGTAATCGCTTGTAGTTGAGGTGTGTTGTTAGCCTACTGAAGTTCTCCCTAGTAAAACAATCTTCACCAAACCACATAAAAAGGGTACCGGAGATATATCAATTCAATTTACACATCTGAAAGCACCAAATTGGATATACTCTGGGGTATTTCAGTGAATTTATTGATTTGTGTGTGCCGGACGTACTTTGCGGAGAGGGTTTATTCCAGACCTCCTACGGATGTCTGGGCACGAGATAAGCCATACGCGTTTGTGGGCAGAGATGTATTATATCACCGCCAACGGACACGTCAGGGTAAGTTGTGTGAAGATTAAAAATTGTGGTCGAGTGCAGCCTTTGCTATCGACAAACAGTGGACCCATCCATACTCGTACGAATTTGGGGTGGCGGGTGAGCAGAAAAGGAAGAATAGACATCAAACCCAAAAATATTGGCTCTCGTACCCAGACTTTTTTGCCTCGCTCGTAAGCTTTTCACCACGAAGTAAACTGGAACGAGTGAGTTTGTAAGTGAGGTGAAAAAGTCTAGGCACGAGAGCAGGTAAGATACAGAAATAGGTCACAGCCTTTACTCAAGTACATATATACGTACGGAGGCCTGATACAACACAGCCATCATAACTCGGTTTTGGACTCTCATATACCACCTACCCAACCGGTACGTTCCGATTTATGATCATCATTTTTTGCTCGCTCTTAGGCGGTTGCACATGCGCAACTATCCAGTCTCCTACGTAAGTAGCCTTTCCCCAACTCGTCTCACGAAGGATAACCCGCGTCCTAGAAAACAAGGTCGCCCACAACATAAAAACGCGAAACATAAAGTCGCTGTTCCTGCTGCTGTTGACATATTGACGTCTCGCATTTTTGGAGGGTTTAAAAACATCTGCAACCTCATAAATTCTTATTTTTTGTGAACCACATAATTTGTTGAGCTTTGTAAACGTTTTCATTTGGTCCTACTCTGGCCTTAGTGCGATGTATTGAAGACTTAATTGGAGTCAAAGCTCGCAATTGGGTAAATTTTCGTACGAATGATATACGGATTTTGGTTGAATACCAAAACTGTGATTATTCAGTGTTAAAGGTCAGTCAGCCAATCAGCTCAGCATTTACGAGTTTGTTTTGCGAGTACTTTGCAGCACACGTCACCACTGCGGGGAATAGATATTGATGCGGCTGTGCAGCCTTCCTCAAACGCCAACGCGCAACTGTAGGATTTATCTCCAGCTCCCATTTTGTTGCTAAGTATTCATGGCGACTTTCAGTTATTCCGCATGAGATTTCATTACTGCTGTCAGACTAATAACCACAATCATAAAAGCTTTAAACGATACAAAGGGAGCGTCGAACGAATACCAGCTCGTTGTGATTGAATTAGAAGCTTTAGAGCGCGTTCTCCGCCAGCCTGAAGCCCTCGAACCTAATGAAGCGAACATCGGACACATCAACGCGGTGAGAGCAATGGCTTTCACCTGTCATTTGCCGCTGCAAGACTTTATAAATAAATTGGCGAGGTTCGAGAAGTCGATGGGTCCTGGAATATCACGGAATGCCCTTTATACCTTTAGCAGGAAGACGCAATGGGCAGTCGTCATGCCGAACGAAGTTACTAACTTTCGAGTCACCACTGCGGCAAAGGTCGCGAGTATTCATCTCCTCCTCGGTGTACACACTGCGTCAGTTACTGCATAGCTGTTTTAATGCTGAACTGAAATGTGTACTGATGCTAACGATATTGTAGGGCCGCTGCCTCGAGGCTTGAACGTCAAGGGAATCAAATACAGGATAAAATTAGTTCGCTGGAGAAAGAGAGCACAGCGTGCCGGCTGGAGACACGAAACCAGCTGGCAGACCTCCAGAAAACCGCAGCGGCGAATAGTCGCACTCTCATGGCTGTCCGATTGGAGATGTTCCCTTGACTCTTCTCTACTGCTCAGTCCGCGGTAATCGCCTTAGGGTATATGTGTTCTAGGGTTGATATGCTGATTTCAACGTAAGTGCGCAAGTGCTAATCAATAGAACGCGAGCCGGATGCTGATAACTCATATTTCGCAGGCTTCAGAACGTACCTGCGGAAATACATCAGCTGCTGCGGAAGCTTATGTATGCATGCTTTCGATATCTTTGGTATCAGAAAAAGAGCCAACTGACTTCTAGGCTAGGATGATGAACCTGGAGATCTACCTCCTCCTCTTGAAGATTCACGAGTCCATGCCGCGGTCACCAACGAGATTAATTCAGGATAACATTGTATTCGACGATGCTTTGGGCTGCGTTAAAAGCTTGGAGTTCGAGTATTTCCGGCATTGGAGGGTAGGTGCTTGCTATTGTTGATATCATTTACTACTTCAGGTAGGAATTCGCTGATGCAGTCAAAACAACAGATATTCCGGGAATGGCTGCATTGCGAATTCGGTGGCTTGCCTGGGGGTGATAAAATTAACAAGGGATTGTACCGTATACGGACGATAAATGGGAATCGACTGATTGGCCAAAATGAAGGTGACTGGACAAGCCAGGCCCGGCCTGGAATGAGACTCGAGATGTCAGTTGTGATGGAAAGATTGCTTAAGAAGAAGGACTTATGTCCGCGGAATGGCTGTACCGGCAAGGATGATACACCGTCAAATACAGACGTTTGTGTGCAGTGGTAAGTGTATACCGTACCCTTCAACTATAAACCCACGTTTCCCGAATTTTGACTTGGAATAGTAACAAATGTTGACTCTTATACACCGTGCAGCATGATCGTGTTGTGGAAATTGAAGATATGGAACGGTTCAACTACCACAAACTCCCAAGGCAAATGCTCTAGAAAACAAAGGAGATACCTCAAATAGATCTAGACTTAATGAGGGTTATCGGGGAAGACAAGAAATAACTAGTAGTGATCGAACCCAAGCCGGAAACATAGTGGATGACGAAAAACAGGAGGAGAGAGAACGTCAAGAAGTGACGTATTTCAAAAGAATTCAGATCTCGGAAGAAACCGTCGGTGATAATGATGAGCAGGTTAGACTATTCCATAGATCAGAATACCTAAGTCCAATTCCTAGCGCTCCAGCGTCAGCAAGCCCAGCCCAGGAAAATGGAAACACTCCGCACCGTCAAAACAATTGAAGGACAAAATATTACAGCTGCTGATACATAGGCTTCCTGTGGAATGCGCTTCTTCACAAAGACAAACAGCATTCGGCACGAGGAGTCGGCCCATGGCGCAGCTAGCCCTTACAACTATTGCCACAAACTGATCATAAACGGCCCAGATTCCAGAAAGAGGCATGAGAGGACTTGCAAAGTTTACCTGAGTAACCTATAATTTACACTTTTGCCGATGTCAGAGTGGATCCCCTGGTGTTATAAAGAATTAGCCATGATTTTCGTGCCTATAAATACAAGGAAAATGACTGGGGGTCCTTGGTTGTATGGGAATATATAAGGAAATTGGGTAGAAAAATGTGAGAAAACATTGGTTGTATGTGGGGAATTGTGGTGATGTTTTTTAAACTGGTGCACTATGGTGTTGAGGGTTTTAGTGGATTCTAGAAACCATAATTTACCTCCTCTTAAGGGGTTGTAACTCTTCGGACTTACTTTTGGGCCTGGAATAATTTGGCGCAATTTCTAGTATTTTCTTTCTGCGGGTGGGTACATGCCATATCGGCAACTGTTACCTACCGATCGTGGTGGTGGAGTTTGTAATTATATTGTATTCGGCCGCTTGCGGCCATGACATACATTTTCCTTCCTTTCCACGCCACCGCCCTAAGGAGAACCCTTCGAGTTCAAGTTGTGACTTCCACACCCACTACCGCTACGCAACGGAGGACACAATGGGCATCTTCATCTCGAATACCACGGCCTCTAAACCCGTCCGCCTCCCTCGGTGTTAGGTGTGGCGATAGCGATGGCCACACAAATCCATGCCCAATTTACCCCAATATCTACTTGCACTTGGAGGGAAAGTGATGGCTTATGCAGTGGTAAATACAAGTTTATATGGCGGGAAAGGGTATTTTCCATAAATAAATATATGTGGAGTTACCTTATAGCTTTTGAACCGGGCAGACCGTGCATCTGGCCTCTTTTTCAATTTCAAACTATAGGTTATTAGGCTTGATAGGCTGCATACTATGAATTCAAACTCAACAGCTCGCTATCACATATCTCTGAATAATTCCTTGATCTTCTCATATCGATCTCAAGCCAATAAGCAGCCTCTGACAATGACAGGACATCAAACACTCGATGGCTTCAATCACGGCATCTCCCCCCTCGGTTCATGATCCTCCTCTGTAATGCACCGGGTTTGAAGTGCAATACACAGTGCCATATACTGCACTATCATCGCTTTCGCATTTCTCCATTGCACTTAGGTGCAATAGCGGTGTTTCGATATTTAAGTGAGGGACCTCGTCTATTGCGGGGAACCGGTGATAGGGGTACATAATCTCTCTATGAGCATCGAAAGAGGTTAACTCATCTGTAGACTCTACAGAAGGTGGACAGTATCTCGAGGAGAAATAATGAATTTTGGCAGTCTGGGTGTCGAATTTTGGGCTTCCTCCGTAACCAAGGCTTTCGAGTAGATTATGTAGTAGGTTATTGACACCAGTCAGATAACTTTTGACCGTTTCTCGATCGGGATCCGAAAAGCCCCTCTGGACGCCGATTCTTTATCGTAACTATTCATCCATCGTCGTAGTAGATAGTTATTTCCTTCGCTTCTGAATGACGGACTGACTCTTAGAAGAGCTCTTCAGCAGGCCTATGCGTTGGGCGTAGTTCATCTGCATCTTTGATCCGGGGGATTAGTGTCTCGACTAGACTTCCGATACTAAGGGAGTGGTGTAGCTGCATGTTGAATCGTTAATGAATGGCTACCCTTAGATAGATGACCGAGGGGAAACTAACTCTCGACGAACATAGGGAACAGAAGAATGAGTGTAGGCAACAAAAGGATGGCCATCACTCAAGAGCATCACACAATGCCTGCCACCTCTTAATCTCCTCATGAACCAACGATTCGAGCCGCCAGAAGGAAGTGGCAGCTTTCAGAATTCGTCAGAATTCCTTTGCCGCACTACGCAAAACGTTTTCAAGCATTTCCTCAAACCAGTCAAGAACTATGTTTGCGGATGCAGGCCCGGAAATTCTGCCGAGAAAACGGAATGGGGTCTTCAGCCCACTCTTCTAGTAGACGACGTTTCTTTTCTTCATGGATGTCTAGCCAATCCTCCTCGGGCTCCTCGGCACAAAGTTCGTTTTCTGCCTATAGGCTTCCTTGCTTAGCTAGATAAGGAGTTCACATTAGTGTGTTGATATTGGAACCGGGACTACATCTCTTACCTGACGAGCAGCTCAGCCTTTTATCTCGGTCACATACATAATGGCCGTATCAGTATAGCTCCTTCCTGGTCACCGGGATCACCAAACGAAGACGCTCTAAGTATCTCTTAAACCAAGAGGTTTGTGAAAATAAAGTTGTGGGGTTTTCGAAATTCATATTTCCGACGTATCCAGATTCCGGCGCATAGCAGCAGTGTTTCCATCCTGGTGGGATGTACATGGCTGTCGAGCCAGAAGTGATTGCAATGTAAAGGGTGTGTGGTAAAGATACCACACACACTTCCACTAGGGAGCCTGGATCACCATCTTGTAATTAACCTAGAAGGGACTTTGCCCTCTCCGTATGAAAGAATCTTTCATTCTCAAACCCCCCGCAGTCAGGGGGAATGTTTCAGGCTGCCACTCCTAACGACTACTCCCCAACCACAAAATTTACCCTAGTCTCAAATCGATGGCATGGCCACTCCAAGGAGTTGAACTGGCAAGTCCAGAGATTAACGGTTATGATTCTCGCTCCTAGGTCTGCAGTCGACATACGTCCGGTGACTCAATGAGCACATCGTATTCCGCTAACACAGCATCAACATTGCCGTATAAGCAAGATATAAGCGCTGTCCTAAGGATTGAGGTGCGCTCGGAATCCGGCCGCTTTTCGAGGCGCAAGCTTGCGAGCGACTAAACCCCAGGAACAAGAGCAGGGCTGAGAGTGCTTGGGGAGCCACGTTATCGTTCCGCATTTCCAGGTCGCTTTCGGAATCAGCGAGGTCTGAGCCGGACCACACCTGCAATCTAGGCCCGAATTTTTGCAATGAATGGCTGCATCGACCTATGCGGGATGCTCATTCGTTGTAAAATGTACTGTCAACGGAGTAACTCTAGCCAGACGGTCAGAGGATCTCTATCCTGCACCCAAAGACAGAAAATGTCACCCCGGCCCACGAGAATGTCCACAAACAAAACTTGGGTGTAACATTCGACGTTTGGAGGGGATCAGTTCGGTAACCCCATAGCCTCTGTGGCATTGACATCGAGGCAGCGTTCAACCTCGTTCAAGGTCAGCCAAATGCTGCAGGTCGGACAGATATCTGCAGTCCACATCTCCTGAATCGTCCTAGACTAGCTCGTGCTAAGGGGTGATGGTCTGTATCTGACCAGCCTGCGAATCTGTGGATCGACTGCGGCCGGACTGAAGGGAGCGGGTTGTCTGACAGTAGTTGTCGGGGAGGGGAGGACGTGGGGCGTCCCCGCCCATTAACATCGATATGACGCAGATGCGCATGTAGAGGTGTTTCTGTCGTTCGACCGTCAAGAACCCCAACCTAGCCCATCCGCTTGTTGGAAGCCCCCACGGTGACGGGTTCAGAAGCGAAGCCCTAACCCTTCAGGACGACGTTCAAACCGGCCTTGCGTGTGCACTCGCGGTACAAACCCGGATATCACGGAAAAAGCCACCACTTCGACGGGAGCAATCCCATTTCACCAGCACATTTTGCGGCAACGGGATGTGTTAGCGTGGGGTTTCCTGTTGTTTTCTAGCGATTGTTACTGGTCTAAGGTGCGTCATTTGCGGGGACTCTAGATCTTCGCGTCTAATTGGTTTGCGCTTTGCCGCGACTGGATACGTCGCGGGTGGGAGGAAAATCGGTCAGAGAGACTGTTTGGTTGTGTTTGAGGACGTTGTGGGCGGTCATGGGTACCCTGCGTTTTGTTCAGTGTTGAGTTTGTTGCTTTATCCACGTCCCGGCGTGGTTGTATTCGAGTGAATCACTGCGTATACAATGGGGTTTCGTGTGGAAACTACCGTCTAGTGCTATTGATCGATTGATTCGGGCGCTATTCGGTTGATTTCGGGAAATATATTCCTCTCGTGGTGTCATCGGTAGAGACTAGAGATGGCAAACAAACGAGATGACAACGCATGAGGAAGCATTCGATTGACCGCCAGAATCCGGGCGCTTAGGACTATTATTTCCAAGCAATAATTACAAAATACACCCCAAACCAGAGATCCAAAATTTGTAAGGTTGAAAAACCCCTAGCAAACGAACGTGCCATGGAGGATGTCGTGATACACCACGATGTTGACTTGATATCTCCACACAATCACTCCTCGTTCCATCCTCGGTCCGCAAACTCAAACATTATGGCTTACAGCGAAACCTTCATGCCTAGTGGTGAACAATAACCTTCTCCCTCGCACATCACCTGAACTTAATACTGTATCCGGCAAAGCACGCAATTGTCAGGACCAATGTCGAAGACTCGATTGGTCAAACCTTCTATTGATTAGTATGCGGGGTTGATTATCCTACCTCCCGCTGAGTGGTATAAGTATCCTCCTATCAGCTCAAATCCCATCTCACATTCTTGAAGATCAAATCTCTACCCGAGCCCCAACCCCTAGCCGTGTAACGCCGCCTTATCGTGTACAACCGTTACAAGGGTTCCCAGATAAGTTCTAGCTCCCTCAGCTTGCATCACACGACCGTTCCGACAGCCAGGTTCAACACAGCTCCTGGGACCAAACCCCAGATCTCTGACCACATGCCCAAGACACCTGAGCTCCTACAACCTTAAGGAACGCTCCCTCAGTATCTGGCTTCCCCCTCAAAGCTAGCATTCACACCCATCACCGTTCCACAATGTCCCCAAAACTCAGCACCCGCAATTGCGACCCCGACGCCTCCAAACCACTCCTACCACCCCCCAGCACCACCCCGCACCGCCGCCGCAGCGGGTGGTACCCATCACTTTACGAAAAGCGAGCCAGCACCGGGTTCGCAACGCTCCTAGTGTGTCTGGCGCTGCTATGCAGCACCATAATCTGGAAAACCGCGGGGAGTGAGTCAATTTTCCATTCAGCAGCAGAGCTGGTGCGTCGGGCGGTACAGGAGACGGAGGTTTTCATATTTGACGAGAGCGAGGTTCTGCAGCACGGGGTGGTGCGGGCGGGGGAGTTCTGTAATGCTCTCTGCCCGTCGGGGGGGAGGAGGGGTTTCCTTTGTCTTGGATTTCCTCCGTGAGGCTGGGGTTCTAACGGCGTGCGCAGCAGATCCCTACATCGACGACTCGGAGCTCCTGGTGACGGCCAGGAACGGCGTCGTCAGCTCGGATGTCGACGTGTGCAGCCAGATCGGCGTGGATACGATGAAGAGGGGCGGGAATGCCGTGGATGCGGCTATCGGTATGGTACTATGCACTGGCGGAGGGATGCGTCTGACGGACGAGTAGCGACGGCCGCGTGTATTGGGACGGTCAACATGTTTGCGTCTGGCGTTGGGGGCGGCGGGTTCATGGGCATGTGGTTTCCGCTATCTCGCTGCTGCTCTCGAGGCTAACCATGTGCAGTCGTCCGGATGGCAAACGGCGTCTCGAAGAGCTTTAACTTCCGCGAGGCGGCCCCTGCTAATGCGTCCCGAGATATGTACCACGGTACGTGTGTTCCGGTGTCTGCGGTTCGGAAGCTGATGCCGTGCAGAGGACGAGCAGCTAGCGCGGACTGGCGGTCTTGCAGTGGCGGTACCGGGGGAGGTCAGTGGGTTTTCGGCTGCGCATCAGATGTTCGGCGCGCTGCCTTGGAAAGACGTCTGGGAGCCTGCCATCAGACTCAACACCGATGGCTTCCGCGTCACTCCGACCCTGGAGCGTATCATGCTGCAGTCGGAGCAATTTTTCTACGATAACCCGCAGGACTGGGCCTTCCTCTTCAGCGAAACGACGGGGAAGCTAGTCACTGCGGGCGATATTATCAAGCGGCCTGCCTACTCAAAAACCCTGGCCAAGATTGCGTATGGCGACAGTTACGCCGGCGTCGAGGATTTCTACAACGGCACGCTTGCAGCCCGGCTGGCCAGCGTCATCCAGGCCGCTGGCGGGATCGTTACAGAGTCCGACTTCTCAGCCTATCACACCGTCGTCTCGGAGACGGTAAACACCACCTTCATGGGCAGCTCGGTGATAACCTGTCCCGCACCCTGTTCCGGCCCGGCCATGCTCGAGGGCCTCAACATCGCCGAAGGCCTCCCAATGCGCAACCCCGCGGACCCCGCCTCGCACCACTACCTCGTCGAAGTAATGAAATGGCTCTCAGCGGGGCGAACCGAACTCGGCGATCCCACCGACCCCATCGTTTCCGCCAACGCCGCCCGAATCGCCGAACTAACAACCAAGACCTACGCCGGCGCCGTGCGCGCCAACATCTCCGCATCCACCACCTACAGCTACCAACACTACCACCCGGCGTACGCGCCCAACACGCCGCACGGCACGTCGCACCTCTCGGTCATCGACAAGTCTGGCAACGCGGTGGGGCTCACCACAACCGTGAACCTGTACTGGGGCGCCAAGGTCCACGACCCGCGCACCGGCGTCGTGCTGAACTCGGAAATGGACGACTTCTCGATCCCGGGCCGCGACAACGCCTACAGGCTCCACCCCAGCGTGTACAACTACATCCAGCCCTTCAAGCGCCCGCTCTCCTCCACCACCCCCACTATCATTGTCGATGCCAATGGCCAGGCTAGCATGGTTGTTGGCGGGTCTGGCGGGAGTAGGATCGTCACGGGCGTGTTTGAGGCTATTGTCAAGAAGCTGGTCTGGGGGTATACCCTGCTCGACACGATTAAGAGCCCGCGCATCCACCACCAGCTTATCCCCGAGACGGTGTTTGCTGAGGATGGAGTGAGTGGTGAGGTGGTGAGGCAGTTGGAGGAGCGCGGACATGAGGTTAGTAGGAAGAAGCGTGGGGAGGCGGCCGGGGGCAGCGTCTTGCAGGGTGTGTGGAGGGATGCGGAGTCCGGGATGATTGAGGGTGTTGCGGACTGGTGGCGGAAGGGCGGGAAGGCGAGGGGGTACTAGAGTGGGGGGTACATACAAAGGAGGGAGGGGTGTTTATACCTGCTACAGTAGAGTAGACTGATTAGACTTGGTTTGTTTGGCATTCTGATGACTTGTGTTAGCTATAATGATTTATTACTACGTTGGTTGTGCAGTGGATTTTGTCGGTAGATCTCCACGGTTCCACAAGGTAGATGCTGCTGGAAGTAAATTCCATGGCTGAGCATTTGGCTCACGTCGAGCTTCAGATGGCGCGGTAAAGTGGACAAAACACCATTTCAACGACGTCGTGCATGAAATTAATGGAATTGGATAACTTCAGCACACCAAGACCCAATTTCAGTAGTTATATACCGCACCACAACATTATGGTATGACTTTGTGCAGTGGTCATGTTGCTTTAGATGGTTCGGTGACATCTTGATCGACTTGTTGACTGAACTCCCTCGGGCCTCGGGCCCGCATATGTACAAGCTCCCATCGTATCCGTTTGCATACGCGTTAGCACTATCTTGAGACGCTCACCCTGATCCTGATGCAGACCATGCATATCCTCATACAAGCGTCGCCGTCAAACCGAGCTGAGACTCACGATGCGGGTACACATGCAACGGGTCGGACAACATCATGTACCAACCAGCAGAATCCAGTGTCTATGCACATGAATTACGAATTTTGGAACCTGATGCACATCAGACACTAGATTTTGCAAATTACTTTTGAAGCATGATTTAGGGGGTTTCAGTATTCAACACACATCAGCTCCCAAAAGTCCTTATTCATGTGCACCAGCACCAGCACCATCTTCTACAAGTTCATGCATGACATTGTCTGCTATATACGGCATCATGCTATGATAACATAAATTCACAATGTCGTGCATGGAATTGGCAGAATTGGATGTTTGTGCACATGGATTTACCTAATCTCGCTAATTCTATGTACGACGTCGTGAAATGGTATTTTGTCTACTTTACACCGCCATAGACAAGTGGCGGTAGGATTGCAAATCCAACGAAGGGGGTATTAAAGAGTTGGGGTATGGAGGTGGACGTCAGCTAGAAGGGGCGGGGGAGGGATGGACCAGCCATTCCGTCAGCGCCTCCCTCCCTCACGCACTCATCACAGCCATATGGGCTCTCCCCACTTTCTGCAAGAGCCCGTCGACAGGGAAGACATAGACGGTTGGCTATCCTAATCTGTAGACGGCTTTTGGTCGGTGGCGCTAGACTACCGCAAAAATTAAGCCGTTGACAGACTATGGCTTTCCACAATCACTACACATCACCCAAGTAAACAAAAAACCCACTAATATTAACTGTCACGCGGCCAAAGATTTAACACCGCCACCGTACTGGGGAAAAAGAAACTGAAGCAACTATTGCAGACACACACATTGCGAGGTAAGAAAAATAGGATTCCAGGCGGTGAACAGACAGACAAGACAGTACAGATGCAAGAAAACAAGAGAAAGCGACCGCCAGGATGCGCGCACACACAGAAAAACCAATCCCGCAGCCCTTTTTTCCATCCCTGGGACTCATACACGCCGTCCCCACAGCTTTTCTTATACCCAGAACCTAGCTATAGGCCGTGCTAGTCCTTGGCCTCTTCCTTCCAGTCCTGGGCGTCTTCGCGGCGCCAATAGGTTCCGTCGACTCGTCCCCGAGAGTCGGACGTTGGTGTCGGTGGTGCTCCTTGTCCTTGTCCTTCCCCTTCTCCTTCTGGTCGAGCACAATCGACAGGATGTCGTACGCAAACTGTGGGAACTCCAGCACCATGCTCTTGAACTCATCTTCAGCCTCGTGGCGGAGGACATGACCTATCCTCATCAGCATCTCTCACTCACACACCGTGGGTGGGTTGGGGGGGACCTACTCCTATGTGCCCAGAAGCTCGCAATCGGTTTACGAATAGTATCGTCGTCCCTGGTCGTATTCTCGTACACAAACTTAGCGTACTTCAGCTCGCCCTTGGCAGTAGAATTGATGCGATGGATCTTGGAGTGCGCGAGGTGCTTGAGTTCCGGGATCCGCAGCTTCTCGGCGAGCGTATACACCTTTGCATGTTTGAGCAGACGATCGCCGCCCTCGTCGACGTCCGCGTCGCCCGCGTCCTCAAGAACCATATCCTCAGGCTTCCCTGACGGCCCCGCAACCAGCCGAGGACTGTACTCCTTCGTGTACAGGTACTCCAGGAACGCGCCGACCGCGTCGATGTCGTCGTCTGGCAGGTGGACTGTGCGCAGATACGTCGGGGTTTCGGTGGTGTAATCGGCGCACTGGTCGTTGAACCATGGGGAGGATTGGAGGAGGGCGAGATGCGCCGACAGCGTGGTTTCGTGCGGAGGGGAGCCGATCTGGAGGGTGATGATCGGAGACTTGAGGTATCTGTCGATCGAGGGAGGGTACGACATGGTTAGCGGGATGGTTTGCCTTGCGGTGGGGGAGGTGGTGGGGTGACGGAGGGAGAAGTGAAGGTGGGGGGAGGGGGGAAGTTTATTTTTTAATGCGAACGTAGAGTATCCGTAAGAAGAAAGAAGCTCGTGATGGCCCGCTGCCGCTGCCCAAGGAAGGGTACTCACTCAACATATGACATTTTCTTTTCCATGTCCATGTCATCCTCCCACCCCTCCTGGGGTAGTGCGTTTCCATCCTCTCTGCCTTCCTCGTCGCCGCGGCCTAGTACATGATCAATTGACTCCGTGCTCTCAAGGCCCTCCATCGATTCCGAAACGTGAAGCCCAGTCTCGGCTATCTCTACCTCGACCTCGATGCTGTGAGCGCTGTGAGAGGCGGGCAGAATGACATTAGGTGATTCAGATCCCATTGAGTCAGTCGCGTGTGCTGTTTTTACACTGACAAAAGGTGGTGAGAAGACACTCGGTAGCGTGCAAAAGGATCAGTGAAGGATGAGCGAGCGATGGCGATAGCGGGGTAATTGGACTGAAGAGCGAGCGATGGTGGCGATTGGGGTGGGAGTCTAATGAGCATGGGTATCGTCCGATGGAAGAGGCTGGGAATGTGAGGTGGTTGGGGGAATATCAATATGCATTTAGCCCCAAGACCCTTTTCGGTAACGTCGCGCGTTTGTCGAGCCGCAACAAACCCCATCCCGCACATCCCGCACATCGTGCGTCAACATCAAACTATCTACCGCACGCGTTACTCTCAGACGCCTTGTAGCGTGCCAGGCGGCTGTTTTTCGCTAGTGGACTACGTGCTCGAGCAGTATGGTAAATTTTATTGTTTTTCAGATCCCTTTAAAACTAGGCCCACAAAAAGGTATCTTGTTGTGGTAATGTCACGTGCCGCGTTGCTATGAACAACAATATTCGCCCACAGCCACTGTTGTGGCTACTGTCACACCACAATTCACAACCTGAGATCCTTCCGAACAGCCTCCCTGATATGCAATTAGCCTGGTCTCGACGATATTAAGAGTAACTGCGAGCCTACCTGCAGATGGGATGGTAGAAATTCGCATTCTTCCTGAACGTATCCACTGCCAAATCCCTATCACAGTCATTGAGCAGCCTAAACAGCGGCCTCACAAACTTCATCCTGCCCCACTTGCCCAACGCCTCTGCCACAGCTGAGTAAATCTTCTCATCCTTCGCCTTCAAGCCCACCGTCAAGAATCTGCTCAAAATCTCCGCATTCTTGGATTCCAAGAACTTGTATGCTACTTTCATCTTCTCCACCGACTCCTTTGAAAGCGGCGATGCAAGGTCGGTAATGGCTTCTAAAAAGACAACGAGCTGACCAGAGCTCCAACCTGCAATATCTGCTGGGTTAGGCTGGAATTGGGCGGAATCGATCGACTCCCAGCATTGCGCGAGGGCGTAGCACACATCGACCAGAGTAGTATCAAAGTCAGGCTTTGGAGGCAGGCCTGGAGAGTAGAATTTGGTACCCCAATCTACGGTTTTTAGTGCTGCCGTAGCTTCTGGATCAGATTCAAAGAATTCGATTAGAGTATCTTTGAAGTCGAAGGAGGTGAGGGACTTTTGTTGGTACGTTTTGAAGTACTGTCATCCAGTTAGTCGTGCTCCCACCACGAAATCCCAGGACACCGACATGCGGGATAAACGTGTCCCACTTCTCGCGTCCAATTAGACGATCCAAGTAGTACAGAAAGTTGAAACCCTTCTCGTAGGGTACGCTAGAAAATGCGTCATCTGGATCCTTTCCTTTCAAGTCGACAATCATCTTGGTAAAGTCGTGTCCTTCTCCGTAACGCTCCACATCCTCCTTGAAAGCTTTCCATCCAATGATTGCCGAAAAGTCGAAATACTGCGGCCCGTGCAGCGCTGCCTGGACCCTTCGTTCTAGTTGGCCATACCACACTCAGTAGCTATTCGTTCAGACTTGCAATCCTACGCGCCAGGCTTACCAATATAAGTTGTCCATCCCTCATTCTATATCGGGCATTAGTGATATATACTAGTACATTTTCGGGCGGCTTTTCCTACCAACCAGAAATGCTCCCATGATCCATTGGAAACCAGGTTCCCACTCCAACTGTGCGCCAATTCATGAGCAATCACGTCCACATTCGATTTATCACCGGAAATGATGGTAGGCGTAGCAAACGTGATGTTAGGATTCTCCATGCCACCATAAGGGAAGGACGGAGGCAGAATGAGGACGTTGTAAGTTGTCCACGGGTACGGATATATCAGTTTTTCGGCAATTTGGATGAACTTCTCTACATCTTCCTCCAGTTCTGTTTTGCATTTTAAAAGTTCTTCCGGACCAGTATACACCAACGACCGGGGTCCTATGGACGCCGATGCAATGTCCCCAGAGGCAACGGCAAATAGATATGATGGAATTGGGATGTCCTGCCGAAACTTGTAGGCAAGTGTTCCGTCCTCGAAATCGCTGGTTCCTCTAGGAAGTCCTGATGCAACAACCGGAAGAGGAGACCTGGTAGAGGGATTAGCCATTGTATGCCTCCACCAAGAATGAAATGAGACCTGATGGAAATATCGAAAACAGATTTCACCGCGGGGGTGTCCTGGCAGGGATACAGGGAGCGGCCGTGAATTGCTTGACATTGCGAGACTGTCTCCCGGTGTCAGTAATGGAATGATAGGCCACTGAAAGAGGAGACCAACACATGTAAGGGTGTTTTTTGTTTGAAGTCTGCGAGGGTTCCATCCACTGAAGCGCGGTGCACTTGTCAGTCGTGCTGTAGGATATCTAAACAGCTTGTCAACGATCGAGACTCGAATAACATCTGGACGGATTGCCCACAGTTGCCTTAACGGACTCTCCCGCCTTTATCTGTTCGTCCAGACAGATCTTGAGAGCACTTCCATACGGCTCTATCCGATCTTCAAGAGTCCATGCTGCTTCCTTGCCATTGACCGCCACTCCCCCGATGTCGAGGCAACTAGTGTCTAGTACTACCTCTCCAACTCCATCCTCCAAAGCCTTGAGCGTTAGAGTCACATTTCCAGACACGATTGAGCTCTCGAAATCCAAGGTGACGTCGACGTGAGTAGACTGGGTTACCACCGAATGATGGTTGGAGAGCGTATTAGGGTCAGTGATGGGTGCCATGTGTCTGAGTGATGTGGAGAAGTGGTAGCTGGTGCTTCTAGCTGCGGGACGAATGCGGGGAAGTTGCAGGGGGCTAGGGTTTCCAGCAATTCCGGATTTTGATAAGCGAGTGATAGATCTAGCGAACGTTGACGTTGACGAAGCGAGACGAAGAAGTGGCAGTCGGCGCAGGGCGAACATCATATCAGATCATATCATATCACATCAATATGGGGACCGAAACCGATATCTTTGTGCGGACCCTAAGCCCATCGCTAAGTTTAACTAGACCGTCGGACAGTCCCTACGTCATGTAGTGAAGAAACATCAAGAACACGCATTATTGGCGTCGTGAGAACTGCCTTAGCAAGGGACACAGCAAAAGCCATTTTTAGCATTTTCTCATATAAGAGGCAGAGGAACGAAAATCCTTCTCGCAATTCCATTGTCTTGGCAATCATTACCCCGCCTGTTGTGCTACTATTGCCCCTCTCTTGCCGAACAAACAATCTCCACGACACAGTCGCTTCCTTCTCATCTTCGTCTGCAATTCCATCATGACCGACAAAGAAGAATCTACCCAGGCCCCAGCCAAGACTGACGAAGTCGGTATGTTGGCTGATTTCTGCATTGCTGCCACTGTTCCATCGTGTTTGGTTGACGCTTGAACCATCAGACTACACCCTCAACAACCCCGATACCCTCACAAAATACAACGATGCTGCTACTATCACCCAAAAGGTTCTTTCCGAGGTCACCAAAGCTGCAGTTCCCGGCGCCACCATTTTGAGCTTGTGCCAGAAGGGAGATGAGTTGTTGGAGGCAGAGACTTCAAAGATTTACAACAAGGGAAAGATTTCAAAAGGTTCGTCTGCGCATCCCCAAGTCTGGCCGTCTCTCGAATTAAATTGTTATCGTTGTTGATCTCCTTTGATATCTGTGGTTCTAATTGTGTCGTGTGTTCCGCAGGAATTGCTTTCCCTACCACTGTGTCCGCCAACGATATCTTGACTCCCTACACCCCGATCGCAAGTGATGCTGAAGAGGCTGCGATCCAAGTCAAGGATGGAGATGTTCTCAAGATCCAGTCAGTCCTTGGCATCGTTTAGGTTTCATAACATATGTTGACAGCTCGCAGGCTCGGTGCTCACATCGATGGACTGCCTGGTATCGTGTCCGATACGGTTGTTGTTGGAACCCCCACCCCCGATCAAAGTGATCTCATCCTCGCAACGCACTACTCAATCGAGGCGCTTCTCCGCCTTCTCCTTCCCGCTGAAGTCCACCCTTCCAACACCGAGGAGAAGCCCTACAAGCCACCCACCCCATATATCATTACGCAAACCATCCAGAAGATCGCCGATGCCTACGGCTGCAAGGTCGTTGAAAACACGACCTCGTACCAGATCACGCGCAATGAAATCGAGAGCAAGAAGAAGCTTGTGCTGGCGCCAGGTGAGAACATGGCTAGGTCTGAGGGCGCACCAGAGGTTGGAGATGTATGGGGTGTTGAGATCTGGCTATCCAAGGGCTCTGGGAAGTCCAAGAACCTCACAGGAAAGCGGGCAACACTCTTCAAAAAGACCGATACAAAGTGCTCGCTCAAGAGAGACACCGCCAGAAAGACGTATAACGAGATCCAGAAGAAGTTCGGTGCCTTCCCCTTTGGTCTGAGACAGCTCGAGGATGAGAGAACCGCCAAGACGGGTGTGGTAGAGCTCGTCCGAAGCAATATTTTGAGACAGTTCGAGGTGCAGGGTGATAAGGATGGCGCGATTGTTAGTAGAGTCTATATCACCGCCGGTAAGCCGACATGAGACTCACCTCCTTTGCAGAATATATTCTAACTGTTACATCCAGCAATCACTAAGTCGGGAATCACCAAACTCGCCGCTCCCCCAGCAGTTGACCTCGAGAAGGTCAAGAGCGAGCACAAGATTGAAGACGAGGAGATCCTAAAGCTGCTTGAGCTCCCTCTTAAGGTCGACAAGAAGAAGAAGAAGAAGGCCGCCTCAAAGAAGGAATAAGCGCCATCAGGGTGGTATTTGTTGGGCTCTCGAATATCATCAATGGAATGATTTACCGGAGAGAGGGTGAAGAAAAAGCCCTAATATGAAGCCTCTGGATGCCCCACTATTTGTATCCGGGGTAATGTATGTGCAGGGAAATGAGATTAATGTAACTTGCTAAGGGATAATTGCAACAGTTACTCTGAGAATATGGGATGTCGAGTGCTGGGTGGTGATACAATCAACAAAACGTCAAAGCCCATTGTGAATCCGAAAACAAAATTCCTATAGATATAGCTTTCTGTAACTTTCCCATGGTTTCCTGTAGGACTGGTTTGGTAGATTTGGAAGCAGTAAGTAATGTGCTCAAAGGGTTCCGAGCCTGCGGATATTAGGAAGGAGAGCAGCAGAAGAAGCAAATTTTCCCGAAAGCTATTGGGTGCACTCGAACAGGTTTCATGTGTTGTTCTCGATTCCAATGGTTGCAGTCTCGTGCACGGCGTCGTTTTCGTAAGACCTCACACGGAAGCGAGGTCTTCAAGTTGCGAGACCGTGGGTTGGGAGGGTCCACAAACTAGAAACTCGAGTGATGATAGGATGCTTTCGTTCGCAAATTTTCTCATTCCGCTGGCCGCTGTGATAGGGTGGATTTGGTTGTTCGTTATTAGCGTGATTTGTAGTCTAGCTGCAGAAACCCGTACCTTACTGGTAGAGTACATCACATAGCTGCAAAAAACTTTAAACCGATTGGAGGCTCTGCTTCGACGGCAACAACATCCGCTCTGCGATGGGCCTGGAGTTAATAAAAATGGTTCACCACACACACAGTTCATCACAAGATGCAGCAGTGGAGTATTCTTACTCGAGTTGCTCGGAAAAAGAAAGTGCTCCGAAGACGTCATCCTTGCGATAAGACTCCTGGCGTAACGCATAGCGGAAGGTGTTGATGTCGATCCTGCATAGCACCGGCGCTCTACCGCTCCCATCACTTCGCCTGAATATCTCCGTCTTTGCCTGCCTGTGTGATTGACTTTCGCCTCGGTCGAATACCAAACTGCTTACAGCTCATCCGCTTTGTTTCAACGAGCGCAGTGCAGCAGTCAGTGTACTTGAGTATTCCGCTTTCAGCGGTAATGTACGTACTACAAACAGTACACTTGGTCCTCCCCCTGGCGCTGTGTGTTAGCTACCTAGGCAATAGTTCCTACAGACCACTCACACAAAACGCCGTGCGGTACGGGAATTTTTAAGCCACACCCATGCGGAGCTGAGCAGCTCTTTCTCCAAGTTCGTTCCCGTCGACTATCCGTCGAGTCTGATATACTAGTTTCTCAGCATCTTTAGCCGTGTACCGGCAGTCCTCCCTGCCTCAAACTGCCCACCATTCAGCCCTCACGCCCCCTGCAATCACGGGTAGTGACAGATACAAGACGATGCAAGGATAGCGGACAATCTCGACTACACCCCGCACCGTCTCTCACACACCTCTCACCACAGTTTGAAGATTTGTCGAGCCCGCCGCTGCCGCAGTCGTCATCGGAACATCGTCACAAAAGGCAGCGTACCACACCGTCACCACTCCGTCACCACTCCGTCACCACTCCGTCACCACAACCGCCATCAGGATACGGAGGACAGATGTCCACTGGGTCCTCTCCTTCGATTGGTTGCAACACCGCGCCGCTACCCCCGCCGCGGACTTCCCGATTCCTGGGAAGCGTCTCTCAGTTCTCTACTGCTTCGTCACCTATTTTATCAGCAGCTTCAATACCTGTGCTCGCTAGTCGGGGTGTGAATTCTTCTTCTAACTCCCTGGTGGGGCAGTTACTGAGCGTCTCTGGGAATGCGGGAACGGCAGGTGCAACACCGTATGGGATGATCGTTTCTGCCAGCACTTCGTTGGTTCCGGATGACGCATCTAGGGATAATGAACAGGATGATGGGGGAGGAGGAGGGGGAGGGGGAGTGGAGCAAAAACTTGATATGCGGCAACATTCCCACCACTTAGAGGTGGCTGAAAATGTGCCACCAGAGTTGAAGATCCCTCTTGTCGTAGGATATACCGATCTGTCTGCTGTTTATGCGATTGTACGTCCGTCTCCCATTAGGTCGGTGGCTTATGTACTAAAAGCAAAATAGAACCATATCCATGTTTATCGAGCAAGGTCTTCCTTTTCAGGCAAATCGGTTGTGTTGAAGCTTTGTACTGTCAACCATCTGGACACACTGGCACGCCTCCGTTTAGAGTGGAAAATGCTCTCGGATGTCTCGACGTCTTCATGCAAAGTGTCGTCTCTTCATTCCGCTACGACATCGTCAACACCAGATTCAGAGCATTATGGTGGTTCCACATCTAGTTCCTTCTCGGCGGCGACGCTAGCTAGCAATCCAAACGTTATTCGGCCCTTTGCGTGGGACTACTTACCGGACGGGGGACTAACTCTGGTATATTTAAACGAGCCATTTCATATGACTTTGGAGGAGGCTTTCATTGTGTCATCGTCGAGTACTCCGCCAAGAGATCCTCAAGCACCACCAACCGCAAAACCCCGCACCCAGTCCGACTTGATTCGCATTCTCAGCGTATTTTCCGAAGTTGTTGCAGTTCTTGGCTGCGCACATCAGTCAGGAGTAACTCATAATAATAGTATGTTTATTGGTTCGATTGGGGGATGTGTCGACAGTCCTGGTTGGGGTTCGAGGGAAGCTAATTGTGTTTAGTCAACTCATATTCCATATTGGTTACGCGTGCATCTAACAACAGCGGGATCCAGGGAAAGCTAGGGGGATGGCATTTGGCTTCCAGATTAGAGCGCCAAGAGATGGGCAGGAGCGCGGGTGGTGCGATGTTGAGAGGAGAGAATCCGGCGCCGCTTCAGTACATCGCTCCAGAATGCACTGGAAGGATGAATAGATCAGTTGATTACCGCTCAGACTTCTATTCCCTTGGGGTGTCCCTCTATGAGTTGGTTGTTGGATTCCTACCATTCCGGTCCTCAGAACCTTTAGAGCTTATCCACGCTCACATCGCGCAACCGCCACGTCCACCATCGGATGTCAATGCCTCTATTCCGACTGCAATTTCAGACATTGTAATGAAGTTACTCCAAAAGAATGCCGAGGATCGTTATCAAACAGCGTCGGGATTGAAGGCGGACTTGGATTTAATTGTGCAGCTCCTTTCCGAGGGGAAAAGCTTAGAAAATGTCAAGATTGGTGAACTAGATACAACCTCCCAGTTTGTAATCACCGAGAAATTGTATGGTCGTGAGGAAGCCGTTGCACTACTTCTTGATGCGTATAACAGATGCATAAACCGCGGAGGCTGCGTCGTGGTGACAGTGCAGGGAGATCCAGGGATTGGTAAGAGCCGACTGGTCAAAGAAATTCAGCGTCCGGTTGTCGAAAACAAAGGGTTTGTAGCTGTTTATATCACAGCTGGACAGTTTGAAATCTGACTGCTGCATAGTTTCTTTACAACAGGAAAGTTTGATCAGTACAAACGAGACTTCAGCTTCTTTACGCTCGTTCAGACTATTCAGGATCTTATACGCCAGGTACTATCAGAGCCTCCACAAACCCTCATACGATGGCGGACGGAAACAATCAGAGCTTTCGATGGCGATGCGGCAGTCCTTATGGGTGTCATTCCGGAGCTAAAGCTGTTACTCGGACCTGATTTCAAGGTGGAGCCGTTGGCAAATCTGGGGCCCGTGGAGCGCGAGAGCCGGTTCCGTGATGCTTTTGGTAGGCTTTTGGCTATTTTTGGAAGGAGGGGCGTGGTTATATTCTTGGATGATCTCCAGTGGTGTTCATCGGCCGAATTTATGCTCATATCCAATATCGCTGAAGAAGCAAATAGGAGGGTGCGAGAATGGGAGTATGGAGAGGAATTTCGAGCTGGCGATAACGCCCAGGGAAACGGGATGAGACAGAGTACGGGCCCTCTGGATAGGGGTTCGAATTCCAATTCCGTACCTCTGTGTTCACCTTAAGAATTTGACTGACGCTGTGCGACACATGCTTTTAGGTATCTTGATTCTTGGAGCGTATAGAGATTCAGAAGTTACCGAGGATCATCCTCTCATTGGGATGCTTCAGTACATGAGGGATCTTTCGGTTCCGGTTGTTGATATCCATCTACATCCACTAAACCAGAAATCAGTACGGCGGATCATTGGTGACACACTTCATCGCAATCCAGATTCAAGGCGTGTTAGGGATGATCCGGAGATGCAGACCCTAGTAGAGCTTGTCTACGCAAAAACTCAAGGGAACCCATTCTTTGTGATGCAGCTGTTGAAGAGTCTCCACCGGGGGAACCATATTACTTTCGATTTTGCGGCAAATCAGTGGAGATTCAATTTGACCACCATGGAAGCCAGCGACCTGCCTCCGACCGTTGTAGAGTTACTTGTGAAGAGCATGCTCAAGCTTTCGGACGACACCAGAACCGCGATGATGTTAGCGTCATGTATTGGAACCGAGAGGATATCGCTTCGGACATTATCAACAGCTGCTGGGAAACGTATCGAGGAAATGGCAGGCGACCTTTGGGATGCGCTAGATGCTGGGCTGATTTTACCCACTGGAGGAAATTATAAGATTCACTTGGCCCTGGAAGGCGCCGAATATAGAGGGGATGCGGGGTCTGAGCCGGATGGTCAATCGCGCACTGTAAGGCTAGCAGGGAATACCGATGAAGAGGAGGCAACGTATCGATTTCTACATGATCGGGTTCGACAAGCTGCTTACAGTCTCATACCTTTGGGAGAACAGGCCGGGCTGCATCGCATGATTGGAACGAGGATGTTGGAGAAGGCGACAGAAGAGGACTTGAATGAGGGAATGATTTATGAAATCGTTAACCAACTGAATCACTGGTTGTCGCCATTGGGGTTCGAAGACCGAAGAGTGCTTATGGAGTTGAATTTGAGGGCAGGAAAGAAGGCACTTCAGGCTACAGCATTTGCAACAGCATTAAGTTACTTCTTGATAGCGAAAAAAGTGTTGGATAATCCCGATGGAGACGAAGAATACGAAAGCTTTCGGAATCCGTTGAAGCGACTATCCTTTGGCTACAATAACTCCATGACCTTTGAGGATGCATCAACGACTTTACAGGCTTATCAAAATGGAACTCGCCCATTGGATGAACTTGGTATTGAAATCAACATTTCACTGATGGAAGGCTATTTTGTGGATGTCAAGTATGCGAGTTCTATTCAACTTTCATCGGAAATCTTGCCAAAGTGTACGCAGAGTAAAGACAAAGTTCGTTGCCTGATCACGAAGATGAATTGTCTCCTCATTCAGGGGCGCCTCAATGAGGCCATTGAAGCGGGCTTGACCGGTCTCAGTGTTCTCTCCTGGGAAGTACCGTTGGATGATGAAGAAGCAATGCAGCATGCGCACATGATGAGACCGAGGATCCTACTCGAGGTGAAGCAGATCACAGCGATTGCAAAAATGCATCAGGTACAGAACGAAGACCTTCTGCTCCTTCAGGAGATCATTTCGACACTACTTCTACCGGTTTACATGGCTAGACCAGCGCTTCTTCCGGCGGTCTGTTTCACCAGTGTTGCAATCACCTTGGAGTTTGGTATTTCCATGGCTGGAGCGCTGGGCTTGATGATGACTGGAGTTCTCCTAGGTAATGAGGCAACACATGAGAATTTGGCCAGAAGCTACGCTTATGGGCAGGTTGCCATCAAACTCATTAAGAATGGCAATACGCGTCATCCTCTTGCCCCTGCAATCTATCAGGTGTATGCGGGTCATATTGGAGTGTTTCACCAGAATATGGAGGAAGTCCAACGATGTCTTCAACAAGCTATTCAGACTGGACTGTCGGTGTTTAATGTTGACTATACAACGTTTGCCATAGCAAGTACTTCAAGTCCCTAACATTTCTCTATCCTAACATTTATCTTCAGGTGGAATCCACATCCTTTGGTATGATGAGTGGAGAGAGCCTTGATATTGTTCACTCGAAAATGATTGCCGCAAAATCGAATATACGACGGTTTAAACAAGAAACGGGCATGTGGTGGTTGAGTGTACCGCTGCAACTTGTTCTGAATCTGAGAGGCATGGGCAATCCTGATCCGCTATGCTTTGAAGGAGAGGCTCTCGGCTCCTCCAAAGATCTTGCACGGCTGGCTAGTAGTGAGAGTTTGAGTCATATCTATATGTACCATATGTATAGGTTAATCATTGCAGCGCTTTACGGTTCGAGGGTTCAATTCCTGGTTTTCATAAATGTCTTCGTGCTGATAACTCTTAGGTTATTGGGAACTCACGGCTGATCTTGCAGTCCACTGCTGCCGACCTTTTTCTGTTGCCGTGACTGGATTTTATTCTGGCTTGACGGCATTCTACTCTTCAATTGCGTTCTTAACACTACCTAAACCAATGTCAGATGAACAAAGGGAAATTCTCGAAAGTAACATAGCCTGCATAAAGGAATGGAGTATCAGGGCAACGAATACATGGTTGCACAAGAACGTACTGCTCGAGGTCGAGATGAAGATTGCTAATGGCGCCCAGCAATTGGAGATTCTGGATGGGTATGATCATGCGATAGCACTTGCGAATAGAAGTGGTTTCGTTCATGATGCCGCTTTTATCAATGAACGGTGTGGTACCTGGATACATGATATTTCAAAGAAGAGATCTATTCCATACCTGGAAAATGCCTATCGTTGTTATATGACATGGGTATTTTCATTCTTATCCTTGTCTTGTTAGCTTCATCTCAAAGCTAACGGTAATAATGTTAGGGTGCCACTCACAAAGCAAACGAGATTAAGAAGAAGTTTGGCGAGGAGATGTCACTGGTTAGAGGTATGATCCACGATATCAGCCACGGAGAATGTAAGCGGCTAATAATGCATAGATCATCGCGCTCTGATCTACAACATGGATGGCGATAATCCGCTCAGAGATCGAGAGTCCCCCGCTCCCCTGTCTCCAAGACAAAGTCCGCGATGCTCCAGATTATCAATGGAAGGAAGGGACTATGGATTCGATTCTGCAATGCACATGCAGTCGGGTGGATCTTTATCTCCCGCAGGAGGTGGCGGAGGCATCAGAGATATCTTTCCTACCTCTGACCAACATGACGACGAAGTCGCATCTCACAGTTCTTCCACCAGAAATAATGACTCATCTTTGGGCTCCGAGTTAGATTTTAGGACGGTTCTGAAGGCCAGTTTAGTTATCTCCGAAGGTATTCACTTAGAAGAGGTTATTGTTAGCCTCATGACCTGTGTTCTACAGACTGCCGGTGCAGACTATGGTGTATTGATCTTGATGGAGGAAGGGGATCTTCACGTTGAGACCGTCGGCCTTCTTGACCAGGTCACAATTCTTGAGCATGAGCCTCTATTTACGCGACCTGACTTAGTTCCCGTCTCTGTCGTCAATCTTGTAGCTAGCCTCGGCGATCAGATTCTGAGGAATGGGGACGATCCAAAATTTGAGCTCACATATGGCCGGGACATGTACTTCCGCGGCAAAAACCCTAAGGTTTTATCCTATCATGTCCTCTGGTTCGGTTGCTAACATGAAATAGAGTTTACTCTGTATGCCAGTGAAAAATCAACTCAAGACAATGGGTGTCCTGTACCTGGAAAACAAATTGATAAACCATGTGTTCACCCGCCAGCGTCAAGAATTGCTCAATTTGCTTTGTACTCAGGCTGCGGTGACAATTGATAAAGCGCGGTTGTACAGGCAAATGGAGATGGCAAAGAAAGAGGCCGAGGAAGCCTCGAAGGAGAAATCAACGTTTTTGGCTAATATGGTTAGTAGCAAATCACTTGTAATTTGTGACATATGCTGACAGCTGTTGATAGTCCCACGAGATTCGAACACCATTCAACGCACTCCTGAGTTGCTCGACTTTCCTCATGGATACTGCTCTGACGGAACAGCAGAGGGAGTATGTTGAGATTATCCGGAGCTCATCGATGCTAACGTTGAGCATCATTGATGGAATTTTGGACTTTTCCAAGGCTAGCGCTTTGGTTCTTCAAAAAACACCATTTTCTTTGCGGAATTGTGTTGAAGGAGCGTTACTACTAGTTGCGGAACCGACAGCCACCAAGGATTTGGAATTGGCGTACAGGAATAATTGTAGCAACATCGAATCCATTGTGGGGGATATCACTAGGTTTCGTCAATGTGTCATAAATTGTTAGATTCCTTTCCATTTCTACCGCCTAGAGCTTCTAGCTAACGATTTGTTGTAGTGATTGGGAATGCGGTTAAATTCACGGAAGAAGGTTATGTTGTCGTCACATCTCAAGCCGAGCAGCTACCAAATGATACAAAGTGGAGGATACAAGTGTCCGTGAAGGATACTGGCATTGGAATCCCACAGGGCTCGTTCAACAGACTGTTTCGGGCATTTTCCCAGGTTGACACTTCAAGTCGGCGAACATACGGCGGTACTGGGCTTGGCCTTGCGATTTCGAAGAAACTAGCGCAGATCATGGGCGGAGATATCTGGTTCGAGAGTGAAGAGGGTCATGGTACAACATTTCACTTCACAATCATCGCAGACATTGTGGAAAAGGTGTGGAAACCGGATCCCCGGCTGCAAGGCAAACACGCGATAGTAGCAGACGCTCACCGGATATCATCGCACATCCTGGCGGACGAACTGGAAGTTGAGGGATTGAAGGTCACTAGAACAAGCGATTACCAATCCACCCTTGATGCCCTTGAGAAGGCTGGAAAGGGCTTCTTTGACGTAGCGCTGGTGGACCTTTCAGTCGATGGAACCTACGACATCTTTGATAGAATCCAGCAGTTCGACCCGAACATTAAAGTCATCCTGATGTCGCGTTTCGGCGCAAATATCCCAGCGAATGTCCTCAGCAATAAATGCACGCTCTCGTTCGTTAGGCCGGCTCCAAGGAACCGCTACGTTTCAGCTGTTCATGATGCCTTGGATCCCACGCTACGGAAACAGGAAATGACAAGGAAAGCACCGGAGCAGGAGATGTTGAAGACGCTAGCGACTAGACACCCGCTGAATATCCTCTTGGCGGAAGATAATCCGGTCAATACGCGGGTAGCACTGCAGCATCTTAAGAGGATGGGATATAGCGCGACACATGCAAAGGATGGCATTGAGGTGTTGGAGCTGTGTGAAGCTGCGGCAGCTAAAGGAGAGATGTTCGATGTGGGCCCTCACCCGCACCTCCCTCACCCTCCGCACACGAATTAATGTGGAAATAGGTCGTCTTGATGGATATCCAGATGCCGCGCGCAGACGGAATAGAAACGTCGCTGGAACTCGGTCGACGATATGCGGACCACGAACGCCCGACAATCATCGCGTTGACAGCCAATGCGACTGCAAGCGATCGGGAGAAATGTCATGACGCTGGGATGCGGACACATATTGCGAAGCCGATCTTGCCAAATGATTTGGTCACCGCGTTGATGAGTATCAGCCCATTGAATAGACCTCCTGATATGATGGCTGTTACGTAAGAATGTCTACTTTTGACTGCTACTTTAGAAGGTGTTAGGGGTTTGGGAGCATCTACTAGAGTTTTTTTGTTTTCGTTTTGCGTGAGTATCTACCGTGAGCTGTCAAAAGTATACCCGGGTGACGAATGGTGTTTGTTTTTTGTTATAATGGCGCTGGGATTTATATATACTATACTTTCTTGTGTATATGTATGGTGCGTTAATTTAACATTCATGTAAATAGTTTTTTCTTGATGTGAGTGTTGGTGAGCAGAAAAATTGGATAAGTGATGGAGTCGGCGATTCCTGTGATACATATGTGTTCCGACCGATACGCGAACTTTGCCCGTTCGCGAACTGGATGGGCCAGTTTGCGAATTTTGAGCGGTTTGCGAACTGGGGATCCAGCATGCAACCTTGCCAAAGTACGAGATTTAATCCCACAAAAGTCAGGGAGTTATGCAATAAAGATTGTGTAAGACCTGTGATAAGTCTCGGTTGCTCCAAGGACTTCAATACTCGGTCTCCTATCAATCACAGACGGTCATGGCTGTCATTTTAGTAACCTTAAGCACCTCGCACAGTGTTGGAAATCTGCTTGACACTGCGCCAGGTAAGGATCAGCCAATTTTGGTCTTGAGTTCGTGTATATAGTGACTAGTAAATATTCATAATCCAGGAAGACTACATGAAGTAATATATGGATATATTGGCGATGACTTGACAAGGGCTCAGAGATTGCATCATGTCGAATTCGATGAAAGTTGTGGAGCCAGTTATAGCTAACTAGTATCATGTCCATTCTCGCAACTTATAATGACTGTAAACGGGTAGAGTTTACGTAAACTGACTAGTTCGCGAACCTCTTGTCCGGTTTGCGAACGGGATGAAATATTGAGAACCGGTCAGTCCAGTTTGCGAACTGGAAGGTTCGCCAATGGGTCGGAACATATACATGTCGTTATCCTTACACCCAAGACACTAATGACCGTCACTGAAGCCTCACAAAGCTTATTTACCATAGATCATACGTCATTCCCTGGCACTGAGACGCAATGGTGATCTCAGCTCGGTGTTAGTGTCGTCCTTGCCACCACCGCGGGCGAGGCTACTGGCTACGAGGCGGGTGCGTAGTTTAGACGTCTGTCTGGCGAGCGAGAATATCCCCGTGGCAAAGAGGCTACGCTGTACACAAGTTCGCTTGCTTTCTATACTTAGCACTAGGTGTTGGAGCTGTATAGATATATCTGCTCTAACATCAACTCGTTCTGCTAGAAAGACTCAGAGAACTAAAGTTCTAATTAGCTTGCGGTCTAGGCTAGTGGCGGAACTCTAAGAACACAAATGAAAGCCACCCACGAAGTACATCACTTACCGAGCAGACATCCCACCCACCAGTTAAGAATCTTTGACTGACAGATACCCTTTCAACTAAGTTGCTCTTTTGGTTAATGGACGTCCTCTTGGTAAACAAGACATCCTCCTAACCAAGTAAGAAACTTGGCCGGTGAGGTACATCATATCGTTGCACATCCAGGCTGCAGCTTACCCAGTTATGTTAGCGGCTAAATAACTACTACATAGTTATAGCAAAAATCTTGAAATTAAAAAACTTTCAAAATGATTTAAATTATACGATTTAGTAAGCGTATTATTGGATACAATGAACTAACCTAATAGCGAGCATGCCTTTTATCCAATATGATAGTCTCAGTATGGGACTTATTGCAATTTAATGACTCCAGTCATTGCAACTTGGTCGACATAGTAGTTACTAAATAGTTTTGTCATTTACCCAATCCCACTCTCAAATACCACAAACCCATAAAGAAAGAAAGCAAGACGCAGTAAAAACTATTTTGTTTTAAAAAGGACTGGTTAAATAATGACGCAACTATTGCGCAGGGCTAGTTTTTGGTAGAGGTTATCTGCTCACATCATTAATATATTACTTTCTTTTCTCGATATACGAAACCCCTAAGTTCGGGATTTATTCGAAGTAAAAAAAATACATACTTTACATATACTCAATCGTATCATATCATCTCGGCTGCAGCTAAGTAAAGGTGGCGCGCAACGTAAGTTCTGCAGCACGCCGTCTAGAGGTCCTTGATGCGCTGGCTGCACCTTGCAACTAGGGTTTAGGGTGACAACAGCATGTGCACTGTTAAAGTTAAGTACCATTTAATTTTGCAGTAACAACTACCAAAAGATACTAGATCAGTGGTGCGTACTTTGCTGCTCCAATCCCGGCCACGAGAATAACTACTAAACATGGTTCCTTCTTTAACTCAACGGCAATCGCCACCGGCATAGGTGAAAGGCCTCGAGCTCTGTATGCTCCGCGTGGCAGGTTCCCAATAAAACGATTTGCATCTGCCCTCGTCTACATTGAAAACGATTAATTGGCCTCCTTGTATTTAGAGAAGTAGTAGCTTTCTTATTCTCCATAACCAATAGGACACCTTAGCTCCATCTCCATGTGCACCCTACCCCCACAGACAATTGTTGTGACGAACCTGTCGAGACGATTGATTGATTGAGTCTAAGTCTAAGATGACACGTAGCCTATATAGTAGCTGCCAGCCCTAACCCACAGCCACGTGATGACGTACTCTACAAAGACTCGGTCTAACAACAATCACATGTACATTTGATGCACCATGATGTCGTAGGTTCGACGTTCTGTTCTCTCTCATTCTGACGCCTTAAATAGTAAAACTTTTAATTATTAACACGCATTATTTTATGTCTTAGCTTCAATCGCCAGCCCATTCAGCCGCCCCTTCAGCCCCCCTTCGCGCTTCTGTTACGCTGGTTCTCCGTAGAGCAATGCGCGGCACTCGCTACTGTGTTTTACGGTGTTGGTGGATCGTGGATGAAGAATCGGACAAGGCGAGAATCAGTTTGGGCTGTTTGTCTCCCGCGCTCCCGGCATCTGGATCTACGCTACTAACGTTGAGCGATGCATTCTCCCCGCCCCAAACACTTGACTTTTCGTTGCTGGCAACTCCATTTGAAGTCCTATAGAACAGTTAGCAAACGGGTATTGTCCATTCGACGGAAACAGACAAGAAGACCCATTTTCCAATCGTCTTTTTTTCAGTCGGGTTGCGTTCGACAACTAAGTTGTTCTTATATTTAACCTTTGTCTCAATCTCTTCCAGAACATTCGAATTCCACATTCTGCTTCGTATGACCCAATGTCCATCCGAACTAAGTTCAGGATGCCATAGCCCGCCCATCCATCCACCGCTGGTATGGTCCTCCTTCTCAACAGCCTGGAGGACAGCTTGAGATCCATATGATGTATTGTAGAGAATTCCTCCTGTAAGTCTATTTTCGATGATCCACTCCACCGTCTCCGGATCATTGCAGTTGTTGGTACCTGCCCGACACAGCCTGGCGGAAAATCGCCACTGTAGAGCCCAACTCTCTCTGAACTGCCAAAAAACGGAAGGGCTAGGTGGTGGTACAGCAGCTGGATTGGATGGAAGTCGGTTATGACTGAGAAGGTGGCCAGTCGCGAAGTTTTTAATTTGGATCCAACCGGCAGGTATCCCGACTATAGGAACGATAAACTCCCAGCGCTGGGAGCTGTTATGTTCTTTAGGGTACCAAGTCTGAAGGGGCCAGCCATCGTGGGCAGCACCCGTGTCCAACGCGACATCACCCTCGCTCGTGTTGACTGTCGTAGAACATCCTGCGACGCCGCACAGAATTAGCAAACAATCATCATAAAGAACTCTCCATACAAGATTCTACCTACTCTTCCTCAAGAATAGATCTACGAATCTCCCACATTTGCTTTTTGCTCCCGATGACTCTATCTTCAATGATCAACCCTGCCCCGACACCACGACCCCATCCGCTGTTATCTCGCTGGAGGGCTTTCCCAGTTCGAATGTTTGTGATTGAGTAGACTTCTATCTCATCCTCGTCGATATCTGGATCAGGCTCGACCCACCATATCTGGCGATCGCGGTACAAATTCTCGTCTCGTCCATTCAATTTCACTTTGCGAAATTCATTTTCTGAGTCACCGGCGACGTGGAGGAGTTTGTAATGTTGCATATTCCGGATCAAATAGGCACCCGTCGTAATTCGGCTCATAATTCGCGAAGCGGTCGGAAGGATGAATCGATATACAGTGTAAGGTGAGGATGTCGAATACGGGTGAAAGAGGCGCTTGCCCGCACGGAGGAAAGGGCGGCAGTAGAGGGGATTTAACCGCAGGATTTACTCAGCGGTTTCATAAACATCAGAGCCCAAAAATAATATCCTGCATATTAAACCGGAGAATAGTCCCCTCGATTGGTAGTTCCGATCCGAGGCGAATTAACTCTGCTGCGGGGTTCATTGTATTCGTCCTGCGGCTGGCAACAGGAATCTTCAATGTTGGTGTGATCGCAGCAAGGATGGGCGCGGAGCTCGAACAGCACTTTACCACCGGCGAGGGATGCACCACAACCCTACATATTTATTAGCTGGCCGCGGGGGATAAACACCCTCTTTAGGAACGAGTTCGATGTATTAGAATTTTGCATGGATAATAGATATTCCAAAAGACCTCGTCTTTTGCTTGCAGGGTCTGTAACATAGTAGGTGATAGAGGTAAACGTGGAGATATCGCGATATATTAATTGGCGTCAATCACTACCTAATACGTCCGCTTCGAAATTTTGGGGTTGCAATTGGGAGGCGCCGTTAGGGATCAGCTGCTCATGATCGTGATCATTCTAGAGTGACGGCCTTTTTCTAATACTGTACCAGTCTTCGTGGTTAGTACGTCAGCAGTCAGAAAGGGTGTACTAAAAAGATTTTATTGCGTTTTTGATCGATTCTTGACCATTCGGAGATAACTGGTCGTCGCATCATCACAGATTTCTATAGGAACTACCCCTTGTATGCACCAGCTCTAGTGATCTCGCTCACCAGTTCATCGCCATAATTCCTTGACTGCATCGGGCCTCCTGTATTGCCGGGGCTAGAGACTTCCTCTCTAACAGAGATAACCTGTCTAATGGAGGGAAGAAAGTTTGAAATTGATTTGAAGTTTAACTATACTCAATTTTGTGGACTACTTGGAGTCCTTTAGAGCAGTAGAGTCATTATCACTTGGATATCGAGGCTGTTTGTAAGTTTTTGCCCTTCACACTTACTGAGTGAGTCCATTGCATATTGTCGTACATATTTTAAGGCACCCGAATCATCCCATGCCAAAGACAAACTCTCGAGTTACAAGCGGGAGTTTGTCACAGTACAGTTAAAGACTTCAGGCGTGAAGATCTTCAAGGATTTAGGTCACCCTTGGAGCTTGGAATTGAGGGCATTTACAATTCTGCAGCCTTTTTAATTCTGCAGCCTGGGCTGACGATATCCAGCCCGAAGGTTATGGCCACGTGCACTTCATACACAAAGTAAATACAAAGTAAATAATTTAAAAGGAAACTTCCAGAAGCTTTCGGTAAAGATAATCGCTTGCGTGTGCGCCTGTGTCTGGCCCATTTTTCGTCCAATTGCATATTGCATTTTACACAGATCATCCAGCCAGTGCACCAGCGTTTGAACGCCACCTCATACGAAGTCGTTAAATCAATCGTTTTTTTTTGCGGTGGTAAATATCTTGTTTTTGCTTTTCAAGCCAGATTTTAATTTCGATTACAGGGCTCATACATCATGTATTCGAGTATAGGGGATACCGGTAGCAACTACACTTTCAAAGTACGCATTCCAATAACTACGTGGGCGTATGAATTGTTATATCCTTTCTAATACCGAGCGTTCCTTCAACTGCATATTGCTACCCAATTGCTGTTCCGATCCTTGGTGCTTGTATTCTGTGTGCCCGTACGAATACAGCCCCCTGAGCGCGTGAAATTCAGGGCTAGTTCACGACCTTAACATACAACTTTATATCTACTCTACCTTCGCTTGATTAAGCAATATTCGCTTTGAAACTCAGCCGCACTCTAACCGTGGGCACAAAATTATCGATAATTGGATTTTCTGTAAAGAAGCAACAAGTATCTCCTTAAGTCCAACCCCATTCAAACTCAGGCACCGAGCACGCAGGTCCACTATCCTGCTCCATCTCAGCCGCAATTTCTTGGAACACGGAAAAGGATGCAACGTGCAAATAATATATAACTACCACGCCGCAAGCCAGCCTTGCTATCAGCATCAGATGCTGTGCGTGTGAATTGAACTTCTAATAATCGAGAGGCAGGGTACTATTGCAAACAGTGGCTTTACTGAAAGCGCTAATACTCTTTTACAGAAAACAATGTCTGAAAATAACTTCCAGCATCACAACAGAACGCAGACCACTGACCCCGTTCCCAAGAGCCACGTCTTTATAAAGTGGATATGGGCTGTACCAGAGGAACCGGGAATGGGATGCCGCCCTCACTCTAAGATCCTTCGAATGTTCATCGTCTACAACGTCTTCAGCGTCATAGTCTCTCTGCTCTGGGCAAGCCCGTACATCTACCGGCCCTTCAAGAAGTTGCAAGCAAAGATCACAAACGTGTCTAAGAAACCCCCCAGAATAGAGATCGGGGGCGCGTATACCACGAGATCTGTATTATACACTGTCCTGGGCTCGGTCGCCCTCTCGCTACTAGCGCCGACACTGGCCGGCTATATTGTCTGGCACCAACAGGGCGAGGATGTTACGTCTTCTGGCGCAATTATTATCTCAATCATGCAATGGTCTGCGCGGCCACGTGCCACAACCCTCGTCTTTCTCGCGAATGGAATTCTCGTATTCATCGACCTCAAACGCTCACAAACAATTTTCATCTTTCGAACTTAGGAGAATGTAAGGACGCAAAACTCAAATGGGTATCTGCTGACGTGCGTCATGGGCATGGTTTCGGACGTGGTAGTCAACTTCGTTAGTGTCTTATACGTCTTGTGGCAGATTGCGCCAGTCCCGTCTGACTCAGAAAGCTTGAGGGAGTACCATGACAGTTCGTCTATGAAAACTATTATTATACCTATCGACCTGAACGCGTATAAAACGATGCGCACCATTGCAACTGCAATGATTATGATAACGGCGGCGTACACGAAGTTCTGGTCGCTTCCCCTGTGGTGGGCGAGTACGAAGATGTGGTGCTGCGGAGACCGTACGAGCAGTGGAACAACGAATTCGAGGGTACTGTTTTGGTTATCGTCAGTGCTGTGGGTGTTGACGCTGGCAATATTTGTGTTAAGTTAGATCCTGTGGAAGACGTTGTTAGATAATACGCCCATAGATAAGTATTGTATTGAGAATGCGGGATGCTGCATGCGATTTTTTTGATGCTGCCCGTGTTGGGATTGTGGAGGCATATTTGTGCTTGAGAATTCGGGATTTAAGGGTTTCGTTGGTTTTACATATCGGTAGCTGGAATGAAGACGGGCTGACCTCACTGTGTACTTACTCAGTAAGAGGAGTGGAAGTATAACATGGATATTGCACTTGTGAAATGTCAGTTTTAAACTCACTTCAAAGATCGGGTCAAACATATCAAGCGAGTGTGTTCACATGATCCCACTTCTCACCATTTGAAGCTTCAGTTCCTTCCCTCCAACTATTGCGACAGCTCATCATTCACTCCTCCGCATATTCGAAAGCAGACGGGTGACTCCCGCAGAATATATTTCTACTGTCATTGAGGATCCTATCAGTGAAACCTGGATTTAGGGCACCGTTCGTCGAGTTAAGTTTCTTACTGACTGTACATACTGTAGGTATAACTAATAGCTCGCTATATATAAACGACCATACAACTGCACTGTCCTACAAATAAAGCCCATAATCCAACCTCCACCCTTAAAACCAGCAAGGCGTCCCCTTACAATAGACATGATCCGTCTCCCCGTTAAAAACGACGCTCTTAGGTTCACACACACAACTCTGGGCGGCAAGCTCTTCGAGGAGCCGCTCGCATCTGCGGGATTCGTTGTTGCCGCTGCCAAACCAGGACTCGCAGAGGGTCTTGGCCACCGGGAGCGTGGTGCGGGGACACCAGCGTTTTTCGGGCTGTGAGTGAGACGTTAGAATGGTTGGTTGAGGGAAAATTGGTGGCGGAGGGGCTTACAGCTGCCATAGCAGCGGTGGTCAGGGCGAGAATGAAGAGAGAGGAGATTTGCATTGTGGTTTGTAAAAGCTTGGAGTATGTATTGTATCGAATAATGCTGTTGGATGTTGATGTTGCGGTTGTAGTTTGGAGGAGAAATGGAGGCTTTTTATACACTCTGTGCAGTGGCATTTTGGTAAGACTCGTTGGTAGAAGATCTGAATGAGGTATTCGTATATTTCGTACCACGACCAACTACTAAGTAGTACAGAAAAGAGGATGCGTATGCATATATCCTTTTGGAGAACTGAGGCGAAAATGTACACGAGTGAGCATGCGTGAATGAGTCAGCGAGCGGAAGTACAAGCGGATAGTCGCCATCATCAGGCCGAATATCCATCTTCAGTGTGCCAATAGAATTCGGGTTGATGTATCTATGTACGGAAGGGATACCCGAGTAGCTGAGGGCAACCGGTGGGGACCCTACCTCGATGCATGAATGTTTGGAGCATCCGGTCCTCCGTAAACCCTCTGAAATATTAACCGCCAGAGAAATCCTGTTCTGGAAAGTAGATGTTAGCGTCAGTGCGATATATAGAGTTACGTGGTACATAAAGGTTGATATAGGGCTAACAAGTAATCAACTAGTTCATCCATGTCACTGCACGTCAGATGTTATGAAACCACACTTGCCAGAATTAATTTAACGAAACCCGCAGCTCGAATATTGACTACGAGACTACTCTTGGGGAGCATATGAGGTGGATGGTGGTGGTCACAATAAGCTTTTTAGGAGGTCAGAGACCAAGATGAATCACGTCGGCGTCTAAAGCCCGCCATGCCATATGCAGAAACCCATGTATTCACCCTGACAATGCTTTCTTTCTTGTGCTTCATTGTGGAATGACAAGTAGCAACATGGGGCCAATCAATCCAGTACCGTAACCACGTGGTTCCGGTTCGGCTCTAGATACTTACATAAGTAGTATGTATCTAGCAAATAACCGTGGAACAGCAGCTGCACGGAACCGTCTACACTACGCCGAGGAACCAGGGATTGGACTATACATAACCCTGCACAAGACGGGCCTGGGGCCTTCAGGGCCGATATCGTGTACCTGTCTCTTGGAGAACATGTCGATAGAAAGAGTGGTCAGTTTTTTCTTATCGCTATGCATGGGGGAATGGATGAATGGAATACAGTATCGATGGCAGGGTTGGGCGAGCCATGTCTGGCCTGGATGTGTTTGGATTGAGCACTCCCCGGAGGAGTCCTGATGGGTCTGCCTGGTCGTGGCGAAGCTTAATTAATTCAATTGAGGTCACCAAAATGGGAGTTTGCAGCATAGCACGAATGTTGTCATCAACACGGATCCGACGAAATCCAGCGAGCCGTAAATGCGGTTATCTGCACACGAAGTCGAACTGAAGTTGTAGCTTGCCTCGGATGAAAGTGTCCGCAGAGTGATATCCTGTGAGGCTTACCTCCCAACAGCTTGCGCAGCGCATAGCAGGTATTCCGAGTAGCTACTCACCATCCACTATTTCCCGTAATCTATAGCGCTGAAGAATCGTTTTAGCCAAGAATATTCCACTCTTATATCCCCCGCGATATCACTGATGTGAAGAGTGCATTTTACACATGATTCCGCCGAAACCAGCAATTTGGAGCCTACACAGCGGTTTTTGGAGTCGCAGTAGTACAACGAGATTCCGAGCGAGCCCATGTGTGCTACCTTAAACTTAAATATATAGCCCGGTTTATATTGTATCACTAGGCTGCTCTCGTTCAATTCGTGTTGGATAATAAGATCTGAAACGTTACAGATTTCAAAGCTCACTGTAACTGGAGCTGATGGTAAGGCAGATAAGTCTCCTGTATATATCTTGAATCTTTCTCCTTCTCTCTTCTCTCAGTACCTTAAGTCTATACACGCACACGGTTCTCGCCTCCGTATTCGCAACAATTCGGATAATTAGCGATGATGTTCTGACCCATTCGTGGAATCGCCCCATCCATGGACCGGGCAGTACCATCCTTGGACACGGCGGTTCCACGAATGGTACCACTATTCATGGACTCATGAATGGGACAAGTAAAAATAAGTTATGCAAATTAAATTCGTGCCGCTAAGAGGACTATTGAGAGCCAGCAATTTAATTGCTGGTAAAGTTAGCTGAGTATGAAGTCAGTAAAATAGCGAAACGAAGCTAACTGACTTGTAAAACAAGATATATACAAGCGAAGTGAAGCCAACTAACTTGTAAAAGAGATATATAGAAGCGAAGCGAAGCAAATGGACTTATAAAATAAAAATGAAGCGAAGAAGAATGGTGCGAGACAAAGAGAAGCCAATGGACTTGTAAAAGAAATATCCAGTAGTACTTATTTTATAAGCGAAGCTATTTTTTTAATTTGCATATTTTAATTTGTCCTTTTCATGGAACCGCCCTGTCCATGGATGGGCGGCTACCACGAATGGGTCACAACAATGATCATAAGTCTCTGCACATCTACGTTTTAGTACCATGAATACGGCGCCCCCAAGGTTTTCCACCGTAAATGCTAACCAAATATTATGAACTAAATCTGAGTCCACACCATAACCAATATAACAAAGAATTCAATTGTATATACATCTCAATTTAGTTGCTTCAAAGTTAAAGCACAAGGCCCATATTACAGAAAGTAATTTTACTGCATCTTTTTAGATTAACAGGTCGGTGTCGATGCAACGTGATCCGCGAGCAGCCGTGCCACCCCACGATTCCCTCTCTCGTTCGCATATGATCGCGGTGTTCGACCTGAATTGTCCCTTGAGTGGGCATCAACACCCGCACAGCCCAACAACAGCTTTATCACTATCTCATTCCCTCCCTTGGCCGCCCACGACAGTGGTGTCCGACCAGAATTGTCCTTTGACTCAGCATCGACGTCTGCACGGCCCAAGAGCAGTTTCACGATTATCTCATATCCTTTCTCAGCCGCATACGACAGTGGTGAGCGACTATCATTGTTTTTCGAGTCTGCATTAACACCACGGTCCAGGAGCAGCTGCACCACCTTCTCATGCCCATATTTCGCTGCAAGAAGCAGAGCTGTATAACCAAAATTGTCCTTCGAGTCTATATCAACACCACAGTCTAGAAGCAGCTGCACTACCTTCTCATGCCCGTATCCCACTGCATGAATCAGAGGTGTCCGACCGTAATTGTCTTTCAAGTCGGCAGCAACACCACGGTCCAGGAGCAGCTGCACTACTTTATCATGCCCGCATTCTACCGCATGAACCAGAGGTGTCCGACCGTAATTGTCTTTCAAGTCGGCATCAACACCGCGGTCAAGGAGCTGCTGCACCACAGCCCCGTGCCCCTCTGCTGTTGCATTAAACAGAGGTGTCCTACCGTAGTTGTCTTTCAAGTTGGCATCAATACCGTGGTCAAGGAGCAGCTGCACCACGTCCCTATGCCCGCTTTCCGCCGCATGAAGCAGAGGTGTTCGACGGTTATTGTCTTCCGAGTTCGGATCGACGCCTGAACTACATAAGAGCAGCTGAACGACTGTCTCATGGTTATTCTTGGCCGCCCACGACAGTGGTGTCTGACCGTAATAGTCTTTCGTGTTGGGATTAGACCCCCTTCCGAGCAAGAGCTCACAAATGAATTCTAAGCCACAAGAGGCAGCAACATGCATTGCAGAGTGACCCCTCGGGAATGACTTGGAATATTGAAAATTCATTACAGCAGAGGCGGGTGTTACGTGTGCAGCCTGGGTAAAGGATGATACCTGAAGTTCATGCCCAAGGTGTACCAACACAGCCTGGCCAATTATTCGCTGTGGGACTTCACGTACATGGTTGCTCCAATATTGCGCCGCATAACGCAGAAGAGAGTAGCTTTCCAGCCGGCGATCCATATCTTCGTCGGTGTGACAAGGGCCCGTCTTGAAAACATCGAACGAGAGATAAGAAATACAAGACATCCCAATTTCGTAGTGGGCATTCGGAAATCGGGCTATCCGAACACGCTCAAAATATTGTTGAGTGGTATAGTGGACTAAGCGCACAATTTTGCTCTCTCGGTCAATGGTAACTATTCCCCCACATACAGAAACCAATAGGTCGACGTCGTTCACAGCTTCTTCGTCAAGTTCTGTGTCTCCAGGTAAAACTGCTAACGCATGTTGGATCTCTCCGATCGTCAAAGGCCGGAACGTGTGAGTGATCCATGAAAGCACTTGATTGGCTAGGAGGACGTCATATTTATCTTGGTTTGATATCCTTTCCATGACCTCGTCATAAGTGTCATCAAGCTTTTCAGGCAGGTTTTTTAGAGCCAATCGAATGGCCTTGCGATTGTGTTTTTTCGACAGCGAGTCCATATGCAGCTGAGCTAGGAGAAACCTTTGCCGCAGGTCAGTCTTTGGTATGGGGATATTCAGCAGTAGACACGTACATTCCTTGAGCCTTTTCTACTATGGTATTTAAAATCTGTTCCTTGAGTGCAGGTTCTGTTCTTATGTTCGATACCAACCGTCTCTCCTTCAGAAGGCGACTATCGACATATGACCTCACATCTGCCTTCCTGGCACTAATTTCAAGAAGTCCTTCATTTTCGAAATCACGTTCAATTGTTGTGAGAGGTCGCGAGGTAACCAACAAACTCGCACTAAGAGGTAGCTTGCGAACTTCGGCAAGAAAATCTTGCCGTGTACCATCACTCTCAGAGCATTCGTCGAGGGCATCAACCACAATGAACACCCTTGAAAGTTGACGAATATGAGTTTGCAGCAGTTTCGAATATTCGGGAAGGGTAGGGCGTGTTCCTTTTAGATTATGTTCTTTATAAAGAGCGACAACGTCTTCAGGTACTTTTGGCTGTCGATGGATAACCTGTTGAAGAATGCTTGCAATAAGGTTGACTGCAGTTTGGCCTTGCTCTTTGTAATTGCAGTATATGAATGCGATGCCAACATCCGCATTTCCTTCGAACAGCTGTTCGAGATGGTTGATAATGATGGAACTTCGCGCAGAAACCGCGAGTTAGCCTATGCACATAGAACAACTGACCAATGACATACGCAACAACGGTTTTACCAGCGCCAGCTTTTCCAGTCAGCAACAAACTCGAGTGGCGGGCTCGTCAGAGTGGAGGACATACGGATTCCAGGACACCACAAGATTTTACAGGACTCGTCTAGCCACTGTTTAAAAACACCATCTTCCAGAACCCACTGGCCCGTACCCTTCTGTCGCCTGCTGAAGATGTCGTTCTGCTTTGACCAGAAGTTTAAAGGAGATAGCCATGCGATTAGATCGCGGGTTTCCTTGTCTTGAAGTCTGTTCTCCTGGTCTGGTAGAATGCATTAGTCATAGCACGGGTAGGGATGAACAGACTCCCCCTTACGTTCTTGACTTGCCTGAAGCTTAGTGACACTATCTTGGATTGCGAGGCTGACATCGCTGTTAAGAATCAGAAACGATGCTCGGCGCGCCGGCTTCATGAATCATTGGAAGGAAGCTCACATGTGGTCACTTTGAAAAGCGAGCCCAAGATCTGTTTTCAGTCGTTCAATCGAACCGAGAATCTCTTTGACGTCCTCTTTCTTGAATGGCCAAATTAATGCCTTTTTGACCCCTTTCAGACCGGCGGCTGGTGCCAATTTTACTTCCAGGCCCTCCAAAACAGATTTGAATTTTTGGATGGGTCCCCCGGGCTTACAAAGTGAGGCCGTTACGGTAAACCACCTCGCCCCGTGCTGAGCTCGTTTGACTGGACTGTCGATGATGGCTAAAATATTGCTGGTGTTGACGATCTCGTTGAGAAGCCTCTGTCGTTCATTCGATCCCCCCTTAACGTTGTTAAGGTACCCTATTACTGTTGCGCACAACTGAATGACGGCGATAATGCTTGCCGCAACGCCCAGTTCGGCCATGTCGAAGGATAAATAAGTCGAGTTAGGTGAAGGTGAAGAATATATTGAAGACCACAGCACACACGCGACTTTTCAGGAGTGGAAACGATAACTGTTGGGATATCTCCTTCCTCACGCGATGCATACAGGTGCAATGGTGATGGTTCTAGAGAAGCGCTTAAGCTGAAGCTAAGTTGAAGGTCGGTTCTAACTGGTGCAAGTGGCGTGGATGAAATTGATGTGAAAGTCTCCGTTGGATTATTGCGGATGGCGTTGGGAGAAGGGTGAGCGGAGTAGCGATGAGGCCCGCCTGCATTTCCGTGCTACCACCCTGCAAAACATCCACGTGGTTACGCATAAGTTCGTACATTTGTCAACCAGGGGCCTGGGCCATCTCTAAGCTCGCATGCCAGCCCCTTCCTGGTGCGGGAATGAATACCCACCCCAGGGAGGGGCTGGACGACTTAGTCGTCGGTGTTACTCCGAGGTTTGGAGAGGCAATGAGCTCCCGAACTCAACACCGAAAATCAAAAAAAAACTTTTCGGTCACAGCCTATGTAGATAATAACTGCTCTGGTAGTCTGCCTGCACTTGACTGAAATTGTTTGTGTGTGGTGGAAGTGCCCTCAGTGTTGGCCGATGCTTCACTCAGAGGTAGGCCGAACTCGGGTCTATCCTGCATGACATTAGGGGATATGCTGGAGTACCTCCACCACACACAAACAATTTCGGTCAAGTGCAGGCAGACTACTAGAGCAGTTATTATCTACATAGGCTGTGACCGAAAACCTCTTTTTAGATTTTCGGTGTTCAGTTCGGGTGTTCAACCCTCGGAGTTGCACCGTAAAACTGATCACCTATTCGGGGACGTAAATCGTCCAGCCCCCCCCCTTGAATCGGGGCGGGGGCTGGTACACGAGCTTAGGTCATCTCAGACTATGAACATGGTCGGAGGTCATTTTGTATCTAGCAAGCCAGTTAGATGCCAATAGTCTCGGGGATATACTCGAGACTAAATGTACTACTCCCGGGGGTATCCGTGTACTGTATTCTAGTTTTCGCTGCCTATTTCTAAAGTGGGATTTTATGCTTTATTCTTCTTTAGGTTAGTACTGCGCCCTAGTGGTTCGTATTAAACACGGGAATGCCTTCTGTAACTTCGCTATGACTTCGTCGCTAGTACTCGGATGGGGCCTTAAAATCGGGATAAGATCTGGAAAGAAAATTAAGCAGCTGAAATATGGCCTCGTACCCCGGCCCTTGATCTCACGTGATTTCATACTAACCGAAATGATGAGTCTGATCCAAATTGAGATCACGAAGAAAAAGTGAGGTGAAAGTGCCTGGAGACATCACCCACCAAAAATTCAAATTACCTTCAGAGAGCTGAGCTTTTGGGGGGTATTAGTTTATATCTACCTGAGTCAATGCCGAGTTTTTTTAAAAAATTCGACCACATTTGCACTCACTGCAACCTTAACCCGAAGCTGATCCAGGCTTGATCCAGATCATTGCCAGCTTGACCCGATCACTCTTGTTCACTTACACCACCAATTTTGCCTGACTTACTTAGCGCCCCATATAGATTGTATTTTCTTTACCCTAAGCTCTTCTTTCTATGCAAACCCGGCCTAAACCCATGGTGTTGAAATTTTCACCGGGTTGACCTGTGGACTTTGTGTGGAGCGATGTCTCCAGGCTCTCTCACAATTCCATTCCCTCACAACACTATTCCCTTTTTGTCACTTCCGTTTTCATCTTAGTGCAATTGAGAGCCTGATTCGAGGCCAGCTGAAATGAATCTAACATTAAAGAATGGATGCGATTAGTTGAAGTAAGGATTTATATGGGAGCTTTGGCCACCAACAAGACCGTATTTCCATCTTATTGTCTCTCAACACCCTGCTGTTTGGGAGATCGTGCTTTTTTCCGATTTTTAGGCCATACTCGAGTAGAGACTCTCCAGGGGTAGATTCTCGGAATTGAATGTAGTCCAAGGTTGCCACGGCCGGTACCAGGGTGGACACAGCATGCAGGAGAGGTTCAATGTGGTGGGCAGATGAGGTCGAGGTGAAGGGACGGACAGGACGATAGAGAACTGAAGGAAAGTTAGCGACCACAGCGGAAGATTGGATCAAAGTGCGACTTAAACGGTAGCAGAAAACCAGTCAGGACTGATGGAAGATAATACAGAACCAGAGATTCGATTAAAACAAACAATTGTAGGGGGAATAAGAAGATACTAGAGACCAAACATCAAGGGAGGGAAATGTCCAGATAAGCACATAATCCAACAGCAATAAAAAATCTGCAACAGTACATAAATAGCAGGAATAGAGAGACCTACAACAGTTAAAATCTCATAGTACTCAAGCCTCAAAGCCAAGCCAAGCAGCGTGGGCTGCCCCCTGTGCACGCAATTGAGCAAAATTCTCGTGGAGACTGACCATCTATAACTTCACCTCCACTGCCTTCCTATTGTAGAGTTTCTTTACCGCATCTTTAAATTCGAGTACCTCCATTTCAAAACCGTTATCATCGGCAATCACTTCTTCAGGAAGATCTCATCAGTGGCAATGATGATATTTTTGACGTCGAGGCGGTCCTTGACGATGTTCAGGGAGTCGGTGGCAGCTTTGAGAAGCGCATGATCCACCCTGTACGGAAGTTCATTCGGATACGGGATAGCCGAATTGTGGGGACTTTCGGGGCTGAAGTAGATGCTCAATCCGATCGAACCGTGCATCTTGTAAGATGCGATGAAGATAACGATGTTGCTAGTGTCGACTATGGTAGATCTTGTTGCGATGTTTACTAGGGAGCAAAACTCATTTCCGAAACAGACGTGCTCGGCGAGGTGTGCTTGGGTTCGTAGACTGTGACGGGCATAGCGAGAGATTGTGTGTGTTTGGGTATGGTGGAATGAGCGAGATATGTGGTTGTGATGATTGTGGAAACCGGAAGAGAAGTGGAAGAGATGGTGACACTGCCAAGGTCTCCAATTGCTGTTAAGGGTGATTCCCGATGACTAAATGTTAAACAACAAGGTTATGACTGCAAAGGAATAGAAGAAGCCAGTTATGTGTATAAATACTATCTCTCTATCACGGCTATTATGATTGGAGGTCCATGTTGAACTAGTCTGCTCCTATCGGGTCCGTAGATCAACTTGTATGTTGCAGTCTAATGGTGGTGTTTGGTGCTAGACCGTCACGATCACTCCTAGCAGCTCGTAAGCCCGAATCGTTTTATCAAAACGTAGAACCGATAAACTTGTCACATGGGAATCAAAAGAGTTCGTTTTCTTTAACTATATTCGTGAAACACATATAACTACTCGCAAACAAAGGAACATCGCGAAATGCAGAACAAAGGCAATGAAAAGTTGGTCTTAATTTTTCAGCCCGATATGGGATTCTTCGTTAACCGAAGAGCTGTCCTAGATCTATGATGCCCAGGTTACTGCTACCCCAACCTACTGTTGACAAGGAGAGAAGCTACTACAAGTACTGACTATCTACCCCGCACACGCACTTCAGCTACCCATCTCCACAGTTGCCGACAGCGTAGTGTCTGTTAGTGTTGAGCTACAACGGCATTGGCGTTAGATTATTGAGATTTATTGGTACTAGATCATGCTAATATCCGTAAAGTCAACATCTTTGTTATAAAGCCTTGTCGTATGCTTTGTAGAGGTCTCCTCATGTTTGCGAGAATATTCCGGTAGCTGGTCTCATTAATTGACTTCTTTGGTTTTCTGGATGACCTCTGCGTTTGCTGTTAGGTAGAATCCTTGTCCGGTTTCTCAGTCATCTCCTGAGTTGACTTCTTCATTGGCTTCTGGATGTCTTCTGCATTTGTTTTTGGTAGAATTCCTCCATTCAGGCTCTTGCCGTGCGCGGTTGCGTTTATAAACTCCTCAAAACAGTTGTGAGAACTAGATGCAGCTTAGAGATATCGAGGTTGAAGGTGTTGGAAATAGGGGGTAAGGATCGGCTGGTGGACTAGAGTGCAGTACCTAGCGCCGATATCTCTGAAGTCTCAGGCTCTAAAACAGTTCACCGATTTACAACTTGACTTGGAACAGCAATGGCTTTGCACTCTTGTAAAACTTCAAGCAGCAGACTCCTGGTGCTCCCGCGCTCTGTGGGACGTTGTGTATGTGGCATTGCGTTTCTGCATGGTGATGGTGGTTGCTCCTAGGTTCCCGTAGTCCATACGTTGCACCATGCGTCTGGGTGATTGGTTTGTAATCGTGTTGGTGGCTGAAGTCGTTGTTGTGGATGAACGCTTAGGTTAGGTTAGGGCTAGGCACGGGGGCAAAGTCACGTGATATTTTCCTTGAATATCTGCGTGCCTCTCATACTCTATTTTTGTGGTTCAAATTCAATTTGCGTTTTAGGTTTTTGAATCAGTCTGCAAGTTTGAGTTTCTTTCTCAGTTTCTAAAAGATTGGGATTCAAAGTTAAGGCAGGTTCCACCTCCGCCGGGCCTCCACATTCCGTACCACATCTCCGTACTCTGCCGGCTCGGCCTCTCCTCCCCCCAAGCGTGCGTCAAGTAGCTGTCGATCATAATATCCGTACTTCGTGGGCACCAGCCTGTTCGCTCTATCGTATCGCTTCAGTACAACACAAGCACCTCAGCAACTCCTTTACCGCTCGTATGGGTGGCGCCAATTGAGCCCACTTGTCTATCAAGCCTCATGTGAGAGTGTCGCCGTTGAACCCACAACAGTTCAGTACCCGCCGCGGAAACGAAAAGCCTACGCCTGAGACTACCGAGTTCGCCTCTACATCCGAGTTACTCGCTCCTAATTGGCAATACCGTCCAGGCGGGCGCTGATCCTCAAGATCTTGATTGCTATTACGTTACTTTCCGGTCTTCACTTTGCTCCGTTATGGTTGTATGATCAATGTAGATTCTAACAGATTCGCTACGCATTCTCTAAAACCTAGGCGCTCGCAAGTCGCAATCTACCCAAGGATATCGTTTCAAGGCCATATTGATATTATTGTCGGGTTGGCGTTTGGCGCGCTGGTGAAGGAATTGGACGAGACGTTAAACGCAGTGTTGGACGATTTTGATGCGGCGGCGGAGGATTACCTTCGGAAGTACCAACGTGCACTTACTCTCATAGTCGATGAAACCGACCTCCTTGCGCATTTAGATCTTGAATTCCTACGCCGTCTCCTGCTCCACGCTAAGAAGGCCGTCGACAAGAAGAATTACAACGTCATCTTTGTTTGCACCGATGGAAAAAGAATCGTTCCCCGCCATCCCTATGGGATTTTTTTGTAGCTTTACTGACGCGAATTTGCAGAATACCTTTCGTCGCGCGCAAATATGTTGTACATTGGAGACTTTACTAAGTCCGAAATATTGGCCGGAAAACAAACATCAGCAAGGACGGTGCGGAAAATCGCAGGATTCACAAACAGAATCATCGATGTTCTCAGAATCGCGAGGCAGTTACAGGGTCCCGCCGCATTGTCCAATGATTCCACTAGTCCCGGGAGGGGACTAGTCCGGACTGGTCCGATCCCGCTCTAGACCAGTCTGACCTTTCTGCTGGACTGGACTGGACTGAGCCCTACCCCAGACCGAACCAGGACTGCAAAATCCGTGTTATGGACCAGTTCAGACCAGTGCAGTCCGACCTTGCTGCTGAACCGGTTCGAACTGAGCCCTACCTCGGACCGGGATCGTCCGGACTTGTGGAATCATAGGCACTGTCGGTTCAAGTTTCTAGCTAATTGTGTGTAGGTCTTTGACGCGATGAAAGCGGATGCTTGGAGTACGTACACAAGCGGCATCAGCAAGACGTCGGGATCTGCATTGGAAACAGTATACAAGAAACTATTGGCACGTGGACCAATGAATAACTTTAAGTACTGTAAACGAAAGTGCTGCACAAATCTTTCTAGACTGCAACATCTTTTCTGTTATTCCGAGTTCACGAGGTGATGGTCGGATCTGGTTTGGTGGTAAGATTATGGAAAAGGCTATTCAGGAGCGTCTATCTGTCAAGGGCGAGCAGTGATCCTGTTTCGATTCGTTCGAGACTTTTTCCTTTTGCATCGATGGCATGGTGGTACTTTTGACTTGCCTGTCTCTGTGCTGGCAAGTGAATATGCGGTTGCTCTTTCTTTCATAGCATTTGTTAGAGCCGAGATAAAGGGTGAACTTTTGGACTAGAGGTAGTGGAGGGAACGGCAGCAAGCATGTGAACTCTGGAGGAGCGGAGGTGGTAATTGAAAAAGATGTATGTACACGGTAGTAATTTTGCCCCGCACCGAGACGTTACCCGGCTAGCGGAACCCCCAGCCCTAATTCACTCCGCTGGGCTGAAGATTCGTCTTAGCGCCGAGATACGAGGCTCGAATCACGTGATAACAGGGGGTCCCGGTGCGAGACAAGATTGTAGTAAAGCGTATTAGGTTTGTATAGAATATTTGCCAGAGCCACCTAATTAACTAACCACCACCCGTTTAATTAAGCTTCAGCTCCAGACCACGCCCCCACCCGCACTGCGCCACACAGTGTAGCACCCCACTCGAAAAACACCCCCAGGACTCCGACTGCGACTCCGACCATAGAAACGCGATAGACGGAAGTGACAATGGGGGGGCACTTCGGAAGCACGAGATCCGGTAGATAGATCCCACACCCCATAAACCCGGTGCCAGCCATGGGAGCCATCCCGACGCTGGTAATTGCTGAGCGAATCTTGCCCTTTGATATGAATAAGTACGGCAATAGTACTTCAAATGAAAGAGGTCCACGGACCTTCGGCACGGAGTAATAGCTGAATCTCAAATGCGGGTGCATAGTGGAACACAACGACCCGTGGCAGGCAGATCCAAGCTCTGCGTGGAAGGCGGAGGGAAGTTATGCTCCGTCAAAGAAGCACAAATGTAACGATCCTCAGAACTAGAATACCCTACTCTCAATTCTTGACAAGCGAGCACTCAATATTGACGCCTCGCACAAAACTAATTGGAGGTAACGGAAGTTCAACGTTCTGAACACCTGAATGCCTCCTGTTGAAAAGCAGGACATCCAATGCCGTTCCAAGCTTTCAATATTATATCGCGTAGTGCTTTCCATAATTTTCATAGTGTTAGGCACAGAATAAGACGGGACGAGATTTCACTTCAGCCCGGTACATCTCGTCCAGCCATAGCTTTGGTCTCGTCGTCCCCGGCTTTAGAGCGTAGTCCTGGCGGTATTCCCGAGACGCCCTGCCAATATAAATCTTTCAACAGCTTTCCAGAAATCCATGATAGAAACTCAACCGTAAGGGTGCCTAAGTACTAATAGTCACAATAAGAGAAGGCTTGTGATTGAGAAGGAGCCCATGTAGAGTTGCTGATTGAAACAACAACGTAACAAGAATTCTTATGGCTGATAGCTCACCTCCTCCCTCAGAGCGAAAGAAATCCAGTTATTGATTGCAATTCACAAGTCCCGAGCTTCCCGGGACTCCCACAAAAAAGTTCCGGGATATCTCGTCCTGTCATCATCAAAGCGCCGTGGGTCCCGAGCTCCCGGGACATCTACTGTGCCTAACACTAATTGTTCATACACTGCAATATTTGTCTTCTAAGGCGAAGGACTTCGACCTAGGATGAATTACTTTCCCGTAGAGTTTTGGCAACAGGCTGCAGGATAAACTGCACTCCTCGTCATAATGCACCGCTCAGGCCTGAACGGATGCTGGTGATAGGTATACTAGGTGTGTGCAGAGTACTAAGTATCCGCAGGCCTGATAGTTATCTGAGATAGTTATCTGAAGTCGGTACCTCCTGAATCGACCCTGCCGAGGCCGGCTTCATGCAGTGGTCTATATCCATAGCCGTTACCACGCTCATAGTTGGTGGGGTTGTTCACTTACCCCCTTTAAGTCCCGATTCTACGCATCAGCATTGGTCACAACCGCGGTAATAGTTATTGAGATTTGCACTTACACACTATGTTCGAACCCATCCATACCGGTATCCTGCTCCATCACTACGCCAATAGTCTGGAGTCTACACTTGCACCCTGCAACCTTCAGCACCTTGCACCTAGATATACCGATGGGGTTGTATTACTCGTTCCTCAATCACAGCCGGTGCCCGTTCGGTAAGTTCAGAAACCTGACCTTCGAACCCTTCGGGGGCAGGCCTGCAATTGCTGAAGTCGCAACCAAAGCGCGCCGAGGACAACAGAGAATCTCATGGCCAATGCTTATTACGATATCTTCACAGCGTCAAAAACCCAAGACCTTGGAAAAGTAGTAGAGGGATCGAATCAAACCTTCAATAAATGACGTGTTGCTGAAATGTTGTGGTTCGTGCTCTTTGGCTTGAGATTCTAAAATCTGGGAGTGAGCTTGCTTTCATATTGCGGGGAGGGAATCAGTTCAGAGTCTGTAGGCGACAGGGTTAAGAGTGAAAAATTGCGCGATATATAGGAACCATGCTTGCGTGTTTATAACGCTGCAAAAAATTGTGAAGCCCCCGAAATTTAGCTATGCTGTGGAGAATGCGACCGGCAATCCGCACTTTACTTAATATCTCCTAGCATTCATGGCAGTGTTTTTCCGCAAAATACTCCGTCTCATAATCCGTGATGTAGACAACGTTCAAAGGATCTACAGTGTCGTACCACAACCTCGTCCCCTGTCTGAAGATCATGTTGATAAAATCTGGTTTTCAGTGTTATGCATATGTATATAGAGCTTAAATTCGGACTTTACCTAGTATTTTGGCGGACAACAGCAGCATTCATTTCTCCTACGCGTATATTAAGTAGCAGAGGGAGTTAGGGTTTCAATTATATCTCGACTTGCAGAAAGTTGGAACGGAGAATTAAGTTGAGATGATGGGTGCTATATGCGGTCAGCACCATAAAGTTGAGCTTGAAAGTTGGGTGGCTACTTGTCTCGCTCAATACGTTGGCAGGCGGAGTAACCCTCAGCCCTAATCGCTTCGCTAGACTCGGTGACTACCCTGCCAACATGAAGTGTTGGTTATTAAGCGAGATACGAGCGGGTAACTAAACACGCCAAATGGGAAGGGGTGTAAGACAAGGTGAAATGAAGCTTTTCCTCTGGCTAGGGGCAAACCTACGTACATAGCCCAACGTTCAGAGGGTATTACTCACAACTTATGTCCTAGCGAAGGGAGTTCCACCGGTTATTCGGAGCCTGAATTTCTTTTCTTATATCATCTTTTGCTGTTTGTTTGCGAAATTTGAGGGTACGGATAATCGGAGGTTGTGAAGATCATATGAAGATTAAGTTAAGCTTAAATTAATTGAGAACTAGACCAATCCACTAGGCTCGGTTGGGATTTTACGAGTGAGTGGCAGAGATTGCAATATTGTCTCTGTCAGGGATGAGGTTCCAAGTGACCCGTTAGATTCAGGCCAACAACGGTTTGCCCAGAATCCATCACGGGCCTGCTCAACCGTGGATCCATGAGTGGACTGGGTGTACTCGGTTAGGATATTCAACCATTTTCTAGGCTTCACATCGCGCAAAGGTCATTCTCTCTTTATAGTGTGCCGAGCTTTATGATTGCGCCCTTTGGCTGCCTCAATCATTTATATTTAACAGAAGTTCTAGCCTATGAAGCACATAGTCCTTGCAATGGCAGTATATTCAACCGTCCCGTCCGTCCGGGATCTACTCAGGACGGGACGGGATGGTGTCACGCCGTCCGTCCGAGGGTAGGACGGAAACGGCGCCGTCATTTTGAGTCAGGACGGGAACGGACACATGAGACGGCCGGGGACGAGCAGTGCCGTCCCCAGCCGTCCCCCATCGACATCCATGGATATTTTTCAGTGTACAATAACAGCCATATAAAGCTCGTTACACTTATCCTGACACTGAAGCAAGGTCCTTCAGCATCTGTTCCATCCGTATTATGTCTGATAGAAGCACTATTGATATACGTACTCTATATAGATGCATCCATTATATCTTTTGCCGCACGCTCTCAGGGCTTGATTCAGTTTCATCTTAATATATTTGTAACTGCCCGATGACGGCCGTTGACGGTGGATAACTGCCGGGGACGGTGAAAGGACGGGACGGTTGAGAACACTGTGTGATGGACCTGTTTAGTAGTGACTACAACCGATAGGTTGCAGCAGCCGGCCTGTAGCTAGAAACTCAGGGTGGGCTGCCCAATACTCTTGTCAACCACGGCATAATATGTCAACTGCAATGAAGCGCTACTAGATTTGCAGCTTGCAGCATCAGGTCTATCTTGTGCAATGGAATACTGCAGAGAATTTTGAACCTAATTTTCCTGTTACGAGAATATCTAGAACTGGATTCTAAATACAGCTATCTACTAAGACTTAGGTATATATCCGGAGAGAAAGGTCATTGCGCGATGTGAAGTCTAGAAAATGGTTGTTTATCTTAACCAAGTGCACCAGTCCACTCATGCATTCACGGTTGGGCAGGCCTGTGATGGATTCCGGGCCATCCATGGATGGTCTGGGCAATCCGTGGTTGGCCCGGGCAATCCGTGGCTGGCCTGAATTCACCATTGGACCCGAACAGCTGCGCTTCTTCGGTATGGCAGAGGCTTTTCGGTGGCCGTATCTTTCCTTCTCCTCTCCCTCTCCCTCTTTAATACACCAGCCCAGAATCTCTGCTCAGGGCCCTGCTGACGGATAAATCATAACCTGACTTCCCACATCATGGTTAATTAATGTCGCTCGGTACTTATAGCGGAGTAGAATCCCGTCTAAACTTAAGGTACAGAACTATGGGGATTTAACTAAGATACTGAAAGAAGATACATAGGTAAAAATAAAGTTTGTAGCGAGCTATATTCTGACATATTCGATAAGAAAGTAGGGGAATAAATAAAGAAACCGCGGTGCCCAGACTTGAGTCTTTTTTCAAGAGCTTAATAGTAAAAACGCGATACTGGCACTTTATCCTCCAACTTCGCATAGTATTTCAATACCTGTGGTGCCGCTTTACATACCATCCTTAGCCGTTCTCTCCCCTTTTCCCCAGCAATTATTTGCATACTCTTTGGAGACCTGCACCTGCTGAGCGCAACATAAGCCTGGCCAGGCACGAAGCTCCCCGAAACATCAACAATCGCATGATGCAAGGTTTGACCTTGAATTTTGTGGATCGTGGCCGCCCAGGCAAGAGAAAGTGGGAGCTGCACGCGATGCAGTACCAGAACTTGACGATTGGCGTTCGTCTTTTTTCTTGAGTCCCACCAGCCGCTCTCAGGCTTTGGTTTGTTAGATTGGGCATCAAGAAACTTCGACTTTACGCGGCCCTCCCACACGCATGGGATGATAGGAAACTCTATGTCGGGATCGTCGAAGTGGACTATAGGAATGGCAATGCGGCCAGTAATGGCAGAGTAATTTTCTGAGAAATATCGATCACTCTCTTGCTGGTTGGAACAGACACGGGCGTGCATCGCATCTCGAGGTAGCGTACCAGGATTTAAGGCTAGAAAATGCTCGAACCGGGTGACCACCCCGCGTGATCCGTTGGCCAATCCTCGACTCTTTATATTGACCAGCAGCATAACCTGGGCACCTACTTTAAGTTTTAATTTCGCTGGGCATTGGATGTGCTTGTAGTAAGACAGGTATTCTGCAGTACACAAAAAAGTGAGTTAGGATATGTACTTTAGAGCACAATCCTCTGGGGAAAGCTAATATCAGAGATGGATAGCCAGGCCACTAACTTTGGTACTGAGGCAGTTCCATCTCGCTAGACTTCACACCCACGGGTCCCATCAAATGAACACCGAGAGAATCACGGCCGTTGTCCTCAAAAAGCGATGCTGAGTCCAAAGCGTCATAAGTGTGTTCGGGGTTTGGCAGTCGTGCTAACTCTTCTTTATTCTCAGCATCCACTACGTTGCGGAGAGCGTATAGTTTTGTTCGCTTGATCCCACTCCGCAATTCTGGGAGCGGCCGAGTGAGGGACATCAGATAGCTGAGGGTGTCTTCATTCACTTCTCCTCGGGCGATGCGGGTAAGATGGTTGACCCATTCTAGGTTAGTTTGTCGGTGAACAGTTCTCAAGAATATGTGATCAAACTCGGCTTCGAGCCAGGACCGACTTTGAAACGCGTACATGATTGTATCGTTTTGGAGATGTTCGCACTCGCTTGCTATCTCAAGCTTCATATTGTTAGCTACCACTTTACTGGCAGTCTCTTTAATAGCCCTGTGCCCGCAATATTTCCATCTTTCTGGGTCAACACTGTAGTCATGGATATCTTTCGGCAAAGTGTCGAGTAAAGCATCAGTGGGTACAAGGGGTGGCCCCAAAAGTTCATTTCCTGTGTAGGATATTAGCATAATTATCAGCAAAGAATTACCATCCGCAGTACCGCATTTGTGACAGTCACTTTGTTTTTTCTCGACAGGAGGAAGTTGAAGAAAGTCTCCACAAACCACGATCTGTAAGCCGCCTATGACTATTAGTGCATATTTACTTGATATCCCGTCAGGGTTGTCACACCAAATGGTCTGGTGCTGCAAAAACGAGCCTTCTTCGCAAGCATGTTAAGCAGATCAAAAAGCTGTGCCTGCACCTATAATCCAATCAGCAATCGCGTGCATCTTAAAGTACACAACCTTTTTGAAAGTACCATAGATATCTCGTCAATGACGAGGAGATCTGTAGTCCGCCATTCTGGATTACAAAATTTCGATAGTTTCTGTCCATAGTAATCCATGCATTTGTCGCCAGCTCCAATGCCAGCCCAAGAATGGATTGTCATTCCGCCCACCAACAGAGCCGCAGATCCCGTTGGCGAAGTCACGGAAACCCTTTTCCTCCTCTCTACCGCTTGCCGGATAATCTCCCTGATGAGAACAGACTTCCCTGTTCCTGCGCGACCGGTGATGAAGACGTTCTTTCCTTGACTGACAAGGCGAAGAGCCTCTAATTGCTCATCCGAAAGAGTATATTGTGGCTCATCAGTGTAGTTGTGTTGGTCAGTATACAGGCTCTTTGTGGGGAGGCTCAGCTGTCGATAAGACAAGCAGCGTGTCGAGGTATGCGGACGACATTGATTAGAAAACGTCACCGCAAGGAAACCCGTGTAAATGGTGGCTGGTGTGATTTGGCGAGATCGATAGATAGGTAAACGATGGATTCTTTTCAGTTGATTGCTTAAAATCATTGTGCAGGGTGATGGGAGTTTTCAACTGAGGGCAGAAACTGGAGGATATTTGGGGAAGGGCATTTAATATAAATTTTCAGAGACATTCTTGCCGATCAGCGAGTAGAACCGAGTGTGGCTTATGGAGAGGCCTACGTGGTTGCTCATGCGTCAAACTGTAGGGTAGAGAAGGATTGGTTGGAAGATGGAGCAATGGGAGGAAGCATGTGAGAGTGGACTTTGTGCGCGGCTGCGCCTGCTGTCCTGGCATTTAGAATCTGTCTAAAACTTGGGACTAACTATTAAGCGCGCGATATGTCGCAGTGACTTTGCACCTAGTAGTGTGGCGTAGCCATAAATTAAACCCTGGACAAAACCGGACAACCTCGGGGACCGCCTTAGCAAGACAGGGTAGACACAGGACTCAGTGTGATAATCAAAACACTTTCCAGATAGATCAACAAAGGCCTAGCTATCAGGGATCCCGTTGGCATACCGAATGGTTTCACAATTTAGGGTGTTGACGCTGAGCACCATGCAGCGTGGCGCAATTGCCACAGCTGAGGAATCGAGATTCTGTTACAATGATGTGATAATCCTCACCCGAATACTGAAAATTAAAATTCTGAGGATTTTTAAGTACTTAAGTTGTTAGGCAACCAAAATAACTAGCGCATGATTTTTTAGTGAGGTTGCACGCAAAAACCTGCCGGTTTTTTAGCCACCTAAGCATATAATACTAAAACCGAGAAGGTCCAAGGCTGTATTCTGTTGATATTTGTAAAAGTAATACGGCCTGGTTGCGAAGAGTTCCGGAATAGTGGCCTACCTCCGAGTTCTAAGGAACGACAACCAACACAGCCACTTCGTTGCCCTGCCTCTCCCCAAAAACCCCTGTCAGTGGTAGGCAGCCTCGCGGTTATTAGCTGCGATTGAATGGATACTGCTGTTTAAATAAGATGCTAGGATAACTGCAACGCAAACGGCCTCTTCAGAGTTCGCAATCGAATGTCGACAAAACTGTTAGACTCGTTATATTTCTCAAAAGTATGTTGTAGTTTGTGAAATTGTCGACAGAATAATTATTAAAACTTATGTTAAACGGCGAACGCGGTTCTACGACCTATACCGTGTGTCTTAATCTTTTTTTTAAGTTTCACATCTGTAATGCACTCTAAAATTCTACATTTATTGCTCGGTTATGCTAATATTACTCGAACAATGTTTCTAGATAGTCAACTTTGACCTCCCATCTCGAATTCACTAGCATCTGGAACCAGGTAGACTCAGGGGCATCCGAATTCTGGTTAGTTAAGAGCAATCGTCCCTCAACAGAGTATTGTCAGGGCACAATCTTCGACGCTCACAATTACTACCGCTGTTGTTGGAACTAGCGACCCCGCGCCAGGTAGCAGGGGTACACATGAGAAAGAGCGGGCAATTCCATCTTGACTCTGTTTAAAGTACACGCTCGCGGATATCAAAAGTAACCGGACGGTCCGTAGATTGATTAGATTAGATTACTCGTCATACACGACCTCAAAAGCAGTTGGTTGTTCAAGGCAATGTCTCGGATTATTGCTTAAACTGGGGTGTCCGGATACCTTTGGTATCGGCGAGTAGAGTGATCAGTAGATTGTAAGAGCCAATATCACTTCTAGACTTCTCTCAACACATGCTACACATTTACAACAGCTACGGTCTTCCAGAACCACCTAGCTGTTGTATTTTGGATCCCCACGTGGCACAGTACTAGCACTGTATATGTATGGAATTGGGGTCTTCCGGGAAGGCCTCGAAGGAGGTAGAAGTGGCAGGTGAATTAAAAGCGCCGCTACTTTCGCTCATCCGCAACTCAAGTCAATTAGCCAACTGGTCAGAAAACCAGAAGTGCTGCACTTTCATTTTCTATCATCCAGAATCCTAGTCGTGCTGTTCTGGATAGGTTGTAATGTGATTTTGAAGGGCATGTACTAGTATAGATTAAAATTGCAAGAGGACGGTTAAAGTTGATCCGTCAAATGACCTTCAAAGTTAACCGTCCGGAAATACTCCGGCGCTCGAATGTAGTATGAATCCATTCCCGATCTCTTCTCTCTCCGCATTTCCTCCCGAGTGCCGCTGGGGTACGGCATTACTGGTGAGTAGTACCATAACGGAGGCTGAATAAGTTGAAAGTAGAATTTACAAATCAGGCACAAGTGTCGACCTCTACTAGTTTTGTCCACTTCGGTGCTAGCATTTCATACTCTAACGCTTGTTATCTGAGCTCTTCGCTGTTTTAAATTCTAGTTGGCGGGGATATGGGAGCTAGTCGATCGACAGCCAGGAACAACCTCTTCGCTATTACACGCATCAATGTTGGTGGTCAAATCTGGGATCGATATCAGTAGATTTCTATGACCGCCGCGTATTCACCTCGTGCGGGAAACCAATACTAAATCTCGGATTAAGGGTGCAAAACTGCTAAAATACTGGTCCTCTGGGTGTTATACTATTATTTTGAACTACTTTATTATATTCCAAACTACCTTCCTATCATTGATACACCCGTAGCCACCTAAGACCCAGACCCCATTAATAGCTCGGTTAAGTTTATCGCCGGCAGATTATCGCACCCATTATCATATTTCCCGCTCTTCACCAACTTCAATTCCACCTTATTACCCGGGAAAATCTCCACCAGTGTCTCCCCTACTCTTATTAGCACCTACACCTCGCTCTAATACGGGGGGAAAACCTACCATCCACCTTATAATTCTCCCACCCCAACTTCTTTAACCCCTTCTCGGGGTCCTTCGCAAATGCCACCCACGTCTTCATCAAATACTTACTCGCTCTCTTCTCCGTCTCCGTCGGCGTGCTAACATTAAACGTCTCCATAGTCCCAAACACGAACGGGATCTCGGAGGCATGGAACGCGTTGCGCATCCATTTGTACGGCGTGACGGATGGGAACCGCGGCATGTAGCGGTAGCGGTAAACGGGGAACTTATTTTCGGCGCGGTAGTTCGATTGTAATGCTGTTGGACAGGTGAACAAGTACCTGGTTATGATGTCGGAGATGGTATAGTTTACTCCGCCTGTGACTGTGGAGGGGGCTAGAGAGTCGCCTTCGTGGTCGTTGCTGCCGATTAGGGTTGGCTATAAACATGCGCGGGGACGTGTCAGTAGCCGAATCCTGCGATGGGGAGGGGGACAGACAATCTTCGCGAACTTCCCCTCCTTCCCGCGCTTTGCGGTCACCTCAGGCGTGAAGACTGTGATATTATCCACCGCCGGCGTTCCCCCGTTAGGATCGGCTATATCAAGCAACGTCTTGTTCGACACAGCGTCATGAATCGCATCCCCATCAGCTTTCATCATACACGCCACCCTCTCTTTATCCCCCCCATCGCACCCAAGATTCCCAGAAACCCTCAAGAACTCAGATGGCCCAGGATCTATCATCAGTTCCGCGGTTCCGCTCTCCATGATAAACCCGCGTACTATCGGGTCCTTGGGATACGCGTATGCGTATGAGGAGATTGACCCAGAGCCCGCGCTTTCGCCAAAGAGAGTGATTTTGTCTGGATCCCCGCCGAAGGAGGCGATGTTTTTGTGCAGCCATTCGACTGCGGCGCGTTGGTCGAGGAGGCCGAGGTTGCGCGGCAGGAGAGGACTGTAAGGGAAGCCGAATATTGAGAGACGGTAGCTGCGAGGGTTAGTCAGTGGAAAGGAGAGGGAGGGGGGACGAACTTGATGGAGACTACAATCACGTCCGGATGGCTTTTGACGATATGTTCACCGTTGTAAACTACCCTCATCAGCGCTACACCCTCGGGAGGAGAGTGGTGTACATACAATCGAGTACGGCACTACCCCCTACCCACCCACCACCATGAATCCACATCATAGTCGGCAGCTTCTTCCCCTGCTTCTTCCCGGCCGGCGTCCAGATGTTGAGATACAAGCAATCCTCTCTCTGCCGGTCCCGCGGGAACGCAGCAGCATCCGTGGGCGTGAATACGGATCTGTACTCGATTTGGTGGCAGCTGAAACCGAATGAGGTGGCATCTATCGTTTCTTTTGCGAATTTGGGAGGTTTCGGGGGGTGGAAGCGGAGAGAGCCTATGGGTGGGGATGCGAATGGAATTCCAAGGTATGCATTGACTCCCGGTAACGGCGAGAAGCCGCGGACATGGCCAGAGGTGGTTTTGACGGTTGGGTCTGCGCAAGCGAGGGAGAGCAGAACGGGGAAAAGGCCTAAGTGAAGACGCATTTTCGGATAGTGAATTAAGGGGTAGGCGGGACCGCAACAGGTTTATATTCAGGCTGGGTTGCCTTGTGGGACGATCCGCACGCCTTGCCACGTAATTAAGACAGTGTATACGAGGGCAAAATCGATCGACCAGCTATAGCCGCGGGACGGCGGAATTAAACTCCCGAGAGCTGCGATTATCCATGACAGGCTGTGGTTCGAGATGTCGGCTTGAGCTAAATGCACTCCAGCTCCGTCATAGAGGGATTTTTATTGTTTTATGTACCGCACTGCCGACAATGCCGAATTAAGTTTTGCAGCCCGATGCGGCCAGCTGTGGAACGTTCTCTTACAAAGGGCTATTCCTGTGTGTAACAGGACACCGCGCGTTTGCACTATACTCTCCGCGGGATCGACGTGAATACGCACACACAGCAGCGATCGCCGGAGGTCTCAGGATACGATGCGGACAATAAACCTCCCGCCTCCGACAGCATCCCAATGCCAAGCGGCATCGAATATGACTCAGCTTCAGCCTTCATGGTCAGCTCCCCACCCCGTTCGCTGGAAGCGGAAGGCCGAACTCACTGCACCCTGCCTTGATGCCGTACCACGTAAGACGCAGTTGGGTACCACTTTGTATGCCGTGACCGGCCGCGCACGCTGAGTAAGTCGATCCGAAAAAAGGACATGTATACGCCCTACATAGATCAAAGGCTAATTGTGCTCAATACCCCGCGTTATGCAATTTACTGCCTGGCCATGGAGCCGAGTTTGCTTCCGGTGTCTGTTGGCTTGGCAGTGAGGGAAGCAGTGTCTTGAATCAAATCATTGAGACGATCACCAGGGTTGATATTACTCTATTCAGGTTGCATTCAATTCAATTCTTTGATTCCTATCTATCTAGTGGGTAAGGTAAGTAAGCAAGTAAGCATGGATAGCTGAAAGTTTTTTGTAGTTTTTTTGGGTTTTAGTTTCCGGCTAGGCTTCCAAAAATCCTCATTGTTAACGGCAGGGTGAGGGGCCGTGGGCGCGTACGTGAGCTGCAAGAAATTGGGTGCATCCCTATCACGAATCCATATCAGTAGTCTAGAGTAGGGTCTTAACCCCCAACCGCATCTTCAGCCTTCCTTTCCCTTCCTCTTCTCACCTCGCAACCTTCCTAACTCAAATTTACCACTCCCTCCCCACTCTCCACCACAACCTCCCACTCCAACTCCCCTTTCCTCACCTCTCCAGCCTCAAGCTCATACCTCCACTCCACCTTCCCGCCCTCTTTAATCTCCACTTCCCCCTCCACCTCCACCGGTTTCTTCACCGTCATCCTAACCGGTTTCTCTTCATCCACAACCGGCACCTGGTCCCGCACCACAACCACCACCTTCCGCCCCTTCCTATTCCTGATCGTAAACGCGCGCGTAAAAGTCAGCGTCTCCTCCTTCCTCAAGATACCCTTAACCTCGCTACGGTGTTTGGGCGGAGCGTAGGTGACTTCGATCCCCTCGTCGACTCCAAGGGGGATCACCAATTTCTCACCATCCCCGGGCTTCTCGGGAAGAGGAAGCGTGCCAAGGAATGTTCCGTCGACCGAGAGGGAGGCGGTAGATTTTTCGGGGAGCGGCGGGGCGGAGGAAGGGAGGGATAGAGAGGCAGTTAGAAATGCGGCGGCGCGGAATTTGGGGATGCAGGTGTAGGTGAGGTCGATGTTTGAGAGGGTGGTTTCGGAGACCATAAAGCGCAGGGGTGTGGCGCTAGTGGGAAGCGTCTTTTTGCCCGGGAGAGAGAAGATTGTGGTAATGCCATAAGTATTAGTTGTGGAGGTGGAGAGCGTCATTTTAGAGTCGGCTTTGTAGGGGAGGGGAGCGACCGAGGACGCGTGGGAGGTGGACGTCAAAGATGGACTGCGGCGATGCTCGTCGGGTTGGGTTTCTGGTACCGCTCCGGAGGATGCTGCTGGTTGACGCGTTCCGAAGAGGGAGGTTGAGGTGGATTGGCCGAATACTGGAGTGGGTTGGGCAAATACCGAAGTAGATTGGCCGAATGCTGGGGTTGATGACAGCTGTTGACTAGAGCTTCCAAAGAGACCTCCGGCGGAAGGCGCAGTAGCTGGGGCACTAAATGCCATGGTCAATGATGGCTGTTTACTAGAGTTTCCGAAGAGACCGCCGCCAGTAGAAGTTACACCTCCAAAAAGGCTACGAGGCGTAGGTTGCGGAGGAGTAGCTACTGCTGCCCCAAACCCACTTGCAGCAGGGAACTGTTGCAGTTGCTGCCTCCCAAACAACCCTCCAGTAGCAGTAGCCGATTGACTGGCGGCTCCGACGCAGCTGAGGCTGAAACCGGTTCCCGTTCCAAAAAGATTTCCACTCTGGGGATTTGGCGGCTTCAATTGAGTCTCATGATGCTCCCGCTCCTGGATCGAAAACATGTTTTTATCACCATCCTCTTTCTTCCCCAGTCCTATCTTCCACTCATTGAGCTGCGGGATGCGTTCAAAGAAGCCAGAGTATTTATCTTCCACAGTTGAGAGTATAACGGTAGCCTCATTCCACGTCTCGGCTGTAACATTGCTCGTTTCTGCGCGGAAACCTAACACCCCACTGCGAGAAACTGTGTCGAGACGAAGTTCGAACTTTGGGGACCAGCTGGCATGCGAGACCAGGTACGAGATCCTGAGACTGGGACCGTTTGCATCCGAGGGCGGAGCTTCGTCGTCGGAGTGCTTTGGCTTCCCGGTATCGATTTCTGCGATTATGGACGGCGCGTCAGGCGGTAGTGTTTCAGCTTCCACGGTGACCTTGAGGCGGTAATACGGGTATTTTACAGCAAACGGATTTTCCTTCGATTTTTGTTGCTGGCGCAAATGGTCGTTGTGCTTCGTAATACGTTTGTCAACCTTTTCCCGCAGTTTTTTGAGCTCTTTCGTCTTGGTCTCTATCTCCCGCGTTTTCTCCCGGACGCGGCTACGGATCTTCTGGGCGTCGGATCGGGTAGTACCATAAAGCTCAATAAACTTCGTCATACGCACGGTTTCGACGGGTTCCTCGGGTTTGTCCTCACCGGCCTCCGTGCGGATGCCGCAGAGATTCCGGCCATACGCTTCCCAGGCAAGAATACTATTGTTCGCAGTCTGTAGATTCCACTCCAAGGATTCGAGGTCGTCCTGGAGACTCGTAATCTCTTCCTCGATGGTGCGCAGTGCTTTGTCGTCCTCCGACTCGCTTTCCGATTCGGAGTCGGAGTCGGTGTTGCCAGTATCGGTGTCGTGGGGTTTCAGTACGGACCAGCAGACGAGCTCGACACTCATGTCGGTGATGGTGGCATCTGTACCATGGCCCTCGACGCGGAAAGAAGACTCTTTGGCGACACCAGAGATGTTGTTGATTGTGTATTCATTGATTCCGGGCTGCGCGTAGGCGTTAGTCTGTGTGGAGGAAGGACTGAGACGGTTGTAGGGTTACCTTTACAACGATATCGGTGATGTCGCGGACGATAGCGGCAGATGCTGGGTACAGAGTTACGCTGCGAGTCGGACGGTTGAGGATCGTAAAGGATTGAGCGTGTATGGAGGAGGAAGACATGGTGGATGGTGGAGGGGGGAGGTGACGGTAAAGTAAGTTGTGAGACAGGTGGTTCTTATAGGTTGTGCGATGAGCTTAATTGAGTCACACTTATTGAAACGCTTCGGTTACACACGAAACATACTTCGCTAATCTAATTGATACAAGGGTAGCACTGAGCAAGTGGGTAAACGCGGGCGCTTAATACATCGTCTTGATTCTTCAAGAAGTGAGGTACGATCGAGGGCTGTGCAGCAAAAAGTTGCTTCTGGCTCAAGGATTGAACTCCACAGGGTCATGTTACACCAAATGTGGGGAGAAACAGGAAAGAAGTCTATTCTCAATTGACTTCCCACGATGTCGTCTGCCGCAGCCTTATTTCTGCTATCTAATCTAATCATATCTATCTTATCACTCACTCCCCCTCCGAATCCAATATTCTCTCCTAGCCAATGATTTCGGGTTGGGAACCGTGCGGACCGGAACCGTCCGTGTCCAGTCCAGTCCAGTGCGCTCTTTTTTTGCACTGGCAATGGACCAGTGCAGCATTTTGTGCACTGGAACTAGACTGTACTGGACTGGACTGGTGCGAACTGAATATTTGATTAGCTATAAAAATGAGCGAATTTGGGCCCTTCTTAAGTCATAACTCAGCTTAAAGCTAGTAAATAATGCTCAAAACGGTGTTTAGTGGCTACAGGATCGGTATTAGGGGTAGTTGGCGGGGATGAAGTATGTTTTTTGGCATTACTCAACGACTAATCTACACCGAATCGAGGCAAGGCTGTGATGTGCTTGTGCACTGGTCCGCACTGCACTGGTGCAGTGCAAAACTGGCAGTCTGTGGTGCAGTACAGTCTTGCCTCTCTGCTATTTATACGGGCAGGGCTAAGCAGTGAACCCTATCTAGAAGTGCACTAAGCATAATACCCGCGGTCTAGCGGACATCACATCGGTGGTGGTGGTGATACCAACGTTCATACCTATAAATGACATAGCGTGACACATTTCATCCAGTGCGCCTACTCAATGCGAGCGGCTACCAAGATGGTGGTTGTAGCCATAGATGTACCTGCACGTACAGTGAATGATGTGACACTCCCGTGGCCCGGAGCATTCACAATCCGTCGTTCTAAGCAAGAGTTCGAGAATGGAAAAGTCACAATATCATCCCCATTGGAATTCCTTTAACTACAAACCCCCAATCTAGTCTGTGATACGGCTTCCTTTTCGCAGGCGCTAGCTACGCCAAAAAGCAACGCTTCAAGAGAGAAGAAATATAAGCAAGTAGAAATTTTGAAGGACTGATGAAATCAACTTCTCAAACTTTCAAAGACACTGCCATAACAAATGTAAAGACACTGAAAAAACCAACACAGTATAAGAGACCCAAGACCACAATAAATGAGCGGCAGTTTTTCCTTGAAATCAGAGTGAATAGGATACGGATTATCCATTAAATGCTCTTCTTATTCTTCTTCTTAAATGCGTGCTGTTGAAAAGCTAGAAAGAAGCATATTAGTCCTACCACTCTCCGAGTATAGCTAAAAAAGACTCGCCTTGTAGTTGTACCGAATACTCAACTACATATGTTCCAGCCAGGCTTTCACGTGATGCGGCTCTAGTCGTTCCTCCTATCAATGTCACAGGTAAGCGGCTGGGGTTTTAGTGGTGATAGCGAGGTCACAAGCGGCGACCACGACCTCAGAAAGATCGCTTATCGTCGACGCGTCTGGGAGATAACGCTGAAGTATGTACTCTAGGAAAAAGTCTAGAGTTCTAGGAAACGACTGGGGAATGAATGATAGCCACGTGACTCCAGTAGGATCGCTTATCCGGATACGAGACATACACGCTGCTGTTTTGCCTCATTACAACCGGTTAATCCCGAGCCTAACTTCAAACTACATACCGTAAAAACGGTTCTCCGGCTCCTGAGATGGTTTGGATGTCGTTACAACGGTTTCAACACCCCAAGAATTGAGAGAGTTGAATTTGAAAACAATTCTCCAAGTGAGGACCCCTATTAAATAAGGGTTTATTAGCGGATCGAGAGCTATCTGAATGGTCGTGCCTATCCGAAGTCCTCATTGATAACCCGTGATATCCGTGCTCATAAATCATTCGTCTCAATAGGAAGTAGTACTTATTCAATGCCGTACTGTTTCGCACGCCTTGCTAGAACAAAATCTTGCGAATGGGAGTAGGCGTAAAAAAAAGATCTCGATACGGACAAAACCCTGGTGGAGAAAGTTCTCAGAAACGAAGAATTAACGACATAAACTGAGCTATCATCTATCTTTATCTATTAGAATATGCGCAAGGCTGCCGAAATTGCGTAGTCGTGTGGCCAAATAGGCTAGCGGTAGGAATTGCATTCCTATAATCATCAGGCATACGATTGGACTCTGTTTTACAGAGTTCTTTTTGCTCCTGCATTCAGTATGATTCCTATCACAGCTGAAATATGCATGGTATTCCCATACCTACCCGGATCCGTAGTCGTGCAGCTCGTACTCAAACCCGCATGAATAGCGGGGCCTGCCGGTATGGACGAATAGACTCCGCTTCAGCGCATCCCGCAGTATTACAAAATCACTGACAGCCAGATTATACGGTAATCTTCGTGAGTTCCGCGCATAGAGAGTCAATGATACCGCCTTGATTCTTAGCAAGAACTACCTATAGGTCTATTGTCATGCAGGCATACTCTCAGAGCCGCATTCGTACATCCAACCCAAACAATCACTAGTTGCAGTCAAGAGAAAAACACTCTTTAGAGGTTTTGAGGAGGCTCGGGATTGAGAGCAGTAAGGCAACAAAGGTTTCCTAGCTTAAGCATTGAGGCCCCAAGCATATTATATTACTTAAGTAAATGTGGAGAGTAACAAGGGTCTCCTTCCCACGGTGTTGTCGTCTAACTACAAACCGTACGTACACGCTAGCTCCTACCTCTATCTATTTAATCTCATCTGTTATCTTCGTGTGCCTGATGAGTGAGCAAAGAGCAACTTTACTTCGCTCTCCACACTTCTCACAATTGCTTCATTATTCATATTGCGTTTCGTGCTCTTTATACGTCTGTGTCACAATACTAATATCAACAGTAGCCCGATCATCCAACCGATACTGATAAACTTCAACGCCGACTCCATTAGGAACGATTCTTCGATCGCAATCGAACCCTCTGCCACGGTCTTGGTCATGCTGTAAGTCATTTTAATTGCTTAATTCCTCCTGTCTCCCAAGCTACCTGCTTCCTTAACATACATTTCGTATGCTGATACTTCCGGGGCAGTGTTCCAAAATGGCCATCGAGTCAGATCACAGCCCCCGTGTTGGCCACGCAAAGGAAATATTTCTATTGTTGCCGATAACGATGTTAGTCCACCCAATACGATCGAGCAACCTGGAAATGCGATTTCAAATCTCCCAAGAGTCCGGCCTTGAACAGAGCTGCAGCGGTGAAACATCACTTGCATCGAAGGCGATGGAAAACTCGAGTAGGGCATGGTGGTTTTACGACATCTCGGAAGAGGTCTGCTACGAAAGTGCAATCAGAGGAGGAAGTTGTGGCTGCTAAGATACCTCGCAAAAGCCCTGTTTCCTCCACAGGTGAAAGTCGACGATATCCTCAACTGGATTTCCAGCTTAGAGACGGAAGAAATGTACACCGAGCATAGCATTGAAGAAATGGCTAATAGATTGGGCAAAATCATTGCAGGAGACAAAGAGGAGAAACATGTAATCTTTATCTGGCTGGTCTATATATGACTACATGGTACAGGTTTTTCAACCGCACCTAAGATTAAAAACGCGGGAACCTGGGGCCTATATAGGTCATCATTTCCATCTAGACCCAACAGATACCTGCAGATAATCATGGATATTCACCTTTTTGCCACCTAAACGCCAGGCATCTGTAGATACCCATGGATATCCACAAATATCTGCACAAAGATAGATAACTAGGCACTTTTGAGCATTGACTAAGTTGGTTTATGCCAAGGGTGGCTATCTCAGAGGCTGACTGGCCTACCGATCTATAGATAACCGAGCGGTCGATCTGACCACTTGGGAACACTGGTGCTAACGCACAAATTGGGACCCATGGCTCGATAGTGTTCACTCTACTTACCTCTCTCAAACTTCAGCAACTAACCTTTCATAGTTATTACTTTCAGACACTACTTAATGACATGAAAACTACTCTGTGTTGGGTAGATATTGCATATAATTGAGAGCAGCAACTAGAACGATTGTTGATCTCATTATGTTCGATCGAATGGAATATATCTGCCGTACTCCTCCCCGTATACAACTCCTTTGAAGTCGAGACGACCGAGAGCTTGCGCTGCCACCCCTGCCGAACACATTGAATTCCCTTTCTTCCGCTACAACTCTGCTCCAAAATCCGTGGCTGAAATTGAGCAGTATCTTGGGGGTACGGATGGTGCCGATATATACAACATTTTATTTGATGAGCATGGAAGACCGATTGTGCTTGCCGGTTTGGTTGCACTTAGATCCTTCCTCAGAGCCGTGTTCGTGCATCTAACCCAAAAAATCACTAATTGCAGTCAAGAGAAGCACTCTTACGGAAGGTTTGAGCAGGCTCAGGATTGAGAGCAGTGCGGCAAGAAGTGGTTTCTAGCTTAAGCGTTGAAGCCCCAGGCATGTTACACTACGTGTAGAGAGAAATAAGGATCTTCTAACCATGGGCTAGCTCCTACCTCTAATGCTTGACTGCAATTTTATTTGCTTTTCTCTTTTTTGATCTATTCTTATTTTCTTGCCTTATTTTTCAGTATGCTAATATTTGAAAATTTTCTTTCTGTCAGTCCTGTAAATCCCTATTTTATTTTCACCTTTTTTATCTATATGCTATTTTTATTTTTTTTGCCTTATTTTGGAGACTGGGATGCAGAGGCCCTACGGGGGAATTGAAGGGGGGTGCAACCTGGTTTCCGGCATTGCGATCGTTGAATATGTTTCGACCAATTGGATACCTGTGACGGCGGCAAGGCACTCACATTAATATCTAGCCGGTTCTCCTTGCTGTCCACGAATTGGAATCGCCTGACACCCGTTAGTATAACTGTCAGCTCTAAGCCCACTAGATGCATTTAGTTCCTGGAGTAGCTATAGTTCGCCCCGTCGCCTTGCCTGCCTCGCTTACCTTACCGTTTGCCTACTTCTGTAGACGAATCTTACCGGCATCTACTGGTTCCATTTCCATTGCAAATTAAAGCAGCATCTGTACTTCTCATGGTGAACTAGTTCGTCCAATTTGCAAAGAACACAGGTCGTGTATCAGTCTTCTGTCATGCGAGCCCAATGTAGACAAAGCCTTCACTAAATACAATGGCATACTCTAGAGTGGCGGGATATGATATGCTCCAAGCCACGAAAATAGGTCATTCAGTGTGGTTTGATATGAACGGCCATTAGCGTACGTCGGTTATTTAACCGCCCATAAGACGACATACATGGGTCTGGATTGGTCACACTTAACACTCGTAGGTGTTAAATTTGGGCATCTCCACTACGAAAGTGTGGTTTGCACTAGTCCGGGGATACCTCTCTATTCAGGGACTCCAACGCAAGGTTTTATCCTTCCCTTTGTCGGACTCGAATCCGGAATGCAAAACGAAGCTCGAAACGTAGAGTGATAAGATAGATGAGATTAGATGAATTGAGATAAGATTGGATTAAGGGTTAGCCGTGTAGGCTCAGTGCGATAGCTACTGAAAGAACAAGAAACGAGAGAGAAGAAAGCTCGACACGTAGAGATGGATACGAACACGGTAGAGAGAAAGAGAGGACCCCAAAGAACTGAATTGTCAACTAAGAGAGGACAGCATCTAGAAAGAGAAAGAAAGACAACACCCAATCGCCAAGACGAGACTTTTTGAGCCTCAAGAGCCTCATCACATCTTCGTCACATGTTTCCCTCTCACTACGGCAGACGATATTAGAAATAGATAAATAGACTTGATTCCTACTTCTCCCCACATCCGGTGTAACATGGCCCTGCGGGGTTCAATCCTTGAGCTCTCCAACCGCGTGACCAGATAGTGACTACCTTAGTACCCATTGGAAAACAGTCCAACAACCACACATTTCCATTATTCTATGTTCTCTTTCTATTGTAATGTAAAAACTGACACATTTAGAGCTTATTGTTAGTCCTGAATTTGGGTTTGTCGGTTGCAAGTTACCGTTTGGTCACGTTCTAATGGCATAGGTTAGCAACTCCTTAGTCTCCTGGGCATTCTGGTTGAAGGGGACTAACCGGCAAACTAGAAGGCACTCCGAGTCTTGCGTATTCAACTCTAGCCATCATGTCCTTCCAATATTTTGTTTTTCGTAGTCAGCGTCTGCCACCTCTTCGATTCCTACCGCCAGTCTCGAACGTTATTTCCGTTCTTATGCTTCAATATCAGACATTCCGCGTTGCATACCATTTTAACGGTAGCATTTTGCGGCTTCTTTCTGTCCTGGTACGTTCCACTGACAATACGTCGACAGAATCCCCCTCTTTAAAGACCTGATTCCGGTAACCCCAAGGTGAATTTTTTCGACTGTGTATACGACTTCAGACGGCACACCATCCTTTATCAGTCTGTTGAGATTTGTTTGGTGGCTCCTACCACAGCATCTCAGGTTGATATCATGTGGACTGTCTTGCTTCCTCGACCCATTAGCTTGGCATATGCTGTTAACGCCTGTCTTGGTGTTATTCCGGCTCGATTGAGAAACCCGTCATTCTGATCCACCAAGATAGCGGCTTGATCACCTCCTAAGTTAGCCTCGCAGTCTTTTGCTAATAACAACTGTCCATAACGGTTTGGGCTACAATGTAAACTGAACTTCCGCCATTTTCTGTTTGACTAAATTCATCCACTGTTCCGAAGCGGTCAGATCGACTGCCCGGCAATCTACAGATGGAAAGACCGGTCAGGTTCGGTTGAGATTTCGAAAGCCGCCCTTGGCAGGCTCAACGTGGCAGATATCTAATGCATTTGTAGAGCCTACAGACATCTATACTAAGGAAGATATTCATAGTCTCTAAAGGTATCTGGCGTTTAAAGGAGGTAATCATGAATACCGGATGCTATCTGGCGCTGAGTTAGATAATCATAGATACCACACTCTAATTGGCGTTAAGGAAAAGCTATATATAAAGGTGTGAATCCTGCAGAGGAGAAGGTCACTTGGGTGTTGGTAGAGATTGACCAAAGATGTATTTCAACGTACGCACCTTGCTATTGATTACCGGTCCCCAGCAATCTATTGATGTCTGCAGCCTAGCTAGATGATACTTATCAAGTCACAAACCGGCAAGATTGCCCCCTATAAAATTGCCTTGGGCACTGACCTGCCCAGTCGAGGCCCTTATCTGACCGAACTAACCTGTTCAGTTCACTGAGTTCCTCAGTGCTTTCAATTCCTCTCAGTGAAAGTAAGTCTTGTGTTCCGTCGTCGTCCTTCACGGAGTTCTTCGTGACAGCTAATGGCTGTTTTATAGAATCAAGTGGGAGGTTCCAGTCGTCAACTTCAAGCTCATAAGATGCCGAAGAGTCGCTAACCACTCTGCGTCTCAATTCAGCCCTTCTCCATTTAGAGGCTGGCGTCGAAAGTTCGTCTATCGGTGGTTCGGTACCGAAATTATTAACGTTTCTGTCTGAGCTTGTTTCTTTGTGACAGACACAATCATTTAGAGGATTGGGTGCTATATTAGCACTGCATCGTAGAGTAGAGCATGCCATAATCATCCCAAAAAACAACGAGAAGCCAGTGGATTCGATGCAAAGGGTATTGGGAACGTGCCTTCGGTATAGCGGTGTAGAATAAATGTGCGTTGTGAGGGCTGAGGCTAACAGTTCTCGTGTCTTGAATTCATATGTGACTCTATGTTTGGAGAGTAGAAGAAATGTATGTTGTCAAGGCTGAGGTTGCAGTTCTCGTGTCTTGAATTTGATGTAGCGGGGAGAGTGCATGACTCTGCGTTTAACCTATGGAAAGTAGAAGAAGTGTGAGCGTTATAGAGGCTGCGGTTATCCAGATGTACAGCGGGTGTGGAAGTGGGGTGGTGAGGTTGTGGTGGTGGTGGTGGTGGTGGTGGTCTGTTGAGATAAAAGCTAAAGGCGGGAAGTACTCCAGTACTCAAGTACCTAGGTACTTTGGTAGTAAGTAATTAGGTAAATAAGTATGGTTGGGAAAAGTCAACTTCAAAGCCCCACCCGTACGCCGTAGAATGGTCACACAACAAAGTTGATGGGTAACCTTAACAAAGTATCTGTTCCGACCCCGTTGTCAAGTAAATTGCTTTGTCAAGAAGCCGGCCCACTTACTAAGGGGGCCGTCTCTTGGCCAAGAGCCACTTTGTGACTGGGTTGACCTGTTTCCAAAGTGACAGGTTCCAGTTACCAAGCAGTGGACTTGGTGACTGGGTCGACCAGTTATAAAGTGAGTAGCCATAATACAAGCCATAATACTTATTACTCTGGCCAGACAGAACTCACCTATAATCCACATTGGAAATATTCTTGACCCACAGCCAGCCCATGAATACATGGAGAAAAAGCGAAACAGGAGATACAGAGCGGCCAAATAGTTCGGATGTTTATCAATTCTCACCGAACATCAACTTTGTGTGACCCCAGTATGGCACCACGCTAGCACCCCAAAGCGATCAAGCCGGCCATCTGTCACCGTCGAAACTGCAAATTAAACTGCAGGACCACTTACGAACTCTAGAGTTCACTCTTTAATTAGAGTGAATAGGGTATCTAATAGTGTACTAGAAGTATTAGGCTCGTAGAGAGAATGTGAGAATGTACTGATACAGCAGAGAACTACTCATTAAACACTTGGCAAGTTCCAAAGTTTTCACTTTGTTACTTTATAGCTGGGTCAACCCAAGCGGTAGCCCCATCATCAAGCACTCTACTTTACCACTAGACCGGGCCTACTTGCCAAATAAGTCGAGCCAGCTGAAAGTGTGCCCCTTGATAAGTGGGCTGGCCTCTTGACAAAGTAATTTACTTGACAATTGGGTCGGAGCATATCCTTGCAAAGTATCCTTGTAATTGCTACTTATTATGAAGTATTATAAATTTTTGTTGTGAAAATACTTTTAGTAGTTAGTTGGTTGATTTGGTGGCTTTTTTTTAGTACGGGATCTGGATAAGCTCAAGCTCTGTGACTACATAAGTATGAACCATACCCGTTGAGAACACACTACAAAAGAGAGGATTGTAGTCTCGTACTGCTGGCAGCGGTCCGAGACTACAAAGTAAAGTTGCTCTTCGCTATTCGTTTCGCTCATCGAGCTCAAACCCTGCACCACGAAGATAATAAACGAGATCAGATAGATAAAAACATTATAAAATAGATACAAAAAATACAAAAAACGAGTGAAGCAAGTAGAAATTTGCAAGATCAACGAAAATCAATTTCCCAAACATTAGAAAACACTGCAAAATAGAAACAAAGGCAAGAATCACGACTCTGTCGTTAGTCCAACTCTTTAACTATCCATCATTTAGCGGCTTGTCCAACTTATCCTTTGGCGGCCGGTCCATCCTTTGGCGGCCTGTCCGGCTTATCCATCCTTTGGCGGCTTGTCCGGCTTATCCATCCTTTGGCGGCCTGTCCGGCTTATCCATCCTTTGGCGGCCTGTCCGGCTTATCCATCCTTTGGCGGCTAGTCCATCCTTTGGCGGCTTGCCTGGCTTATCCATCCTTTGGCGGCTTGTCCGGCATATCCATCCTTGTCGGCATCCTTTGGCTTATTATATACATATTCTTCAAAGAAACTGCTATAGCAAAAACAAACAAAAAAATAAAAACACTCAATGAAAAAAGAAAGAAAGAAAGAAACCACAGCGCACCCAGAGGAAGGAGCATGTACTGGTCCTCCTCCTTTAAACGACATCCCTCGGCTGAGAATTACAAGTTTTTTCATGCAACTTCTTGTTGTCTGGGCGGTTCTTGACCGGCTTCCGGCAGTACAAGCAGGGCCTTGGTTTTCCATGAACTGACCTCTGATGACGATTACGGTTGGTATTGGAACTGAATACTTTCTGGCAGAGGCAACAGTGGTACACCCGTTTGGTTTGAAAGCCTGCATTCCGCTCTGGGGTGGTTCCTTCGAACCCATCATCAAATGACTGATAGGATCGGTTATCCGGTGTGTCATAGAAAACTCCTTTAGGTTCAAATAGACTATTGTAAACGGGATCTGGGTGGCCGGGTACAACGCTCCCATGCTCCCAAAACCCATTGAGATCTGTTCTCGCATCCGGTAGTGCGGCTACAGATTGGTCGTAGTTATAGTGTTCATTAGAGTTGGTGGGTGAACAGTCGTTATGGCCGTTGCTAATGTCAGGGACATAACCGGCCAAATATGCTCTTTCGTCAAGAGATTGGTTGTAGTTGTCCGTCAAGGTTGGGGTAGTCGATTCGACAAACCAGTCTATGGGGATTGGCGGTTGGGGAGTTCTTAGGACGAATAGGTCCATCTGCGGCCTCACGGGTAGGGCGAGCCACGGTACGTAAGGCATCTCGGCGTCATATAAATATGGCCATTCTATTACAATTAGCACGGAATAGAGTGGAGAGAACGCCAATAGTGTATAACCAGCAATCGAATCTGCAATGCCTATCTCTCTATTTCTGCCATCCGGACTATTAGGAGGAGCTGGAATAAAGTAATATACCCCCTGAAATTGATATTCAAGTGGGCCTTCATCACCATGTGCATACTCTTCGTGGGCGTCGTTCCCCTCGAACGATCTCTGTCGGAAGAGACTATAATCCAGGCCGGAGGATTGAATGGCAGGATATGGCGGGGGATTCCGGTAACAAGGTAGAAATACACCATCATATGGCGAAGTTTGTTCGGGGTAATGGGTATCAGTTGACAACAAATCCCCGACGGGGTTGCCGTGGTCGGCCAAGGTCTGCGTCATTTTCCGCCGACGTACTGTCTCTTTGTAGTGGATCCAGCTAGAGAGTAGTACATTAGTGCCCCGCAATTCGTGGAGTATGGCCTGAAAAAACACTCGCCTTGGGTAGTTTGATATGGTTTGAAAAAACACTCGCCTTAGGTAGTTTAAAACAGTCCCAACAACGTGAGGTTACTAGACAATAAATCCTGCGAACTAAATAGATTTGCAGGTGTAACTTCCAAAAGGCGAGATTCTTATAAGGGGAGATATCTGGTGGAGAAACGTTCTCGGAAATGATGAGCGAACTCGAGAACTTAGCAAGAATACTTTATCCTCTTTATCTATTGGGAGATGCACAAGGCTGCCGTAGTGGTGTGGCCAAATACAGTCTAGCGGTAGGAACCCCATTCCTATGCTCGTGCGCATGCAATGAAATTCCTGTCGTACAAAGTTCTTTTTGCTCCTGAGGCCTATCAGGCTGAGTATGCATAAAATTTCTCGTAAGTTTAGCGCACAGAGATTCTGTGGAACCATGGGCTATGTATAAAGATACAAAGCGCCTCTTCAAGTGACACTCAATGCAAACCAGTGCCGTGGTGATAATAATTTGGCCATCGATCGCACCTCTTCCGGTACATTGAAGTTTTTTTCGCCCACCAAAATGTACATACTGTGTGTGAATGCTTACTGAGGATTTCTCTGGCCATCAGCTCATAAACCAACCCTAGTTTGCTGCGCTCAGTGCTGGGATTGACCTTACTATGACTGATTCCTGTTACATTCCTGCCTATTGCTCAAAGTGACACGAAAGGGCGGGTCCTCGTAGTGTAGTGGTTAACATGCTGATGATTGTATAAGAAGCTGTGCCACTATACTACTGTGCTACGGGTTCGAAACCCGGCACCTGCTCCACAAAATAACCTCAACGTGCCTTCTGCGCTTTTGATCGAACATGCTGGTCAGTCAACCAAGACCTAGTAAGGGGGTGGGGCGGAACAGATGGGGATTGGCCGGTTGGGGTATTCCACTGCGATGACATCAATGAGACCCTGCATGGGAGAGGGGGAGAGTAGGAGG
>Ga0307515_10000314_pt1 | contig 119419 bp, 133 predicted proteins | sample 17_EM_MG_FD_194513 | JGI IMG/M metagenome (GOLD analysis project Ga0307515, IMG submission 194513) | Populus trichocarpa ectomycorrhiza microbial communities from riparian zone in the Pacific Northwest, United States - 17_EM | ecosystem: Host-associated > Plants > Roots > Unclassified...
GCAGAAGAGCTCCAGGTCAAAGTTTTACCCATGCGAAAGGAGGTACTGGGAGAATCACATCCAGATACCTTAAGATCAATGGCATGTCTCGCGATGACATTGTACAGTCAGAGGCGATTCAGCGAGGCAGAAGAGCTCCAGGTCAAAGTTTTACCCATGCGAAAGGAGGTGCTGGGAGAATCACATCCAGATACCTTAAGATCAATGGCATGTCTTGCGATGACATTGTACAGTCAGAGGCGATTCAGCGAGGCAGAAGAGCTCCAGGTCAAAGTTTTACCCGTGCGAAAGGAGGTGCTGGGAGAATCACATCCGGATACTTTGCAAGCAATGGAAAATCTCGCAATTACACTATCGGCTCGAGAACGATGGAAGGAAGCGGCAGAGTTGTGCACCCGACTGGTGGCTATAAGTAAAGAGACTTTGGGTGAGGCACATCCATACACCGTGGAACGAATACAGCAACTCGAAGACTACAAAGAAGCGCAGCTTTCCCAGATAGGACAGTATTCACCTCCAACGCAGCTCCAGGAAAGGCTAGTTCTCCTCCTTTGCTTATCAAAGACTCATGTGTGCTGATTGCCAACAGGAACCTCGATATAAGCCATAGGATATCTAGCGTTGCTGAAGGAGTGGGCTGGGGCCCCGGGCCCTGGGGGCATTTCTACTGTGAGTATTCACGCTGGCGTGGTATTGAAAGGCTTCGGTGCTGATTACCCCACTATACCAGCTGGCATACATGTACAGGCACTTCACGCGACAACCTAGAGAGAGTTGGTGGAAACGGGTTGGTGCGGTTGCGGATATGCTATGGGCGTTTGGTTATGGATTCTAGTGGAAGTAAGGTACCGGTAAACCGACGCTGGCCGATCAAAAAAGTGTGGTATAGAAGGGTGAATACAAGTTTCAAAGAGACTAGTAGTGGGGTGTTCGCGAGCATACAGATGAACGGCGATTGGTGTTCTATTTTTCTTTTCTTCGCTCATTATATATGTCTTTCAATTGTTTTTCGATGCCACGCCATAATAAACCTGACCACGAATGTTTGGACAGTTGCACGATATCTTAGTTACATGGAATTAGAAGGATATGTATTCTCTTTAATTTGTTGAATGATGAACTTGGGGGTAGAGCTTGGCGGTGTAAAAGCTAATGAAGCAGATATCATATGGTTTGCACTAGAGACTAGAGCCATGTGTTCGATCATGATGAGAGCTTGTGGAAATTTAGACACCGTTTAATTACTCAATCAAGTCAAAATCGCTTCAAGGGTAGTTGATTGAATAGCCGACTATCTTCTTCAGATAAAATTGCTCGTTTTTTATCTCCTTCGATACGATTCCTTGCCCCGATACTTGCCAACCACCGACACCTTCATAGGGAATCACTCCAGGCAAGTTTCACGTGATCAGCATTAGAGCCCCGCACCAACCTCGCAATATGTTCGCGTACTTACGTTCACCCTTCAACTGAGTCGCCTACCAATACACGACTTTTGTTTTCCGCAATGGTCTGCCGCACATCATTCGCACATCATTTCTGGAAGCACTCCCCGCAGAACTCCTCTACAACATCGGCAGTTACCTCCTCCCTCAGAACGTTACGGCTCTTGCAGCTCTTGCGTTGACCAGTGTACGTCTCAATGAGGTCTTCACAATGCCCTTATATAAATTCGCACCTCAATCCTCGAACAAAATCACGGTAATAAACTGGCCCAAGCCTCCCAATCCGACACCTACGGGGCACTCAAGCGTTGGCCCCCTCGCTTGGTCCGCACATCACGGTAATCGCGATACCGTCAACAAGCTTCTCGAGTTTGGCGACATCCCTATTAACCACTTTCACCTCCTGCCAACGTTGTACCTGGGAGGGGAACTGGATGGGGAGGGACTGCACTAGTTTTCGCTACCATGAACAGACAGCATGATACTATGCGATTATTACTCGAGCGGGGTGCAGATGTCAATGCTGGCGGTCAGTATTACTGCGATCCGGAACTACACATTAACCACGCAGTGGCATGGTCAAGATAGCGATATATATTTACACTACTGTATTTGGCCACTAGGTCCGGCGACGGAGAGGCTGTGCGACTTCTTCTGCGCCACGGCGCAGACGTCAGTAATTCCCCTGGCCATATGTACCCACATTGCTGCTGGAGGAATGCAGGATTGTAACCTCTTGAATACCGGCTTGTATATCTTCACCTCGTACCGCACAACCACAACTGAGCACCTCGTAGAGACTATATTATTAGTAGCGTTGACTATGATGGTCAGATTCAGCCGAGCGGCAACATTTCAGAAGAAATTGCGAAGGTATTGATAGAACACGGTGCGAACGTTCATGCTATATGCAACGGCATGACGGCATTACTTTGCGCTGTTCGAGGTGGCAGCCTCGGGATTGTCAAAGCGCTGATTCAAGCCGGCGGGGGCGTCAATTTCTGCGGTGACCTCTCTCTCGGCTCAGTCCCTCCACTTCGTGCAGTGCGCGTTGAGCAGCCTAGTGGCATCCATATAGCGCGAGCCTTGATCGACGCTGGAGCAGACGTAAGCCAGCGACTCGGATACCTTGGATGTACAGCGTTCCATGAGATTGGGTTACATACCACTGCTATTTGGTTGTTTGCTCATCATAAGCGCGTTCATGCGAAATATATTTCCAGAGGAGGGAAGGAGTTTCGTTACTTCTGGAGTAGTTTAACACCAGGTGTGGTACAGACACCAAAAGAACTGCACTATGCTATGCGATGTGTCAAAATGTTACTAGATGAGGGTGTGAATATGTCAATTGAAGATGAGCAAGGGTTACAACCCTATCTCTTCGGCCATAATCCTGGTGAGGCAGGGCTGAGGATCATGTTGGATATTTGGGAAGAGATTGCCATGCGAAGGCTGAAGAGGAGGGGTAAGATAGATAGTGACTTGGAAAGCGGGGGTGGATTGCCCATATATACTTGGTATACATTTTCATGTTTGACTAGCTAGTTATCCTTTTATTTTACACCTTCGCGAGTCTAGACACAGTAAATAGCTTATAGCATTGGAGGAATATATTAGCGTTCCTCTCAACATGACCGCACCATTCAATCCGAACAATCCCTCGTCTCTATGCCGCCTTATCAGCAGCCCACCTCGTCTCCATCCTCGCTACAATCGAGACATGAACAAATTCCAGCGAATCCCCAGTAATATCCTCTCCTCACTCATTATCCTACTCTTCCTGCACGACCACCTCTCCATGGCGCTAAACCACATCGCCAACCACATCCTTCCGAACAAATTCACACTCTTCCAGTGGTCCACCCTCATTTTCGGAGTACGTTCCATCTGCACCTCCAACGTTTTCCTGCTCCATGACATGCACGGGTTGTATACGGCCTACAACACGAGCTCGCAGCTATATCAGGAGATTATGGGCTACTTGGGATGTCTACTGCTCGGAAATATCTTGATCTCTCAATCTTCCCGCAAAAAGCTGCTGGCGAATGTTGCCATCGTGCTGGCTGGAGTCTTGGTGTTCGATGTGCTGCTGCGCTTCAGTTCTGGTTGGTGGATTACACGCTCAAAGGATGTGAGGACGGCTCTCTCGAGACTGGGATGGATCGTGTGGGTGCTTGTTGCTCTTAGAGTAGTGCTGTTTTTGGCCAAGTGGGTACTGATAGCGTCCTATAGTGAGGTGTTTGATATAGACACGGTGTTTGATACACTAAAGAGGCATTTGCTGGATGTGAAGGGCTGGATGCGGTCTTCGGGGTCGAAGTCGAAGAAAAAGCGAGCGAGTGGGAGTTGGTGATTGAGTGTGACAGATTATCTGGTGATGGAATGGGAATGCGTGGCATGGCCTTACTTGAGGAAATGTATGCAAACAGGAAGCGTGCTGCAACAAACAAGAAAACCGGTTGCCGGAGCAAGCGTCCTCCGTTCCGCGCTACCAACTAACGTCGTGTCGTGGGCGTCTGTTTAAGCGGCGATGCTGCCGCGGTGATCATGAACATAGTCTCGATCAGACGATTTTTTCCCCGCTTCACAGCAAACTAGCACTAGTCTTAGTTGGGGTAATTTACGCCCGAGACAACACAGCAACTTGTGGGATGAGCGTTCGTCTAATCGAGATCACGACGGGATTCTGTGCCGTCTTCTCAGTGTTCTTCGAATGTGACCAATGACCGAGCGTTGCGCACCCACCGAAAACATTAGTCTGGCTGGCTATTACATTCACCTCCACGCATTCAACCGCAGCGAAAAATGGTGTAATTTTCATTTCCTCAGAGTATACCACATGCCCTATATCCCCCTTCCATCTCCTTCAGCTACGCTTAGAATAAACATCTCACGATCTCTCTCGTCATCCTTGCGGGTAGGGCTGAACTATGCAACACTATCAGTCTCACCGCCCCGCTGATAATAGCATACTCTAGGGACACATCAGCACCAGCCTCGTCCGCCCTCTTCACATGGTAAAAAAACCCCATCACATAGCCCCCGCTCGCGACCGCCTCATTCTCCAGCCACGGCCTAAATCCGTTCAAAGTTTCTCGCCGGTGCCCCGTGTTTGCTATCTTTATGACTTCCCAAAACCAACCCCAGACCCGTTATCGTCCAACCACGTCTTGCGGGGAAAGGAACAAAGATCATGGTGGGGAACGCGGGAGTTGTCCTGCATGACCAGCGAAGAAGCTTAGCATGAGAGTCGGCTGCCGGAGTTCCTATTTTGTCGGCTCGCATGCTGCAAGCAAACCCAAAACACACCCCATACGTAACCCCCAAGGTTTAACGTTAGGGCGTATGTGAACAATTCGGCAACGCAGCCGCAGTGCAGTGCGGAAGATAGTCGACCGGACTGCTTGCAGAAAAGGTCGGACAAACCCCCCCATGCTGCTTGGTGGTGCTGCGTTGCATGAAAAACCGGACAACACGACAATGGAATGTGACAATTCATCGAAAGTTGAAGCTAGGTAACAAGGCAGGCAGGCACATTCATTGCAACTCATCAATCAAGTGCCGACGGGTCATCCCGTTCATGGTATATACAAATCCCCCACCTGCGCCGAAACAACACAAATCATAACAAACCACCCATGAAGCGAATACATGAGAAACATGCAGAACCCAAAAACAATAAACCAGATCTATCCCAATGCTACCATACCCCCCCTCTCGCGGGATTGCCAGTATATCCATTAACCTGAAGTAAATAAAACCTGAGAGGAGCTCACATGCTTTTCCCGCAAGTAGTGCGAGACCTCCCTCCGCCCTTCCTTCCTTCCTCCTTTCCTTCCTTCATCCCTTTCATCCCTTGCTTCCTCCTTCCTCCTTTTTCCGACTCCCCAGAACTCAGTAGCAAACGCCAAGGCTCCAGTGAATTAATCCAAAAAAAAAACCCCCAAGAAATATTCACATACACTAGGTGGATATGTACTAGCTGCGACAAGCATAAGTGTCTTGTGTGGCTGTGTAAGGAAAAAAGAAATACCGTCCGTAGCAAGGACTGACGGCAGGCTGTCGTGTGTACAGGAAGAACAGCTAAATCGTAAACACTCGGGGCAGAGGCGTTGGCCGATGTTGTGAGATGTTCGAGTTACTCCGTGATATGATGGGTCTTCGATGGAACATCTCATCGATAAATCGTTTGGGGCCGACGTATTCCATGCTCATCTTCAACGGCGTCTTACCCGTTGTGGGCAGGACTAGCTGCACCGTCCTCTTGGATTTGTATTTTCGCTTGTGGCAGTCATCGATGAGAGCGATGAGACCGGTAGTCACAATGACACTAGAAGGCGATGTTAGAATCTGAAATCGGAAGCACTGTGTGGCGATGATAATACTCACTCTGCGACATCGGCATTATCACTATTGACCGGATCGGTCGTGGAATCGTTGATGTACAAGGAGCATGGTGGGACAAAGCCACCCTTGGCCTCTTCTATGGCCGTCATCTCCGGAGTCATCGGATCAGGGCGGATCTGGGCGACGACATTATTTGTGGCATTGTTGACGAGGTAGTAAGAGACATCAGCACCAACGACAGTCCTTTTCCAGGAATAGCTCTTGCCCCAGTACTCAAAGTCGTACTTCTTGCTCGATTTTGCGCCACGGCGGGTAAGCTCGACATGCGCATAATTCGAGAATTCTAGGGTGCAGGTATTGGTTGCTTTTGGGCGTCCAGGAGTGGCGGGCTCGACGTCGTCCTCGTCGTCCTCGAAGCCAGACTTGTACCCACTGTCGGTGCGCTCAACCTTCTTGAACTCGTCATCGGAATCATGTTTCCCACGGAAGCTGTTAAGTGCCTTGCTGACCGAACGCTGAAGCTTCGGGCGCTGTGACGACTTAATAAACTTGCGCTTGACATGCGCAACCTCACGCCCACAATCCCTGCCATACCGTCGAACGGAAAAGTCGCGGTCGCGGAGGTCGTGCATGCGGACATGGAACAGGGTGATGCGCCTTTCAGGACATCGTTTCGTTGCTGGGGCATCACAGTCGACACGAATGTTCATGCGTCCGTCGAGAGTTGAGTCGTCATGTTTGATGGTGAGGCGGTTGGTGGAAGGGAAGAGCTCTGCAAATTCTTGGGGAGTCGCCGGAACTGCTTCACATTGCTCAGGTACCTCCAGGAAGTGCTCGTGGCAGTCATAACCATCTTCCTCTTCCTCGTCAAGCGATGCGACCGTCGTGCAATATGTGTTTGCGGTGTCCCGAGGATCGGAGTCGAAAAGCGACTCTGTTGGCGTATTAAACTGCGACTCAGCTGAGTAGTTATGATCTAGCGATGGGACCGAACTTGGTACTGAGCCCTTCGAGGAACTGTCATAGTCGGAGGAAGAGGACGATGTCATGCTGCTATCGCTATCATCAGAACCTCGTCTAGTGTATGTCGAGAACATTATGGCTATGATGTTGAGTGAGTTTTTCGCGTTATTGAAAGTGCTGATGATAAAATGATGGATATGGATGCAATAGCGTTAAAAGTAAAAATCATTAAATAGTCCAGAAGATCGACTGATGCTGATAAATAGTACAATGTAGTAACTTCGAGTGGCGATTCCTTGTACAAACGAAGTAGCTATATGTTGGTCGAGGTGTTTGTTCCGGAGACGGCGACGACAAGACGATGTGGCGATCCACCCACAAATGAGAATGTAGAGTAATAAGCGAAAACCCGGAACGGAAACGAGACAGAAACGAGACGTATCTAACAGCAAACTAGTTGGAGATGCCGAAAGGAATCATGAGAATAGAGGAGCAGCTCGAAATTATACCCGTTCACATATCAACGCTCGACAGTATGAGGGGAATAAGGCAGGGGAAGGAGGCACTTATGTTATGCCAGCTGAAAAGTACACTGTAAGGCACTTGGAATGGATCCTGACGAATCATGGCCAGCCTCCATTGTCGTTGCGTGCAGCTGTGCGAGAGGGTGGCCCACCTGGTTCTTTTTCCGATCCTCGTCATGGGCCTGCAGCTTTCATACATTCGGTATAGACCCAATATCCATGATCCTTGGTTTTATCCAACCGCGCATACCTTGGCTGGAGCATTTCTAGCATAAGGATTGGTGGGCCAAGAAGTGATGAAGAATTTGTTGCCGCTGCTGAAAATATAAGCAACCCATCGTGAATGGATGATCCTGACCATCGTTTAAGTTTTATTATTACTTCACTCAAACGTCACATAGATACAGGAAATTGATCGAGCTGGAACGACAATCTTACTACCCGATTATTCCTTCACGACCAACCTTACTGCAACCTACTCATATCTCTGTGTCAGCATCATTCTAGAAGAAAGCAGTGCCACCGAAAGGTTCGACGCCAAGTCGCCGGCAAGAGAGCCTACAATATTTGCAATTTTATGGCGAGGCACAAAAAGTTATGAAGGCGGCTATGGGTTTCGCCTGGTCTGGTACTCGGTATCTTACCTATCTTCTGTACTACTGCGCATTTTGTTTCTCACAAAATAATTCGTAGTGTTCTTCCAACTGAGGTTGCCGTGTGACCTCGATACATATCGAAGCGCCAATAACAACTCCAACACTGCCTATTTCCCCACACTCTTCGTCGGACTGTTTTTCCTCGCGTTTCAGCGAGCGCGTGGGCCTTGTGACTGCCTGTCTGCCTCAGTGATGGTACAAGAGAGCGCGGCGGCCCAAAATGGATACTCTTAGATTTATTATACCATGTATGTGCACCCACATCCCGATTATTTATTGGGTACACAACCGGAGGACTAGCCCGAACTTTCGTTTCCGTATTCCCGCGTTTCGTTTCGCCCGGGACCCATGTCAATTGATCCACGATAAAACGCCGCTAGCAAAGTGTGATAGTTATTAAACAGCTTGTGCGAGCGAAATCATCAACGATTGGAAAGTTTTAAAACAACCCAAGAGTCTTCAAAGGTGTGGACACGATACTTATCTTCCAATTATGAGGATCTGACGTGGTCAATCATGTTCGAGGAAGAGAGTGTGGTGGTGGTGGACACACCAGCACAACCCCGCCGATAAAGTGGGCCATTCACAAAACCGCAATAACGGTTGCGAACATCGCTCATGTGGCCCAGTCTATACAGCTCCCGATCCACCTTTCAATAGAATGCCAGAACAGAAACGTGGGCATCCAATCTACCGTGCTCGTACTCAATGCCAAATTGTCGAAAATTAAACCTCATTGGCAGGACGGGGCTGGTAACATTTATTGAACTGCGTTTTTTCCAGCTGGATTAGGTCTTGAATCCCGAAACCTCTTCCAAAACAAAACATTGATATTTTTGAACAATCGGTTTAGCCGCGAAATACTCGCAGCTTGGACTTTAGAGTAACTAGCAAATGTAGGCGCCACCGATGAAAGGTTCAAGGTATCTTCCGGTGTAAATGCAGTAGAGGTGTACTTCAAACATGCACTCTGCGTTGTTACTCCGCACCTTAGTCGCCGCGGGGTATCGTACACAAAATCAACTTAAAGTAGAAACAGCTGGTTCTCCTCAGTTCCATATGATGATAATAGAGTAACGCCAGTATGTAATATCCGGTTTCCTTGTTTTGCACTGGTCGCCACTTCTTGTCGTTACTGTACTCTTCCTTAGTCTAACCGAGGCCCCGGTGATGCAGAATATGATGGCCTTCAGTATTATAGCGCAGGTTAGGTTTGCTGCAATAGGTGTCAGAAACTAAGGAATTGAGAGAAAGTCCGCTATCACCTAACCCCACTTTGCACGTAATCCGGCGATCTCTTTCTCATTCCACACTTTCGTCTTTCCTTTGCAATCGCGAAACTTACTTCGTTGCGCATTCTCACCAAGTTTTCCCGTTCGCGTTCGAAATCTATTATGGAGTATAGCAGGTCGTAGTCGAACAAGCAAGTTCAGTCATAATGCTGCACTGACATCTGGCAGCAATCAAGACTTTCGACGTGTGCCTTCTAACCATATTAAACTCTGTCGCAGTTCTACTGGATCGACCAAGCGACACCAGTGAAAGGGCAGAAAAACTCCGATGGCATCGAAATGTCTCATATTTTTTTTCGTTGCCACCGATCAATCTGCAGCGGGCTGCAGGTGGGAGGAAAACTGACGTTACCAATACTCACATATACCCCAAGAAAGAAAGAATAGACTGGAATGAAATGACGACAGATATACCCTATGCATATTTCCCGCCGATATCAAGCGCAAGTGGGGGATCGATCGCTCCGAGAATGTGGTTCTCACCCGAGCCGGTGTCTTGATGACGATAGAGCGGGGGGAGTTAAGTTAGATAGTTAGCAAGTCTACGGACTTGCAGCCTCGACGGCCCGATCATTGATGGGGAATCGGAATCTACAATCGGAATCTAACGGGCCACACATGGGATGATATGCTTCGTGATGTAGTGTGGGGAGTTAAACATTGCTTGATTCTTGAATTGATGCTCATCCATGGAATGATACTTCATCCTACTCTTCTCTCTAGAAGTTTTTCCTTTTCCCTTTCTTTTCTTTTGCTGCGTCCCAGTAATCCGAGGCCCGCAAGGCCAGTCTTAATCCCCGACCACCACACCACTTCACTCCACAACTACATCACATAAGGCCAATCCAACTCCGTCCATCCGGTCAGCAAGCACCACCACCACAGCTACACACCCCATAATTCTACCGTTTTGTGTTCTAGAATCTATCGACGGGTATCACCATCGGAGCAATTGAGTCCCCAACAGTCCAGCTGACAGTTTCTCGAAGGGTACTCGATTCAGTGCATATTCAGTGCATATTCAGTGCATAGTTACCGCCGATACTGCCCAGGGCGTATCGGATCCTGTGATCTGTTTTCGGCTAGGGACCTGCAGCTAGATTGTATCTGAATGATGCCATGCCAGCAAAGCGACGAGGCGATGGGCAGCGATGAGGGATCGGGGGGAAGCGGTTCATCTGGTATATCCGGCCATACGGAGGAGGAATGCTTGTGGGACAAGGGGGCGCGGCAAAAGCTCATTGCTGTGTGGTGATACCGTAACTGGACCTCATTGTTGTCGAACCTGAGTTCGCAGTTCGTACCTTAGCACATGGCGTGTACTCATCGGACGAATGCATCACCATCGTTGGACATCCCGGGCGGCAGTTATGTCTTCGTCTTGCCAATTGGGCAGGCTTGTGGTGCACCCTGGCCCTAGTAAGCCTTGTGCCGTTCGAGAGCCAGTAGCTGCTGCTGGGTTCCCCATGTCTTAAGAAAGACGCCCTGGAATGTGAAGAGAAGGCTGCTGCGATACGTGGAGGGCTCATGCAGGGAGCGATCGACCCCCCCCTATATTCACTCGATGTCACTCGTTTCGGTAGAATGGCTTATCTTACTTTGAGATTAAGATAGTTGCTTATATTTGATAGGGAGATAGGGAGTTAGTGTATGACTATACAGACGACAGTCATATAACGGGGTAGGGTAGGGTATCTACTTAAGTATATATTTGTATGAAACGCAGCAGCATATCTTGTGTGCAAAGAAGATGGATATCTCCCTCCTCCTGCACATATAAAGCTGGAGGTACGTAAGAGGTATCACTACCGCATAATCTAGTCCAACTCGCCACCCCCGTTGTTGTAACCATTTTGCGTTCGGCTGCTTGCGGCTATGGTATAAATGCATTTTCAACACATCCCAACTACATGAGGCTGGTTCGGGTTGTAGCCTCTCCTTCCACTGCCCTCATCCCCCTGCTCGTTATATTTATGGTACGTGCAGGCTGTGTAAGGGGCTTGGTACATTGCTCACATTTTCCTGGTTCCCAGCCTCGTTTGTGTGAAGGCAAATGCAAACCACTAACCGAAATATTATCTGTGTACACTAGGTTATTTCAACCTCAACATGTATGAAGTGGCAAATGTCCTCATCCAAACAGTGCGACAAAGGAGCCTCTCGTCCCATGCAACGATAACGGTCCGGTGTCACATACCAGATGCGGTATTTGACATTCATAGCCACTCCCGTCGCTGCAGATTACTCCATATCCGGCCTGTTTCATACATGCGCACTCGACATCCATTTGAACGGGCTCATTAATTTCCGAGATATTTGTAGAACCCCCCCTGATTAATCTGTACTGGGTCATTGAGGGATTCAGACCGCTTATAGTTGGCCTGGATTTCGAATAGCCTCGGCCGAAGGCAGGATCTGACGTAATTCTTGGAATATTTTTGATGTGGGCTTCAAAATTACCGGTATACCACCACATGCATGGAAACGAAATAATTGATGTTTCGTTTGCTTTCGGTAGTGGTAGAAACTGGGAGATCAAGAACGTCAACAAACACACCGGCGAGAGGCTAGAAGGCAAAAAAGCTACTAAGCCAGACCACAGTATCTGACCACGACACCCTGGCCTCTCCCCTAGCCTCCTGGTTATAAGGACATCTATGGATAAAGTAGAGTACATAAAACTCAAAACCAGGCCATTCATATTTGTATGAGGACCCTCCAGCCCACCTCGAATCTTCAATGACCTAATACACATCATATTGTTGGTATCGATTGTTCTAGTTCAGGCTATTACACCGACAGATAAGCTTGAGTCAAGGCTTCAAAATGACAGATATTATTCCCGGACGAGGCTAAAATAACAACTTCAACGATCATAATTGGACCAATCTAAAGCGATGTCAGTTGTGGACGAGTGACATATGACGAGGCTGATGGACAAGGCAGGAGTTAAGGAAATGTTTGGTTTGATGGTACCAGCCGCCTGGTTATTTGGCGCTCCCCTAAAAAGCCTCGTGGGTCTCAAACAATCTTGGGAGGCATGACAAGATTTCGTTTCTGGTTAGGTCTCAATGGAAACTTTTCGAATTTGTACCGGCGTAGCAAATGACACATGGCATTTGAACCTCATCGTTGATGTATTTGCCGCCATCTTGCAGAGCATCAAAGAACTACCACACGGCGTTCGGTGTGCCGCATCATCTAGCACAAGCCCAAGAATAGTTACCGCAAAATGTGCAAAGACGGCACCCAATCGCCTACAAGCAAAGCATTTCGTTGAAGAGCCCCTTTCCACGCCCGGCTCAGCGAAGATGTACGCCGTGATTTGCTGTCAATATCGGGGAGGATTTACTATGATCTACTATGACATATCCGCAGAGAAAATAAAGTAGAATTGCATCGACCCCACCCTATCCAAACGAAACAGCTCCATCTACCACAGTTAAAATAAGTAAAAAAGAATCCTCCGAAGCCATCCATCCATCATTCTATCCCCCCGTTAGTAATTTTATCACGATACATAGCGTGAGTAATACGGTATTTATAGATATTCCGACTCGTATATTAAATCTTCCCGATAGACTAATAGGCTAACCGATTGGCTAACAGGAATATGTCATGTACTTAGCTAACCGGACTTTCCGTGGGCCTATTGGATGAATTCCCGTGGCAACTTCCGTCTATATAGATCTACAGGAAAGCCTCCAGTACACAATTCCAGCAGCTTCCTCCTATTAGAGCGCTACTAGTACACCTCGTTGTGCAGTTTATTGGTCAAGAACTAAGAAATGTATACGAAAACCCTTGATTATAGCGGAACCTGAAGTAGTAGTACTGGTAGAGATGAAATTCCAAAGCGAAGCCGCAAGATGGTGGTGTAGAAGTTCGATAGCTGAGTAAACAGTGTAGTTTGAGAAGAGGAAGGTTGTACTTCGAAATGTACTTTTATGGGACTAACATCCTCCCAATCTGCTATTTGGCAAATCGTACAGACCGAACTATTCACCAATCAGGTAAGTTGGCCAACAGGAAGATTCGGTATACGGGTCGGAACATAACGTCCGCCAGAACTGTTCTCCGGGGGGAGCACCGGAGCCATTCTTTGCAAGAGATTGCTGGAGGGAAAAAAAACCGGATCGTGGAATCTATGCCGACCCTAACATGGTGATCAAATACGGCTCGAAGCATTGAGGCATTAATTTTAGTTCTCATGATAGTTCTCGATGGTTCATAATTGCCAGGCAAAATTTTTGCTTTCATTTACTGTATAATTCTGTGGATTCGGGTGGATTGACTGGTTCGCAGTTCTCCTGCGCGAACCGGTCAGACAAGTCGCGAATGGGGTCGGAACATATATCTGCACCGTGGTCACAAGCAAAAGGGTTACAAGGCATAGTACAGGAGGTTTAAATAGATGGAGAACGGTTCCTAACATGATAAATGAGTGATGTGCCGGAAATGGGTTAATTAATTTCCGAGGTGTTCTGTATATGTGGTACAGAACGAATTAAACACCTCCAGGTTCCTCACATTGTGAGTATCATTTGTTCCCGTTCAGATTTTCTATCTGCGAGCATGCAAGATTACCTTACGGAAATAGGAGTTGGCGTACCGGTCCTTGCAAACAAGCCATTCTGAAGAGCTCTCATTCATAACCGTAAGCCCGCCCTGGCGAAAATACATACCATATTGTCACACAGAATTTCCATTGTCATTTGCCATAATCACTACGCCCCGGCACTCTCATTTCACCAGGCAATTCAGGATAGCATGAGTATCCCTCCCCTCGAATTGACCTCGATCTACAGTATTTAAATTTCGTGTCAAGTAGCCGGAACTAGAACTCGATTTCGCCGTTTGCGGAAAAGGAAGCGGGTCGTGGAATCTAATGCCGGCTTTCCGCTGCATGCGGATTATCTAAGGTCTTCCTTTACAATTGAGCTAGTATGAAATTAACTTCTGCATGCCCCATGCTGGAATTGGTACGAGTGCTCAAATGTGGGACAAGGTTACGGCAGGACCAGTGGGGGTGTAGGGGAGATAGTGCGGCCTCCATTCCCTCCTCTTATCCCGAGGTCTTCGTGACTAGTCGGGTAGTCCAGTAAAAGCCATCATCGCCGTCATCGTCGTCGTCATCGTCGTCGTCGAAAGGTTGTGGTCGTAGTCGTCAATTGAGAGTGGTGTGCAAATCACAGCCTCTCACGCTCCACTGAAACAAAGGGCGTCCACCAACCCCACAACTTGCATACCTCCCATCTATTAGTAAAGCAGAAACACCAACACTAGCTCGAACGCGCATTCTGGGCGGAACACTCTTCCTTGATACCCCGCGTCGACATTTTGAACCGGGCCTACCTACCAAAGCCATTGGCATAAGCCGTAGATAGCTGCGATATCGTTCTATCCTCCAAGCCAAAAACCGTAGATAGCGAAAGCACAAGCGCCATAACACCGCACACCCATCGTCTCCTCTAGCCCTGCATAGTTTCATCACCCTCCTCGTTCCCCTCCTCCTCCTCCTCCTCCCCCTCCTGCTCCTCCCCGTCCTTACCCGGCTGTTTCCCCATCACTCCCTCAAACTGCGTCCATAGCGCCTCAACCGCCTCGAACTCGCGGCCGACCTGTATCACCACCATATATCAGCCCCCATCTCCCGTCCTAAACGCGAGGAGGGGTGCAAACCGCAATGATGCTCTCGAAGTTGCGGTTGAGCGTATTCATGTTCATGAGCACGTGCTCCATCGCGAGCGAGATCTCGTTGAGTAGGTGCGCGCGCTGCTGCTCGAAGTAGGATTTTTCGGAAGTCCCGGCGGTAGTGGTGGCGGGGGAGGAAGACATTGTGTGTGTTGTGGGGGAACGTGTTGAGGTGGTGGGCTAAGGGTACGTTAGGCTTGGCGGTGGGATGGACAACACAACACGGCGGCAGGTTACCTCTTCCACTATGGAGTACTCTACACGACCGCGATGAATGCACCCAAACTCTCACCTACTTACACAGCAAAGCGTCTAATCGAGACTACTCATACAACTGAACGACTTTGTTCCTATTACACGACTACTATGGCACCTCCGGCCTACTAGCATGCGATTTACCACATTCCATCGTTCCGTCGTACCTTATCGAAGGACCCGCTTTCCCTAATGGAAGCCCTAGCCACTAAACATGAGCATCGATTCGGCTGGCGGGGGTGAGCTTACACGTCGTGCAGCTGTTTTTCCGGCGGCATCACGTAGGCTACAGTTCTGCGCGACAACTTTGGTGCTAGGGCACGCACGGACTGGCGGATCGTTTGCTGGGCTTCGCTATATACTATAGCTTCTATAGTGCGAGGGAGATAAGACCAAATAAGATCCAAATCAACGCCTTGTTATGAAAACAGATGACAAGACTGGTTGCTTTGACCGCTAAAAAGGTTGATCTCAAGTTCATAGACATCAGTACCAACTGCCTGCTGGACTTCAGATTGGCAATGATCCCAGAAAGAACTTTCCCGGGTCACAGGGACCTTGTGTTCTTAAGGGCCATCACTACGATACTGTGCTCGATTATCACCGCCGGAATAGTTGGTGGAGATGGGGCTGTGAGTGAAGTCTTCAGCAAACCTTTGTTGATGATGCTGAGTATGTATGTACAATGTACCAGCTCTTGGGTTGTGTTGTGAGGGATTCAAACGCTGCAAGAAGAACGAAGAGTAACGGGGGGCTTAGACGGTCCGGGGGTTTTATCCTGTTGCTGCTTAATATCCAGACTGCACGATGGTAGTGTTTATATGTGTTTGTGCATGCAGCTAAGAACTTTAGCGGAGGGTACTTACACGTTCCGCCCGCCTAAAGTACCTAGTAATGCTTGGCGGGACCAGATGGCGTGCTTCCCCACATAACTGCACAAGTGTCGAAAGGATTGAACTCAATTCCACCATCTTTCATCTCAACCCGCTTCTCCTCTCAGTTCACCCTCGATACTCCCATCATGACTGCCGCCGCCTTCAAAAAGCTCCCCTCCTCCGAACTCCCGCCCTCCCCCGCACCCTCCTCCCCGCGTACCGGAAAAGTCTACTCCCTCGCTACCGAACTGGTCTACACCGAGCACTCTGATCAATACAATGCCTCCTCAATGCCTCTATACCAAACCGCAACCTTCAAGCAAACCTCCGGTTCAGGCGGCAACGAATATGACTACACGCGTAGCGGCAACCCCACGCGTAGCCACCTCGAAAAGCACCTCGCAAAGATCATGCGAGCGAACCGTGCTCTCGTTGTATCCTCAGGCATGGCCGCAATGGACGTGATCAGCCGGATGCTGAAGCCCGGGGACGAAGTCGTTACTGGTGACGATCTCTACGGCGGTACTAACCGTCTACTAAAGTACCTGTCCACCCACGGGGGGATTATCGTGCACCACGTCGACACCACCTCGCTTTCTGCCGTCTTCTCTGTACTCTCTGAAAAAACTGCTATGGTCCTTCTAGAAACGCCTACAAACCCCCTGATCAAGATCGTGGACCTCCCCGCTATCGCCGCGGCGGCACATAAGGCCAATCCCACCACCGTCGTCGCGGTGGATAACACCATGCTCTCCCCATGGCTGCAGAACCCACTCGAGCTTGGCGCCGACATCGTCTACGAGAGCGGAACAAAGTATCTCTCCGGCCACCACGACTTGATGGCGGGAGTGCTGGCGGTCAACGACCTCGCGCTCGGTGAGAAGCTGTATTTCACGATCAACGCGTCCGGGTGTGGGCTGGCACCCTTCGACTGCTGGCTTTTGCTGCGCGGGATCAAGACCTTAGGTGTGCGAATGGAGAAGCAGCAGGCAAACGCACAGGCAATCGCCGAGTTTCTGGAGCACCAGGGATTTAAGGTGCGGTACCCGGGACTCAAGTCACATCCGCAGTACGACTTGCACTGGAGTATGGCACGGGGAGCAGGGGCGGTGCTGAGTTTCGAAACGGGGAATACGCTGGTTAGTGAGAGGATTGTGGAGGCGACGCGGCTGTGGGCGATTTCCGTCAGCTTTGGGTGTGTTAATAGTTTGATTTCCATGCCGTGCCGTATGAGTCATGCGAGCATTGATAAAAAGACACGGGAGGAGCGAGCGTTGCCAGAGGATCTGATACGGCTGTGTGTGGGGATTGAAGAGTATGTTTCCCCGGGGAGTTGAGGATAGAATGGTAACTGACTTTTGATAGTGTTGATGACCTCATCGATGATTTGCGAACGGCGCTGGTGCAGGCTGGTGCGGTGACCGTGACAGTCGATGGGATGGTTGCGGGTGTACCGGAGGAACTTGCAGAGGAGCTTGCGGAGGTACAGCCATGACAGGCTGCTTACGGGGGTGTATACTTAGTTTATGGTGCTTTTGCTGGGCGAGTCCTTGTTTTTTGTGTTTTGTGTATAGTGTGGGTGTATGCGGGGTTACGGTAACGATATAAACGGGGGAAAATATCTGGATGGTTATGAGATTATGATTATGATTTGATACTTGTGATGGTTGTGGTTCCTGGAGTGACAACTGGTGATAGAATGATCTTCATTCTGCGTCACTTATAACTGACTCCATACAACGGCTCTTGCATTCTTTCTACATAACAATTACTAGATTCCAATTGTCTGCACTACTCCTTCGATACATTGGTATATACCCAGCGCCGAACCAAACCCAACCAGCTCCGATTCGCCTTGCAAACGTCCCGTCAGAAACATCCCAGCTGCCATCTCCCCCTCCATCAGTACCACTATTCTCGCTCTTCCTCACCAAGTTCCTTAATCAAACTCCCTCTCCACCTCTTGTCTGCATTGTCATCCCCACCAACCACTTTTCACCCGTAGCCGAGATGGTAGTCGTGGAGGAATATCAATGCCGCCAGAAACGAGGGCGTGGCTCGTCGCTAAATGTAATTTTCTACGGGCGGGGAATTGTGATCGGGTAGTGGAAGGTGATGAGCTTCTCAACCGGAATATCTTGCACGCTGCCGGGTCGGCGAGGGACCCTAAACCCTTTCATTCCGGTACTAGGAATTCTTTTTGCCGGCTTGCAGATTTCGTATAAACATGGATAAGCAGCTCTAGCTCCGCTATATTTATCTAAGATTTTTTAGAGAAGCTACAATCGGAACATCGCCACTTGAAGCTTGATCACTGTTGCCAACAAAACACCTCACCACTGGAGCTTGCGCGTCGGCGTTAAAAAGATTGTCATCTGAAATCCCGACAACTCATTAGGCTAGCCCAAACGCGGATTTGAACCACGGATCTTCGCATTACAAGTGCGACGCCTTACCACTTGGCCATTCGGGCTCTTGATGTCGGGGATCTGCACGGTCTGAATTATTTAGTAGAGAACTCTGCTGAAGGATTGGCTGTGGAGAGCTCCCCGACAATTCGGCGGACTGCGTATTCAACCTCTCGAACTTCATCTGTGAATCGCCTGTAATTGAATTCGACCTCGGTCCGAGAGGCGAGGGCGTCGGAATCATCCATGGATGGTGGGATGGTGGGGAGCTATCAAATTGTAACGTAGGTTCAGTGTCACGAGCGAGATCCCGTGACGCTCCTCCCTTTAAGTTCCACAGGTTGAAGTATTTGTCTTCTACTCAAGTATGTTTCATTCAGATCGGCTTTAGCTTATATCTTCTCAACAAAGCTTAACTTTGCCAGCCTAACTTCCCCCACCAAAAACATCATCACACCATCACTATCGTCGCACATCCCTTTCCTCCCCTCCCACCTTCCTTTCACCTCAAGTTTCCCTAAAGTCTTTATCAACTAAGCAATCTCCTCCGTCTTGCTAGTTCCTCTTTTACACTCAGCCCACAACACTACCACGGTTCATACCATCTAATCCTATTATCATCGACTGACACTAACCCCCGCCGCGTCTTTGTCCCCAAGCCGCCCTCTGTCTAACACTGCCTCAACGATGACTAGGTATTTGTGGTCATCGAGACTGGGCGTTATTCTCGTCTCGGGTCAACCCTAATTCCCCCTAGTGACATACTTCAGATCGCCCCATACTCATTCAGCCACCTCGAATCTCGTCCTCAGGCACTTCAAGCCTAATGATCTGCTGCACGCATACCACGAGGTCTTAGTCTACAGTACCCGTCCTAAGGCCGCTCTACCCTTCTGCTACGCCCTATATCAGTTGATGGAGTACTACCCCTATTCGAACGTGTCCCCGGCCAACACTTAAACGATTTCCTTACATCTCAACAGCTAGAAACGAGCGAGATATATGAATACTATTACCAGAGCCGACAGTGTCTCAAATTGTTGTATTCGAACGAATTCACCCACCGCGATGTCAAAGGGTCCAACTCTATCGTGACACCTGACTATGTGATTGTTACAATTGCGGTGTCGACGGAAAAATTCTTGAGGAGTGGGCCGGTCGGTGTCCGCTTTATTGGGATAGAATATGCTTCTCAGCATTTTCATGATTGTTTTTGTCGTTTTAGATTGTATCTCCCCTTTGGTATGATTGCTCTTGCCTTTTCTGTTATAGAGGGTATCTCCCGGCGTTAGATATTGTAATAGACTACTTTCATCCATAAGCTAGGACCCAAGTTGGTGCAATAAAAACTAGAGTATATGCTGTGAACACCGAGTGCGAGTTCGAAATATGAAGTGCTGTAAACACTAAGGTCACAGGCTACAAAACCTGTAGTGTTCAGTCGTTCCTTGTTGTCTTATTTACGAGAAGATATAGTTGTAAGATGTCGGTGTATCTTTATATTTGGTTGAGCAGGGAACCATGGAAAAGCGATAATATCGCAATTTTGGTCTTCTGTACTATATAGGATGGTGGAAATCTTTAAATACAAGAGCTGATCGCTTGGCTTAGCTGGTGCAATACGCACAAGGTGCTGTAAACATCAGGGTTCAAAACCCACAACCATTTAAACGTCAGGCGTGGGTTCTAAACCTGTAAACTAGTCTTTTGCTTGATCCTATCCCTGAGAAGATATTATTGTGAAGAGTGTAGACTGACCGGCTGATTAGGCAAGTCTATGAATTTACGGATTAGTCCGGCATTGCAAGTGCCTCCTAGGACTGCATAAATATGCAGACACATGCAGGTACCTGTTTAGGCTGCATTAAAATAAGGCACCGGTAGGTGTCAACAGTTACCTATTTGGACTGCATAAAAATGAAGGCATCGGTAGGTACCTGTTTGGACTGCATGATAATCAAGGTGCCTAAGGCACCTGGCGCGTATCTTGAGGCTCGCTTTGAATAAATAGAGCTGCTTTCCCCGATTGATCTCAGGTTATATTGTCAATCAAAACATCCTGTAGTTTCAATTGTGTAGTTTCCTATCAGGCAAAAGCCGCCAGGCACCTACAGTCCTTGTGATAGATACCTGTATTTATTCAGTCCGGCCCAACCTCACGAGTTGGAAAGTCGGCTAGTCCAAGGCTCAAAAATTCCGGACTAGACTGTTGAGAACACTGCCCCCCCGCACCCACCTAAACCCAAATTCCCCATAGACCCTAACCTACCCCTTCTCCAACCCACCGCAGAACATCCCATCCACCTGGATTGTAGTGGGTCTACTTTCAGGCGGTGCTAATCATGGCCGCCACCACGAGAATCGGTAAAACACTATTGGGGACGGTGCGACCGCGGTTCGTAACGGGATAGGTTGTGGCGGCGGAGGTAGTGGTATTGGGGCGCAGGCGAGACGATGTGGTGGGTAAATTTGTACGAAGGGGTCTATGGTGATGGTGATAGTGTTGAAGGTGTTGATAATGTCGAGATGGATAGAGCGGAAACGAAGCAGTGGGGATGATTAAAGATGTCTCCCGAAGCATGGGAGAAGGGTTGACAAAGGCCATCTGTTGCGGGCCGGGAACTGGGCCGTCGACAGATACATTGTTGACGCCGTATCTCCAACGAGACGCTGGGCGAATGTAGCGCCTGCCTAGCACAGCGGTTGAAGCGGTATCAGGAAAATTGCTCTAAGGGTCTAGGCTGTAGCTTTTGTCTGTGTTAGCTCCAAAGAGATGAAGAACAGTGAGAAAGAATACCATTCCGGTGTATATAATCTGAGCTCGTTTGCACTTTGGCCTTTTGCTGAGAAGCTTTGGCAACTTGATGTACACTAGCGTGCAAACAACCGGCATATGTAATCATCTGGGTTCGCTCCAGTACCACTTATTCCTTACTGATGTCCATTATGTGGCTTTTATGTTGGAAATGGTAGCGAGCGCTGTGAGAAAGTCCAAAAACGATATCGTTCTCTATACCCTAGCGGTCTCTATATATACAGAATGACAAGGTCAAATTGACCGCTCCGCCATCGGGCGGACTCGGACGCGGGATTGAGCAGATTTCCAACATTTTATGGAGACAGTCAATATCTGAGACTAGTTGATGAGGACATCGATATCTAAGGCTTGGACTACTAGTAGACTAGTTGTTAATGGAAGACTGTCGATATCGGAGACTCGACTAGACTTGCTGTTAATGGAGATGGAGACCGTCGATGACAGACTGGTGGAAATGATTTTTAGGTGGTGATATGAGAGAGAGAGTAACAGATGGTCAGACATGCATGGAGTTGAAGAGATTCGCGAAGTGTCTATGTATGCAAACCCTTTCCCGAAATGGTTTAACCAGTGCATCAATCAGAGCTCACAGCTTCACGGTACGGGTTGGAAGTAAAGTAAAAAGCGACGTGATTTTTCAATTTGTTACAAAGTGTCAGATATCAAGAGACTGTAAATCCAGTAAACGAAAAGACAAAAAACAGATAAGCAACCTCGCGAATCCTCAGCTCTCACAGGATAAGAAACGAAATGAGAAAACGTCTCCAAATATGATATCCATCCAAGTCAACAGTCATAAACGAGTGACGAAAAACAATCACAACTACCACAAACCCCAACCATCCAACATATCCGAACTCGCAACGTCCTAGAGATAAAACATACTATCCTTCACCCTCTGATGCACCCCTTCACCCCACAACCTCTGTGCTTCCCGCATAGTCTGCGCCTTCTCTTCATCCGAAGCCTTTGTTTTTCCCGAGGTAGAACCTTCGACCGCGTTGTAGAGGCCATTGATATAGCAGCGCCCACGCTCACATAGAATATCTGCATAATAAGCGGGCGGGATGATGGAAACCGACTTAGTCGCGCGAGCGAATAGGTAGCAGAGATTATGTGTCTTTTATAACCATTAATACGCGTGCACTACAGCGGCAAAGGATGGAGGACTTACCATGCCCTGAAGCTCATCAGACTTAACTCCGATCTCGTTGTGGATCACATAGTAGTGGGCAGGACGAGCGGTTCCTTTGAGACCTTTGTGGGCCTGCAGGAGGAAGTCGAAGTCATACACGGAAGTGATGCCACGATCAACAACGGTTCCGTTTTTGGGGTTTCCGTTGTCATCTGCTTGGTCTGCATCGGTAGGATAGAATCGTGTGTGGTGACGCTTGCCGACGATGGTGATGGTGAGCTTCGGATCGTATTTCGGTCCCGCCCCGCATTCTTTAAAGGCCGCCTTGATTTTTGGAAGTTCTATATCGAGGACCTTGGCAAATTCTCCTTCAGAGACACCATCGCGGTAAACCATGATGCATTCCGGCCAGGATCTGGTCTTGCTCTTCTGGTTCCAGACCTTGAGACGCTCAATCAGCATTTCTTTAAGGTCGGTGATCATCTATTAAACCATCAGCAATCTGTAAAACCATAAATCCCAACCCATGATCTCACCTCAGTGCGGTGTTCTTGCAGTCTCAAAGAAGCCGGATAATTTGCATATGTCGCATCACAAGAGGCGACAACTCCGGCGATGGACGGAGTTCCTTTGCGACTTTTTGGGGAGGCGTGGGTGACATCACAGCCAACCTGTTAGGTCATGTCAGCGCCGAGTTCTACAAATGCAAGCCTGAAACAAATTGAAGCCTGAAACAAATTGAATATACGCACCAGCATAGTTTTCCCGTTCTTCAAGAAGCCCAACTGATCAGTGGAGACCAAGTGGTTTGTTCCCCCAAGCTTGAAATTAAACTTCAAAGCAACGTTGGCCCAATATTGTGGACCCCCGTCGCGGAACCTCTCCCACTGACAGCAGACTGTAGCCACACCACACTTGACATCGCCGGCATACTTGACCACAGCATAGAGGGGACCAAAAGCTTTCAGCTGCTTCGGCTTCGGCCTTCCGCGTCCCGTATCCTCGCTCCTAACAAGGTCCAGTATCACCAGCACAATATTAACATTTGAGGCGGCAAATTTGTCAAACTTTTTCTGTATCGCCATCCCGGCGGCTTCCATCTGTTTCGAATCCCTCATGATATCGTCGAAATTGATCTTGACAGCATCACAGAGATTCATGTTGCAAGGAGTAACCCTCAAACCCGATTGTCGGCACGAGTTCTGAAACCCATCAATGCCGGCCTTGGCTTGATTGCGATCAATCGGGTATCTCGGGTCTTCGACGATGAAAGCTGACCAATTTCCCATGTCCCCAGCCGAAGCGAAGCGAGTATCTCGGAGATTCCACGACGGTCCGGGTTGCATGGACTTGTTGTTCGCATAGCTCACAGTCGGTCCGGGTAGAGTCCGAGCGGGAACAATAACCATCTTATCTGAAATCTCCATACCGAAATCTTTCTACATAACTAAATCAGATTGGCTGCCGACTAGGACTGTCTCATTACTTACCAAATAGCTATCTTTGCCTTTGAATCCGAGGCTAGGAAGACCAACGCCAGTGATCATGTTCGCGTTTTCCGGAGGCTGCCTGCAGGCTGAAAGGATCATCTTCCCGACTTGGTCGCTGGAAATCTTGTCGTCTTTGCAATGCTGGCCATCAACCACTGTCAATACCTCCGCTGGGACAATGATTTCAATCCGGTCGCTAATTAGTTTGATCGCGGGGAAGTGCGGAAATCTCAAGTTGATACCGTAGGCTAAAATGAAGTATTAGAATATTGCTGCACGTTTAAAGAGTTATTCAGCCTGCTTACCGTCCTTGAAATACTTTGCCACATCAGTAGTTGACGTTAGACCAGTGCTCATGTCAGTACGCTCGATTTTGCATTCTGAAGGCTTCAGGTCCGACAGTGAATCGATTGTCTTGATTTTTTTTTTTCCGTAAGTGGTGATAACCTTCAACCCCCGGAGAAAGTTTGGAAGACCCTTGAGCTGGCTTCGCGGCGGAAACTGATTTTTCGGATATATACCAAGATACTCCGACATGAGTTCAACCAGTGGACCAGGTTTAAAGAAAGCCTTGGTGCAGACATTCACATTGCAGAGCATCCTGCCGACTGTCGGGCGGATGCTGGAATAAAACCCTTTGCGAGCTACCACGCCTCCTCCGAGATCCATCATGAGTTCAGATCGGTCATCAATGATGAAGAACCTATTACCGCCGATTGGAACAATGTTTGGTTGATCCCGTGGGTACTTGGAAGCCAGGATGTTCAACGCCTGGGTTGCCTGAGCCGGATCATAATCCGGACGGGCACCCTGAACGTAGTCGGTCAAATCCGTTGGAAATATCTCCGCGACACGCTGGATCTTGACTTTGTATTTCTTGCCAGCTTTGACATCGTCGTCAACGATTTCGATATCGAGTTTATCGTCATTTCGTCCAGCACTTGTCGGTGACGAGCCAGTCTTTAGTGGCTTCGTTGAAACGAGATATTTGCTTCCATCCGTGGCAGTATGTTTCTCGAAGGCCACCAGATTTGGGTGTTTTCTGAGGAGTTCGTATACCCGTTCCTTAAGTCCTCTGACCTTAATGTCGGGGACAAACGAGACCTCGTATAGAAAGATGACAGTGCTTGGTAGTTGCACTTCAAAATAATTCGCTCTAACCCATGTGCCAACTCCTCGAGTCCCATAATCGGGACGAGGAGGGAACCGTCTTTGGTTGGATTTTATATTTAGCTGAGACATGCTCTTTACAAGAGCATCCCCACTCGTGATAATGCTTTGATCCTTTGCGAACTTTTCGCCACTGTAAAACACATTAGCTGATGAAACCCCTGCAAGCCAGATGCAAGAACATACGGAAGATACATCGGGGCGCTTCCTCTGCCGCGACCACGGCCACCGCCACGATCGCCACGAACTCCGCCGCGCCCACGATCGCCGCCACCGCCTCTTCCTTGACTATCGCCGCCACCACCGAAGCCTGAAAACGAACCACCTCTGAAGTTTCCGTCGCCTCTTCCGCCACCGCCTCTTCCACCGCCACGATCACCACGATCACCACGGCCACCACCACGGCCACCACGACCGCCACGATCACCGCGACCCAACATAGATATGCGCTCAATTGATTGTGCGGTATAATCCGAAGTAGGTATTAATTTTCGTCTGGAGAATTGAGCGATAAAGCGCGAAGACCGAAAGCGAAATATGGGAAAGCAAGAGTGTGGGCTCGAGTTTAAAATACCAGGAAACGAACAAAGAAACCAAGAGTCACCAAGGGTGTGGGTTCAAGGTTCAAACAACCAGAAAACAAAGAAATATCGGAGCAATAGAGCAGAGACAAGTTTGAGAGTTGCCCGGACGTGATCGAGATGAGAGTGTATGGGGGATCAAAGTGGTTTTGTTTCAGAATTTGCAGATAACGATAACTGAGAGCTGCAAGTTGCCAGTGATCTCGCACAATACGGGGGGTTACGTGGCTTTTTGTATTAAAATCCGGATACCTAGACGTTGCACGATTGAGTGGTGACTCACGCCGGTTTGAAAATAGAATGGCATAGAATGCTGGATTGCCACGATTGGGGGGATGATTCAATCATCATGGTTGGCTGCAATTCCACAAGATTGGCAGTTCATCGGGAGATAGTTGATAAAGTTGGCAGTTGTCAACTGATCCTCTGATTCGCCAGGCCTCCAACATCCTATGGGGCTCGCTGGAAACTTGCTTGACGGATACCCGGATATGGAAGCAAAAATCGGAAAAGGATCTCGAACGGTAATTAAACTACTTGGAACAACCAAGTTGAAAGAACAACCACGATTGGCCGAAGTAAGGAGGCTTTAACCAGCCAACAACCTCCTAAAGACTGTATTCCAATGTTTGATACATGCGTGGCTTTTCCGATGTTTGCTTCCTTACACATATTTTCTAGGCCTCTAACATTCGATGAGGCTGCATATGCAGTCATAAGGCAAGCGCCTCGTGATGCGTCATTTCCTTCCAATAACAGTCTGCCGGTTGGACTTCCTGCGAGAAGCCGACAGAAATGACATTCCCTGTTTCTATAGCGACAGAAACTTCTGGAGTGGTCAACTCCTAACAGTGATAGCCACGGAAATTTCCCATTTCACACAGCCGACCGTTTGAAACCCTAACCCAGGCAATCGGTATATGTTCTGCGACTGTTTGCGAATTTCAATGACCGGTTTGCCAACCTATGCCAATTTACGAATGGAAGAACAATATGCAACCTCGTAGGATTTCTTGCCAGATTGATGTATACTACGATGAAATTATGTAAACCACCGATCTGTATGAAGGGTTGTATGAACATACCTCTCTCAGCAATAGACGTGCTAATCAGGGGTTCACTTCGGTGCCATGAAGCACTGTAAGAGAGGAGACAGAAGCAGCACTTGAAGCAGCTGAAAAGAACTGATTTGCTGCAGCTGACAATTGGGGGTGAGGTAATATTTATGAATGAGTACATGTGATGGAGCGCGTGGTTGACCGCACTTGGGACCAATTCGCAAACATTTCTCCGTTTGCGACCCTTATCCAGTTTGTGAATGGGTCAGGAATATCGTGAAGTTTCCTTGCCAGTTCGAAAACGGGTGCGGTCGCAGATAGGACGGAACATATATTCTCATGCCGACAACCTTAGGAAATAAGCCAGAGATGACGGTCTCGAGCGGGCATCGGCTTTTGTATTCCAACAACTCAGCAGCCCCTTCAAAGGAGCTACAGTCCTGATGGCCGCCCCCGGGATAAAGCAGAGCGATCTCTCTGTAGATATGTACTCTTGCTAGGTTCATTGTATCGGCGAAGACCTACGGCATGACGGAGAAGCTTCGAAGCTAGGCCAAACAGAAAGGACCGTTGTTTAGGGAACCCTAGGTTTCGATGAAGGCTTGGACAATCGTGGAGTATCCGGTGTTATGTGGCTCCAGGGGCGTTGTTGGAATAAGGTTGCAATAGAAAGTTGCAATAGAAAGTTGGTATCTAGATGAGCTATCTCGTAGTAGACCTTCAACCTTCAATCCTAAGTATTTCTACCTAGCATCTGTAACAACCATGGGCTTGTTGCCTCTTGGCTCGCGTTCCGCGATTAAGAGTTGGCATCTGAGATATCGTTAGCATCGTGCAAACAGACGAAAGGCGACGCGTGGCCTGTGGCCATCTTAATCCTAAAGATCTCGCTGCGAAAGTTGGCTTCGTTATGCCCCGGAATATGCACCCAAAAATCCGTAGTTGTATTTGCCTTCGGAAAATTGTATTGAAACCGCGGAATCGAGTGGTAGATATTCGAAGAGGGGCGGGGTAAACCCCTCGCGATCGTCGAGTGAGGATTAATCAAACTGTTACACTCGAGATGTAACGTATGCAAGTATCTATCCTTTCGCTTGTCAGTGCAGATGCAATGCTCGTTTCGTGACTCAGAGGTTGGGAGAATAATATGACTCTTGTAGTGCTTAATATTAGGTATTTATGCACATAACTCCCTCACCTCCTGCAGTAAATATTCAAAGCAAAGTTTCGCACTGCAGGAAAGGTAGGGATGAAAGCGGGGGTGCGGGTTCAGAATCGCGATACCGCTCAGAGAAGGTTATCGGTATCATGCGTACCCCGCACTGAAACACTCATCCTAGAACATAAACAACAATCCTTAAGAGATTGAGCTGCTCCAAGATAAATTTGCGTTTCCCGTAGTATCTGTATCCTTTATTGTAATCGCTACCTAGATAGCATTCCGTGCCACATATCATAGAAGGCTAAAGTGGAGAAAACAATTTTATGATGTGATATATACTTATGAAGCGTTTTCCAATCAACATTACATCATGTCATGGTTCACGTACGTAGATATACGATATGGTACTCGCGTGTACTCGGACTAGTGTATAGTCGTGGTAAAAAAGTGATGAGACGCATGATTTAACGAATAACCCCATTAAGTCAGCTACACCCTTAAGAAAGCCGCAAGCATTTAGGAACCACTGAGAGATTAACCTTGGATCTTTAAATCCACTACAGCTGGGGTGATTTTGTTGCGTCTGTAGATTCTGTTGTGGTTGTGATTTTTGCGTGTCTCATCACTTTTTTACCGCGACTGTACAATGAATGTTTTGGGATTACGAAGTACGGCATCTCGCATTTTTGCCCCACAAAGTCCCTCCAAGTTGAACACTGACTATCCTAATGCTCGAAGGTATAATCTGATCTAGCACCTAGACTCTACACAACCTTCCCTCGGTACACTAACTTACTCCTCCCAATCCATAGTCCTTCGCGATGCGGTCACAAACTGTGGATCGGCTCCATTCGCTAATAATAGTATCGCTATATCCGCCGCACCATTCTCTATGGCAATCTGATACGGCGTCTGCCCCATTCCAGGGACTACATATTCCTCACCCGACAACCCCTCGATATCGGCTCCATACTCCAGCAGCATCCTCGCCATCTCGACGTTCTTGAACTGGGCCGCACGGTGCAACGGCGTCTGTCCCGGAAACGCACCATTCGGATTCGCTCCCCTCTCAAGGAGCAAACGCACGATCGTTGTGCGCCCATGCGACGCAGCATGAGACAGCAGCGTTGCCCCCGGAACCCAAAAACGCACTTCTGCCGGCGCACCAGCCGCAAGCAGTTTCTCCATCGTGGGGATGCAATTTTTTTCCATGGCCCACCACAGCGGGGACGTGCGTCCGCGCTGCTCGACGGCGTAAGAAATCATGGGAATCCACGGTCGGGGATGTAGATGGTTTTGTAGCCGCGTTTGTAGAGGGAGGTGTTGAGGTGCTGGTGAAAAAAGCGGCCGGTGCGGGTGAGGCGGGAGTGGTCGGGGACGGAAAGGTGCGAGGCGATGCAGACGAGGACGGAGGGTGGGAGGTAGAGGAAACCTAGAACCCGCCGATGGAGCGTGCCATTGAGAGTGGGGTAGATGCGGGGGTGAGTGCAAACTAATGCGTTTAGGTCGGCGGTAGACTCAATGCCGTCAGCGATCTGCAAGAGAAGTTCGGCGGGAAGGGATAGCACGGTGGTAGTGGGTGGATGGCTGTGTATTGTGTATAGTATCTGATTGGGGAAGGAGTCGCGCAGCGCTGGTGAGGTTGGTGGTGACATTGTTTCGGTTGATTGTGGTGTAGATAAGGATGTTGATCTCTAGCTAGCGGAAGCTCCAAGTGTACGTACAGGGACGCCATGACGATATCAACCCTAAGCAACCGTACTTAAGTATCTACTCTGGTCGATCTCGGCCAAGAATAAACCAAGCCATTGAAAGAAGATGCACCAGCATAGGTATACATACGTGTACAGCGATATACGTCGACGTCAAAATACGTTCATCCAAATACAGAACAATTATCCATTCTGGGCTACCACATACCGCCAGGACTGTGCACGTACTTGCTTCCGCAAAGAGGTTACACTCTCCAATCATATCACAGTTTGGCATTGGCCTGAGCTTTCTTCCCCTGCCAAATACATTACTGGTCAAACCGAACCCACCCATTATTAGAAGAAGTTGGAAGCCCTAACCCCAGCGCAACCTCATCATATCCCGTTGTATTTGCCCAAGCTATGCGGAATTAACTGCCTACGATCCCTGCTTTCGGCCCAACAACGGGCCGCCGATATGACGATGAACCCTTATAATTATGCACTCATCGCCTTCACCCTCGGAGATCAAAGGTGGCAGTATACAAGACCAGAAAGGAAGAGTATCATGTAGAAGAAAGGCTGCTAGTCAGTGCTTGAGGCAAGACTGTCACAGACCAATACTCGCAATCTCGAGTCCAGCTCCTAGAATTGTCTTCCCTACCCCTTACCCATTGCATGACGCGAATCCACAAAGTTGACGGCTTATCTGGAGTTATTTTTAGCCAGTTGAATCCGGTGGGGCTCTGACATCAAAGTTGGGTTTTGCTGAGGTTTGTTAGTATGAACTTTGTCCATGTTGAGTGTGGAGAACACAATACAGTTAAAGAAGTTGGAGACAATGTTACACTATGCGTATACCAACTTTTATCCATTAAGTATTGATATAGTAGTAAAAAATTGTTTCGCACAAAGAAGAAAATGCAGTTAGCGTATACAGACAGAACCTTAAGGAAACAGCATCCCTTTTCCAGCTGTTCAATGAATCGAGCGACCGCTAGCCTTCAATCACCCAGCCATCGTCAGAGTGCTCGTACTCCGTATTATCATCGTCCACTTTTTCAACCACTTCCGCGTCCTCACCCCCCTCATCCCCTTCATCATCACCCTCATTCTCATTCTCATTCTCATCCTTTTCCTCATCCTCATCCTCTTCCTCCTCGTCAGTATCGACCGCAGAAGGAGTTACAACACCGGGTGTTAACGGTCTTGAATCTGAAGGAGCCCCAATAACAACTTCAGACATAGCTTCCTTCTGTTCATCCTCTGATATCAAAGAAGTCACCACCTTCCATACCTCCGTCGCCGCCACCCCTTCGGTAGCCGCAGCAACAGCCTGATGAACCTTGGCCATCACCGCAGCAGTCTCCGAAGTGCTAGCCGAAATCTTCTGCGTCCTAATCCCATCGGAATTATGAACTTGCTCGACCTCGGTGGAAACTTTGAAGCATGTACCAGCAACAGCATTAGTAGCCGCCAAGAGAGCGGCCGAAGCAAGTGCAGCAACCTGTGTCGACGTAGTAAGTGGGATCCTCTTCTCCGGCGCCGGAAGAATCCGATTATATAGAACAATAGGAGTCAATGTAGTAATGATCTCAAAATCCCCTTTTCCCTCGCCTGTGACGCTGGCTATTGCATTATAAAGTCTGATTGCAGTGGCAGCATCACTTCTTGCCGTGGAAATATATTTGCGTTCAGGTTTACGGTCGTTGACGGTGACTTTGGTGTGATATGCACCCAAGGTGCTGGCAAATTTTGTTGCGATAAGGGAAGCAGCTGCATTAATGGTTGCAGAGTTGGCAGGCTTTCCGGAACCATTGAGGCCGCCAGCGGCGTGAGTTATGGTGATTGGACCAGGGGCGGGAGCTGTGGGAGCAACAGGCGCAGGTGCAGGCGCAGGTGCAGCAGGTGCAGGAGGTGCGAAACAAGGGCTAAAAGGGCCATGAGGAGCGGGAAAATAGTTAGGAGGTGCGTCAAAGGGGTCAGATGTCTTTTTTTCGTTATGACGGGAAGCCAAAGTGTGACGACAAGACACGCCATAGCTCCAGGCCATTGGTCCCAACCCTACCATTGTTTTATGGAGGGCTTCGAGAATATATCCACTAATCATAGCATCCTCGGGGGTTCTGTTGTTGGATTCGGTCGTCCATTTACCGCAGAAGTTTCCAACGTAGCCTGTAACTCTGACCCTCAGGAAATCGCACTTTTTGTCGGTGTCTGCAGTTGCTTTCTCGATTGCGGCAGTGCAAGCATTGAGGGTGACTTCGGCGATGGTACAGCGGTTGCACAGACAGCCGGGGGATTTCGTGTCGGTAGAACGTCTAGAATAGCCAGGCGTTGCCACGAGTTCTCGCCGGGAAGACATGACGATGTTGATATGACGGACGTAGGGGGCGAACGAATAAATGGAAGATGAAAGTATAGAAAGGCTGTGCTTCCTAAGAGGGGTGTAGTAGAATTATACGACGGTGAATTGATGATGTGAAGTCCGAAAGACGAACAGAGTAGCAGAGAGTATGAGGATGAAGCCTATGGATGAAGGGTAGGTGTTTGAGTTTTGCCTGATTTGCCAGTCACAGTTCGTGTGATTCAAATTTTAAGAGTTCAAAGGTTCATCCAGATAATCAGACATCTTCGAGCCAATTCCAAGCCTTGGGCGCTGGTTGAAAGGTTATTCCGTTGAGAATATTATTTGGGAAGACCAAACTATGGAACCAAGTTGTCTATCTCTCGGTACATATTCACTAGGTAAGCAACTACCTCCTTTAATTTTCGAGAGTACCTTCCCAATATCTAAACTTATCCTCACATGTGCGCAAAGGCTGTTGTTCACGAGAGCTGTTGTGGCCTGCCGTGATCCCAACGTTCTCCCTCGTCGTAGCTAAATGCGCGCCCACGTGGTAGAATATCTCAATTCAAGCAATGCCAGCCAACAACTACCAAAAGTAATCTAGGTACCTACTCTACGTAGGATGCAATTTCGGGGGGAAATAGATGCAAGTCTATTCTCTGAAGCTATCATCTTCACATAATCCCTTCTATTCCCTCGTACCATGCTGTCATAACCTCCCCGTCTCTGCCTTAGCATATAACAGTACCAGATAGACAAGCGACAAATTATAAAGCTACTTGACATGCGTCATAAACCAATACTCAGTATATTAAATCATGTATCTTTCGACGCCAATATAACAGTTTGTATTTCCGAGCAAAGCCCATAATTATTCATATCACTGAGATGGAGGTTATGGCCGGGAAAAGAAGAGCAAAATAAGCCTACTAACATTGTTTACAGCACCGCAAGTTTTGAACTTGCGATCTCAGTGTTTACAACACTATAAGTTTCTAGCCCACGTGTTTATAGCACAAGATTCGAACCCACAACTGCGGCCGGCGTTTAGAACGCTTGGTATTCTAGCAGCATGCTCAGCTAACTTAGTTAAGTGGTTAGCTGCTGTGTATGCGAGGATTTATGACGTGGTTGTGTGGAGTTCCTAGAATATGCGTAGCTTCCGAGCAAAGCCCGTGACGCCATCCGCTCCGGTGGAACTGAGTGGGTTTCGGCCGGGGAAAAGAAGTACAAAGGTCTCTGCAGGTTTAGAGCCTGCGGAATTGGTGTTCTAACACCTTCAAATCTTAGTATTTATAGCACTGCAAGTTTTGAACCTGCATTCGGCGTTTACAATACTGGTACCTGCTGTTTCTAGCAATATGCTTGTTAACGTAGTGGAGGACTTTTGCCCAAAATCACATGATTGGTTACTATATCTACTTCGTTTCTCCTTTTCTCTTTCTCTTGATCTTTGTACATGCATACTTACACACGAGTTTTCCAAGCCCACCATTACGCGTACGTGTCAACAATGCTCAGCCAACTTGACTAAGAGATTAGCTACTGTGTATGTGTTTATTTTAGCCATAGTCACGCAACGATCCTTCCGAACAAAGCCCGTGGTATTTGTCTCGGCGGAGGTGAGTGAATTACGGCTATAGTCTGCCTGACAGCTTTTGATCGTTGTCACTCGCCGCCATGTAAAGACTATTACGGCCGGTCAAAGGAAGAGCAAAATGTTAATATCTACAGATTTTAAGCCTGCAGCTTTATGTTTATAACAGTGCAGGTTTCGAACCCGCCCCTGGTGTTTCTAGTACCGGTATCATGATCAACTAGCTAAGTTTAGTGTACTTGTATGTATGTGCTGATTTTAGCCATTGTCAAGCACAGTCTTTAGTAGATAAAACCGGACAAGTAGCCTCATTCGTTTTGGTGGAATCTCGTGGGTTACGGCTGGGCAAAAGAAGAGCAAAAAGAATGATTACAGGTTTTGAGCCTGCGAACGCAATGTTTACAACATTAATTGAGCACTGTAGGTTTATAGCCTGCGTTTAGAGCACTGCAGGTTTCGAACCTGCATCCGGCGTTTACAACACCTGGTGTTTTTAGCACCAGCTAAGCTAGCGCTCAGTTGTAGAGGAGTTAAGATCAAGCATTGTCATGTGAAGTTTTGATATAACTTCCGAGCAATGCCCATGGCATTGTTCGTTTCGGCGGAATCTGAGTGAGTTACGGCTGATTAAAAGAAGTAAAAGAGTGTCATCTGCAGGTTTAGAGTCTGCGATCTTTAGTGTTTACAACTTTGTAGGTTTCGAATCCGCCTCTGGCGTTTGCGGTGCCTGATGTTTCTGGCACCAGCTGATCTAAGTTCCTAGTTATATATGCGTTGATTTTGGTCATAGCAATGTAAAGTTCCGGGCACAGCCGATACCATCTTCTGTTCCGCTAAAATCTCACTGACTCGGAGTTGCAGCTGGGTAGAAGAGTAGCAGCAAAGAGTGGTCACTGCAGGTTTCGAACCCGCATCTGGCGTTTACAGCACTTGGTGTTTCTGGCACCGGTTGAGCTATGCTCTCAGATATTGTATATGCATTAGCTTCAGTTATTGTCATGTAGAGCTTCTTATATAGCTTCCGAGCAACGCCCGTGCGCATTATTCACCTCGGCGGACTATTGCCGTACACAAATCTTCAAGAGAACAAGAGTAATCTCTGCGAGTTTCGAGCCTGCTCATGACTCGAGAGTTACCGCGCCACAGTGACTCCAGATAGCCAATTCTGAAGCCATCCCGCACGGTTCAATTTGACAGTTCTAGCAAAGAAACCGATTCGCGGATGAGGTGATTCCGCGGATGGGGCGCAACAGACCCGTTCTCAACTCTCGTCTCCACTCTCAAAACCCTCCATTCCATTCTCCGATCCCTCTCTTTCGCTCTCTAATCCCTCTCTCCCACTCTTCGATCCCTCGCTAAGAATATCGTTGGTTTGGCCACCCTCCGAACCGGAATGGAAGCAGTCGTTGTCCATCAGCAAACCCATATCAAACAATGTATCTCGGATAAGATCCTTCAAGTTTCTCCAGATGCTCTCCTGTACCGCTTCGGGGACATCCCAAGGAGGAAGCGCCCAAGCGAATACCTTGCCCGTAGCTCCACGGTAACTAAGCGTGGATAACTGTTGGAGTAAGAGATCGCATAAGTAGCAGCATCTCTTGGAGGTTCCCATGACTGTGGAAGTACGCTGTTAAAGTCAGCAAGTATCAATGTCGTTGCAGGAAGTTATCATTGCATACCTTAATGTCAGCAACAAGCTCCTTGAAATCCAGTTGAAATTTGGGTTGTAGACTTTGTATAAAATCGTCACTACATCTCTGAAGACAAGTGAAGATGCATTCACAATGATATTTGCCCACAAAGTAATTCTCCCAATGTTCCCAATTCTCGGCTGTTAACTTTGACCATCCGGTGCTTTCAATCTTTGATCATCCGGTGCTTTCAATCTTTGATAGTAATGATTTCTTTTCCTGTGCTATGCGTTGAAGGCCAAGCTTAAGCTGCGATACCTCTTTGAAGTTTGGGAACGCCTGTCGAAAAAGGTCCTCAAGAGCGGATTGTTTCTTTGGTTTAATCGGACTGGGCACCTGGATGGTCGTAAAACTGATATCTCTAGATGCTCCTATTTTTAGATCTTTCGCTAGATCTTTCAGGGACTCTGCCCACTGAGCTACCAGCCCTATCCATTTCATGAATGAATGGATAGGTCGTTTTTCGACTACAATCCTTCGCTATAGTATATCTTGATCCTCAAGATCGTCTTGTATGTCCTAAAGAAGTCCCAGTATCAGTTATGATCTTTCCTCTTTGGAAAAGGATAGTACTCTGATTAACGGCTTAGCAGTACTATCGCAGGCATTTCCCATTATCCAGCCACCGATTGCGATATGGCGCATGTGCCGTTGAAACGTGAGACTTCTGAATACCAAGTCCGCAAGGATATCCATCAACCTAGCAATACGACTAAGCTTTCCCTGTGCATCTGTATATGCGGCATTAAGTTCAGCCTTGCTCTGCTTCTTCTCTGTACGCTCCGGCAAACTATCGAGTAAATATTGCAGCAAGTCGAATAACTTTCCGATGAGCCAGTGAAATCTCACAGTGGATTCTTCATCCAGCATGAAATGACTGTTGGCATCCAATTCAAATTCCATGCCTGTCTCTTTTTTCACAGCGGACTGCAGCGCTTTCTCTGAACGGTGCTGGAATAATGGATGTATGTCACCCCACGCGACCTCGCTGAAGTTAATTATGAGCTGGCGCTCTAATATCCTGTTTACTTCAAAGAGCGAAAAGAAGCAGACGGTTGATTCCGCATGAATAGTAACCTGCATATGTTGAAGGATCTTCTGCTTACATTGAAGATAGACAAACCTCTTTATCTCCATCATAGCGTCACGCTTGCCATCAACTGCTGATACGAAATTGCGGAACAGACTTTGCAGTATAGAGACATTCTCAGCATCGGATAAGGGGCCACTGGATTTAGTTAGCACTGCTTGATCAGAATTCAGAGCTGTATAGACGTACTGCCGGATATACGTCTTCAACCAATCACCCTTTAACTGTGGCTCGGGAAGTCTGCGTGGCAAGGGTATTTGATCCTGAGATTGTTTCTTACCTGAATTCTTGGTCGGCTGCAAGTGTTTGAGCGCGAGTTCATGAGTTCCGCCTACATCTGCCAAGTTGTAAAGCTGTATACTGTCTGAACGGACCTCAGCCATTACCGCACAGACATTGAGCTTTGGCTTCGTCACCAGCAGAGTCGCGATGTGGTCAAGGCGCTCAACCTTTCGCTTGGTAGCAGCAGTATACCGGTCCACGGACCCTTCACAATCTTTCATTTGTCAACGGGGACGAAGGGTAGCGGGGGGGGAGCTCCGCCATCTAGCCGGCTCGCCCGGAGGCGGAGGGGGTTATTAAGGTCCTGTCATACTCTAATTAGAGTGAATACAGTATGATTAAAACAAAAAAAAACGGACCCTTCACATTGTGCTTCGCTATCCAGAGGAAGGAAGATACAGAGCGGATCAGCATGTCAAGATTCTTTCTCTGAAGCACTGCTTGCGATCTACGAAATCAATTAGCAAAAACCAAGGTTGCACTATTGGGGCTGATTGTTGACATTTCAATCATGGTGACGGCACATCGCAATTCCACTTTTCCATCTCCTTCTGCCAGCCCAATTATATCCCGATCCTCGATGTGCATGGGGTACAGAAATTCCAGCAATTGTTCATTAACAGTGACTAACGATTTCTTACTGAGCGTAAGAATTATTACCTAAAAACGCTGTCAGCTCAAGTTTCCTCGAAGGAGTACCGTCACTTACCATGCGATTTTGAAATACCAATCTCGCGTGCTCTTGTTGGATGGTTCCAGTGTCGAAGAAACCATTCTTCTCGCCCGGCTTTTGACCCGGTGTAGTCGCACCAAGGACGACAGAATCCCCGTAGTTTAACTCGAACATCCTCGATACTGTGCCTGCTGTGTGGTTATTGGGAAGAAGAGAGATTTCTGCCATAAAGGAAGGCATCGTCTTGCTCTTGGCGATGCCAGGGCGTTGAGTAGTACCAGAAACCTCGTCAGCTCGGTAGGCACGGCGGTGGTGGTGAGCGGATAGTTGACGACGTACTACTGTATAAGTTTGGTGCTTGTGGGGTGTTGTGACAGCATGACATCACATGCCGGAGCCTTTGTTACCTGCAATAAGCTGAGGTAGAACAAAGACGAGTGATTTCCTGTGTCCATGACCCACACTAGGTAATCACCACAATGATAATTCATAGTATTAGACGCCAGAAAAGCGGGTGACCACAAAACTCTCATTTATTTAGGACAAAAAGTGCATCAACCAACAGCGTACACACCGTCTATACAAAAAATTACTCCGCCCTGGCACTCCCAAACCCGGCCCCATCTTCCACACCTCCTACGTCGTCATCTTCAACAACCGCGCCCTTCTCGCCAATTTCAAAGATCCCGTCATCGCCCCATCCAAACACTTCCTCTTCCTCATCCGCACTCCCGTCATCGCTGTCTGGGATGATTCCCGCCGCTATTCCTGTGGTTTCAGAGCGCTTGCGTTTTTGTGGTAGATGAAGAGAATGAGTAGGTAAGGTGGGAGATTTGAGGGTTGTTTGAGCTGCTGGGGGAGGTGGTGGAGATGGTTGTGACGGTGGTGATATGGTGGGCTGTGGAGGTTGTGCTTGTGGCGGTTGTGCTTGTGGTTGTGACTGCTGCGAGAGTGCTTGTGGTAGTGGTTGTGATTGCGGTGGTTGTGAGTATAGAGGTTGTGATTGCGATGGTTGTGGTTGTGGTGGGGCTTCTGGAGACGGCGTTGGGGCTTCTGGAGTACACAGTAGCGGTTCCACAACCTCCGTTTTCTGCTGCCTCTCCGCTTCCTCCTGCCTCCCCTCTTCCTCCTCTTCATCAACATCCCTCCATCTACCCTCTTCAAATGCAACCGCACACCTCGCAACTCCTTCCTCATCCTCCTTCCCCTCAACTTTCACCACCCTGACCTCCCTCCCCCCCAGCCCTTCCCTCCTCAGCACCAGCAACCTCACTGCCACACCCCCCGTCCACTGCGGCGAACTCAGCGCGCTCTGCAACACCGCGCCAAACCCCTTCACCACCCTAGTCCCCATCTGAACCGCACACACGACCGCCGCCGTTCTTAGCGCCGCAATACGCCCAAGCTCCGTTACAACCGCCAGCAACAGCGGCGCCTTCCTCACACTGTGTGCGCCGGGCGGAAACGCTGCCGTGAACAGCGCAGAAACATCGTCAAGCAGTAGCAGCGAAAATGTGGGAAGCGATGAGTGTAGCAGTAGCGATAGGAGGTGCGAAAGTGTCGGCGTATAGATGTGTGTTATCGCGTCAAGGTTGAGGGGGTCGGGGAAGCGCGGTGGGGATGTGCACGAGATCCAGAGAACCTTCTGGTCGGAGACGAGCGCAGAGATGGCAAGTTGCAGCCTGATGGGTTAGCGCGGTTTTCTGTGCTGAGGGTGTGCGCGTATACAGAAAATTAGATTTACCGGCTCCAGGAGGTCCGCAGATCTCTGCGACTTGTCCCTTCAGGATCCCCCCCCTAAGAAGTGCATCGAGCTTGCGGGAGCCGGTGCTAATGCGTGCAGATTGTATGGATTGTTGAGAAAGCGCTTGGGTGAGGGATATTGTTTGGAGGCGGTGGGTGCTGGTGGATATCATGACATGGAGAGAAGAGCGGTGGTGTTGTCATTATCATTTAGGGGTCTAGAGCGACGGAGGTTACCGTGGGTGAGAGCTTGCTTATCTGGGAGCCGCATCATACCCTTGTTTGTTTTTTTGAAGAGGGCGGCGAGGAAAACCAGTTACATATCATGTATTCCATTTTTAAAAATCGTAAACCACATAACAAACAAACTGCGCTCAACGGGACAGGGAATAAGCAAGTACACGAAAGAATTATGAGCAAATCCAAAAGAATCTTTCAACAGCAACACAGATACCACTGTTTCAAGATCCAGCCAGCAAAACCATATCCGCCCACTTCTGACTGCCTCTACCGTAGATATCTGAGACTCATTGTCAGTATAGTCGAATTCCAGGAACTGAAGGAACATACTGTCTCATGGCATCCTGTAGTTTACCAGCACCTTGTCCCAATGCTTGGGTAATGTTCTCTAGATCTTCTCCGGCAGTGCCTGTAAATCGTCGCGCAAACTCCCTAGCAGTCATTTCCAACTGGCCGTAATCGCTCATATCGACTGGGGCCTCCTCTTCCTCTTCACGCCCAAAGTACTGGTTGCTAGAGATGGCGGTTGCTCCATCGAAATTTTGCAGACGAGTGCGGGCTTCTGATTGCTCCTGTGGATCGAATTGATTCCGTCCAAAGAATTCGTCTGATGATATACTCTTCTGAGTGCCAAACTTTTCTCGGGCAAATGATTCATCTTCATCTAGGTATATAATCAGTAACCAATACAGCCAAGCAGCGGCAGGAATGAACATACCAACAGAAGCTGAAGCTCCGACAGAGCCAAATCCACCCATCTTCTTTGGTGCAGCTTTTGCCGGTTGTGAACCAGCAACTTGACCGAATCCTAGTCTGTTCATTGACAAACCGAGTCTTTCAACATCGCTACTGTTCCTCTGATGGCCTTTGGCAGAAGCCGGAGAAGTCGGGGTAGGAGCGATAATCTTAGACTTGCCAGTATCCTTCTTGCCAGCCTCGTTCTCTGCATCCGGATCATATCCTAGCTTGGCAATCCTCTCGGCTTCCTCCTTTGCCTTTTTCTCTGCCTCGTCGAAGTCAATGATCTCACTCCCTCCAAGCTTCTTTGCACCAAGCTTAGCACCCTTTTTAGCACCGAGTACACCACTCTTGCGGGCTCCAGGTGCGCCGGCCTTTGTTCGTAACGCAGAGGAAGTAGTTGTGCGAGATGCTACTGGAGCAGTACTAGTTGCACTCAGTGGGGACTTTGATCGGGCAATGCCATTACCGGCGGCGCCATTGGCGGCACCAGGAGTAAGAGGGGAGGGTGTTCTGCCGATCACTGGAGGGGTGGCAGTGCGCGATGGTGGAGGTGTCGGACGCTTGATGGATGGCTTATCCCAAGACGAAAAGAAGTCATCATCCTTTTCCGGGGTAGCTGCAACTTCCCCTTCAGCGCTCTCAACAACGACTTCGTTTGGGTATCTAATATTGTCACATGTTAGCCCATGTCGGGAGGTTGTGTGATGGAAAGGTAAAGGCAAAGTACGATTTAGCATCCTCAGCAGCTCTGCGCTTGAGCTCATCTTTGTACTTAGTCGCTGCATTTGACCCATATTTGACTTTGGGATCTTTCGATGCCAATGCGGCGGATCCTCCGTGACTTTGGAAATATTTGGTAGCCGACTCGTTACCGCCAACTTTCATGACTCGAAGCTGATCCCACTGCCATTCTGCAATGTCTCCGCATCAGCGCTGCATCTAACCAGTGAGCTGTATGGCGTGACTTACGGTCAAGCACGGTTGAACGGACAAAAGAGATGTGGACTCCAAGGTTCCGGTGATGAGAGCTACAGTCGAGACATAGGTAAATGCCGAAGGGAACGGAGGCCCACGTCGGGTTCTTGGAATTGCAGTCAAAGCAGACCTATCAAGAAACAACTAGTGAGCGGCAAGGAATGCACGATGCGGGGGGCAACAATGCGGAAGCCAACGCAGGTACACTATCTGTCCCCTTTTTAAACTCACCTTGTTAGCCCTGTGAGACTTGAGCTTCTCAAACAGTTTCTGCGACTGTGTTTTCGAGGCCAAACTCATTGCGAGAATAACTGGTAAACCGTGTGCCGAGTAAAAGGTTGAGTAGAATGCAAACGAGGAGTTGTTGAGTACTGTTCCGATAAAGTCGAATGAGGGAGGGGAGAAGCAAGTACACAATTTTGGCACATCTCAGACACCAGCGCCAAGCCAGAGCTAAAAACAGCTGGCCTCAGTGACTAAGGAATGATCACGTGACACGGAGCTATCACGTGCAAGGTACTTCCATTCAATGCTTACTGACGAAATTGAAGCCCAATCGAAGCGAAGGCGGATTCAATCATCCACCACAACTACCACCTCCAAACTCACGTCACCTGCAAACATCCTTAAAAGATAAAAGATAACCCTTGGATCCCTCGCTTCACCAACACCAATTGCGAGAGAGTATGTCCGCCCCACTAAATCTACTACCCCTCACCGGCAGCAGCACCGCCGCTGGTTTCGCTCGCTCCTTCATCTCTGTGGCTTCACGCGTCAGTCGACCGCAACAGCAACCTCACCTCGTCCACTTACTTCCTGTAGCGTACAGATGTCTGCACTTCTCTAGTGCCGTTGCATCATCTGCATCCTCTAAATCGCCAAAGAAGCAAATAACTTTGAGGTCTGGCGATCCGAGCTCCAAAAAGTGGACGGAGCTGTCTGGCAGCCAGAAGGTGGTGCGGACAGCAAGCACCGGTTTCAATGCTGCCACGATTCTCGTCGGCATGACGGTGACGGTACGAACCCACCAGTGTTGTAGAGGAACCCACTTTGGGAGTTCCATTGCCGGATTGTAGTAGGCTAATGAATAGGCGACCGAACTGATGTGATATGCAGGGTGCCATACTTACTTTTGTATATCTCGAAGTAGTTGCACCCGACTCGGTTACCAACTGGTTTAACCGTGCCCACGACAGAGGTACCAGCTAAGTTCTGAAATTTGAGCCGGTCGGCTGAATACATCTCTAGTAAAGAAGGACCCTCAGTGTGTGCAGCTGCTTGGTGGAGGCACAATCAAGGCATACGGAGAAGCAACATGGAATCGTTGGGCGAGAAACAGACCAATTGCGTGAGTTGTGAGCCGAATCGGTTTTTGTCCTGCCTTACTGTGCTGCAGGCCTGATGGACAAACAGAGCAAGCGTAACCACTGACCGATACGGCATTGAGCACCTTCGCATACACTTCAATGTTTGTGCACCTCCGTTATCTTGGTCAATGCGCCGCTGTTTTCAATGATCTGCATTTCTACTGCTGTCGGAAAGTATCTGACATATTTTCTTGTGTACTGGACATAGGTCGAGGGGGATCTGGACAAAGGTGTGGTGAATCTTCACCTAATCAAAAAGCCAGGACAGAGAGAGTATGAGTACAAGTATCTGTTCCTTGATGTTGCAGGTACGTAAGCGTGTATATCTACATACTACACACCGGTTTGTCCGGGTGCTAGCATTTCGCGTGCGTGGAAAGCTGAAACAAGGTTGCAGGAAGGACTCGTGTGTATTTGGAAAATACCAACGATACACAACAGTATGGTGAGAACAGCAAGCGAGGGTTCCTCGGCGTGAGATGGAGCAGGTAGAAATGTAGCGGTACGTATCGGTATGTAGGCATGTGGAAAAGGGTACTGGGGGTACATTGCGGGAGGACTAGTCACGTACAGGAAGCGAGCCAGATGTAAGCGTCGTATTTACTGCACTGTCGTGCTGGTAGACAAATGGTGGGAAAGGCTTCGGAAGCACTGGTGGTGGGTGTTTGAAGAAACGAAAAGAGGATGGATGCGGATATTCTATGCGCAGAGACCTCTTCTTTGGTTCGGAACCAAAATCCAATCGCTAAGGCTGGTTTTGCGAGTGTACCGATCTAGTGGGAACACCGAACCTCTACTTCTTGTATTAACAGTATCTCTCGTTGGTTGGAGGTTGAGAAACCCACTTCTCCCTCCCATTTAGTTGGACACCAGTCTTCTGGAAACGAACAACGGATATGTGAACCAATGAGGCAGCATTGGTCGTTGACTCGTCTAAACGGCCAATCAGCGCGAGCATAATGCGTCCGACCAACCCCTGTCGGTGCAACGTGCTACGGGACATCTCGAGCTGCGGAGGAACACAAAGTCTCGCTTTCGCCTTGTCGATCGATATCTCCTTCGACTCCAAGATGGCAACGGCCGTATTATTGGCTGGGATGGCTTATTGATTTGATATTGATGATTGAAGAAAAGGCCATCTGGTACTCCTGGTACTTGAGTACTTTAGCTGATTGGTAATACTGTTAACACCATTCTGCTGTTTGCTTGGTACATGGTAATCAATGTGATGATGACGATGACGATGACGGATCATCCAGATAGCCCCATTAATTATAATTGAAAAGCGAATAAACAATTCGTATCGTATCGCAGACGAGAGGAGGAGCAAAATGTGCTTTTTGCTCGCCTCGCAATGCGGAATCGCATCGCAACACGGCTGTGCGTGCTGCACAATCGGCTAAATGGCTGCTTAGTACTGGACGGACGCCCGGTGGTGGAATCCGTTGCTTCTTTCTCTTCGCCTACTAATGACTGACTACTGTACGCGGGTAGCGAGAGTCGACAGGATGGCATGTACTGTACTTTACTTATTTTTACAGCGCTCTATTCGACGCAGCACCTAAGTCATCCTGAGACGACGAAACGACATTCGCTTGAAGGGCAAATGAGAAGCCCACATTGCCCTTCACCTGCGGAAGAGCTTACGTGGAAACAAGCGGTCCGGCCTCTCAGCCTTACACAGCAAGCAATCCGCAGCCAGCAGCACAGCGTCTACCTCAGTCTTAAGTACTTAGTAGCTGCTACACGGAGGAGGGATGCATTATTATTTGGCGGCACTCTATCAAACTCTCTATCCAGGTAGTGGTGGGCAAGTAGTTTAATAGGCAGCGCATCCATCTGCGACACCTTCTAAATACATCAATCACCAGAGAACATCGAATAGTCGTTTAAAGCCTCTGTACTCCCCCGAAATCAACGACCCCCTCCCCTCCCCTCCCTTCCCTCCGCTCTTCTTCCGCTCCACCCCCCTGCCGGACTGGGTTACTATTTACGAATCTATTTCCTTCGCTCTTAAGGGCAACGAGCCTCCCTCTTAATCGCCTCTGCGCTGCGCTCCTGGATATTTTTTTGGAGAGACAGTCACTCGTTCGGACCGGGGTTCTTCCCACCCTTACAATCACTCTTTTGGTACACATCGGACGTCGACCGAGTATCGAGCGCATTCCTCATACCCACCTCACCCAGCATATATCACGACGGAACGAACAGCGAGGAGAGAGCAAATGGCACATACTTCGGAAAGAATACCAATACTTACATCAGATACAGGGACAGACGTGAAGGAAGAGAAAAAGGTGTCCGTGCCGGCCAAGTCTAGTGGTGATGACGGTGGTAGAAGTGATGGTAGTTCGTCGCAGGAGAAATCGGTGTCGCGGTTAAATACCACGCTACAGCCACTGTCAGAGAATCTTTTCAAGAGCCTCCCCACCGAAATCATAGTCAGGATCCTTTCGTATCTCACACCACACGAGTTGGCCCAGAGCACTAGCTGCTGTCGCGAGGTGGGTTTCAATATTCAGTCCCTGGGTGCGTTCCTGACTTTCTATGCAGTGGTACTTCATCGCCTCGGATCCATTGCTATGGCGCAATCTAGACCTCTCCTCCCTTCACAGCAAACTCTTCAATCCGAAAACCGCATCCACACTTACCGTGCGCCTTCGAGCATGTCGTAACTTTACTCTCAAGGAACCGCCAAATTTAACACAAACCCATGTCACCGCGCTCCTCCACTTCCTGGCGGCTTCGCCGTTACTGGAACGTCTCTATCTCCAATCTCTAGGGTCACTATTGAATTCGCACAGTCTGGAACAGCACTTTCGGATGTCACAGAGTAGGTGTCTAATGCACGTCGACCTCTCGCACTCGCCGGTTACCACGCCGGCAGTAGTAACTCTGATGGACCGACACCGCGGGACACTCCGCACATTGGATCTCTCCAACACGTCAGTCGGCGATGGCACGCTTCGGGCCGTGTCGACGGCAAAGGTGCTGCACACACTCGATATCTCATCGTGCACCTCCGTCAGCGGGACCTCGATCCGGAACTTCCTATGCAAACGCTTCCCAGGATGTCTGGTGACACTGACTCTCCGCGGGTTGCGCGAGGTAAAAATAACGTGGCTATATAATCTACTAAAGCTCCCAACTTCGAGCAATCTAAAGACACTAAATGTTGAGGGGTGTGAGCGGCTCACGTTGGCGGATCTGAGGGAGTTGCAGGCGGTGTGTGAGGGAAGAGTCGCCATCGTACATGATGCAAAGGAGGATGATGATTCTATCGGGGAGTATCGGAGATATATTGAGTTTTTGAGCACGGATCCAAGCCTACCACAGCGTCTGGGTGAACGTCCGAATGAGGAGATTAAGAAGGAGCTGGCAGCCATGGGAAAAGCGGGTAGCAGCAGTGGCGGCGGTGTCGGTAGTAGCGGAGGAAGTGGAAGTGGAAGTGGAAGTGGAAGTAGTGGCGGCAGCAGCAGCTCGAGCTCAACATCACGGCCTCATCCCCCTCCTCGTATACCAACACCACCACAAGCCAAATCGGGCAATTGATCTTTAAAGACGGACGGATCGTATCCTACATTTCGGGCATTACATATACTACCTATTATTTTTCCTATATCGATGGGGGCGTTTACACGGGCGTTACGGGTCGGGGGGTCGGCTGGTTAAGTTTGGTTTACTTATAAGACTGTTCATTTTTTGTCGTTTGCTTAATTGGATTTGGATCAAAATGGGCTCTTCATTTCTTGCTTGTTTCATTATTATATTTAGGACTTTTCCTTTCTTTTTTCCTTCGGGTCCTTCGGGTGGTTGGGGGTGGGGAGTCGGTCTATGCTTGGCAAGCGAGCGAGAACGCCTTTTTTTTCGCTTGTTGAAGTGAAGGGAAACGGGGGAAGTATCATAGGTAGCATTATCTTAGGTGGCGTTTAATGTTAAACCTCCTCCTCCGCATCTTGAAACAATAGTTCTTTGTGCAACCCGAATGCAAAATTTCATGCACGCCCCGGTGTGGCTGGTGCGTCACGGAGGAATGCTACTGTTTCAGGTGTGGTGGTGTGGTGTGGTGGTACTTTGTACCACGCTCGTGCGACGGCACACGTGCCTACATTGACGGGGGCAAAAGGAAGCGAGAGGGTTGCGCAAGGGTACATGTAAGTCAACGGCGACAGTGTGAGATTTTTTCTTCAGGAAAGTTCAAGCGCGGGGTTTGATGGGCAATTGGGCCAAGCACCATAACCGTATCCGAATCATGAAGATCGTCATTCCCCCTCGTCACCGACCATCCTGCAACATATGGAAAAAAGTTGTCGGCCATCCCACCTTGCTCCCCGTCGGATATATTACCACGCGGGAGTTCCCATCTCACCCACGCACGTTGTGTTCGCCCTTTCCAGGTTCATGGATGTGTGTTGGCTGGGCGGGAATGCTGGTTTCGGATGTTTTGTGCTAGGTTCGGCGGTTTTTGTTTTTTTGTCGTCGGGGGTTTATCGGGATGGGTTGGCAGTCACGGTGTGTCACTCGAGCGAGACTACGGCCGAGGGGGGTTTCGGATATGATGACACGACGGGATTCACGGTGGGGCGCGGAATCGAAGTATTCCTCTTTGGTGGTAATTTGGGGTGAAAAGCAAAGATGCTGCTACCGCCCTTGACGCCGAGAACCTGACGCGTTAACGACAGTACAACTCGAGGCCGGCGGCTGTTTGCTAAGGATAACCAGGAAATCTGAAAAATCACAAATTCCTGTCATGTCTAAGCTTGCGTCAGCATCACATGCGGTCATCCCAAGATGTGCATAAGCCGCATTGATATTTTTTTTCGTTAGGTTTTGTTTGTTCCCCCACGAGTGCGCGGACTTCACCAGATTCTGCCCCGCATTCGTGCTGCGTCTGAAAATCAAGTGTGTGACAAGAGTTGCTGGTTTACGTCTACATTACATTTGATCATAGATTCAGGGCAAAATCTGGGGGAATCTACCCAACGCCTTGCAGAAGCTGAAGCTCCGAGCGAAACACTTGAAGTCAATGAGTATTCCTAGATTCAGCATTCTATCATTATAGATGTAAGGATTTCAAGGGACTCTAGCAGCCCCATCATGTTGATATCCCACGTGCACTACAAGACAGGAACAGTAATAATCCTACAATTCATTGCATAGAGCCGGCAACAATAAGGGCGCCGCCCACTTCTATCCGTCCCCTAAAACCAATTGAGTACCGACTGCCACAACCCAACGAATACCTGTAGGGAATTTACCGAAAACCGAAGTCTGATATACTTAGTGGCCAACCCGTGAAGCCTGTTCATACTATTCTGGGAAAGCCTAACCACTGTTCACATTTCTCGTACCATGAGTAATCGGCCCCGTAGCACTGACTAGACGAGCCAGTGTCTTACCTACATCGTCTATTCAGCGTTCCACAGCCGGGGACGGATCTCCACAAGTCAGTGGGGGGGCCAAAAGATGTTTCTGTGAAGAACCTGAACGAAACTCGGGGGTGAAGTCCCCTAATGGCACAGACGATGTTGGGCTCAACAGGACCTATGTAAGTTCCACGACTACGGGCCCACAATTGACCTTCCTCGGTGAGTCTCATCCACTAACAAACTTAGCAGCCCCGTCTTGCTTATACGCATACGGTACCACAGACGTACGTAACCCTTCCCCCAAATTGGTGGCACACACACCATCTTCGCTCCTCGGTAATCGGACGTATAGGACGCGGGCCTTTCTCGGTTCCAGGAAACATTGTTTAGCCTGCTGCCTTCTAGAAGGTTATGCATGGAGTCGTGTTGTTTCGGAAGTGCCCGGATCCCGGCGTGTCCGGTTTCCGGACTAGCTTTTGTCTGCCCAGCTGCTCCCGCAGTGGATCGCACACATTGGAGGATGGGGACTGCCGATTGAGTTGTAGATGGAACTATTATAGCGCCCCGCAAGATGAGAGGGAGGGAGGGGGCTGAGGTACGGCCTTCGGCTGCGGGCGTCTCGCTCGTCGCGCCGGATGGTTGTGGTGGCGTCATCTGTCTTGGGACAAACATGGCTCTTCGGAAAATGAAATTACCGCGGGAAATGGCTTCCATGTGATACTTCTCGTTTGCCAGGTGTGGATACTGCATGCTTACCTTAACTGATCCAGAGGTATGGGTTATACTACCCTCGCCATCCTCCACCGGATGTGCGTGAAGTCAATCAGTGTGGTAGTGGATCAACCTGCTGATCTTGGTTGTGCCCAATCGATATAAGTGCTAACTGTGAACCGACGGCAGATGTCGTGGGCTATCTAGCAAGCGAGTGGTACCTTTATATAGTAGGCGAGTGTGGCTCTTGCGGATGTAACGTCTCAACTAGATGGGCTCGCTGGGTTAATTCTGGAAGTCACTTTGCACTAGTCAATTTTGGCTGTTCTCAGGTTGATGAACGCCGTATACGTAGTGCTATCGTCTTCGGCAACCAACCACCAAATATCATGGCCATTCCTCCAGGAATTTGTGGATGAACTCTTCCAGTTCTTGCCTTTATGTAGTTGAGAAAGAGAGCTCGTGCAGGCGCAATATCTATGTTGCACCAACTGCGGTGCTTCTAATGCTCACCACACTCAGCCAGACATGGTATTGTTCCTGTTACCACGTTCCTTTTATCAGAACTAAGTAGCAGAACTGAAAGAGTAAGCTCCCACCGGTTTGTCGAATTCAGATATCCGGTGTCCCACGAATAAGTTTCACCGATAGATAAGGTGAAAGTAGAGCAGACATTCCCCCTGGCTAGACTCGTCTTCTCGGCCTCATCCCAGATTTCAGATATATCTCACTACCCTACCACTCCTCACCTAACCAGCGTTCACGGAAACAGTAGTTGCCGTTTGCCACTCCACTGCAGGAGGTAGCTGGCATTATGTCCGGGGGATGCGGAGACACGGGTATCCAGGTACTAGTCGTGTGGATTGTGCTTGTGTTGCATGTTGAGGTGGAAGACACTATGTACACGGAAAAGGAGTAGGAAAACAAAAACGGCAGGTTTTGAGCCCGGGACTGGATGTTTATGACACCAACTGAAGACGGCAGGTTTCAAACCTGATTGCTCTGCGTTTATATAGCACCGGTTGAACACTCCAGGTTTCAACCCCGCTCGCTGGTGTTTATGGCACTAACTGAAGACTGCAGGTTTCGAACCTGCTTTCTGGGAGCTTCTAGCACCCGCTACGCTCGCAGAGCTAAATATTCATTCCATGATAATTGAATGGTTTCGTCCGAACTTTACTCATTCAGCATCTGGGATCTCATAGTATCCACCGCAGTTGGGCCAAACGCATGTAAAGTGGTGATCGCAGGTTTCAAGCCTGGGAACCTTAGTGTTTATAGTACTGTATGTTTCTAACCTGTTCGCTGGTGTTTCTAACACTGTACCCGAGATTTCAAGGCTGAGGCCTTGTGTTTATGTTCTACCCCACTGACCAAGTTTCCCACTCGACCAAGGGGAGATCCCCTTGACCAAGAGGTAGTTTAGCCGGAAGGGACAAGATTCTTTGTTGGTAGGTAGGATATCTCCTGACTGGAAAGTACTGTACCTTGCAGATACACCGGTGTGATAGTGGTATCTCCTGACCAGAAATTGGTATACTTGTGGGTAGGATATCTTCTGCCCAGTAAGTACAGGCGTCGAAGCTGTGCAGATACCTGGGCCAATATCAACTCGTTCTACTAGAAAGACTCAGGGAACAGAAGTTTCCAACCAGCTTGAGGCCTAACTAGAGTGGTAGATGAATTGTTTGAACGCCCGAAAGCAGTCTGCTGCTCAAGAGTCCTTTTTGGATATAGAAAGATGGGAATTGGAGGATGATGTGTTGGCATAAAATGTATTCTAGGGATAAGTGGTTGGATTTTCAAGGAGACTGTTAATTTTTTTCACAGGCCAGTGGCTTCAGACTCCACCACTGCCGCTGCTTTGCCGCCAGGAAGCATCCCACTAATCAACCAATAATCTTGTCTGGTAGGATGCACTCCCAACCAATTGGGAAACTTGGCCGGTAGGGTAGAACACTTATAAATTATAGCACCAATTGGGCTTTGCAAAGTTTCAATCCTGCTGGCTGGTATTTCTAACACCGTACCCAGCTCGATAAGTTACGCGTTGATTTCTTGCCAACAACAGCTTTGATGGGAGACTTACTTGCTTAAGATTTATCTATAGCTGTCAAAAAGCGATAATTGGCCCAGGAAAGTTTGGTGCTTATATCACAAATGCTCATAGGTACTGCTACAGGGTTTGAACCTGCTGATGGGTGTTTCTAGCACCCGCAAAGGTCACAAAGCTAAGCGGCCGTTCCATAGCTTCATGGAGGTTGAATGATCTAGATTCTGTCATATCACTGTCTTGTCGAAAGCATAGCCGGCTGAAGTGTGTAAAAATTTATAACCTTGGGCTTCTAGCTTGGGAAGTTGGTGTTTATAACACAGTAGGTTTCGAACCTTCTTACTTGTACTTATAGCACTACACGAGGATTGCAGATTTCGAACCTGTTAGTGTTTCTAACACCATGCTCAGCCAGATAGGTTCTTGCTAATCTGATGGTTTTAACCATTCCCATGTAAAACTTATAGCTAGCTAACACCTGCACATACTATACCTCCCACAATGATTCGGATGTCAGCTGTCAACCGGGAGTGTCTGTCCAAGACTTCGGGCGGTTTTTTGTCTACACTTAAAGAGTAGGTAATGAAATTCCTTTCTTAAGACAATTTCACAAAGGGCCGCCCTTCACCCCTCCCATTCTTACAGCGCATCTTAATTTACGCCATCCCATATCTGCTTCCTGTTGCTTTTCACCATTCACCTCTCCTACAAAGTGTCCGCCCATTCCAAAGTTGTCAGCAACGACTATCCGAAAGAATATCAGCGGTCAGCACCGAGCAGCGTCCGAACCATAGTGAGTGGTAGAGTAGTGAGTGTTCTACAACTGGAGGCGTTTTTCTGCAGAGACGAGAGACGATGGATGGAGTAAGACAAATGTGACAACCTTGGAGTCTGGAGACGGCTACAAGCATCCTCCAGCAGCCTCGGCTTCTGCAGTATTACGGAAAGCCTGAGCATGCAGCCATTGTTTCGCACTAACGCCTGACGGTCTACTATGCTTGGATTTGCACAAACAGGATCCGGAGCGCCATAAGGATGAGCACCGTCGACTTTATATCATGATACAACAATTGGAGGGCACTTCGGAGCAGCCAAAGCCTACATAACGTTCCAGCAGCGATTCTTTTGGCCAGGGATGTGGAAAGGAATGCAGGAATATGTCCACGGTTGTGACACCTGCGCAAGGGTTAACTAGAGGACAAGAAATGCCATAGGCCTTCTCAGGCCATTACTGGTATCCAACGGCCATTGGGAGAGAATGGGCATTGACTTCATCATGGATATTCCACTCTCAGAGAAGGGAAATGACTGCATTGTCACGTTCGTCCACCATTTCGCCAAACGAGCGTACCGGATCCCTTTCGTAAAAGCGTTGGGTGCGGCTAGATTTGCACAAATATTCCTTGAAGCCATTGTGCGTCTCCATAGGGTCCCATGAGAAATCGTGAGCGATCGCGACGTGCACTTTACGTCAAACTTCTGTCAGGAAGTGGGCAAACGACTGCAGACAAAGCTCCTGATGTCTATGGCTTTCCACTCAGAAACTGATGGCCTCTCGGAGATATCCAATAAAACGGTGACACAGTATCTACAGGCTTTTACAATGCACCATCGGGAGAGGTTGAACGAGATGCTTCTCTTGGCAGAATATATGTGTACAACTCGTCAGTGCATACGTCAACTAGCACAATGCCATTTGAGTTTGACTTTGGCTATACTCCATCTATCCCACTAGACTTTGTATCAGTAATCCTAAGAGTGGTAAATGTGCTCTTTCATGCCTTTTTACATATAACACGAAAACCATAAAAGCACCATTGCATGGTAATAAAAGACACCAAATAATGGTGAAACACCTTTTTGCCTTTTTGGAAGCGGGAATGCCATTTTTCTGTGTGCCCATTCTGTTTATAACCTTTTAAAAACGGAAATTTGTCAGGATGCCCCAAGCGGGAGTTGATATTTGTACCGTACCCCTAACCTTTTGTGTCTTTCCAGGATACCCCGAGTACTCTACATTGACCGCTGTGCCAGTGACTATATTTTTATTGTTTGCTCTAACTATATGTGCCCGTACTCTACAGAAAAGACAACTAGGTATGGGTCGAGTACATGCTGGGCCAGGTATAATGTCCAATGCCATTGCAGATGGAGCAGCGGGGAGGTGCCCGGTCTGGAATATCAGGAAGATCACCTATGATATTTTTCGGCCGCTTACTTCCGCATCCAGAAGCTTCACCTGTACGGAGTCTCTTTTCTTGGGCGGCCTCAAAGTACCTGTGTCAGAGTGCTCGCACTCTGAAAGCGGTTCAGATAAAATATGTGCAACGAAGGTGGCGGGCAGAGAAGGAACATAGAGGTGACAAACGAAGGTATACTAGTACCGGTATACTAAAGTGGAAGCGCTCTCATTATCAGATTGGACACAGCATCAAGTACACTTTAGGGTATGTGAGTATCCTGCAAAGACACAAAAAGTTAGTAGGACGGTACAAATTCAACTCCCGCTGGGGGCATCCTGACAAATTTCCGTTTTAAAAATAATCCCACTAAAGTACCTTAAATCGGTTGCTTTCTACAGCTACTATTGCATGCATTTCTGCCAGTGTGTTTCTATGTCAGACCCTCACAATACTTACCTTACTATAGTACCTTTAAACCACCGAGCTTGATACTAAGGTATCATTTGTGAATGGAAAAGGTAATTTCTTTCATCTACTCACTCCATTCCCGCTACAACTCCCATCATCACCTCCATCACATACACAACATTCCACGTACGATGCTCACGACAAGCACTGAGCACTCTCTATGCATACAATAATATGATATTAAAGAGAGTGAGGGTTATAGGGGAAAGGCTTTAAGAACATAAGTGGTAGTTGTAAGTTGTAGTGTAGATGGGACTCTTGTATAAAAGGTATGAAATGGATTGCCCGTTGCAAGAGTGTGCTTGAGGGTAGCTCTGCCTTTACCTAGTGTCTTTTGGAGTGACGAGGATCTTCAAGTTTACTGATTATTGGAACAACTTGGAAAGAAAAGGCACTAGGAGGACTCGGAGACGTGCAACAAGAATACAAATGAAGGGAAAAGGCACAGCAAATGACACTGAAAAAGCCACAGGGAGTTGTGACACGGGAAGAAATAGCATGAGGAGAATGGCACAGTATTAGACAGGAATGGCATAGGGAGAAATGGCACTTTATAAAAGTACTGCGTAGTTCTATATCTTATGCCCTTTCTACTGTGCAGTATTATCAGCCCCTTTGTTATCGATGTCTTTTACTCCCATACAAAAGAAACCCTAACCTGATTTTGGCACTTTTATGCCATTTTTATTTTATGAGGAAGTGCTTTTTGTAATTGTACTATTGGTGGTGCCTTTATCAAGTAAAACATTCGAGTCTCTGCTTGCAAGCATACGTACCCTATAGGGGGTTCGATAAAAACCCTTATGAAAGCCTTAGTGAATGATTTTGTGTGGCATATGGGATGCTTCTCTAAGGATGATAGCCAGATTCTAGTTTTATAAGGCTCAGCACTTTTATCTTACCCCCAATAAGGTACGACACTGAGATGCACAGGTTGCAGGGAGTCGTCTTCGTTGATCACCTGAAAGTAGCCCTGCTTGACGCTTAAAATCGCTTGCGTGAAGTGTAAGATACTCAAACAGCCAACGCCAATAAGTATCGACGGCTATACGACCTAGCAGTTAGAAACCTAGTCATTTTAAACACCAAGACTTGTCTATCACATACGCCACTCAAGGTCCGTCACGGCGCAAGTTACAGCACCCTTGGGCCGGGCCTTACAAAACCAAATTTTGAGGACCCATTGCGGTTGAATTAGAACTGCCAACAGACATCGCAAATTCCTGCAAGTCTATTTCCTGGTACGAAGCCTGAAATCGGATAATATCTTCGAGGCTACTTTGAAGCACCGGGATATCTCTAGCTTCCAGGCAGCGGATCCCAAAGCGACTTGACTTTCGAACTTTCCAGCAGACGAGGCTGCAGACCAGTATTAGGCTCATTGGCTAAGTCTTTAAGTTTACCGGCACGGTAAACTCAAGGTTCTCAGGCTTGCAACACTCTAGGTTCTCTGGCAGCGATTCTGGGCATACTTTGGATTTCGGCTCATGAAGCTTTTGGTACGCACGAAGATTTGGACGCGCAGGAAGCTTTTGGTGCACAGGTAACTCTGGCCCCTGGGAGTATACTCTGCGCGATTTCAATTGCCCTATATACCTATCTATTTTTTGACGGCAATTCTGGATTTACCTGAAGCAGGCTGGAGACGGGAGTTAGCTACGGTACCAAGGTGCACTTGGGGACGGGAGCTAGCTGTTCACTCCGTGAAGGAGGGTTCAGTGCTGGATTTATATACGCACCTACCAACGATGCGCAGAGATGGACTCGGGAACCATTCGCCGACTAGAATCTATCCAAAATGTTCACTCGATTGAGTCACAGAGACTAGTCTCTGGCTGAAATCTACCATCTCCAGCCTGGTCCCGGTCATCTCAGAGCGACCTTCTTCAGCTAGCACTCGGTAAGTCCATCTCTACCATCTCCAGCATGCTCCCCGCCAGCCGAGACCCACCATCTTCAGCCAGCTCCCGAGCACCGTCTCCAGCCATCTCCTGGTAGTCCAGATCGACCGTCTCCAAGTGCACCCCCAAGCGTGCTCGAGTGCTGTCTAAATGTGCACCTCCAAGTGCGCTCGAGCGCGTCCTCAAGTACACTAGGGTATTGTCTAAATGTGCACCGATCTCCAAATGTGCACCGGTCTCCAAATGCACTTGAGCACCGTCTCTAGCATGCTCCTGTTTCAAAGTGCACTTAAGAATCGTCTCCACTCATCTGCCGGTGAACCTAGGGTCATTGTCCATAGATAGATAGATAGATAGCGAATATCATATTGCCATATGCACAATCGCGCCTTGTGTAGATGTAAAATGAGATCCATTGCACGATATATGGTGTGAAAGGAGGCCGGATTCGAGGAGAGACACTGCGAAAGGATGCAAAAGGATACGAAAGGGGCGACGCTATGAAAGCGGAGGAAAACTGGAAAGATAATGATGCATTCCAAAATTCGCACGAATTTTGGAAGCGGCCTAGAGTTCTGCGATGGAGGTGGCCATGATGCAGCCTGGTGTGGCCCCCGGTATCACCAGGTCGTATGAGGCAATAAGGAGGTGTTGTGAAGTCAAAGGTGTCGGATTTGAAAGAATTAGTAGGATCTATATGGAGCATAATCCTATTTACGTAGCCGCCATTTTTGGGCCTCCGGCAGCAAGCACTTATGCACTATTGTGAGCCAAATACGAAGCTCTGGAACCAGGGCGAGTTCTCCTTAAAGCTAGGAACGTGTCAAAGTCCTCCTTCTGCGTGACGCTCACTCTTACCTTGGGCATCGCCCCCGGACCCCATCGCTTCGCTCCCATGACATAACTGAACCCCAACGTAGTCAACTATTCTATTGTCTCAGCTATCAACAAGTAGCGAAACGCCGCAGCTCTAGACTGCGAACTCCATCCGTGTCTAAAAAATCAAGAAAAAGAGAAAAAAAAGGAAAAACGACTCTTCGAAGTTCAGTCAAAGCCCATTTCATACCTGATTCTTAAGTATGTAGAAGAGTATCCATGGTCGTGACTTCGCCTCACTCTCGCTCACTCGTTTCAGCAAATTCTGATTGCTCAGAACCTGTCTTATCAGACCGACACATAAGCCGCGTGCATGTAAAAAGTGACAACCTCGGATTTCCAGCCTGGAGTTTAGTGTTTATAGCACTATGGGTTTCGAACCTACTCTCTGGGTGTTTCCAGCATCATGCTCAGCCGGATAAGTTTCTTGCTAATCCGATGATTTTAATCATTACCATGTAGCACTTATAGCTAGTTAACACCTTGAAGCACCAGAAACCAAGTTGCACCCCCGAAGGTGCATACTGGGTGTTCCATAACCGTAATCCTGGGCGGTGCTTCTGCTCTTATCTGCTCTTATCTGAGCTGAATGCAAATAAAAATTGGTAGCCACAGGTTTTGAGCCCGAGACCTTGAGTGTTTGAAGCACCAATTGAGGACTGTAGGTTTCGAACCTGTTTACTAGTGTTTCTAGCACCATGCTCAGCTAGATAAGTGTCTTGCTAATTTAGTAGTTTTAAACATTAACAAGTAGAAGTTATAGCTACTATCACTGCCGCGAAAGTACATACAGGGGTGTTTCTGCCTAAAGTTTGTCAAACAAATTAGTCTGTAGACAGTTGTATTTTAGTTGGCGAGAAGCTCAAAAAACTGTCTTGTCAGACCGACAATGCATGTAAAAAGTGATAACCACAGGTTTTGAGCCTGGGAAACCCAGGTTTTGCAGCCCGGGAAGTCGATGTTTCTAACACTCCAGGTTTCGAACCTGCCTGTTGGGTGTTTCTAGCACCATGTTTAGCCGGATAAGTTTCTTGCTGATCCGATGATTTTGATAATTATCATGTAGAATTTATAGCTACATAGTTACATCGCCGCAAGGGCACATCCTGGGTGTTCTCCGGGAGTATGTTTCTATTCAAACAACCGCTTATCAGACCGACAAATAAGCCGAGTACATATAAAAAAGTAACAATCTCGGGTTTCCAGCCCTCGAAATTAGTGTTTATATCACCAACGCTCATTGTTACTACGGGTTTAGAGCCTACTCACTGGTATTTATGGCACAAACTGAAGACTGCGGGTTTCGAACCTGCTCGCCGATATTATTAGCAACATGCTCGCCAGATAAGTTCTTGCTAATCCGATTGTTTTAATCATTACAATATAGAATTTATAGCTACATGTAGCTAAAATTCGTCGTGAAAGCACATGCGGGATGTTCTACTACTGCAATTCTAGGGGCTGCTTTTCTCGGGATCTACAAAGCGGCTGTCTATCAGACCAGCATATAAGCTGAGTGCATGTAAAAAGTTACAACCTCAGGCTTCCAGCCCGGGAAGTTGGGTGTTTATAGCACCAATTGGGAGCTGTAGGTTTTGTGTCTGCTCGCTGGTGTTATAGCACCGATTGATATTAAGAACTGCAGGTTTCCCGCCTGGAGCCTTGGTGTTTATAGCACCAATTGAGGACTGCAAGTTTTGTGCCTGCTCGCTGGTGCTCGTAGCACTAGTTGGGGTTGCGGGTTTCAAACCTGTTTGTTGGGTGTTTCTAGCACCATGTTCAGCCAGATAAGTTTCTTGCTAACTCGATAGTTTTAACCATAGCCACGTAGAATTCATAGCTACCCTAGTTAATACCGCGGCGAAGGATTAACGCTCCAACAGGCCCTCTCGTGAACAAACTATTAAGTTAAATATAGTGTATCCAGCTTGCCGGAAAGGCAGATAACTTGTTGTAGGAAAGGAAAGGAATCAAAGATAGCCTATGCCTGATGATTGAACTTGTCTTCATCATTGAATATCACTTGCCTCTTGTTCAGTTGGGCGTGCTATCTAAAATAAAAAATCCATGATCAAAACTATCTCCTCCCCTCCCTAACACGATAATACTCAGGTGCGCCCTCCACCAACCACGCCTTCTCCACACATGTTAAATCCCTAATAAACGTCTTCTTCCCCGTCTCAACAACCTCATGAAACACGACCCACTCAGCCTTCCTATTAAACATTACACTACTGGGATGTGCCCACAGCACTTCCCCGCCCTCCTCTTGCCCTGCAATCCTATACGTTCCATCAACCCGCATCCTAGCCGCATGCGCAAAATACCCCTTCACCAAGCACTTCCTAATCGTGGTCTCAGTGGCACCATCGCAGCTCCTTCTCTCCAGATCCGGGAAGAAGCGGGCGAGATAGCGGAATAGCTGTGCGCGTACCGATACAGCGCGGGTGAGCGCTTTAAAGTTGAGATAGTGGTCGCGACACCATTTTGCAGATTTCCCGCCGCGTGTCGTGAAGGCGGTGTAGACATTGAGGAGTGTGAGATGGTCGCCTTCTTCAACGGCGAAGAGACGTTTCTTGCTTTCGGCGACTTTTTTGTTGTCGTCGTGGGAGATGAAGACGTTTTGCACGGTTGTCATGGCGGCGATACTGAGGATCTGCGCGAAGCAGCCAGCATCGACGGAGGCGAGGAGGATGCGTGAGAGCATGGGGTCGACGGGAAGCTCGGCCATGCGTGTTCCGAGCGGTGAGGTGAGGCGTGCGTAGTCGTCGAGAGCGCCGAGGGAGTAGAGGAGCTCGAGCGCGCGGATCATGAGTTCGCTTGGTGGGGCTGTAGGGAAGGAGAAACGGGCGACATTGTCGATGCCGAGGGCTTTAAGCTGGAGGATGGTGGGGGCTAGGTTGCTGCGCTGGATCTCGGGGACGCTGGCGTCGTCAAGAGAGGCGAAGACATTCTCGGGGTAGAGGCGGAAGCATTTCCCGGGCTTTGTACGGCCGGCGCGACCGGCACGTTGGGTTGCGGCGGCTTTGGAGATGGGAACGGCGGTGAGCGTTTCGATCCCGGTGAAGGGGTTGTAGGCGCGCAGCTTAACGAATCCGCTGTCGATCACGAAAGCTACCCCGTCGATGGTGACGGAGGCTTCGGCGATGTTGGTGCTGACGATTACTTTGCGGTGGTTTTCAGGGGCGACGTCGAAGACGGCGAGTTGCCTGTCGCTTGGGAGACCGGCGTAGAGAGGGAGGGAGAGGAGTTGCGGAGCGCGCGGGTGAAGCTCGGAGGAGCGTTCAGCAATGGTAAGGACTGCACGCTCGATTTCTTCGCGGCCGGTGAGGAATACTAGGATATCTCCTTCGCCTTCCTGTAACTACGTTAGTCTCGGCTTCATCGTAATGGTTGTGGTAACGTGATACCTTGAGATGTATATCGAACACCGTCTGCACAGCCCTCTCTACATAGTCCTCGGTTGGTTCCTCAAGGTACAAGCAATCAACCGGATAGCACCTCCCTTCAATGCCTACTATTGTCACCACGCCCTCCTCCCGCTCCCCATCCGTAAAAAACCGCAGAAACTCCTCTGCCTGCAAAGTCGCGGAGGACACAACCATCCTCAAGTCCTTCCTTTTCCGTCTAATTTTCTTCAGTACGCCCAACAGTACATCGGTGCTCAACGAGCGCTCGTGCGCCTCATCCACCATTATCACCGTGTATCTACTCAACAGCGGGTCCACGAGTGCTTCTCTCAGCAGCATGCCATCCGTCATGTACTTAATCCTTGTTTTCGGCCCTGTCATGTCTTCAAACCGTATCGAATATCCCACCTAGAGAAATCAGCGCAAGCCCTGGAAGCTATATCGCATCACTCACCAACCTCGTCGCCAATCTTCACCCCCATCTCCTCGGCCACCCGCAGAGCGACGGTTGTAGCAGCGACCCGCCGCGGCTGCGTGCATGCTATTATCTTTCCGTCGGAGGTGAACCCACCAGAGTGGAGGAATTGTGGGAGCTGCGTGGTTTTGCCCGATCCGGTTTCACCAATCAGGATGGTGACGGGGTAGGTGGAGACGGCGTAGAGGAGGGCGCGTTTGTGGGCTGTTATTGGGAGAGTCGTGGATGGGCGGTAGAAGCCGGGGGCGGCGGTGGGTACGAATTCTTCTGCCTCAGTTGCACGGTCGAGGGATGCCATGATGAGTATATGTGTTGGGCAGCTAGTGGCAGAGAAGGTGAACTATTTGTGTTGATGCTGGCGGTGATGGTGGTAGTTTTGGTGTTTCTTCGGAGGTGAATTGAAGTAAAGTACAATTAGCGTGTCTCTTAGTGTCTCGGGTCTTCCCGCCAATACGCATCCCTGTATTCATTGCATCACCAATATCACCAACATCTTTCGATTGAAAAAGAATGACCACGACTCCAATCTAAGGTCCCGCAACATTCCCAAAGCATAGGACGGTTATATAAGCCAAACAACTGAGGATCCAGCACTTCAGCGTTCTCTCTGCATACATGGGGGTGGTAGTGAAAGGATTGAGAAGGTCTGCGGATGTAACAGAACTTGGAGTTCGGAAGTTATTCAGCGTCATTGGTTTCGACAATATAGGAGTATTCAAAACATACCTACATGCATGCCGCAATCGCCCTATTCTCTACATACCTTTTCGGCAGTGGTCTCGGACATCACGGCCATCCGCGTTCATAATGTTTTTGGAAGCTTCATGATATCACCAGTGGCTTTTGAGCAACACTACCACACATAAAAATCACTAAATATGAAGGGTTGGAGGTCAAATTTAAATACTTGAAGGACACGATAAAGGCGTGAGGATCACACTTCTAATCGAAGATACCGTATGTCTGTGGAGCTAAGTGCCTCAGCTACATATACTAGGTCATGTCATAATCCGCTGCTAAGTAGAACGTTGGGATTCCGATGAAATCTCGAGCGCGACAAGTTTTTAACCACCATAATGCACAAGAAGGTTCAGAACTACAACAAAACTCCTTCGGACAGAGCGAGAGCGAGACGTCTGTACCTTTACGCCTAGTACGGTATTTCAGCACTATATCCTTATGAGAATAACAATCCTCCTTTTAGTATTTGTCTGGCTCCTGCACCAAAGAAACGATCCTGCGTTCGAAATTGCTTCAAAATGATACGAGATATGTTCGGAGGAAGTGATTGAGGATTTGATGCTACCTCAACCGTCGTTGTTCGAAACGCACCGTTACTGGTGCAAGTGAAAGAGGTTGCAAATGGGGAGGGATTCGTACCTCCTACCTTCGAGTTTCCCATGGATCATAAATTTGCAGAAGTTGAAGTGCTTAGTTATCCGTAGTGGCTCCATACAATTCCGGTAAAGACACTTCTTCAAAGATAAATAGCGTGTTCGTTGAAATCCGTATTCCAGCATTTCTCATCACTCGCTAATATGACAACAGGGTAAATGCCCGAGCGGTTAGCGCGTTAGTTTAGGTCAAAAAAATGACGTTACAGAGCCCCACTAACTTTCCCCTCCCGAACAACCGCCTCCAAGATACCCACGCATCCACCTACTCACCACCGCTGCGCATCTTCACTTCTTCCTACCCTCCCTAGATAGTTTTGGCCTTAATTCTGTTACATGTGTGTATAAATATGATCTCGTGAGTGTTAAATACATCAACTCCAATTGCCCATCGACGTTCTAACAAAGATCGTAGATCTCCAATACTCGATGTACTACTATCTCTCTCACTCGCGGCAGACACTGACACAGACGCGAGTGCTAACTATTCTGGTAGATTCCCTTCCGCAAGTCACACCCCCTCGAGCTCTCCAGCGCCGTAAAGCAGTATATATCCACCAAATATGACCAGCACCCAGACATGTTTTCGTCGGACTTAGTGGCCATAGATCGTCTCCGCACAGATGCCATACATGTACAAGAACCACACGAGAGTGGTATTCGGAAACTCGCCGAGTACGCAGCGCAGCTACAATGGATTGGCGGGAAGTTTCCAATCGATGTCCGTGACCCGATCTGTCTTCCCAGAAGGCGGTTGGCTGACAGGTGCACTATAGATCGGTGCGGACTTTACGTGGTATTTGGCGCTTGGCTACAATACGCACAAGCCGGTGACCCAAAATAACCTGCAATTCGAACGTGCAAATATCCTCTACAATCTTGCCGCCCTCTACTCTCAGTTGGGAACTACCAGTCACAGCACATCCACTACTGGGTTAAAGGCTGCATGCAATTACTACTGTGCCAGCGCGGGTGTGCTGAAATACCTTCACGAATCAGTTATCCCGGAGCTCCGTAGCACGCCGCCGGAGGATATGGATGCAATGACACTGGCGTGTTTGGAGCAGCTGATGCTAGCCCAGGCACAGGAATGTTTTTGGCTCAAAGCCATACAAGACGGCAAAAAGGACTCGATTATTGCCAGGCTAGCCGCCAGCGTCTCCGACTACTTTGACTCCGCCGCCGAGTTTGGAGGAACGTCTTCTAGCATCCGCTCCGAGTGGGTCTACCACATGAATGCCAAACACCACCATTTTGCGGCTGCAGCACAGTATCGCCAGTCGCAAGATTGTCTGGATAGTTCAAAGTACGGAGAGGAAGTGGCGCGGTTGCAAGATGCGCTTGAGGCTGTAAAGGAGGCTTTGTTACTGCAACGGTATCTGAATAGACAAGTGCACGAAGACTTGGAGGGGCTGAAGAAGAAGGTTATGAAAACGCTCAAGGGTGCGGAGAAAGATAATGATATGATTTATTTGGGTATGATCAGCCCCAACCCATGGAACGAATGCGGCTAACATAGCACTAGATCCGGTACCTTTGGCAGCATCCCTCCCAAGGATATCCAGAGCTTCAATGGTTACATCACGCATACCAAAGGAGGTCTCGGAGGGTATAACTATGCTATCTGATACAGGGCCATATAGCGCTCCCTTATTTGCAAAGCTCGTACCCTTTGCAGTCCATGTAGCTGCCAGTATTTATGCAGAAAGACGAGACAGGCTTGTCAATAATACTATAATCGATGAGTTAGATAGCCTAACAACAAAGCTTCACGAGTACATCTCCTCTACCACCTGAATAGTACGTAGCTAACTGCGGTAGCCTCCTACAATCCCTAAATCTACCCGGCGCCCTCCAAGCTTTGGAAAAGCCCCTTGGTCTCCCACCCGGAATAATAGCGCACGCAGAGGAGATCAAACAACACGGAGGGATCGAGAAGCTCCTCGCCACAATGGAGGATATCAACAAGCTACGAGACAATGACATAGCAATGTATGAAGATGCTACCGAACTACTCCGCGCCGAAGCTGCGGAAGACGAAAAGTCACGGGCCAAACACGGCACGGACTGCTGGAACCGAGAACCCTCACACGTAGCCGCGGCAAAGCTGATGGACCAGGTAATTGAGTATGACGGGTATCTAAGAAGCGCCGACAATTCGGACAAACTCGTGCGAGAAAAATTTGCTGAGTTTGAAGGCGTGATAAGGCTCCTTGGAGGACGCCTCCACGAGTTAGAAGACTTCGTGCCTAACTCTTCACGCCCAAAGTTGACACCAAAGATGGATCGCGAGGTGAGCAAGTTGCGACAATGCATTAACGAGGCAACTCGACTTGAATCTCGACGGCAGCGAAAGATTGAGGCCCTGCGGCAGAAAGCGAAGGCAGACGATATCAGTAAGTTCCCAGTCCTCTTCCTTGCTCCATCTCTCCTAACTAAATAGACACCTACATTCTCGCCGAAACCGGCCGCCTTGAACGCGCGAATCCATTGCGTAAAGTAGAAACCGTCGATTTCGAGCCGCTTTTTATCTCCCGCCTGGATTCACATTACAGTGCCGATAAGCAAATCCTCTCGCAAGAAATTGAAGAGCAAGAAGAACTCGTAGCCCGTTTGAAAGAAGCAAACACAGCCTTTTTGGCGTGTAGAAAGATGGATTCCTCTCTTAAAGAGCGGGAAACTGCCATCCAGACACTCGAGAACGGTTTTATGAAATACAAGGAACTGATAGCCAATCTCAACGTTGGAAGGAAGTTCTATAACGACCTGGCAAGGTTGCTGTCGCGTTTCCGAGACGAGGCCAAACACTTTGTGTGTCAGCGACGTGTAGAGGCTGGGCAGATTGAAGTGTAAGTTTGGTCTCCTTAGGGCACATAAAGCAGCAGCTGCTGATGTAGGGGCAGGGGAATCACAACATCGTTGCACAATATGCGGATATCAACGCCAACTGGTTTTCCCACTACGGCTCAACAATTACCACCTCATCAACAGGCCCTGCCACCAGCACCGTCACCGGCCCAGAGGCCACCATCGGCCCAGAGGCCACCACCGGTTCAGAGATCAGAACCGGCCCAGAGACCAGCTCCAGTTGCTTCCCCGATACCCGGGCTGTGGGCTGGCGATTCACAAACCCCGATAAGGTTTGGTGCACCGCCGCCGGCGCCACGGCGGTAGTCCTAGAACAAGAATATGACGGATACCTTGCGTCTGTGGTTGCTGAGCGATGTTGACGTGAATGGACGTGAATAGACGTGGACGTGGATCTGGAGTCGATAGAGTAGTTATTTAGCTAGATATACTACCTCCTAGGTACTTAATTCACATGTGCAGCATTCAAGTACGTCCAAATTCAGTCTATATTTCACATACTGTATTCCCACGCGTGTGTGATGGCTACATACCATAGCATAAAATTCTCTATTGCCTTAAAAACAAGAATATTAATCCGAACCGATCGAACCGATGTCTGAATTCGAATCAGTTCCCACAGACGTAGTGGGGGCGAGAGATACTGTATGATAAACTTCAGTTTTCATTTCAAGAAATCCGCTGCCTGATGACGCAGACGGTTTTCATAATGAAATAGATAAATGAATGGGTCGCAAGTTCGGAGGAGGATGGTGGTGGGGTAATATGCGAAGCAGAGTTCGGACAAATTCGAACTAGAGGCGGTGAGCGGGTGAATCCGGAACCGCGGTTCGTTTGTATAAAACAGAATAAAAAAACCCCCAAATAAACTCAAGACCGCAGCGGCGACGTCGACGCCACACGTCTGTCGCGAGTAGGAAGAAGGGTCCTCAGTAAATGGACCATTGGCTGTGAGCACTATGATGAAATTCGAAGTACTTCCAGTATACTGGAGACCCCCACGCTGTATTCACTCAACCACTTCTGTTTGCCCATGTGGTAATAAGGCAAAATTGCGCAGCCGAAAGTAAGTTCGTATGGGAATTGCGATCTCTGAATTGTTTTTGCGGGTTTCGCGGTTTTGTCTAGTCAAAAGACTCGCAACCAATCATCCACTTACTACGAAATGGGAAACTTTGAGACTGTCAGCTGTGCGATTGCCTTATTACTGGGATTATGCTCTACATATTAGGTATTCAATGCAGGTGGTTCGCATTCTATCACCGCCCCGTGAGGCGTTCCATTCGCCACGCCATTAATACCAATCAATTTCCGTTTGCGGCTACTAATAGCAATAATAAATCGTGTTTCTGCCATTCGATGAGCTCCACCAATCGAGGTACAGGAGAAACACAACCACAATAAGAAGCGCTCTCTTTGTCAAAATGTGAGAGCGGCTGCTGTTGGAGAATACTAATCCAAACTGCGTTGTCCCTCGGATTTGTTCACACGACCGAATAAATTGCCTGTTTTATGTTTCAGAAATCCGAGAGAACCGCTCACAAAAAGCCGACGAGGTATGTTGGGTTGCATAATGGGTCGCAAGTTGGAACAAACCAACTCTGGACGGGTGATTTCGGGCCGCCGGGCGCTACTCGGCGGCGGCATTTAGAAATTGGAAGAAATCATGGAAACCACCAATAGATAATTCTAAAGTGGATAACCTCCATTTCGGGCGAGTCAGTCACGCAGGAGTTTTGGTTCTCCATGCCGGCCCCGAGTGCATACCCAGACTACCGCCCGTTTGTTTGCTTTAACCGCTGGTGTATCCAACCTAAATAAAAACAGATTTGTTTGTGTTGTATGGAATATACCGCAGCACATGTCAAAAACCCGGTAACCAGATTGCTGATATGCACGGATAAAATCTCTAATGCAAACCATATACCACCTGCATTGTGGAGAGAGGCAGGGCAGGCAGCAGGGGTGGGGGGATCGTGTTGTGGGATTAGGATCGGACTGTGCGGGGTACGGGGGTATGGTGGCATGGGGGCATGGGGGTATGCAGAGACTGTGATACGGAGCGAGGAGGGGGCAGGAAAGAGGACAACTGCTGATCGGGCTGTGCGATCCAGGCTTACGGACTGCAGAGTGTTATCTTTCTGGATCTTTGCCTCAGTTGGATTGTTGGATGGAACAATAATGTAGATAGAACCGATCGCACTGCAGGTAAAGTTGTGGTTGGAGACATATACAACACATTGCTTCCTCGGCCTCGGATGACCAGCAATAATCTATCGATAGCTTTACCGAACACGATCCGGAATACCATATAAAGATTCAGTGCCAAATACCGCAACACAACGAGCAGAAACATCACGGACCGACTCACATGCGAACCACTGCCGTCGGCCAACAGTCCCGATTTCATTCCTACGACCGATCCAAGCTACCCTGCGTATATCCATCCGGGGTCCCCGGTTAATATGGTTCGCAATACTACCCCACCTCTCCCGAAAAAAATATGTTGAAAAAGAATGCTGGTATTGGGGATCTCTGTTGTGGCCAGCATCCACCTTCTTGTAGCAGTGTGGATGGTCGTAAGGTAAGTGACTCATAAATTTATCACATCCTTCCACTAGGAACTACGGCTCGGGCAGAAGAAGTTCGTTTCCAGCGCCTTTTGTTGTGGATACATCTTCCGATCCGTTCGTTTCGTTCAGATATCTCATGGTATATCCTAGCACTGCAGAATTATATACTTAGGTACTAGAACAGCCACAAACGAAAACCCGGTAACTAGATTGCACATTAGTGACGCATATTATTAGTGACGGCATGTTGCATGAAACGGCTATGTAAGATAACCTCTCGGCCACCGATACACGCAAACAGAGACAAAATGCGAACCCCACATGGGACAAAGCTATATTTGCAGGGATGGGGTAATCACGTCTGGAATCGAGAGATCAGTGGATGCAAGCTAAAATGAAAGAGAAGCTTGGTGGGGGTCAAAGGGTCGAGGCTTCTCAAGTATAGACGTCCATTGATGCTGTGGTCTTGAGTAAAGAGTCCGTCCCGTCTGTCGACGCCCTCCTCCGCTAGGTGGATTGATAGATATGAAAAACTCGGGAACGGAAGATGTGACCTTATCACCAGTTTCGTTCGTGAAAGCCTGTAAATGGCAGCCATTCTGGATGCTCTATGCGAGCAAGGCAGCTCATCCCATATTCGTTTTTTTTCTTCGCCTAACGGCTGGCTGGCCCCATCGTGAGGTGTTAGTATTGTCTTACCAACCTTCTCTAGACGACACCTCCTCGCCTGGAGAAGCCCCCGCTCGGAAAGCCTCGCCTGGATTACTCGGAAACGCCAACCAACGATTATCACCATTTACCAAATGATACGAACCACACATATAATCGCACACCAGTCCCCCACTTGCGTTTTTCCCAAATGGTTGCCCACCCTTATCCATGATACTGACGTCCTTATCACAGCGGCAGTTTCGTGCACCTGCTACACCACGTCTGTAACCGAATTTGGGGGGGTTTCGGTAGACGTCCACCTTTGTTCGGATATCGTGGCAAGCAATCAGCTAGGGAGCCGACGGAATCTCTGTGCCGCTGCTAAGCGGTATGGTTTCTTTCGGCATATATACCATTCCCCACCGCTCCAGCCGCTCGCCCTTACTTCTCGAGTACGTCCAAGCAATCTGAAGCTTTCATGGCAGGCATCTATCGATGAGTACTTTTGATTCTATTTCACTCACGATGGTGTTTAGTTAGCGTGAATTTTTGGCGAGAAGTTCTTTGAGCTCGAGAGAAAGCATATCGACCGAAATTCCCTGGTTTTGCGCTGGAAAATATCATAGCTGGTTAAAATATCATTTATTTAGTGATAGAGACGTCTCGAGATCGAGAAAGCGCGAGATTGGTACTCCATAGCTCTAATTGAGATTGTGTCGAGGTTGTTTTTTCGTAAGAGAAGAAAGCACTGGGATTGGTCAGTGGAGGTAAACGCGCGAGGCGCGAGGTTACACAACACAGTACGAAACAATGTACTTAGTAGAAATAATAGGGAAGACGTCTTGAGGCGTCCCTATGGGAGGTTAGAGGTAATTCTTTCTAGGTTTAAGACGTCTCTGGAGACGTCTCACAACTTGTGGGGTTGGGAGAGTCGTCGGGAGATGAAAGCATGGTCGTTGCAGCGCTGTGAAGAAGATCCAGAAACTTTGAATTATAAATCTACCGACGTCTCGTTACGTCCTGGAAACCATATCTCGATACTAAGGCCAACAATCGATCGAGAGTTCAACGTCTCAACCGGGTTCGATATTGGATTGGTTGACCGCCGCCGCTTGGTTAACTACCGCCGCTTGACAAGGTACATATGCACGACCACGCAATAGCAGGAATTAAACCAATAGCCCAAGTGATTGCCAAAGCCACCTTATGCCGCCTATAGGCCTACCCGGGTGTTTGTCCAGCTCCATTCTCGTATCTTGCAGCTGTCATGGACCTATCATTACGATTTGTCGATGTGCCCTGTAATTATATACTTGACATCAAGTGTAACATCACGATTGCCAGCGCAGTCAGTAATATCAAAACATCAATAGCAAACCCACTGACACGAGGTAGGCACAACCGAACGAAAAAGACGATAGCTGAGAATAGACGGACAGCGCCGCAAACCGTAAGATTTTCAATAAAGTTCACCACCGCCAGCTGGAAAAGTTCGAACGTGATAACAATCTCGTAAAAGATGTGGCCAGATCAACAACGACGTCCGCGGGCCCGTATTCACATCCGCAGATGTAGGTAGCGCTGCAGACAAGTCGGACACAGACGTCGAAAGCTTGCGCAATTGGGCTAATGACAACTTCAAGACGGCTTGCGCCGCAACTCTACAGAGTATATGGGATCGACGTCGGGAGATACTTTACGTCCCTGGCTGTTTCTGTGCACCCCTGCTGGTAGATCGACGTGCTTCTTATGCGTAACTACATATGTATCTGCCGGTAACTCGGTACACTCGGATGGGTGGGACTGCAGCCTGTGCAGGTGCAGGAACGCCTGCTTCCCCTTTAGTGTTCGGACGTCATGCATCACGGAAACACCATCCGATGACATTTATTGCGCTTCTTGCACACTCTAACCTGTCACGCTTGGAATATGCGTCTGTTATATGCCGTTTACTATCTACTGTTCCTGCGTCATTATCTATTGAAAAGTGATACGTGCCCAACCCAAATTTAGACAAACTGTAGAATAGAAACTGTGAGTCTGGGGCAAATTCAAAATCACGTCCAAGAACTCTCACTAATTTAGTTAATCAACAGTGTGTAACATCAGAAGAGTGAGAAGCCTCACTTAGATTTGCCTGGGGTCTAATGTGTCACCTCGTTGTGAGTTCTTTAAATCATATCATTATAAATCACTCGCATTGCAACTTGCAACCAACCGGAATTATTCCAGGTTTCAAGAAACAGGGGTTAAAGATTGGAAAGAGAGATTACAATACAGATCAGATAATCGCTTCTCTATCGTTCGATTCCCAAGCCTTCAAAGTCAAATTTACTTTGGTAGACTTTAGGGCGGATTGATTCTCTGAAGTGACGAACGCATTCCAATATCTCCACTCGATGTTGTTTCTAGTCAAAGTGTTTCAGTGATCTAGGGTCCTGCAGGGCTACTGAATGAACAAGAGCTGATCGCTTTGCCTAGCTGGTAGAAGATGGGGCTATAAATGCCAGGTGCCGTAAACATCAAATTCTGGGTGCTGTTAAACACGGGTGTAAAATCGAAACTCAACCACTCTTTTTCTCTTCCGTCTTTCCGAGATTCCGATCTATAGGGTTACATGAGGCGGCGTGCTCCTTGTTCGCGTAGTTGCCCCTAACTTGCCCTCATTCTAGCTAAAGTGTTTGCAGGTACAGAGTTTAGTGAGTTAGGATTCCACGAGGTAATCGACAAACAAGAGTTGATCGCTTAGCTTAGCTGGCAGAGCATGGCGCTATAAACACCAAGTGCAGTAAACATCAGGTTCTATAATACCTAGTGCTGTAACATTGAGTGCTAGCTCGAAACTTGCAGAGCTCTATTTCTCTTTTGCCTTCTTTTGTCCCGCCGACGATCGATTAGAGTTATAGAATAACACGGGGCTTGTTTGCATACCTAATTGCCCTAATTCACTAATGTCCCTAATCCACCTTGTCCCAACCAAAGCGGTTTCTTTTCAGTGAGATAGGATCACCAAAACTACCGAATAAACATGAGCTAGCCCCTTAGCTTAGCCAACAGATAATGATGTTGTAAACCCTGGGAGCGGGTTCGAAATCTGCGATGCTCAACCACTCCTTTCCTCTCTTTCTAGACAGTTTAAGTTATAGGATTAATTGGGCCACCTACTCGGAAGTTGCCCCATTCCACTCTTGTTCCAGCCAAATGTTTTTTACCAGCCAAGATTTCACAAGATCGCCGAATAAACAAGAGAATCTCTTAGCCCAGCTGGTGCTGCAAACGCTAGCAGCTAAAAATACAAGGTGCTATAAACGCCGGTTGCGGGTTCGAAACACCTAGTACCTATTCTTTTACCATCTTCGAATTCTATCTTGCCGGGACCTCTTCCAGTATCCAGCCCCACATCTCCCTCCTAAACTACTTGTGAAAGAAAAAAATTAATAAACTCGGGATCCATCATGCTGGCAACCTAGTTGGCGTCGAAGCATGTCGCTGCCTGTGTGCTAGACATGGTGCTTCTCCTTCCTGCTGACCGTATAGTAGAAAAAGATATCGCCCTCGAATTGCCACCCATATAGTATTGCTCTGCAGTGCTGAGCCTCGGGAAAGAAGCCTCGAGTAGCTGTGACCAAATCCGAGGGTTTTGACATGTCCGATTACGTTAGGAGAGGCGGTGACCTGGTTACTCATCGTTAATTGTTAGGAGCTTATCATGAATTGGCTGAAGAGCTGAAAGGGAAAGGAGATTTTGTGACAGTCACGTTTGAAATGGCTTATCCTGGACTCACAGCCCTCTATCTCTTCCCATCAACCTCACTCTTGCTAGTTGATAGGTATTTAGTAAATGTCTTCCCTCAGCACTCCGGAGCATCTACCAACTGGACGAACTAGTGCTGATATCTCTGTAAGCAGAACCAGATGAAATGCCACCACCGGTGGGTTTTGCAAGCGTGATACAACTTCTCTCGAGCTACCTCGGCCTTCGCTGCCTTATGAATATACCGCAGCGCACACAAACGAGCAGAATGGAAAATTTGTCACAATACCGAGGTGCAAGCTCTTACATATCTAAAGGCATGCAAACCGCGAATACCCCGATCTCAATTCCACAGACCGATCAAGATACCCCTGCCTCGCTACGCCCTCCGAGATATTTATCCCTTGAATAAACGCTCGCTCCACGAGTTACCGCGCTACTGGGTCACTGTGTACCGCAGTCCATGACGATCCCTTTTTGATGCTCCTTTGTTTGTGGTTTCTCGACACTATTCCAAAATGCCTCAGCTGCCTCATAACCATGAAAATGATTTGTCGTTGAATAGAATTATCTCTACCATAGCCAGACTTGAGTGGCGACTGGAGTGGTGGAACCTGCCCGGACAGACAGGCATGGTGAATGAAGCGACCATCTTCCGTTTCCCCCACAAGATGCGAACCACCGCGATGATCGTGCACGCGATATAGCGAGACAATCGCGGCGTGGCAATAAGATCGGGGCTACCGGCGCAGGATTGAGTTTGAGTATGGGAGGAATGGATTGTGCCGAGGGTGTGGGAGAGGGAGATATTGGATCGTATCTAGGGTGCAAACGCAGATTCATTTGACGTCACCGCTTGCTGAGGTTTTGAGTAGAAGTTATGGCTGTTCCATATCTTCATCGCCGATACTAGATGGATAGATGGACTCAGATCCCACACCACCAATTGACAGAAAGGCTGACCACCGTCGTGAGATTCAGTGAAAATATTGACATTAAGATACCCACATTCTCCGTGCAGATACACAAACAATCGGTTATCTGCTCCGAATAACGGTTAATGTCCATCCCGTCATCTGCGGCACCGCGGCACAACATATATCCGCAATGACGCGAAATTTTTCCTCCGCTCCTGTTGATACCCGGAAGTTAATATGTAGGCGTGGTGCATGGCATAAAACTACCACAATAGGGATATAGACGTCCTATTACCGAGCGGAGATCTCGGGGAGTGCGACTGTGCTAGCTCTTGTAATTGCGGAACCATCCTTCAGACGTTTCGTTCTGGTGATGAGTGAACAACAGCAGGTATGAGATAATGGGAGTTCTGAGATATCTCACGTTGGGTCACTTGGGTGGGTGATTTCCTTCCACCCAGACCCGCCCGCATTGAAATAGTCTACGACCTCCATTCATGAATGCGCGTTTTCGAGTTTGAATGACTAGTCAGCTCGCGGTGTTGGATTTCCGCACGCTATTCATAGAGTTAAGCTTGATTGATCACTTCAAGAAGCATGTCCACTGGCGACATTAGGGAATATCTCAATCAATAAGTGCGCCTAACTATTGTTTGTTTGTTTGCTGTATTGTATTGTGTACCCAAGCGCCTGGAGCGTGTATAAATATCAAATCGAAAGTTGGCTAGTCTTGTCTACTCTTCAATCAAAGTTACCACGGGCCACGTACAAAGCTAAAAAAAAAAAGACGTTGCTATAGGCTATGGGCACATGCTACCATCAGAGCTCAACTTACTGCCCAAACCTGTATTAGTAAAATAGGTTCTGGTATACTTGTATCAAGCACAGTAGTTAGGACGAGATTTCGAACATGATTGGCTTTTCAATCGGAATGCCCCACAATGGGCGGAAACTGGAATAGAATCTCTTCGGACGGGCCCCCGTGACGCGTTACATTTACACCACCGTGCTCGTTACAATAACGTCTATTGGTCGCCACCATTCTAATTTGTTAGGAGATGCTAGAGTTGAGAATAAGAAAGTTTCCTAGAGAAGGATGAGTAACTGCGGCGTGTTAACATTAATTTTCTATACCAATTCTCCTGTCGTGATTTAGCTACGAGGTGATGGATGGGACCTGGTTGAGGCCCCACACCCATGAGTGGCCAGAGAGCTCATTAACGCAAGTAGGGACATTACTACACATCTGTGGGTTTTAGCTTGAAAAGGAGGGACACGAGCGAGACCATGAACTTCATGGCGCCACCGCCAGCGGAAGCAGGAGTAATAGCTCCGACGCAGTATGTGCTTCGTATTAGATATGCTGGGTGGACGGATCACTGACGGCGTCTGGCGGGCGCGCGCACATAATATGCCCGCATAGCAGATTGTGACTGACGCAGAAGGAACACACAACCGACGTCGAATTAGATCAGCGAGAGTCCGAGACGGCAGCTGCTGTAGTCGGGGTATGTGGACTGGCGTCCTTAGCACCCCTGTTGCCGGATTGACGTGCTTCTTATATACCGCTTTATCCCCACCTTTCTGTATGTTTACTGCCGGCATTCGGTATATATGCACGGGTCGGGAAGTGTAGGGTGATGTTTTGAGCCTGTTTATTTTATGGCGACAAGCATTATTATGGCTCAAATGGCAGGTCTGGGGGATTTCAGGTTGGCGTATATTCATTGTTGCCTGCCGGTTGAATGTCCCATTACATTCTCGGACAATCTGTGCCCGCGTAATATTCTCGTTCTTCTTACCGTAAAACCGCGATATACTGCCCCCCACCAGGAGATTCAGCCGTTGATAATGTCCCACACGCTTTAATCCCTAAGATGGAATATGATTTGTGTTTGCTTCATTCTTGCTTCACGGCTGGGTCGCAAGTAGGGCTGCTCAGCCAAATGTGTGATATTAATGTGACCAATAGTTCAGCTGGTCATCCTGGTGCTTCAGCTTAGGGTCTGTGAGATACGCCAAATCTACCTAGGTAACATCAACCCAGAGATGTTCCCAGCATAACTGAACGATAGTAAAGCTTTCAGAGAAGCATGACCCGTCAGACTGGTAACGCGACAGCGACAGGGTACAGTTCGCTTGGTACATGTACGAGTACAGCACATATGTAGACGGAAATCTACGACGTTGAATTTCCGTGCATGCAACGATAGAAGCTCTGGCCGGGAGGTGAGCAAGTGGAGCTTTGGTCATATTTCTCGCAGCTCTCCCTGTGATATCATAAAACGCGTACCATACGGACGGATTAACTCGAGATAGCGCGCGTAATACTTCTACCTCGCAAGGGGGTCAATTCTGCAGCTGCACATGTAGATGAGGGCAGGGGTGGATGGATCGCACCGTCAGATTGAGATCGGGGCTCTGATGGATGCGACAAAGCATCTGGGGTTGTTGTGTGGTGTTGGTTGTGAAGAGGAGGCGAGGTAAGGGTTCATTCGCTAGCTGACAGATCTAATCTTATCAATCAGTTTTACATCCATCTCCGCCTTGAAGTGTGGTGCTTGTGGTTGTGCTTCTTCTACTACTTCTTCTCCTCTGACCTTCAGCCAACGAACCTTCCACCTTCTCACTCGCATATCCATCCGTGTCGCTCTATCTTCTTTCGTGTCCTTTATAAACATCATCGAATACCCCCAACCTCGATCCACTACCTCCAGCTTCGATCTCTCCCTCCTCCTACACAGCTACCTAATACATCATACCACATCATGCTTCTCGCCCAATCCTCTGCTATGGAGCGCACCCGCACCCCCGCCTCCCCCACAGCCTCGGGTACACAAACCAGCACATCAACGCCGTCTGCGGTGCGTACTCGCGCCCCAGATGGAACCTTGCGTCTGCGAGGTGGGCCGATCGAGGATCGCCGCGTGCGGTGGGATCAGGGCGTCATCGATAACGAGGGTATGGGGAAGAAGAAGTCAAAAGGTGCAACGCCTTCCATTCTCGTTCGCTTTGAAACCCAACTGACATGCCGTTTGCAGTATGCTGCATCTACCACCGGCAGCGAGCCTATGACGAGAGCTCGAGCGAAGAGGACTCAAGCAGCGACGAAAGCAGCGATGACAGTGATTCCAGTCCTCGCCACAAGGCATGCGGGCACAAGCCGCAGAAAAAGAATGCCTACGAGAAGATGCCAAAGCCAAAAGGACATCACGGAGGGCTGAAGAGGCAAACATAGACGCCATTCAGTGGCGGCAAGCGCGGGTTTCTTTGAATATTGAGTTTCTGGGTCTCATGACTGTTTTTACTATTACTTTTCCTTCTTCGTCGCCGTCTTCTTCGTGACAAGACTGTCCGGGTTTCTTGGGTTTGCCTTCATGTGCTCTATTGTTTCTCATATCACGACTTTGTTTTGGCTATGCGGGGTTCAAAAATTTCTCAGGCGCAATACTATATTTTTTTTTCTCAAGACTGCACATGTTCTTCTTACCACCAAGCTACCGCACGTGCAAAAATTAGATACCCACCATTATCTCCTCAGTAAGAGTTAAAAAAAGATTAAATGGTATTTACTTTTTTCGAGATTTCCCATACGTGAATGAGTGTGTGTGGGACTGTCTCTACACTGGACCAGGTTCTGGGAATGGCGAAGTTACCTGAACAGCTATGCGCGTTCGAGCATGTATGTCGGGTCAGGAAATATGTATCTACGCCTCCAACATCAACTTCTGTACATATTTATGACGTGTTGAAACAATGCTTTTGGGACGCCGAAGGACGAAGCGAGTTATTTTGTGACGTGTATAAACATCTGTCACAAAAACCTTCACAAGAGCGTCTGTACTCTACTGTTTCCGACGAGTATGCAGGTGGTGACTGAAGTTTGTGACGTGTTGACGCCCTCTATCTACCTTCCACATATTATTCTCTAACCACTTCCCCCTCTATCCCCCGACGTCTCCCGACCCTCCAACTCCACCTTTCCATACGATATCGGCAGATTATCCCCGTCATGGGGAAATTCGAAACGTCTGCAGCAAGCACATCCAGGGAAGTCAAGTTATGCAGGGCTGGGTGGACTCTCAGGATCGAGTCTTTGGCGGTGATATCGGACGTCCCCGGGTGCGGGCCGAAAAAAAAGGTGCGGAGATAAGAAAATATGGGGTTGGCTGCAAGGGACGAAAAGGGACGTAGGTTCTGTGGATGTTTGTGGGTGTACTAGCCCATATCAAGGCGGTGGATTACACCAATTATCACTCGGTGTGAATTCTGTTTCGTTGGAATGTCAGACCCGCCACCGGCCTAACCCTGGGACAATGCATGTGTGGTTGGCTGAAGATATGGTATATCTCCCTCATATATCTACCAGGAAGGTACACAACTCTGCGTTCAGGATTTATACGGTTCTCATTTATACGGTTCTCTCTACCCGCTCCCTCACATCGCCTCAGTTTTCCGAATCGGACCCAAGCTGTGATTTGAAGATGGATGACAAGTCTGGACCACTCCGAGCCAGAAGCGATAGGTGCGGGGCTCCAGTCGTTGGGAACCTTGTTAGTGAGAAGGATATGACTAGAAAGGAAGAGAGGAGCAGTATGAGGGGTTGGTGTTGAATGTGGAGGGAGTTCGCTCGAGCGAGGATGAGCTAATTTAACTTCGGGCGGCCTCCAGGCAAATGAGGCACAGTCACTCAACCACAGCAGACGACATGAAGAAGGTATGCAGGACACGAGCTTTGGCTCGCAGGGAATATGACTCGTGGGCTTGAGATGATAGGCTCGAAGGCTGGAGCTGTTTCGGGTGCCAATGGATATAAATAGAGGATTCGTTAAACACAACAATCAGTTCTCAGCAGTATGTCACCATTTCAGCCTCAATACTTACAATCAACCGCAGTGGCAGTAGCTCTTTATCCTCCACTCACCATCAACCTCCCCGGCCGACCTAACCAAATTCTGATCCTGAAGTCCTGCAAAAGATGTCGCAATTTCTCGGCCGATATTTCACCACATATCACTCACTGTTTCTTAAGACATCTCAAATCTACAAAGCCTACCAAGGATAAGGCTTGAGTCTCTCTGTTATCTTGTTTGCAACATCGAATTCAAGCAACCCGTCCCGTGTGATCATCACGACGGGCCAAAGGATACCACAACGCAGTGTTTATAACTTTCGGTGTATGCATGTTTTGTGCTCTAACAATATGTGCAGACAAACTTCTTGCACACGTACTACTTTATGAAAAATTAGGGGTTTTTTAGGACGGTTATAAGCACAAAAATTTGCGGAAACCGCTTTGGAACCATTTTCAGACCGTTTAGAAAATTCGGAACGGTAGCCGAACTGTCGCAAGATCGTTACCCCCTTATAAACCGTCTTAATAAATCACCCTTTTTCATATAGTAGTATGCCGGAATCAAAGAAGAATCAAGCGTGGGCTAAGCTCTTCATGAGTAATCACTCACATACTCGAATGGTGACGAAAACCCCGGGCATTGCGTGCTAAACACTAATGCGGGTTCTGGAGATCGGATATAAGACGGGAGCGTTTACCGTACTCATTCTATCCTCTGACTGTGCACATCGCTGACGCTACGCACACGCTCTGGTGATAGCCTATGATCGAATCCAGTTGACAGAACTGAGCTTCCAGGGCATGATTCTTCGTTCCCCACGACCCAGGAAAAGTAGAGGGAGATTTCCTTCACATTATTCTGCATAAGCCATGAATATTCCAAGCACGAGTGATCACGCACAGACCAACTTGGATGACACTGCATGCTCCGCGCTAAAAGCCTCAGCTCTTACCAACACCATCACCAACATCCACCAACACCATGTCGACGTCCCGGCGCACGACCAACGCAAACCTCCACCTTCCGCTAACAAGCTCGAGCTCCCCGCCGCAGGATACGCGCGCACCCTCGACCACCCATACCTACACCTCAACCTCCACACCCCCAGCGATCACCTCCGCAGCCTCCACCATCTCGCAGCGCGCCCCAAAACCGCTCCCACGGCCCGAAGCACTCTGGTATGAGATGCAGCACAAGCTCTCAGAAGTCGAACTTTCCAACACGGCAATCTTCTTCGGGCCAAAGCACGCGCGCGCTTTGGAGGAGCTACGAGCCGCCCAGATCGCGTTGGCGCAGGCGTGGATGGTAGATCAATCTGAGGACACGGGCAGTAGCGCAGCGAGTACTACCGTAGTCGAAAGCGAGAGCGACGTATTGCTAGCAAAAAAACGAAGGTTGGCGAGTGATGCGCATTTTGAGCAAGTTGCGGCTGGCGTGTTAGATGTAGCTGCGAAGTTAGAGAGTGTAGCGAGCGCTACGAGGGGTGCTGAGATGGAGAGTAGGGGTATTTGGGAGAATGGAAGTGAGAGTGTGGATGGGTGGGAGCATGAGGACTTAGAGGAAGCGGCGAGAGGACGTAGTAGGTATTTGGAGAACAGGGATTAGGAAGACCGTGACGGCGCAGCACATGATGTTGTTTGGTGGTATTTGCATGCATGCATGGTAACGGCGTTATTGGGGTTTACGAGTCTGCTGGTATTGTGTTTGTATCATATGGAAGTCATGGAATATGGGTTGGGAATTCAAGCTATAAGTGAATCTGATGGCTTTACTCAGAGCTGCACTCCTACTGTCATATTTTATCATTCTTCAATCTAATACCCGGTTTAGGAACTAGACCTAGTATTCTAGAACTTAAGCAAGACATATCGCCGAACAGTTATCATCCCCCTGGCTTCTTGTTTAACCTTCAGGTATAGGATTGAGATACAAGTCGAGATCTAGCGAACCTCAGTATTGCTGATGAAAGTTCCTGCCGTGCCTCTAGACTAGCACAGCCTCCAATCCCATCATCACCACACCCTGTTCTTTCCCGCATCATATCTGTAGTCCTCTTCCGCTGGCTACCTTTTTGGACGTGAATGATATGTCACGCTACTGCAGATAGTAAAGCGTGGGCGATGGATCAGGAGTATCTACTGGGCCTATACAGGCATTTTCTGGTATAGCTTCTTTATGGTAATTAATGTAGGTAGAAGGTCACTTACTATATGTTAGCTCGCTGTATACTTAATGTTAAAGCATATTGAGATGTGGAGAATAAAAAAGGGGCTAACCAAGTTAAAAGTTGTATTCAATCGTTTATACAGCCCCAAACAAAAGGTAGAAGAGAGAGAATTCGAATGGTACGGTCGTTCGGAATTATCATACATAACAACCAACTACCTATAACGGCCGAAGTGGGCACCACTCTCCGCCGAAGCAACCCGGCCGTGCTTCTTCCACCAAGCATGTTATTGCCGGGTTATAGCAAAGCCGACGATATGTCCGCGATCCAACCTTTAAGCAATTCTTGAGGACGAAAAGGAGTCAAACATATGTGTCATGGATTGTGATTCGGATTGTGTCTGAAACAGGCGAGACTGTAGGAGATCTAGCGAAGAATGCGTTACCGCCGGATTCTCTGTATCTTTTAAGTTTGGTTCACGGACATGAAAACTCAGGGATTCGGTTTAGACGGGGCAAACCGAGGTCTCTCATGAGTGATACTTGTGTATTGTGAGATGGGATAGAGTGACAACAGGATATTCTATAACAACTCCACGAAACCCCTGACCCAAACTCGAAACACCCATGCATACCTAGTTCCAACGACTCCTGACTGCCTTACAACTCGTTCTCGCGCGTAGGTCAGGTTCGGTTAGACGAGCGAGAGTTTATGAACCCCCGCCCCGTGAGCCATATTGCGTGAGTATCCACAACGCTGACAGTATCCCTCGTGTAGAAACGAAACCACGCACCCTACTTATATCTATACAACAACTATACGTATAACCGGACCGGTATCAAACCGGGCGCCGAAACCACGTCTGACCCTAGATGAAATAGTCAAATACAACGGGTCCTTCCGATATCCCTCAGTTATGGAGGTGGATTTGCTGTTCCCGATTTTTTCTGATCTGCTTGATACTCTCCATAGGATCTCACTCAGGACACCCGCACGCACATGAATGTTGAGGTCGACCATCTAGCACATGACCCAGAGTACTGCAACATCATGTACCTGCATGCCCTATATACGCGCGGAAACTACACACCACAATACATGATACATAGGGCATGTACACAGTATAAGTTACGCGTACGCAACTTCTCCATTGAGATCCCCTATTGGGGTGTGGCTGGAACTGACAACAAAAAGTGAAGATGTATTGTCTTCCAACGAAAAGTGACGCTGGCCATGGCTAGGGTGTATATGATACAATGCCCTACCCAGTCGTTGCTATCGCAGCTCGGATCCCGCGGAAATGATGTCAAAGTTTCATAAAGAGTGGACGAAAGAGGAGAGGGAAATCCCGCCTGGGTGGAAGTAACTTGGAAGGACAGATTGACCACGAATATGAGATGAGATGGGTGCCCGTTTTTTTTCTGTCGCGAAAGTGCAGACAAATGCCGGACATCCATCCAACTACAGGTTGATGACGATGATGTGCAGCTGTGCAACCGTTAGAGATTGTACCCGGCTCCATCCCATCCCACCCCATGCAGCATGATCGCTAACAGGGAAGGCGGCTGGAAGCTGGCGTTCGGTACCTTCTTATTATATATCTCGCTCGGGTCGGTTCTGAGGCGAAGATGAGTGTAGCCGGTTGAGTGCAGAGCGAAAAAGTGTTTCATATCGAGGACGCCGACACGCATGAAGGTAGGCAGGCGGACAGATCCTCGTGTGACGTACGACAGGATTTTTCATCAAATCATAATGATAATCTTCTTGCACCGTTCATTAGCCAGCCAATGTAGTTTCTGCCCTCCAAATGGAAACAAAAAATTAATGCGTCAGACATGACACTTTCTCCTGAGGCAGGACGATGCGGGAAAAAATACGATTCATTCTTTTTTTCTTGCGCTGGCCTTTACATGTAGCCGCCCATGTCATCAATAACAGCTACTGTTATGTTTGTATCTCGTAGCGGAATGGCTTGCTGGATATGACGATCAAGATAAGAGAGTGCCTGAACACATTTTTGTTGTTTGCTGTACGAATGATACCGCCGCCACCATCGATTTCAACACTCCACTCTCGCATCGACTTCCGTATTTCCTCCCGCACCACACAGCAGCCTGCCTGTCGTGTTGTCGTCGTCAGAGTCAGAAGATACACCACAGAAGGCAACACAACACAGTCTCTGACTGTCTGCGCCAGCAACCTGCAAGACCCCATGGCGCAGCGGAGGACAATCATCCTCGGTGGGGATCGTCAGCATACTAGCAGCAGCAAGCAGCAAGCAGCTGCTGCAGCGTAAAACGTCGGAGGAATTTTTTCCCCTGCCCTTTAAGAGAAGAAAGACAAAAAGAAGGAAAGAAAGGAAGGAAGAAGAAAGCGAACGACAGCCCCACGGGGTTGCGTGAGGTGTTATAAGAGTCCACGATTCTTGCGGCTTCCTCAAATGGTATCTTAAAATACAATCGCCGAGCTTCGTGTTGCCATACAATAATCACGCCTTATGTTTCTCCGGAAGTCAACTTACATATGTGTCAAAACTTGTTCGCCGGACGATGATTTGTTTTGTCGTCCGTCGCTGGTTGATGACATACGGCAGCGGTGGCGGTTCGAGATCGAATTGTCCCGTACCCATCTCCTGCACAGCGGCAAGCTGCGTTGTCGATTCCGTTCACGCGGGATGGGAGAAGGTCAACGTATGTGATGGGGTGTGGTACATTTACTCTCTGCCAAAAATCGTCCAATAAACGAACCGGGTTGGGGGAATTGCTTGATGGCGGAGATCTAGAACATTAGTGCTGAAAGATGATAAATGAAGATTTATAATTCGCCAGAAAATTACATATTGCTCCTCACATACCAGGACTAGAATGGTAATGTATTCGTTTGTTTTTCCGCGCAAGTTGAACGGAGAAACCGAAGTAACGAAGATGTTGGTGGGCGGTCGTCCAGAAGTCCGGGAATTCAATTTCCAGAACGGGCACAGAACGCGTTAATTAACCGCTGTTCGGCGATAGACGTCTACTTATGTATCTCTACTTAATGTTTATCTCCCCTCCCCACCCTCCTGTAAACCACAATAATCAATAATGAGACGACGATTCAGCCACCACCACCCGATACCGATCTGCTGTAGGTTTGGTGAACCTTCCCTCCTTCTGCCGTAATGAACGAAGGTTTGAGGCATGTAAGTCGATGAACCTTCAAACGATTGAACTGGGATTGGAAGAGGTACATATGAGCTACATATTCAGTGGCACCGTAGTAGAGCGGGAAGTGTATCATCAACGTACCGAGTCCGCCCCTCGCGATGATTAGTGAATGCACGTAATTTTATCCCATGCAACACGTCTCACCAGTCTTTAAATGTGAGAGCGAGCTTCATGCATCGTCCAGGTGAGAAGTCCTACTGGTACAACTCATGTGCCTCATAGTGATACAATGGCGAGGGTGGGTTAGGTGTCGGTCTGGTTCAGGGGCCTCTCATTCACCACAGCCGTATTATGTTGCGCGTACCAATTATGGGTACATGTGAATCAGTTAAAATGGTTTCATGATAATGGTGACGACTGTGAGGTGGGTTATCACGAGCCACCGATAAGCGTAAGCTCGCTATGGATATTGAGTAAGCCATGCTGAGGCCTGTACAAACACGTAAGTCTATGCAGTAATAATGTGGTCAATTCGCCCTTCGCCCCCGGACCGTGTCATTCAAACTGACTTGTGGCTCATGAAGCCGTTCTTTTGATAGTTAAGTGCCAAGTGTTATAAAGGCAGAGATTGTGCGATGTACTCTGTTCGTCAACGTGGCTCAGCACAATCGCAAGTCGGAGCATAGGTGAGTGCTCGTACATGCGTACGTTGGTCATGCACAAACAAGCAGTGGCGCTATAACGCCTGTAACGATACTGTTGGTGGAGATTGCTAGCAAGTTGCCAGCAAAGGCCGCACCGCAGTACACGATAACTACCGGCAGTACAGAGACGAGAGTTAAGCAGCAACCGTCCTTTTATGATTAGCCTTTTGTTGCGAACGGGAAAAGGATCGGGGAAGCGGCATAGCAAGACGGCGACAGCCGGGTTAGACGAAGCCGAAAGGCAAAGGTAAATGCAACCTTCCAATTGGCAAACTCTGTTTTTTTACAGAGTGAGAAGGAGGAATTCTGCGACAGTCAGCGCATAGATCGGTGAGCCTGTCGGCAAGTCCCTATACCTTCCGGCATCATGGCCTATGATAGTACATATATCGGCAAACTCGAGTAGAGAGTGCAGATTGGGGACCCAACCAAGCTCTTCACCTCTGTGCGAATAGAGTCCAAAATGGTGCTATCCGGAGTGCTGTGCAGCGTCCGTATGCACGTACTAGGAATTCTCAGATTGTCTATACGGCACTCCTGATCCACCACACAACACAACAGAATTCGAAATGTATACGTGAAAGTTGATTCGGTGTAGCTAACCCATCATGCTCCAGAAGGGCCCGTACTGAAGTGAAAGTGCCCCCAAACAGCAAGTCTGGTACATAAGCAGCACCTGAGAAGCGGTTCCCAATCAGACAGGCCTGAGGTTGTTGCAAATAGCCTATCTGTCGGTTGATTGAAATTTTGTCCACTGGATGTGCCCCACGTACCGGCAGCTGGACTGGTGTAGAAATGCTTATAGTTCCTCGATGGCGGAACGAGAGTTTAAGGCATGTTTGTCCATAGGCAGAAGAAATCTGCAGCGGACGTGCTCGGCCACAAGCCAAGATAACTCTACTTCTATACCCCCCGTATCTTGCCGAAGGTGCACAATCGGTAACGGTCGCATAGTGGGTGGTGGCGATCAACCATTCTGAAGTTTTTTTTTGCCTTTCAACAATTGTGAGTAGTGGTCAACACGGCTGCAGGCAAGTAAATTCCCCTCCGCGGGAACCGGAGACAATGTGTGGGTTGCTACTCTCTGCATCGAGTGAGTACGAGTGAGAGCGGAGGATCTCACCAGTAAAGCAGCGATTCATCGCAGGGAGAAAAACAACATAGTACAAGGAGGTGTGGTGTTCATTCAGGCTGTGGGAGCAAAGAGTGCCAGAGAGTGGGTTGATAGTCTTTTAATGCTGCAGCGCGTCAATCTTTGAATTTGCGTAAAATCCAATTATCAAAAAGCAAAAAGGAGCCGCTTCAATCACTACTCTACTTTCTTTTTCTAGCAGTTGGTGTGTGGGCATGCATGTGGTTCGCCATTGCCATCACAGAAAACTGCCTATAAAAATTATCAGTTAGAGCAGGAGCAGCGCAGCAGCAGCAGCAGCAGCAGCAGCAGAAGCGGCGCAGGAGCTGGTACATAGGACATGCAGGCGCGTCTTCTAGATATAGGACATAGCAACGTGATATCTCTGGTGTTTGATCGCACCACTTTCTCGATCGATTTCATCTTGATCGTATAAATTAAAAAATTGCATGGAGGCGTTTGAGCTGTTAAAGTACTTATGTACCTAAGTAAGTGGGTTTGGCCCGATGGGTTCTTCCGGTACCTATGGGTTGGCTCCTCCCCAGTGAATTTTGATATGGTATCGACCCTTCTTTATTTTCCGAATTCGCATGAAGCGTGGTAGAGTTCTTCCAGGCATTCTCCTGTCTCCTGTGTCTCACTTGAACTTTGGGCTCTTGCTGCACAGTGCAGAGCGGTGCGGTGTGATCCAAAAGCTGCCTCCCGATGATGCACAAACCACACACAAAGCATAAACCATAAAAGAGAAGCTGCAGCATGTAGAGTACTTGGAAGGTAGAGTGTAGAGCGTAGCGTGTATGTAGAGTGCATAATGGAATTGGACGGAATATCGCAAGATCCCTCCGTCCACCCCCGTAAATCTTGAATTCCGCACCCTTCGTTACAGATTCATGCCGTAGTAAGCATAACTGCCCTTCCGTTCTCATCTATCAAATCATCTATCTCACCACATAGCTTCCACAACCCCTCCAATCCGTACTAAATTCACAGCTACTTGCACGCTTACTCGAGCAGTGTTCGTGCTTTAGCTCTGCAGGCCCGCAGCCACAGATGGACACAAAACCATGGGCCGCTACTCCTCGAGACTCTATACGGTAACTGCTAGCCCCGGACCATACACCCCCCCCAAAACACTCCTAACCAACTAAACTCGCCTCTTAAGTACTCCCATTTTAAAAAAAATCTTATATATGGGACCGCGCACCCTTCTTTATGGCCCGCTTTCCGAATTGCCTTCTCTCTCTGACCCCCTTCCGCCACTGCCATAAATTTCCCATTCACTTGCCTCCTATCCCTATAAAGACTTATAATTGTCCACCTCTTCACTTCCCATCGTTTTTTTGAGAGTTGCTGTTCACGGCACATCAGATCATCATCACACCGTACTACCACCCATATCTGCTGGCTTAGCTTGCCCTCTTTTGATATTTTCTCCTTTCACTGAAGTTGATACCTTAGCCCAAGAAAGCTTTGACTATACGCAACAACCCAATAAGCACAACAACCAAACAACACCAACATAGTAACAACAACTTCACCTATCGTCATCCAGTCGTTGTTTGGTGTGTGTATATTTCACTGTGGAACGTAGAGGATCTAAATCGTCCATCTCGATGGACTCTAGTCACGGACCACACAGCCATAGTCACACGAGCCATGGCAGCCAAACTTCAATCCACCTGCAACCTTCGGCGGACGGTGACTTCGAAAGCACCGGTGCAACGGCACCACCAGCAATCGAAATCCCGGCCAACTCCGGCCATGGCGTGACGTCGGCACCGACAACAGGATACGACTACCAGTCGACAGCACCCAATCCCGCCCCGACGAAACGTTCAAATGAATCGAAGCCCACGTCCGATATAATATACCCCGTTTCTAAGCGGATTCGAACGGATGGGTCGAGTCCACCCCCTACAGCGGCTAGCTGCTCGCCCCCTATATCACCAACATCCGGAGCCGAATCTTCGAGGTCAGAATGTGCTGTGGAAAGGTCTTCAAGTCATCGGTTGAAGCCTTCGGGTACAAAGCCACTCGGACGGTCGAGATCACTACCAGCTACTTTCAGAAAAAGGAGAAGGACCCAGGACAGCCTGCAGCAGCAGCACTTACCCCCAGTTACCTTGAGCACGTTACAAGAATTGGATCTGAGTGAGATCTATCGCAATCCTAAGTTACGACATGATGTGGTATTTGACGCGCAATTGCATTTCAGGCCGAATCTAGATGGAAGTAGGGGGAGGAGAAAGCGGGAACAGGCGGATATATACTGGAAGCTAGTTTTGCACGAGTGCGAGATGCTGTTCGCGAATGTTCGGAATCGACAGGCCAGAGTTGCAAGAATGGCTGTCAAATTGCCCACTTTATTCAGGACCATGAAAGATATATTGTCTACACTGGTTCCCAAGAGCGACAGAGATGAAGTTGAAGCAGTGCTGGATCATCAACTACTGATGCAGCAGTTGGAACACGGAGTGTTGAATTTTAAGAATCTCTCGGGATGGCTCGCACGTGTGTTGAAGGCCCATTGCGCTCCGATGAGGGACCAATGGGTTGAGCAAATGGTTTCACGGGTAACTTATGGTGTTGACAATCAAATGACTTCAGCCTTAGTTGATGGTTTGAAAATGGTTTTTGGGATACTGGAAGCAATGAAGCTGGTACGTTTTTGTCTTGCTCACTGCGCGGCAGGTGAGTTTCCCTCCAGTTTTGGCATGCTCTAACTTTTTCCAGGATGTTGCGAATCATCAAATTCGTACACTCCGACCACATCTGGTTTCTACGGCCGTTCATTTTGAGCAGGGTTACTTCCAAGAGCGAATAGACTCAGGTCGTTTGGATATGAGGGAACCCAGGACTTGGTTCCAGAACGCGATGAAAGAGGGAACAGATCCGTATGTCGCGTTTACATGTGCGACTACCGAACTGCTCGTACCATCGAAATACTCCGTTTATCCTGCCACATTTACGTTCGATTTCGAGCGATTGGATGGGATAAGGGATGACATCCGCGAAGCCACTTGCTTAAAGCTTGCCATCCTGTTCTTTCGGCAATTGACTTTGGCTTCCAAGCGTGATATGGACGCTGCGACTGTCGACAGCCTTCGTGCTAAGTTGCTAGCCATCCTGAGTGAAGAGGAAGGTCCCTATCGTTGGATTAAAGGCAGTAATGCGGTTGCGCTGCATATTGCGCAGGCTGCTCACGAGTTCAATGGTAATTCTGACTTTGTGGACGCCACAATGGTCAAGGTAGCGGAGGGCTGGTTCGATAAGCATTTACGCGTCAATTCGCCAATTTATGTTCGCGTGGAGCAGGACGTCGTCAAGGACGTCACGACATTGGTGCTCGCGATAATGAAGGGGTGGTCATCTCTCTCGACCTCCCCGATAATGCAAGCAGCCGATCTCACGGGTTCCTCGGTGCAGCTTACATCGATCTCTCAGAGAATTGCTCACATTGCATTCCTGCACTGGCGTATTTTTAGCAAACTTTACGCCGGTTCATAGTTGTGCCTTGTTACGAGGGTGTTTTACCTCTTCATAACCTTCTTTCTGGGCTTTTCAGCCCTGATGCTTTGATACCTCTACTATGTTTTATTGATACTTTTTTGAACTACAGTATGCTATCCGCAACTTGCTTCGCTTTCCTATCGTCAACTCTTTAAGTCTGTTTCTTCCTGGGAGGTGGGTTGGTCTGGTTTTTTGTTTTATATCCGGGTATTTGCTTTTTCAAGTTTGGGGGCGTCCATTAGAGGTAGTTATTTTTTTCTTGTTTTGGACAAAAGAATGCTTCCAGGTATTTTGAGTTGCATTTTTGAACAGGTTGGGATTTTCGGGGAAAGTATTCTGCATTGCAACATATACTTCCCCTTTGTTCTGTGTTTCTTTCCTTTCGTCATTGGGTAGGCCTCCGTTGTACAGTTTTGACTAGCCCATCATCTATTAGGTATTATTGACATACTCCCTATCTTACAAGCGACTCATGCTTATCATTCTACACCCCCAAGACGATCAGGATGTAAATAGAAACCTGGAGGGATATCGCGGATAAGACTTAATTATTGATTCAGAGGGAGGGGGGGTGGATGGATGGATAGATGGATGGCCATGGATAGGTTGGTGATATGCGGGAATGAAAGACAGGCGTTTACACAATACCATACATACCTACAAAACAATGGATGGTGATCTGCGATGTGACCTGGCATGAATTTGAGTGCTGAACAAACAGAATGTGCATGGATATAGGACCCTGCATATGGTAGATATATTGGAGCAAAGGCTGTGTGCGCCAGTGGTAAGCTGAATACTTTAATGCATTGCAGATGGATGGACAGATGATTGCATCAAACGGAACATATCACACTGTATCCGGGTTCCTATGAGCGTTACACATGGCCTAAAGGCAGGTTGCTATATCAGGTAAATATGATCCCTTCGCGTTTCAAGGGCCGGCGCGCGAAAGGACTATATGTTAAGTAATATGCCCAACAAAGCCTGTCCAAACATCGGACGTACACGTTCAAACGCCGGGTTCGTTCATTGAGTATGTGTATATGTATGTGGGTTTTGTTTTTGCCTTTTCTCTATAAAGTTTATATATTTGCAGTACATACAAGTTCTCGTAAGAATTCAGTTGCGGTGAATGAAAAAAGAGTTAGCGCACCCGGTGAAACGTGGGGATAACCTTAAATTGCCTTCTGGTATGTACGGTACGTCGCGCTGCGGAATCAATCATCATCACCGGGGAGGAAGGGGTGGGCACGATAAAATATAGTTATACCACCCTCCCTCCCTCCTGATGCAAACACCCACTCGTTCGTCTCATGAGACTTACTTTGCAAAGCGTTTGCTATTCCTAGGGTAGGGGAGGGCGCGCGGTACGGGATGTACCGAGGTTCGGGGTGAGACGATGGAATTTGGGTTGGAGTTGCCTACTTGTAGACAGAGTTCAAGGTTGCGGTGCGGAGCGGTGCGGTGCTGGGTGCGATATGAGGCGGGTAAAGTGATCATGATGGGCTGCAGTGGCGTGCAGTTCGGGGGTTGTTTGTAAGTGGTTGGTGGATAGCAAACGCAACTGCCTAAGAAGGCGCAAGTTCGGGTGGTTCGCCACCGGGGTTTTTGCGGTGGATCTTACGGATGCAATGGGCTGGTTACGTATCGATTGCAGGAGCTGCGGTTCATCTGATAGATGCTGCAGATTGGAAGGCGGAGTACCCGGTGTGTACGAAGCTGGAGTTACGCGGAATGTACTCCTATCGACCGAGGCAGTGAGAAGAAATGTTGCCAAGACATCCGATGCGGTTCTTTTGTGCATTTGCTTCATCGCGACAGACACCTTGATGGCCCGACAACGGCGCACCTAACCTTCGTAACGATGATGTTGCTTTCTTCGCCACAACCAGCCTCAACTGCAGCTGCAGCCGCAGAAATGTTGCCCTCCGCCATCTCGCCCGGTGCCCGCATCTCACTCTTGATCTCGTGTTTGGTGATCATCGCCGCGCTGCAGTACCCAGTTCTCCTCTCGTACTTCCGCAATGACGTGGCTGTGATATCAGGGCTATCAGGGGAGCGGGGCAAAGTGCTCGCCGCCCTGGCAGGATACTCAATGTACAAGCAACGGACAGTGAACGAGCTGCATAAAAAGCGGAGTGCATATAACAAGCTTCAAGCGCATCAGAAGTTGGTGTGTAATTTTCACCTTCACCCCAGGTCCCAGGTTTTAATTAAGATACAATGGTGTTTTGGTATTTGTGAAAACAACAGCTCCTAGCTTCCACGATCAATTACGTTCCCAAGATTTCGCGCGCCTCAAAAACGGTAGAGATCAATAACGAACTCGCCCGAAAGATCCGCGATCATGGGAGAGAATACTACAACATCACCGCGTTTGAGCTGCGTGCGTACCAGAGAATGCATCGCTCCGCGGGTGACCACAAACATGTCGTGCAGGCGCTTAAGCATTTTGTACGCGACTGGTCGGAGGATGGTGAACATGAGCGCGCTGCAACGTTTCCGCAGATCCTCGACACGCTCAATACTCTGTACCCATCCCGTGAAGGTGTCCGGGTTTTGGTCCCCGGAGCTGGCCTCGGAAGACTCACGTATGAACTTGCCACAATGGGCTTCGACACAGTTGCGAATGAGTACTCGATATATGTCGCCCTCGCGTACCGCTACATGTTCTCTCTGCACACTAGCAACCCATCCGCAAGGACGGACATGCACGCCTTCCACCTGAACATAAACTGGTGGAGCCATCAACGGACTACTGAGTCGTTACTGCGCGCCGTAACATTCCCGGACGTCCTCCCATCGCGGGAGGTGCTGTCCCGGCTCACGCTAGTGGAAGGCGACTTTCTCACTGCGTTCCTACCGCATGAGAGGGAGGGGTTCGATGTGGTCACCACGCTGTTCTTTATCGACACCGCGGTGAATATCGTTGCTTACTTGGAGACGATCTACGCGGTGTTGAAGCCCGATGGCGCGTGGGTGAATCTAGGGCCACTGCTGTATGGGACTACGCCTTGGGTAGAGCTGAGTCTGGATGAGGTCCTTAATGTGGCGGAGAAAGTTGGGTTTGAGCTCATGCCGTTGGGCGAGGCGTGGGGCGAGGATACGTTTCCTGAGGTTGTGAAGTGGAGGGGGAAAGTAAGGGGAAAACTTGCCGGGTATAGTTGGGACCAGGAGAGTCTGAGTAGGAATGCATACCTGGCGCAAGGATGGGTGGCGAGGAAAAAGGCGTAATGTAAGGGATGTGATGTGAGTAGAAATGTGAACCTTGCAGTATGTTGGCTGAGTGGCACGGTGAGGCCTCAGGCCGTTTTTTTACAAGTCATCGGATTTCAAAGTAGCATGTGCTTCAATATTGCATATACTAAAAGGAGTGACGTTACGTGCCGGTTTCAAAACAAGATCTTGATGTTCATTGGTCGTTTGTTGGCATTCTTCAACTGTCGATAGAATCGATTTCCATTTTCTGACAATGCTCTTTACTACTCGATGCTTGGGCATGGCGTCCGTGCGGTAGGAACAAACAGCGCTTGTTACAGTCACGCCGAGGCCATACAGAGAATGGAGTTGTAGGTATGAAACAACACTTCTCATATTTTATTTTCAGAGTCTGATTCCACCTCTGCTATGTCCTCAGAACCTACTCTAAAGTGTTTTTCCAGCCGCCCAAAGTGCATCAAGATGTATACATCTGCCTCATGGAACCTTCAAGAAAAGGTTGCTCTTGTGCTCAAACTTTTTCGCCTCACTAGCAAGCTGTTCGCCGCCGAAAAGCTGTCTGAGAGCGAAAATATGCACGTGTCACAACAAACCCGTCAGTAAAAAAAGCAGTTACACTTTAAAGCTTATTCGATACATGGACCACACCCGAGTGACATCATATGCACCCTCAGACAACGCCGCTCTCGAAGTGTTTGGCATTGCAAAAAAATTTCCTCTTAAGCATAAAGTGCACTTTTTTGATCTGCGCGCCCGCTTTTCCACGTGGCCCTTCGGCCTAAGACCCCTCCCTTCCCTTCCTCGCTAATCTTGATGGAAAGATTTTGATGGATCGACGCTAACAAGATTTTTTTCTGCCTTGCATTGTAGAATAGAGTACATACATGGAAAAGCTAGATCTGTATTTATTTTTTTCCGGTCTGCAGCTAAGACAAGAGCAAGCTTCGACAGCGAGGATCTACCATTTGTGGAAACGCTTCAAACTCATTAGGGTTTATTCGGGAGAACCACCACTTGGAATGCAAACCACCTACTGCCATCGAGGTCTTATATCGTCCCAGATTTGGCTAGCTGCATGTGAGCTTAAGAGCCTTATTCGCCACCACCACTGGGCACAGAAAACTCAAAGGAATGCTGGCGCCACCGCCACCGTAGTTCAGTAGGATCTTGGAAGGTTAGGTGCGGGGCCAGATATTCAGCGTAGGCGGGGGTATTAGTGAACTCAGTGGGCTACGGGAGAGACGTTTGCAAGTCGCTAGGCAATACAAGGCTGCAGCTGCGGTGGCAAAGGGATGAAACCCTCTGAGGGAGCTGCACCCAGTGTTCCAAAGCGGGCAGTCCAGCCGGGAGACGAACCATAAATTTTGCAAGCCGGTCAGATATAGTCTGCCACATATGAAGCCACTAACATGATCCAGTCTGGGCCGATTCACGAGGTGTCATACTGTGGGTCTGCAGACTTTAGTTGTATCATTCGGCTTTCGGCAGAATCCTGACCGGCCGCTTCGGAAAACTAACTGCACCGAAGCACTACCGTTCCAAGCATGTTGCTGGTTTGAATTTCAGCTTGAAAACCTCTAGAAAGGGGATATTGAGATAATGCCTTCAGTCATCACTGATGAACAAATTTGCCTCTGGAGATAGGGAACCAGATTTTGGCAGAAGACACCAGTGATGTGTCGAATTTCCGGTAGCTTCCCGAAGAATAGGTTTATTGGTGTGAAACTTGATCGCCTGTAAGTTTGATAAGTAGCTTACTTCTGGGATGTACCCTATGGAAGACCCAAAGGGGAGAGACGCGTTGCCACTGGTGACAAATTCGAAGTTGATTGGAAGGAAGACGGGTCGGCGAAGAATTACCGTGAAATCTGGGTGTATCCGGTTTATTTGTAACGTTGCAGGACGCCAGATTCATCGCCCTCATTTGTCCATCTTCTAAGTCGGGCGACTTTCATGTAACTTCCCAGCCCTCAGGACGAATAAAAGACCGCCATTGGGGTTGCATATGCCACTTAAGCTTGAGGCACTTCAAATAGACCGAATACACCCAGATTTTACGGAGTATTTTGTAGATCTTTCAACCTCTGGCCCGTGGTTCCCTACCAGCATGCACAAACCGGGTGGCTGTTCGGGTGACCGCCGCATGTAAGGCTCGATGGACCAGGGAGTAATTTTATATCTCTAAATTACTGATAAGCAGCAAAGAATAGCCACTGTCGAGTAAAGTAGAGAGGGGGAGGGGAATGGAATTTACTTGTAAAGTAACAGTTACCTGGATTTCGGATTTAGGATTCCTAGAACCAGCAACTCCTTGCCGAATAGTCTACTCCGGAAGCAATTATTGTTGCCAGTTTAGAAGGAGTTGGTTGGCTGGCACCCGGTGAGAGAGCTGGAAGACCAATCAATGGATCTAAAATGAGATGATGGACCCTTACTCGTTCGGAGATGAAAGTGGGCGGTATCTAATGTTACGAACTGCGGGGGCGGTAATTCCGCTACACATACAGCTGCCTATTCTCTTCGTTTCGTTTCTCGTTTTCATGTCCGGAATATTCTTTGGTTCTCGCGAGTGACTACGGGTGATGTTGATCTTGATGTCTACATATCATACGTTACCACAATAAAGCTCGCGAACATCACAATTTGTGTCACCTTGCATGCGTTGTTCTTCCCCGCCTTCCAAGATTGTGCAGCTGCTGACTCCACCTCGGACTGCGGCCCCGAAAGAAGTGTTAACAGGAATGGTTAGTGTTCTCAGAGAAACAAGGCTGGCCAATGCGAGGAAAACATGTGTGCGGAGTGCATGTGTCTCGACGACATCTTGTGTCTTCGACATTCTAAAACATTTCAACACCCCAACAACCATACTATACACGAATCGTCCCTTCTTCATCTAACTGTCGGAAGCCGCTGAAGCATGAAATTCCGTGCTTGGTTGGCTCGACTTCGAAACGGCAATAGAATTCAAGAGAAGAAAAATACGATTGAAAACCCGTCGGCTTCAGCATCGTTTTCTATTTGGTCTCTTCAGCATTCAAACGCTACCACCACTTCTTTTTCTTCCTCCTCAGTCACCGATCGACGGGATTCCACAGTAGACAACGGGGAAGAGATGGATAGGTTCCCGAAGCCGATACAGAGGCAGATACCTGACGGTACGGTGGATGAAGAAGAGGAGGTTTTAAGGAGCCAGATTGAGGAGATTGCAGCGTGGGAACGAGAAGAGGCAAGGTTTGGAGATGGATGGAAGGACGGAGGGAAAGATGAGTACAGAGGCGGACGAGGGTATGGTGATCCGTATGCTCCGCGGCGGCAGTACTTCCCAAGCTACGGCTACGATTCCGACGACGATAGCGATCTCTATAGCCAGCCTCCCCGTCACGTTCCACCACCTCCCCCAGTTCTGCGCGCACCGTCACCGCCGCTAGATTTCTACAGCCAGCCTCCCCGTCACGCTCACTCTTCTCCTCCCTTCCTGCGTGTGCCATCACCACCACTACTTGCTCCTCCGTCTCCTCCCTCGCATGAGCCACCCCCATCGCCACACCCCCGCATAACCCCCGCACGCCGTAATCTTCCGGAAGCCTGCTTCAGCTGCATTGAAACCATCGAGCCGGGAAGCTATGTGTACCGCGCGGGCCAAAAATGCAGTCATGCGTTCTGTAAAAGTTGTCTTACTGAGTTTGTCACGGCAGCTGTCGAGGGAGATGGTACGTTCCCGCCGAGGTGCTGTAAGGGCCCTATAGATAAGGAAGTGGTGAGGAGGGCTTTGGACCCAGAAGCGTGGGGAAGATGGAAGGCGAAAGAGGAGCAAGGCAGCTCAAATGGCATGTTTTTTTCTATGTGAATACACTGGTGGGGGGATCTTGGAATAATAGTAGAATGGATGTTGTGAATTTACTGAGTGAGGAAACATGATTCAGTGATGTTGACAATATAGAATCCCTGTCTCTAACCTAAGGTAGCTTCTTTACTGTTTAGCTGCCAGTACACATGACGCTAGACGATCCCCCTCACAGTTGTCCTACTATTCTCTCCGATGTGGTTTAGCCCGTCTCAAGGGAAGTTATTCCTACCGAGTGACTCTCTATGACAATAACTACACACTTCCGTCTTGGCGCGGTAGCGACTAGGGTCGCGCAGAAAAAACCCTTCATAACACGCACTCGTTCCTGCTGTCCCAACCTCCGGGCCTCCTCATCACCCACAAACCGCACAATGGCACCAGATTTAAAAGGAACCAAGAAGCGTAAAGGTAACACCTCTCTATCTCACCCCAATTCACTCCCACCTTTACAATAATAACCCTTCATTAGCCGCCCCCGCGGCCTCACCGCACGCAAAGAAAAGCAAGACTACCAAAGCCGCAAAGAAGGTAGCCCCTGCACCCGCAGCAGCACCGAAAAGGGCCGCCCCCCGGAAAACCGCCGCAGACTTTTACTCGGATCCCGAGAGCGATGCCGAATCTGAGGATGGAGGCTGGGATAAATTGCAAGATAAGGATGTCAAGGGGAAGAAAATAGGCAAGAAGCCTGTTGCAGCAAAGAAGGATGCTGTAAAGCCGGCGGTGAAGAAGCCTGTCGAGCCTGAAGTTGTGCCAGAGCTACAACCGGAGTCGGAGGATGAGGTTGAGATCTCGTTGAACGTTGATGGGCCTGACACATCCGGTTCTGAGGATGAGGAGGCAGACGATCAGACTGCAACATTGCTACAAGGTTTTGAGAGCAGTGATGATGAGGAGGACGCTGGGGATAGTGAAGGCATTGTCCCGAAAATATTGGCAAAGGCGGGAATGCCTAATGAAAAGAAAGTCAAAAAGAAGTTGGAGAAACTGAGTGGTAGAGAAAAGGTATGTTTGTCTGTTTACCATCACTACCACCACTCTTCACCGCACGCATACAATGATGAGTCAAGAAAAATTCGATTAGTCTTTAAGACACATACGTGGTTTCACTTTTTTTTCTCTGATACTTACGTTATTTCCTCACACTATCATGACCGTAATCATCATGCTTCGTGACTAATAGAATATCCACGCAGATCACACCTGGTATAATCTACCTCGGCCGCATTCCCCACGGTTTCTACGAACACGAGATGCGTGCCTACTTCAGCCAGTTCGGCGCTGTGACGCGTTTACGACTTTCACGGAACAAGAAGACCGGGCACTCCAAGCACTACGCCTTTTTGGAATTCGCAGACGAAGACGTAGCGCAGATCGTTGCTGACACCATGAACAACTACCTCCTCTTTGGCCATATTCTCAAATGCAAAGTCGTCCCCCGTGATAACATTGAGTATGTGGAGTCGTTGTTTAAGGGTGCCAACAAGCGCTTCAAGCCACGGCCTGGTGCAAAGCTGGCCAAGGCCCTGTTTGAGAAGAAGAAGCCGGAGGAGGTATGGACCAAGAAGCTGGATGTCGAGAACCGGAGAAGGAAGAAGATCAATACTCGTCTGAAGGCGAGTGGAATTGATTATGAATTTGAGGCTCCTGAAGCGAAGAAGGCAGCTAAGGGTATTGCGCCTGTTGCGGAAACGTCAGTCATTGAAAAGGCCCCAGAGACCGTTGAAGAGCCTGCTGTGGGTGGGAAGGCCGTGGCCAAAAAGAAAAAGAAGGCAGCGAAGAAGGCGGCCGAAAAGCCTGCTTCAGAACAGCCTGTAGAGACGCTAGTCGTCGAGGTGAAAGAGGTAGAGGAACCCAAGACTACACCTAAGAAGGGAAAGAAGGCAGCAAAGAAAGTGACCGAAAATGCTGTCGAGGAGTCGGCAGTAGAGACGCCAGCCATTGAGAAAGAGGTAGAGAAATCCAAGGCAGAGAAGAAAAAGGGAAAGAAAGCCACGAAGAAGGCCGCAGAGGCCGAGGTGACTACGAAGGAGCCCATGGTTAAGAAGACCGAAAAGAAGAAGGGTGCCGCAAAGAAAGTTGTCAAGATCGAAACGATTGTGGCAGCCCCGGTCGACAATAGCGAGGCCAATGTCGAAACCGATGTTGAAGAGAAAACAACCGTTGTGAAGAAGTCGCCTGCCGTCAAGAAGGCTACAATAGTAAAGAAGTCGAAGAAGACCAAGGGCACGGTTAAGGCTTAACGGCGGTGTCATTTATAAAAGTATATAATGTTGTTTGTACAATACAGATTCCCAGGGTATGAATATGATTATGAACCATCAAAGCTGTGATGAGTCTCAGTATCTCATTACTGTTTGAATGAATCACTCATCATTCATATTTTCCCTATTTCATGGCAATGCCACACTCCACCATCATTATCAATCTATGCCGTCCATCGCACCCCACCGTAAACATCGTAAGGTAACTGTATAGTACATGATCAAATCATTTCATGAATCATCATCTGCTTCCACCGCCGACCTCCTATTCCGCCTTCTTCTCCGCCGTACTCTTCTCCGTAGCAGGAACCGGAACCGGGCCCTTCACAGCAGCCTTCCTAGCCATCGCAACCTGTGCCCATACCCACAAACCTGCCGCCACCAACGTAGTCACCACCTGTCCCACAGCAAAGCTCCACACCTGAATACTAACGCTTCCCTTGGGGGCACGCGGGAATGCAAGACCCCACTCAACCACGCCCGGAACCCAGCTCTCGGGAATCCAAAACATCGGGCGCTTCGAGAACCACAGCTGCAGGAACATCTTCAGACCCGTCGTGAGGACCCAGCGAATGGTGGAGGCGCGGGAGTCGAAGGAGGAACGGTACGTCGCAATCGTTGCATCTATCACCCGTTAGCAAGGTAAGAAAGTTTGAGAGGGAGTGAGCGATACTTAGACGGTCGAGCTCAACAATCTTCTTATCGAGAGTCCGCCGCACTTTGGCCCAGCGCGCAAACTCGTCCTGACTACTTGTTCCCTGCAGCTCTCGTTGCAGCTCCAGCACTTCTTTTCGGACGCTCGCGGCTTTGGGAACTACGGCGGATGCCGGCGAGGGAATGATTGAGGTATAGATATTCCATAACTATATGGGATGTTAGATGTGTTTTGCGGAGAGAACAAAGGAAGGCAAGGAAGGCAAGGAAGGAAAGGAAGGAAAGGAAGGAAGGACCAAAGTATTTATTGCGGGTGCGCCGATGGTGCTGATAAGGTTTGTTGCTATCGAGAGGATTACGACGAGTATGAGGAGCGAAATCATTTGTGCTGCGTTGCTGTGGTGGTCGTAGTGAACGCCTTGGGGGATGTTTTCAAAAGGACACGACACGAGGCAGGACGCGGCTAATGCCGCCAATGTGTCACAAATAGTCACTCGGTAGCTTTAGCGGCCGATTGTTTTTCTGGCTGTTTACGGTAGTGAAATCAAGAAGGCAATTCATAACGGACTTCTCAAGAAACTGGTATGCGGACAAACAGTGATAGGAACTTATGGTCTCTCCAAACATTCACTTTGTAGCCTAAGGCTTCAATTAGATAGTCCTATTGAAGACCTTTTTCATACAACACGCCTGGCACCGCGACTCGAATCATTCAACAATTGAAGCGCCAAAGATACCCAGCCAAAGAAATGGCCCCTTACTGCTGTATACGTACGTCCCGTGTAGATACAGATGCAAAAAGCCGCAGAACTCCAGTTTCGTAAAGATTGTTTTTATTCCCAACCCATCAAGAACAACCAGCGCAGTTTACGATCTAGGCTTCTCCTTTTTCTCGGACCACAGGCTATTGCAACCACCAGTCAGCATGGATGAGTTGAACGGGCGGGCGACTCGGGAGTAACTTACGCGTGAAGACCGACACCGGAGACCTTGACGACCTTGAAACGGACACCAGGAATATCTCCCTTGGCCTTTCCCTTACGACCGAAACCGGCGAGCAGGACCTCGTCGTTCTCGTCCACGAAATTCAGACAACCGTCATTAGGAACTAATCGAACGAATACATTAGCCGTGCGCTCCTTAATTTCGAATTCCATCACCCTCTCCTTCTCCTCTCACTGCTCATTTCTTCATCCTCTCGCTGTGCCACTCCTTCCCGCAATAGATTCGTAATGCATACCGAAAGCAGTAACCTTCTTTCCGTTCTTGATGAGCTGAACTCTCACACACTTTCGGATGGCGGAATTAGGCTGCTTGGCCTCGACACCGACTTTCTCGAGAACGATTCCCTTGGCGTGGGAAGAGCCACCGAAGGGAGAAGACTTGAAGGCAGTGCCCAAAAGTCTCTTCTTGAAAGACTCATCGGCCCATCGGCTGTGGCAATGGTTAGCATATTTCTGAGTCGTTTGAGGCGCATCGCCGATGCGTGGGGATCGTACTTGTCACGACGGTGCGTGCGGAGTTTGCGGGCGGCGTTGAGACCTCTAGGCTTACCTCTACAAAAGCAAGAAATGTCAGTATTTTTGCCATCTTCGGAAACAGAGTTGCAGAGGTTGAGCTATCCATACTTTCCCATCTTGAGTGATTTTTGTCGTTGATGGAGGGGTCGGGATTATCGTCGGCGGGCTGTTGATGATTGCTGAGGTGGTGAGCGTGTTGCGTGATTGAGCTCAAACGTTGTGGAGTGAGTAGTGGGGCTGAGCCCGGAATAGCAGTCACTCTCCCACAAAAACGGAAAATTGATATACGTTATCAGATCGCCAAGCCCTGTACCGGATTCTGTTACTCAACGTATGAAGAGTCGCTGTAAAGTACGTCGCGATTCATATAGAAGACCAGCAAAGAAGCTTATCTCCTCAAAAATATAACCGACACGAGGACACCCTCATATCTCCACATTCCGATAATACCTCAGCAATCACTCACACCACCTGCATGCGATCATACAGCACCCTAACCCCGCGCCCACTTCCATGAACCCGCTAAAAGCGCAAAGATACGAACCCAAGCGAATAATTGCCGACAGCCCTACGAAATAAGAAAAAGAGAAGCTATCCAACGTTTGGAATGATGCGATTTAAGATTGAGACTAGACAAGAGTCATAATTGATTCGCTTATCTCTTATCTCTACCTTTCAGGTGGGTGTACATATATATCAGCTGCGTCATTTTTGACGACTTCAATCTCAATACTCAGTTTTGCTTCGAGGTGTCTCGACTTGTCTCCGGTGGTAATTGTGATGCTCGGATGGTCCTAAGCCCTACTTGTGGAGGTTGCACCCGTGGCTACCGAGGTGCGAGCTACACCGGAGACTGGAACGCTCGGTTTGCGCTCACCGTCTGCCAGGACTTAGGAGGAACTGAAGGCCAGTTTATCTGAGACAAATCATGTCTTGCTGCAGCTACTCTACTCGAGTACTGATGGCCACAAATTGCACGTTTCTTCTGCGCTTGTACTCTGCTCCCGTTCCCAAATTTCGAGCGCACCTGTACTCCTATTATGAGATGTGTGTTTAGCAAGAGCGTATTGATAGCATGGATACTAGTTTACCTGGATTGAGAGAGCCCCAATCATGGTAGGTAACTCGATATCCGGCATGCCATCACAAGCAGTCATTCGCTTCTAAAGCTTCGATACGTAATGGCGTCTACAGGTCAGCGCCAAATTCATGCAACAGATTTGCTGCACAATTATCTCTCACGCTGTTAATATTCAATATCAAGGTCTGGTCACAATGCGGCACTACATTGGGCTGGGATTGAAGTTATTCGTTTGTGAAATTCCGGTAGCACCAAAGATAACAAATTAATTGCTAACTGGTAAAACGGTACCTCCGATCTGTCTAGAAGTAGGTCGCTATAAGACATGGAATCACCCCTAACCCTGCGTATGCAGTGCGACCCAGTCCGCAACAATAAGATTGGCCCAGGAATTCCCCGCACAGCCGCATAATGCCACGCTAGACACCTTCCGGGCACCACCATACCACTCCGGTCCAGGAACACTGATTCCTTGCATCCGTTAGAATTCATTGAATACACACGGGCTTTGAGGCGTTGATTTCATTGACTAGAGGATTTCTCCGCGGAGCATAATGCTGTGAATTAGTACATATATAACGGTGGAGGAACTATAACGCCAAGGTACCGCATGCTCGAACCGGTACAGTGGCACTTCAGAGCTTGCTGTCAAATATAAGCTTTACTTTGAGACATGTTGCTTACTATAATGGGGGGACGCCTCTAACCTGGGTTGCGGACATTCAAAATCAGACGTTACACACATACAAAATGACCCCTGTCACACGTGATCCTTTTATTTTATCATATAGTGGACATTCCCTCTGAACCTCAATTTTTATAGCTCAACCACATCAGATATTTTAACTTTGAAAACTAAGATTGATGGAGCCTCTTAAACTGAGTCGATCCTAGTTCTCCAATTGAAAAAATCTTTTGTTTTAGTGGTGCTGAAAACTTTCTACGAAGCGGGCTCAAAATACCCTGGTCAAAGGCGTCCCCCACCGTATTACGTACAAGAGATGTGCCAGTCTGGCGGATGAGGGATGACGGATCACGGTTGGTGAAGGTAGATCAATTGAGTCTGCAAACAAGGACCTCTGTATCATTCAGTCAGTTAATGGCACAGATAGCACAATTGCCATGAGGCTCCCGATCAGCCGCTGTGCGGCCTCGGGTCCTAGCACCTTCGTCTCGTGGTGCGTAGCATCTTGACCATGCCCTATACCAAACTAAGGCAGGATCGCACAACCCTCTCGTCCAATGGAAGTATCCTGCAAAATAAGACCCCGGAACAGGTAACCGGTACTATGCGGGCGAAGGTCATGTTTCATGATGCGTGGGGAAATATTTAAATAGGCTAAATGTATACGAATCGTCATTTCAGGCTTCAAAATCCCGCACATATCTACTTGAGTACTTATATTTATTATAAAGATATGTAGTGCATGATAGTTTCGGCTATCGGAGATATCATATGTAACCCCCGCACCTTGTGCAATTTGTCAACTTCTAGAACTACAGACGAGCTCAGTCAATCGGTTTCCGACCCTCGCAGTTTAGGAATTAGTCAAGTTCCTCAGTGTGCACGGCTACGTACCGCAATTCACCCACAAGCCCGAATTAACTAAGCTACAACTCCGTATATGCCTAGAGCAAGGTATGAACGTCATATGCTCTCACTCGAAGATTTCCACGAACCAGGATGATTCCAAGGGTCCAAAAACTTATCAAGAAATTAGATAGAGTAGATAGACCAACAGAAAATAGAAATGTCACTTGTTTCACTGCCAGCGGACCGTTAGTGACGATCCCTACCTTCGTGCATCATCGATTATTGGCATGTTATAACACGTGTGTAAAGCTAAGCCAAATTTTGGTTCACGAACGTCATAACATGAAACTCCGCCATCTTCGTCTTCACAGCACAGTTAATTCCTTCCACTTCCCCCTACTTACCTTCATACCCCGCATGAACTAATAATTCGCTTTCTGCCTCACTATATTCAAACTCCTCCGTCAGCAGACGCTCAGCACACTCAAAAAAGCAACCTTAGGCCCTCGAGTCATGATACCTCCCCTCATCTCCTCAGAGGACGACTCATAGGCCCAATTTCTCCCAAAAAAGCTTGAGATGATCTATATCCACCGGGGCGCAAATCCGACGAGTTTTCATATCGAATCTTGACCACGGATGTCGAATATAAAACACTGAAAACAACTACTGAAGAATTGGGTCTCCCTCACCGCTCAAAGCTGATTCCAGAGGGGTAGCTCAAGCGGGGCATGGTCTAGATTATCTACGGCTCAAGGAGAAGGACGATAGTTCCCCTCAATGCTCACGCGACCAGCTTTGAAGAAGCTCATTGGTGTTTCCACCTTGAACGATGGCACTTCATTCGCGTATCTGTTGGCCCAGGTGAGTGACAACACGACAGAAGTATTAGCAGATTCTGACCAGTGGGTTAGGGAGCCAGACTGCTGGGTATCATCGATCAAGAACTCACGCTCCGATCGGCGGACATGGTCATATCCCGGTAGTGGTGAAAAGTGCTGCACAGGTCTACAAACGGACCAAGGATTTCAAAGGCTGCATCCATTGGCTGATTGAACCTCAACATCTCGTTTCCGACAACCGGGCAGCCACGATCCTTTCATCATGCTCAGACTTGCAGTGCAGCACTGCGGGGGGTGCGGGGGATATGACCATGTCCATCGATCGTTGGGATAGCTCAAGAATGCGATGACTCTCTTAACCGATGTTAATCTTATCGGTATCGACTTTTGAGATGCATATGCCTCCACAGGTCGGAGGATTATGTGAGACGCCTGGTGGAGTCTATTTCAATCGAGGCGGGGATATCTCGGTCTGGGGTTGGGACTTGTCTTATCATGACCGGCATTACAGCCACGGATGCTCTTCACAGCAAGAACAGAGGTCGTTTGTGCCAAGCCAACTTCAAGCTGTTACATAGTTGCGTCCTTTACTTGTCACGGATCGTGATCGGGACTATCGTCGTCACCTGTGGGGATGGGTTGGTTGGTATTCTTATAGTCTGTTCGGCAGTGTGTATGTGTGATATCCGAAATTTCATTCCCATGGAATCCATCCAAAACTCGATGGATATGTGTATGTCACGTGTTGCATCTCATCTGGAATAGAATTTCAATGTACTTGGCACTGGGGCTAGGAGACGCTACTGATCGAATGGCTCCCCCACTCATGAAGCTGTTACTCCTAGCCCTGGTGCCGAGTAACCCAATGTGCATATTCCGTTTTAAACCCGGAACCGAATATTTCGTACGGCATACGTTAAACCTGGTGGGTATTTTGTCCCACTGCGCCACTGCCGAACATCTCGATCCATTAACATGTGGGCCAGTCGAAATCAGCTGAAAGAAAAGAAAAAAAGTTGGAAGGATCTTCAAACGGACTTATCCTCCCAAGAAACTGACGAGTAGCAATCCGTCTTCAGCGCACGTTGACCCTCTCGAGGGTTGCTGACAGGTCGAACTCATCCTCCTTCAGTATGCAAAGCGTATGCAGACGTTATGTCGACCACGCTTCATGAATATGTATTTATCTATTTTGAATTAACATCCGTCCCACCGATGATTCAGGCAAAGGCAATTTGTTTGCATGCAAACGTTCAATATTTTGTGAGCTGGGAGATTTTTTGACATCGTTAATCCATGTACTGTGTATGCGCTCATCTCATGGACAAGGCTAGATGGTGGGGAGCTTTCTCGCTCATGGATAGAGTGCAGTAGGCAGACCCGACCTGAAGGGCGGCACTAGCGGTGGCGGGGAAGGCGGCATGAATTGCGAAGCAGAGTTTTCGAGCATCTTCAGTAGGAAGTACCCTTGGCTGCAGTGGTACTTGGCCCTCGTACAACCCACTGTACTCTAGCTGCATGCCATGCCATGCACGAGGAGATCGCAAGAACATCCATCCTATCTAACTCTCGGCCACTATGTGGAGCGGGCCATACCGCAAGCAACACCAAGTGCAAAAATTCCTCCCTATTCTATTCTACCCGTCGTCTAAATGGAGCGGGGGTGTCGAATCTGGTTCGCAATTGGGAGAGTGACGTTATACTACGCTCTGCCTCATCGACGGGCTGCTCTATTCTGCTCGCATCTAGCCCAGCACGAAGGTTTAAAGCGTCCGGGGGCCGCTGTTGAGATGTGGAGGCATCGTGAAGTTAAAGATACAAATTGCGGACCGCGCCACTAGAGTACCCGAGCACTCCACTTGGTACTGATAGTACATACCGATAGTACCGACTAGTACCGTAGCTAGTGATTCTTTCCTGAGACATCGCACGCGACCTCCATCTCTTCTTGGGCATTGCTATTCTCACCAGAGGTACAGCTGCCCTGTCGTCTACTTGCCCACACCCCAACATAGAGCACTCGAGTGTATATCTGCCGTCTTATCGAAGCACCACTTGCCCTTCATATATTTATTATTTGGTGCATTTCAGGGATTAGGATTGCCGCTGCGTAGGGTTCCGTTCCGCGTCTTGCTGCTTATCTGGTCGAGTTTGTTCCACGTTCCACATCTCTTGGACGGGCCCATTGTCATTATTGTCATTGCCATTGTTTTCCTCAGTTTCGAACCCCACAAACCCCACAGCACTGCTTGCGATTCCATCCACATCCAATTGCACTTTCAATGAAGTACGGCGACGCGCTCCCGTTACGCTCGGTTCAAGAATGGCTTCCATGTTAGTTCCTGCTTTCAACCTAAACTGTCAACAAGTCCAATTGTGTTAATGGTCGTGCAGACAATATCGATTACATGGAGATCAAGCAATTGATTAAACAATACACCACTAAAAGACCGCCTGTCGCCACTCCTGACGAACGGACCGACTTTGAAGATGAGCTTTTCGAGGTTTTTCTGGATCAATTGGGGAGGGTATTTATCCTACCACTAGGACAAGAACTGAAAGTTTCTCGCTGACTAGCAATTCAGATCGATCTATTTGTTAAAAGCAAGGCTGGGGAAATCGACCGGCGAATAGGTTAGCGGAAGGGAGTGCCCAGTGCAGAGGCGAATGCTAACAGTCAGCTTCAGCCAACTGCGAACGACAGATCACAGAGATTTTACGACGAACGCCCACTGCCCGAGCACCTGCCAAGATTGCGAATCGCTATGCTAGGATAGAGCAAGAGGTAGAACGGTATGTATTTTCTTAATTGTGTGCTCTCTGGGGCTGGGACGACTTATCTGATGAGGTTAAATAGTGCTGGTCACGACGTCCAATTACTTTCTCGCTTTGTCAATGTACAGCGCACAGGATTTCACAGTGAGGGGCACTTTGTACGCCACACATCGCATGCATAAGCCACTAACTGCATCTTTAGAATTATTGAAGAAATATAGGAAATGGTCCGGCTCCGCACGTTTGCCCGATCGGTTCACTGTTCTACTGGAATCTCCTACGGCATTTCATCGACTCAATTTCGATCAGAATGTTCTTGAGGTCTCAGAGCTTCTTAAGGCAGTCCGAGATGGGATAAATTCTCTCTCCGACTCCGTGCCCGATACACCATGTCAGCCCGCCCGAACATCCGGTGACAAACACATCTCCTATTGTGAGTCTACTTACTCCGCACCTCAGCAAACGGTGGAGCATTCTACAGAAAGCCGCCTGGAATCAGACGTCGCATTTGGGACTTCGCGTATTACCGCCGGCCATGGTGGTAGAGCGACGTTTTGGGTCCACCATGACTAGTAAACCCAGGCCTTTCCCTTGTGTGGAACCCCAACGTTAACATTACGGGGTAGTCTTATCGAATTGCAAGTCTTCCTGTTGAAACATCTCGAGCTCCAACCTTCGACGCCATTGCCTAGTCTCCCCCCAACGCCGCTGGTGTCGAGAAGAAATTCAATCTCCGGTGTATCTGCCGGCGATGGCGTTGGTTTCGTAATTCTTGACAATCTCGGCAGTTTTTCGGATGTTCAGAAAACGACCACTGTCGACAAAATTTCTAAAGTTCCTATGAGAACGGCAGGCCAGATCCGATGGTGTGCTCGAGATGCAAACGCCTTCGTCGTCGTATCGAATCACAGTTGTGCCATATCCGATAAGCAACAACCAATTCTGGAGGTTAAAATAAAGAAAAAACGACTCGAGACCTTGATTGACTCTCAAGCGCCAACCTCGAAGCTCCATGATATCCACCAAAGCGCTGACCAAAGGCACAACATTGAAAAGGTTCGGGATTGGTTCACAGCAAATCCTGGAGTTGTCCCACTGGCAAAGGTCTTATCTCGCAGAACCCGGTTCACAGGCTCGATAGCAGGTGGCGAGGCTTGGGCATTCTTGGACCGAGATGTGAAAATGCTTCCAACCTCCAGCTCACTAGGCTGGCTGGTTTCTGATGACGAAGATGTAGATAACAGAGCTGTTGAATTCCCCCATGCTATTCTTGAAGTTCAGTGGGATGGGGGCCAAACGCCAGACTTTATTCATGAGATTACGCACAGCCATATGGTATGTCGGACTGCAACAATTTCGAACTATTTACTAATCGTTTTTATCTTTCAGGTCGAAAGTGTTCCCGGCTTCTCTCTTGATGTTCATGCAATTGCAACCCTCTACGAGCCGAAGGATATGTCTCCACCATTTTGGGTATGTCACTCTCCTGTCTATTATAACCGATACTGACGGTTGCCGCAGCTTCCCGCGTTAAAGAAGGACATTCGCAAGACACCGAACAACAGACCTATGACTAGTCGGCGCAATTCCTCTCGTATAATCTTCTCGAGTTCGTCTTCCAAAACATCATCCACATGTGCTATAGGTTCGGGTCTTGCAGACCATTTTTCAACACCCGGCACGTCTGATGGTGCGCTGGATGCTAGAAAGAAACGAAAGCGGAAGATAGTCAAGCGAGAAATCAAACCTCTATCTAACGAATGGTACTGGAACGAATTTGACGACGACGACGATCGCGAAGAGCCGTATACAGTCCTTGTACGTCCATCGACGGCAAATTCCACCGATGACCCTTCCGAGCAGTCGCTTTCCGCATTCATATTATCTTCGATACCCAAGCTATTCTGTTGTGCTCAAAACAAGGCACACCCGCGCGAATATTCCCCGCTACTTGGCGAACATACTGAACCGGATTCTGAGTCTGATAGCGAGGTTGAAGTTGGTAATGGAAGGATGATGGGTCACTATCAGGATTATGCCACCTTCGGGCATGTGGATGACAGTCAGAATGTCTACAGTGCGAGTCATGTGGGCTTCTTGGTGGTTTCGTTCCTGATGCTTGTGATAACAGGAGCTATAGCGGTGGGCGAGTCGTTGTCAGGTCACAAGCATAGGTACAAAAATATTGGCAAGAACATTGTGATTGACTTGAGCGTGTTTGTGGGGGTGTTGGTTTCTTTGATATCTGGCACTGTCGGACTGACAATCTTTCTGGTGAGGGGTTCGAGAGCTAGTTGGTTACACCGATTTTATGTCTGGACGACCTTCGTTGTGGTGTGCGCAGGCAGCGGTGCGATCCTTACTATGGTTGCCACCACTGAGGCGCAGTAATGATGATGAATGATGATGCACTTTAGGTTTGATTTGTTTGCGGAAGCAGCCCCGATGTAGGCAGATGATGATGATGACTTGACTGGATCGATGATGCGATAGCGTGTTTGCTCGGAACTCGGTGTTGGCGTTGATAAGGAATTTTTTGGCATTTTTAGCGATACCGAGAATGTGTTGTGTTACTTATTTGTCCCTTTCTTCGAGTTACTTGGCAACGTCACCTTCACATGCAGATTTCTGTCCAGCGGCGGATACACAGAGGGCAGATTGGTTTAAATTGATATTATTGTAGAGTTCCGTAATGTGAGTCCCCAAAAGGTGATTTTGGACCGCGTTTGCGGTTCCTTGGCATCCAATTCTTGGCCCGACTTTGCCGCGCTCCCCGTACTCGCGTTTTGCATTTCAGCTCACGCACAACGTCCTATCCAGACACAAATGCATCTGTAAGAATCCCACAAGGTACAAAGAATGCCATCGACACCTCCAACTACCCCCACCTGAATCCGAAACAAACACGTGCCAGATGCCCATAAACTCTGGCATAATCTTTAAGGTGATGCCAGGACCGCATATCCCACGTCCTCAGCTTTTGCACTCCATTGGACTGAGAGTGGGCTAAAACCGCAATAAAACCTCTTCAGACGGGCCTTCCTCCGTGATGCATGACGTATATACGAACCTTGACGCTCGGTATAGTAATCTGTCTTCGATTTGGATCAGGCCAGCAAAAAATCGATGGAATCCCGGTACGTTAACGCCTTCAGGTCATGATAGAATATTTATGCGGCGAAGCCAGCATGGGTTGAAATACAATCCCTGCTATGTCGAGCAGCGGGTTTCTCGATAGCAATTCATCTGACCATGCATTGTGTAAGGCTCAAAGGTGCACCTACCTAGTATTCACCTGCGTGAATCTTCAGTGTAAACATGCCGGACACCTCAAAGGAACTCTTGATCGAGATCCAGTGGAAAGCTGCTAGGCAACGAAGAATTGCTAGACCCAAACTAGGCGATTGTGGGGGTTGTCGCCTTATGTCTAGATAGACCGTCTGCAAGTTCTTTTAGTACGCTTCGACCGTTAGATCAATGGAGTAGCTACTCCCGCTGCCGCCGCATCGAATACCAAGAACAATCTGAACTTGCTGAGACCTGCGCATTTAAGTGCCTGCGCTGCACTTTGCTTGTAACCTACGCTCAGCACTTCGTTATTGAATCTTCAGAGTTAGTGACACGGTTCTTACACAAGAGAGAACAGATATGTACGTACCTTGCCGCCCAAGTCTTGATCTATTCTCTGCGTGCTTGTTGCCACGTGTTTTTCGGCAGTCCGATTGACACAAGTCTCCAAATCCTCCCATTGGGCCGCCTAGTCGATGTTGACAGTTTCGCGTTTAAATGTGGGTGTGGAGGTATAGAGAGTTGGGGGCTGAAAGGGCCGTTTTCGTGAATTGAAAGACGATCTGACCATGGATTGTTCGAGTGGCCTTGATTGTGGTCCAAAGAGGACTTGATCATAGCGATTGTCGGCGGTTATCAGCCTTGCAAAATCAATCATCGTGCAAAATCCATCCCTTGCAAAGGCTCACATCATGGAAAACCAACCCCCTAGTCAGCGACATGGAAACAGAAAAAGTCGTCGAGGCCCGAATGAGAATGATGCATAAAATATGCTGCCGGATACATCCCGAACTGTTGATGACATTCGGTAGGGGGCTCAGCCGTCGGTGATTTCGTTGCCAGCTTCGCCGTCGGCTAACATTTTTCCATCTTGTGTTCCCCAGAGCTCTTGAGGGCAGCACTCCACTCTTTTTTCGATCGATACGCGACCCATCTCGTTCACAACCCTCCCACTTGTTCGCCAGAACAATCCACATATCGCTCACGCGCTTTCTTGCCCCATTAGCCCTTTGACGTTTCGCCAATACCCAACGTTGCGTCCTGGCCAATCATTTCAGTCCCATCCGTCGTCGTTACTACTTGTACTGACGTCGCTCGCACACCCACATTTACACAACAGCTGTCCAAGCAGGATTAAATCGACGCAATAATAGGGCCAATAAAAGCAACAGCAAGAACTCCACTTTTCCCGACAAGAACAGATAAGGAGCCCAAACCAAACAACACCCCACGAAAGCTCTTCCCCACTCTTTTCTCTCGAGATGTCGTCAATTACTCCCCCCGACATCACTAATAAGAGGAAACGGAATGCCGCTCGGGCCTCTGATATATCCGCTGCAGACTCAATCATGAGTAACGCGCACCCTACTTCTGGCGAGGAAGCCGACGCTGAGCTTTCATACGACTCTTCGGCCGCCGTCACAGCTGATCGCAACGGCACTTCGAGCCACCCAGCGAAGCGGGCTAAGCGTCACTCCGCCGCGAGCAAACACGAGGATGAAGGCGAGCAATCGTCGACCACGGAATCGAGCTCGATCATTGAGGAGAGGGTCGCGGGGGGACGGGACAGGAGAAAATCATCTTCCTCAGCCTCGTTAAGGAGTGGTACGACGAATTTGGTTCTGCCCCCGGCAGAGCTAGCTGCACTATGTCCTGCTGGATATTCCATGAACCCTCCTCCGACGGACCGACCTGTCAGGGTTTACGCGGATGGCGTGTTTGATTTGTTCCATCTTGGGTGAGTTTATCCGGAAAGAGTTCGTGTTTGCTGGTGGAAGCTTTGTAATGACCCAATCAACCCCTAGTCATATGCGACAGCTTGAGCAGGCCAAAAAGGCTTTTCCGAATACATACCTCCTTGTCGGTCTCCCTAACGATGCTGAGACGCACAAGCGAAAGGGCCTTACGGTGCTCACCGATAAGGAGCGCGCGGAGTCTTTACGGCACTGCAAGTGGGTAGATGAAGTCATTGAGGATGCCCCTTGGATTGTTACTCCGGAATTCCTGGAAAAACATTCAATCGACTATGTTGCCCACGACGATGAACCGTATGTCTCTGCGGAGTCGGACGATATCTACAAGCCGTGCAAAGAAGCCGGTAAATTTATGGTTACGCAAAGGACCGAGGGAATCTCTACGACCTACATTATTACAAAGTATGCACCCCTACAATGAAACGGATGGATGGATGGATCTAACTGGGCCAACCTCAGGATTGTCCGCGACTACGAAAAGTACATCTCACGTCAACTTAGCCGTGGTGCAAGCCGTCAGGAGCTGAACCTCAGCTGGCTCAAAAAGAACGAAATGGATATCAAACGCCATGTTGCCGAGCTCCGCGAGACCATCAAGAACAATTGGTCGACCACCGGGCGGGAACTTCGTGACGAGTTCAAGAATTACTGGGCACCTTCACCCCGGCCATCCAGTCCTTACCAGTTCGGCACCTCGGCCTCAAAGGAAAACCTTGCGTCCCCGGAGAACGGAAAGTTGAATCCGAATTGGCAGCACTTGGAGCCCCCATCGAGACCGCAGAGCCCGCAGACTGAATTTGCAAACGGATTCTCACTCGGGTTGATCGGTGGTGTCAGGTCTTGGGTGAGTTGCATCTTATTATTATCCCTTCACCCGGACGCTGTGGCTAATTCAGATGGGACAGATGCAAAACCGCGCTAGTAGAGCTGGTTCTATGGCGGCTTCAGACGAGAACTCTTCAGACGAGGAAGACCCCAATTCATTGAGGGCGAAGAGCCCAATGAAGATGAGCCCGCCAATCAGCAAGGCAATTTCGGCCAAGAACAGCAGCAGCAATCTTTCGGTGGATTAGTTGGGATGAACGTAGGGGAGGGAGTCAGGTTTGATTTTTACACATTTTGTTTGTCGTGTGTTATACCTACCCTCGTTTTCCCCCCAGCGCTGGTGTTTTTCCCTTTACCTGTGACAGACAGTGCGTGATGGTACTGGTTCCAGGTTATGTGGTGGGTAGGTGTAGAAACTAAAAAGAGAGAATGTTCTGGCGGGTAGGTGGATGTGGTGTTGGGAAGGGAGGGATATAATGTACTTCAGTTTGTGGTTTTTCTCTTATCTCTATCTCTAAGCTTTGTTTTGCAGGTGGTACTCTACTTGAAATACGTACGATAAAGTATGTGTGGGTTAATAGACTTATTTTTACATCTTCACTTTGCGTTGAGAGCTCTGTCCTAATGCACGATATTTTCCTTCCGCCTCAAGCATGTTTCAGCGAGCCTTAGAGTTGAGGTTACTGCATGCACATGATCATCGGAAAATTAATGCCACGATTGCCTAACCGATCTCAAGGCGTATGACATATAAGTTGGTATTGGCCAAACACTTGAGCACCTAAGATCCAGCCCCTAATACTCATTGGCCTTGGTTGTCGACCATTCGCTGAAGGACCTTTCATTGTTCTCAGGTTGTCTTACTCGAGATGTGGCACATTCCTACGGCGCTAAACCCTCCAGTGGCCTAGTCTTGGCAGAAATCCAAAAGGGACACCTCAACCTCAACCTCAACATCCGTAGCCACTCCATCATCTCAACAACAATGGTGTCCTGGTCCGTGATCCAAAGCCTCTTGGTCTTCTTTGGACCTCTCATCTACCAAAAAACCAAATCCTTCTATACCAGCACCCGCACCACCCTCCCACCAATCCCACTCCCACGAACAATCAAGTACATTCTCGACCTCCTCTTCCTCACCTCCCTCATCTCACTACTCCTCACAACATTCTTCTTCGCCCCGGAAAACATTTTCACAGCCACCAACTCCCGCCTCCTCCAAACTCCCACGGACGTTCTCTTCACCCGCCTCTCTCGCACCCGCGAACTCACACCCTCCGACGAACTTCTCCGCTCGCGGCTGGCAAGTAAAGATGCGCGGCTGCTGTATGCCTCGCTCGGCCCGCGCCCGCTGACAGAGTGTTCGTGGTGCACGCTCGACGAGCCGAATACGTTTTTGTGGTACGCGGTGCCGAGTATGGTTTTCCCGCACCTGTTGCATCTGGGGGTGCTTGGGGTCGCAACGAGTAGTCTGTTTTCACGCTTTGGGCGTGCGTGGAGGACGCTGGCGACGTTGGCGGGGGTGGCGATATTTGCGGCTGAGGTTTGGGTGACGGTTGGGTTTGGAAGGAATGCGATGGCCCGCGGGGAGAAGGATGTGTTGTGGACACATTGGAGGATGCGGTTGTTTAGGGGTGTGACGATGGCGGCGACGGATGCCGTGTTGGCGTATGTGCTGTATTTGTCGGCGACGAGAAGGTGGAGTATTGGCTGGGAGGGGCATGCGGTGGACGAACGGCTGGAGGAGACGTTAAGGAAGTTGGAGAGGGCGGCGATGCATTTGAGGGCGGGGGGGTTTTTGAAACAGACGATATGGAGGGATACAGAGTTGAGGGGGAAGGCGGCCGAATGGTGGGCGAGAGAGGATGCGGTTAGTAAGGAGCTTATGGCGGATGAGGAGGTGCAGACGATTAGAAGGGAGAGGCTGCCCGCGAGGTTGAATTTCGATTCGTTGAGGAGTGATGCGGAGAAGAGTGCAGAGGGGTTTCTGACGTTGCCGATGCACGGGGGGCGGGGGGAGTGAGTGAGTGGGTTGGTGATGGTTTGCAGGTTCGAACATTTAGACTGGAGTCACGGTGTTATTGATAGAGCGAGCTTTATGATCTCAGTATGCAATTTTCTATGGAACTCATACCTATCTCTTTGCTGCAGGCCATCCCACTGTATTCTGTGAACCTTTCCACCCTCGTCTTCAGATCTTCGTTCTGTACAGTCTCCCACCATGATTATCTTCACTAAGCAGCCTCATTCACTTCGGGCTTTGCACGCCTCCATTCTGCAGTCCCTCCAGCTCACGCTGCTACCGATGGTTGGTCAGTTTCTTCAGACACTTGTAGACAGGGGCAGAATGTTCCGTCGGATCCACTCAACAGTAAGGGACTCGGGTAACCCACCGTGGCACAGTCACTTCGCTACATAATTTAAGGTTATTTTCCTTGTAGACGGGGGTGTCTTATACTCGGGCCGATGGCCTTCGTATGTGCTTCTTTCCGGCTAGGTGCTGAGCCACACATCTAGCCTTCTCGCAGTGGCTTCGTTTGGAATGCGAAGACAACATCCTGATCCGAACAAGGGAAAGGAGCCATAGGGCATAGGGCATGGTGGTATTGAGTAGCCGATGCCAGGACGGACAGTCTATTTCCACGGGTATAGGGTATTCCCCTCCTCTTACACTTTCTTCTCGACCTCTGTAATCCCTAGCGGTGATTTCCCACTCAACAACCGCGTCCGGTTCTCCTGCCACTTCATCCATGCCACGGCCTGCAGCAGACAATCCGCAAGATCATCAATCTTCCTCTCCTCGGGGGTAAGTTTTTCACCATTCCGTTTCTTCACGCCCCTTGGCGCATCCCCCAGCAATACTAACTCCGCACTCTCCTCCGCATCCTTCCCCGCTAACCGCATCACCCCTCCCCCGCTTAACCACCCTCGCACAACCTCCTTCTTCAGCTTCTTGATCCCCGCCGCCGTCACCCGCCCCTGCTTCTCCGGAACCCACAACCGTGCTACCCGTCCCGGGTCCACACTCTCGAAGCTCCCCGCCCATACTCCCGAGGCCTGCAGCGCGTGCAATGCCGCGTGTAGCATCGCCTCGAGCGAGTTGACGCGGATGGTCCACTCGAGCACGCTCGACCCCCCGCCGGAGCGCCATCGCTGACGCTCGATAAGAATGTGCGAGGGAGCATGGTCGCGGAGGAGGGTAGAGGCGAGGGAATTCGCTGCGGCGGCAAAATGTGGGAGCGAGATTGAGGGGCTGGAGAGGGTGGGAAAGAGCGGGACTGCGGTGCGGGTCCAGTGCAGGATCTTTGGTGGGCGACGGGAGCGAGAGGAAGTGGGGACGTCGACGACGCAGTAGGCTAGGTTGCGGATACCCATGTCGATGCTGAGGATACGGGAGATGCGGGCAGGAGGTGTTGCATTGTCGGCGAGGGAGTGGATTTGGTTGCGTAGGTCGGTCTTGTTGCCAGTTACGTTCAGGCCGAGGAGGGAGGAGAGCTGCTTGAGTTCCACCACCTTGAGGGACTGCGTCAATCTTTCGACGACGGACATGGTGGATCTGGATTGATACGGTTGACGGTACGTGATTCTTCAGTTTCCTTTACACTACTAGAGCTGCGGTACTTATAAGTAGCTTCTTCTGCAATTTTTTAGTCCTGGGTTGTCATCACGTGCAACGTACATACCCTCGAGTCTGGGCAGAGCATTGGAACCTCAGCCGTGTAACAACCCAACCGTGTGGGAGTGATTGCTACCATCCAGCTCAACTCATCGAAGCAGCATAGTCTGATTTCAAGCTAGATGCTTTCCCTAAATTATGAACTTCATAAACTTGCATAACGCTTGTTTGTATGGCTGGCGAGCTTCTCGAGACCAAAGAATCGGCTTGGTTGGGCTCCAAGGGGCAAGTGATTTTGCACCCGACCCGGATGCGTGTATCAGCTCTTTGAAATCTCCTGAAATTGTCGCCAACATCGTCAAGATGCGACGAGACTTCCCTCGAGACTCCGTAGTTGCTGGCAATGGTAAGAGTAATACTTCTCCGACTTCTACGGCCAGAGAATCGAAGATGGAATCTAGCCGACCTAATTGGAGATGATCATTGCGACAAATCTTCACCCCGTCCATCCAGCTCTCAGGCAACGAGATGTTCTGACATTGCGATGCGATTCGGCGGTAACGGTGAAGTTGAGGTGGGGATTTTAAAACATATCATCGAATCTGAGTTCTTCGGGAGCTTAAACCCGCCTCTTGCGTTTTGTACTCTCAATTCGATTGGACCCCCTCCACATAAATCAAGAGAAATGACGACATGGAATGAGTTTGACCAATCCCAGCCATCGCGGTGATTATGCTTGAGCCAATGTATTTCCTGAGAAAACCGAGTGTGTATCTCAGCGTAACTCCCATTAAGGGTACTTAATCGGCGGTTTCTCGTTCGGCGGCGGATGGATTTCGGAGATTCTAGAAGACCGAAGGATGCATATGTAGAGTAATCCCCTGCACTGACAAATAACCCCGCCATTCAACGCCCCGCATATTGCACCATACTTACACTTACATTACTCTACACCTACAACCACATTTACGCAGCCAAGTTTCCACGCCTTAAACACCCCCTCCACACCCTTTATTTACCCCCCCTCTTCGTTCAAGCTGTCGTCACTACTATATAAGTCGCTTTCATCCTCCGCCAGGCCGGCAGCATCCCGCCTAGCTTCGTTGAATCGCCAATTTTCGTCTGCTACCGCACGTATGGCTCCGATAAAACAGCACTTCGACTACCTGGTGATTGGCGGCGGGAGTGGAGGGTTGGCCTCGGCGCGCCGGGCAGCCAGTATCTACAAAAAGAAGGTTGGAATCGTGGAGAGCGGTCGTTTAGGCGGCACTTGTGTCAACGTTGGGTATGTAGCTATTCTTACCACTCTTTTTTGTGGAGGTGTATGCTGAAGGTGCATAGATGTGTACCGAAGAAAGTTACGTGGAACGCCGCGACCATCGCCGAGACGATCCAGGAGGCTAAGGGCTATGGATTCGATGTCGATGTCAAGGGCTTCGATTGGAAGCTTTTCACAACCAAGAGGGATGCATATATTAAGCGTCTCAATGGCATCTACTCGCGGAATTTGAACAATGACGGCGTTACTTACATCTCCGGGCGCGCGCGGTTCAAGAGCAAGAATGAAATCGAGGTGGACGAGTATACCTCCGAAGGAGAGAAACTGGGCAGCAAGGCTGTCTACACCGCCGACCATGTCCTGATCGCAACTGGTACCCCCACATCTATTTACCGTACTCGAACTTGTTGCTAACAACCCACCAGGCGGATACCCGATCATCCCTAAAGACATCCCGGGTGCCGAATACGGCATCTCCTCTGACGGCTTCTTCGAAATCGACCAGCAACCCAAGAAAGCCGTCCTCGTCGGCGCCGGCTACATCGCCGTCGAGCTGGCCGGAATCTTCCAGGCGCTGGGGACCGAAACGCATCTCATGATCCGGCACGACAAATTCCTTCGTACCTTCGACCCCATGATCCAAGACGTCCTAATCAAGCACTACGAAGAAGGCATGGGAATGACCCTGCACCGGCATTCCAAGCAGACCAAAGTCGAGAAGGACCCCGCCACCGGAAAACTCCGGGTGCACTACGAAGACTCCAACGGTCCGGGCGTATTGGAAGACGTTGATGTCCTCCTGTGGGCCATCGGTCGCGCTCCGGATGTAGGAGACCTCGACCTCCCTGTTGTGGGCATCGAGCAGGATAAGAAGGGGTGCGTCAAGGCGGATGAATTCCAGAACACGAACATCCCTGGTGTCTACTCCGTCGGCGATGTCTCTGGGTTTGTTGAGCTCACGCCGGTCGCCATCGCTGCCGGCCGGCGTCTCTCAGACCGTCTCTTCGGTGGACAGAAGGAGGCAAAACTCGACTATAATAACATCCCCTCGGTGGTGTTTGCGCACCCTGAAGTTGGGACTATTGGGCTCAGTGAACCGGATGCGCGCAAAAAGTACGGCGACGAGAATATCAAGGTGTACAAAACGTCGTTCACGGCGATGTACTACGCCCTTTTGGAACACAAGGGCCCGACATCGTACAAGATTGTGTGCGCAGGGCCGGAGGAGAAGGTGGTGGGGCTGCATATCATTGGGTTGGGGTCGGGGGAGATGCTGCAAGGGTTTGGAGTGGCCATAAAGATGGGGGCTACGAAGAAGTGGGTTCTCATTGATCCTAATATGAAGGGAATGGTTGCTAACGGGGTGATAACTAGGGATTTCGACTCTTGTGTGGCAATTCATCCGACCTCGGCGGAGGAGCTGGTAACGTTGAAATAGACAAATGGAACGTTTCTTTGGTGGTGTAGGTTAATACAGGACATTGGTTTTGTGCAATTCGTGACGGCATCGTGGTGATTTGCTCGAAACAAAGATCCATGAGTAAATACAAGCGTCAAAAAGCCAGAAAACAGCATTGCATTGCATTGATAGCCCACTCCAAACCCCACCACCCAATCCCATATGTAACCACGTATGTTCAAACCATTGATATAACAAAAAAGCAAGACACTTGCGACGCCGTTCAGGTCTGCGGTAGGTTAAGAAAACTCGTTATATATACTCTCCCCTCCCTCCTAAATAACTCCCAAAGCCCGCATCACCCCATCCCCCGCAACCCACCACACCGCCGCCACAACCGCAAAAGTCTTCATCACCCCCTCCTTCTCCTTCGTCATCGGCTCCCCCTCATCGTCATCCCTCGGCGCAATCAACCCCTCATCCTCCTTCCCCACCTCCCCCCCTTGCGAGAAAACATCCTCCAGCAACTCCGAGATCTTAAAACTTGCGTCGATACTACTCGTATCCAAAGTAGCAGTCAAAACGGCAGGTTTGTGCGGCGGCGCAACGGTGGGGACGTATTCGCGTCTGTGGTAGCGCGCGTAGTCGTTGTCAGGGAGGATGGGGACACGGATCGGAGGTGGCGGAGTGGGGTCCTCCCACAGCCTCGGGAGCACGGGGGGGAGGGACGGGTCCGGCGCCATGGAGCCGGTGGAGGTGGAGTACTCCCGCCTGTTACTGCTGCCGTTGAATTTACGCCCCAGCTTGTACGAGGGCTTTTCCTGCTGCTTCGCTACCATTTGTCCAGACCCCCCCCCCCCCAGGGATACCGGCGAAGAGCTTTGAGGGGGAGCTTGTTACGTATTATCCGCATTTTGTTGTGGAGGTAGGGAGTGGCGTTGCGGTACTTGTCATGGATTTCGAGGCGCTCTATGATCTGCTGCCATTAGCCCGTGGCGGTGGGGGGAGGGAGGGGGGATACGTCGGTTTTTGATCCCTTCTCGCTCAATTGTCGGTGGGCTGCTTCTGCGCGTAGGCGCTGTAGGTTTTCTGAGCGGTAGTCTTCGATTGCGATGCGGGAGGCGAGGTCGGCGGGGGTTGGTGGGAAGGAGCGGTGGATCCTGGGCTTGGATGCGGGCTCGGACGCAGGGAGCGTGGGGGGCGAGCCGTGGTGTTTGGTGAATATTGGGGTTGCGGTGGTTGTGGAGGCGGTGGAGAGGAGGCGGCGGGGGATGCGGGCCAGCATTGTTGGTTGGTTGGTGGTTGGTAGTATGGACAGGCCAGAGATGGATGGTGGGGTGTGGAGTGCATACATATGAACTGAGACACCCACCGGTGACGTCCATCTTTGGAATGGAACTGAGTCAAACTACAGAGTCAATTCTGCATTTGCTATATTTTTTATATACTGGTCTTCACATGTATCTCTTCAGCGGCTACTGTATAGACTTGAGTCCTGAGGTGAATGGCTCTTCGTGCCAAGTTGACGTTCCCGCTTCGCTTACTAGACTAGCGTCAAGGGTTCGTGTCATGGCTCCAAGGAAGCTCTCATAAAGCTCGCCCTCCCACCACTGTTCCCTCCTCACAATCCACCACATCCACCACCACAACAATGGGAGCACAACCAAAACCCACCACCACCACCGCACCACGCAAACGCAAAGCCGCCAGCCGAACCAGCAGCAGCGACTCCATCCAGATCACGAAAGTCCGCAAAACCGGGCGACCGGCCTTCTCCCCCTCCCCCTCTGACGACCCCATCATCATCCCGCCTCCACAGAAAGTAACCAAAACCTACCTCTCCCGCAAGCCGAAGGCCGCCGCCCAACCCTTCTCCCCCTCCCCATCCTCCGATGACCCAGTCGTCATCCCGCCTCCACAGAAAGTAACCAAAACCTACCTCTCCCGCAAGCCGAAGGCCGCCGCCAAACCCTCTTCCCCGCCACCACCACCCAAAGCCACCCTATCACCATCGAAGGCCACCACCACCGCCCCCACCGAAAAACGCCCCAAACGTTTCCGCCCCTCCCCGCCCAAATCCGTCCAAGACCG
>Ga0307515_10000315_pt1 | contig 119286 bp, 98 predicted proteins | sample 17_EM_MG_FD_194513 | JGI IMG/M metagenome (GOLD analysis project Ga0307515, IMG submission 194513) | Populus trichocarpa ectomycorrhiza microbial communities from riparian zone in the Pacific Northwest, United States - 17_EM | ecosystem: Host-associated > Plants > Roots > Unclassified | place...
ACTGCCTCTGGCTGCCGCCGTTCTACGACTCGCCGCTGCGCGACGGCGGCTACGACATCCGCGACTTCTACCGGGTGCTGCCCGAGTTCGGCACGGTCGACGACTTCGTCGCCCTGCTCGACGCGGCACACAAGCGCGGCATCCGGGTCATCACCGACCTGGTCATGAACCACACCTCGGACTCGCACGCCTGGTTCCAGGAGTCGCGACGCGACCCCGAGGGCCCGTACGGCGACTACTACGTGTGGAGCGACACCAGCGAGCCGTACGCGGACGCCCGGATCATCTTCGTCGACACCGAGGAGTCCAACTGGACGTTCGACCCGGTCCGCCGGCAGTTCTACTGGCACCGGTTCTTCTCCCACCAGCCGGACCTCAACTACGACAACCCGGCCGTGCAGGAAGCCATGATCGACGTCCTGCGCTTCTGGCTGGACCTCGGCATCGACGGCTTCCGGCTGGACGCGGTGCCGTACCTCTTCGAGCGCGAGGGCACCAACTGCGAGAACCTGCCGGAGACGCACGCGTTCCTCAAGCACTGCCGCAAGGTGATCGACGACGAGTTCCCGGGCCGGGTGCTGCTCGCCGAGGCCAACCAGTGGCCCGCCGACGTGGTCGAATATTTCGGTGACCCGGACACCGGCGGCGACGAGTGCCACATGGCCTTCCACTTCCCGCTGATGCCGCGCATCTTCATGGCGGTCCGGCGCGAGTCGCGCTTCCCCATCTCCGAGATCCTGGCCCAGACGCCGGCCATCCCGGACATGACCCAGTGGGGCATCTTCCTGCGCAACCACGACGAGCTCACGCTCGAGATGGTCACCGACGAAGAGCGCGACTACATGTTCACCGAATACGCCAAGGACCCGCGGATGAAGGCGAACGTCGGCATCCGCCGCCGGCTCGCCCCGCTGCTGGAGAACGACCGCAACCAGATCGAGCTGTTCACCGCCCTGCTGCTGTCGCTGCCCGGTTCGCCGGTGCTCTACTACGGCGACGAGATCGGCATGGGCGACAACATCTGGCTCGGTGACCGCGACGGGGTGCGCACCCCGATGCAGTGGACGCCCGACCGCAACGCGGGCTTCTCCACCGCCAACCCGGGCCGGCTCTACCTGCCGGCCAACCAGGACCCCATCTACGGCTACCAGTCGGTCAACGTGGAGGCCCAGCGCGACAGCTCGACGTCGCTGCTCAACTGGACCCGGACGATGCTGGCGGTCCGGCGCCGCCACGACGCGTTCGCCACCGGCACATTCCGCGAGCTCGGCGGCTCCAACCCGTCGGTGCTCGCGTTCCTGCGCGAGGACGGCGACGACGTGGTGCTCTGCGTCAACAACCTCTCGCGGTTCCCCCAGCCCATCGAGCTGAACCTGCAGCACTGGAACGGATACACGCCGGTCGAGCTGACCGGGCACGTGAACTTCCCGCGCATCGGCCAGTTGCCGTACCTGCTGACCCTGCCGGGACACGGGTTCTACTGGTTCCAGCTGTGCGGGTCCGAGGAGAAGCAATGACGCTGCCTTACGCCGAATGGCTCCCCCAGCAACGCTGGTACGCGGGCCGCAGCCGGACCCTGGAAGACGTCAAGCAGGTCTCGTCCACCCCGTTGAAGGACGATCTGGATCTGGTCCTGCTGGACGTCTCCTACACCGACGGCAGTTCCGAGCGCTACCAGGTGCTGGTGGCGTGGGACTCCGGGCCGATCTCCGAGTACAGCACCGTGGCGACGATCGGCACGGACGGCGACCGGACCGGCTACGACGGCCTGTACGACCCGGCCGCCGCGACCCACCTGCTGTCGCTGATCGCCTCCGACGCCACCGCCGGCGACATCGTGTTCTCCTCGGAGCCGGGCGCGACCTTCCCGCTGGAGCACGCGGCGCGGGTGTTCGACGCCGAGCAGAGCAACACCAGCGTGATCTTCGAGCAGGAGGCCATCCTCAAGGTCTTCCGCCGGGTCGACGTCGGCATCAACCCCGACATCGAGCTCAACCGGGTGCTCGGCCGGGCCGGCAACCCGCACGTGGCGAAGCTGCTCGGCTCGTTCGAGACCACCGCCGGCGGCGAGCCCTACCCGCTGGGCATGGTGACCGCGTACGCACTGAACTCCGCCGAGGGCTGGGCGATGGCCACGGCCAGCGCCCGCGACCTGTTCGCCGACGCCGAGCGGCGCGCCGACGAGGTGGGCGGCGACTTCGCGGGCGAGTCGTACCGCCTCGGCGAGGCCGTCGCCTCGGTGCACCGGACGCTCGCCGCCGAGCTGGGCTCCGGCCCGGCGCCGTTCCCGGTCGACGCCGTCATCGCCCGGCTCGCCGCGGCCGCCACGGCCGTGCCGGAGATCGCCGGCCACGTCCCGGCGATCGAGGAACGCTTCCGCAAGCTCACCGGCGAGCAGGTCGTCGTCCAGCGGGTGCACGGCGACCTGCACCTGGGCCAGGTCCTGCGGGTGCCGGAGGCCTGGCTGCTCATCGACTTCGAGGGCGAGCCCGGCCAGCCGCTCGACGAGCGCCGGCTGCCCGACTCGCCGCTGCGCGACGTCGCCGGCGTGCTGCGCAGCTACGAGTACGCCGCCTACCAGCTGCTGGTGGACTCCGACGACGACGAGCACCTCGGCGACCGGGCCCGCGAATGGGTCGACCGCAACCGGGACTCGTTCTGCGACGGGTACGCTGCCGCCGCCGGCCACGATCCGCGGGCGCAGGGCATGCTGCTGGCGGCGTACGAGCTGGACAAGGCGGTCTACGAGGCCGCGTACGAATCCCGGCACCGGCCAGGATGGCTGCGGATCCCGCTGCGGTCGATAGCCCGGCTCGTCGGCTGAGATCCCTGGAGGAGTTCCGATGATCGGGCAGACCACCCCGTCGCCGTCCACGGCCGGCGACCCACGCGCGCTGAACGCCGTGATCGCCGGCGACACGCACGACCCGCACAGCCTGCTCGGCGCGCACCCCACCGGCGGGCACACGGTGATCCGCACGATGCGCAAGGGCGCCAAGGAGGTCGCCGTCGTCGTCGGCACCGACCGCACGCCGATGACCCAGGTGCACCCCGACGGCGTCTTCGCCGCCGAGGTGCCCGGCACGGTGCTGGACTACCGGATCGACGTGGACGGCACGGTCTTTGACGACCCGTACCGGCATCTGCCCAGCCTGGGCGAACTCGACCTGCACCTGATCGGCGAGGGCCGGCACGAGAAGCTGTGGAAGGTGCTCGGCGCCCAGCCCAAGGACGACGGCGTCGCCTTCGCCGTGTGGGCGCCCAGCGCCCGCGGCGTCCAGGTCATCGGCGACGTGGCCGGCTGGGGCCCGTTCGACGGCTGGCCGATGCGCTCGCTGGGCAGCAGCGGCGTCTGGGAGCTCTACGTGCCCGGCGCGGCCTCCGGCACCAAGTACAAATTCAAGATCCTCGGCCGGGACGGCATCTGGCGCGAGAAGGCCGACCCGCTGGCGCAGCACACCGAGGTGCCGCCGCGCACGGCGTCGGTCGTCTACGAGTCCTCGTACGAATGGCAGGACGCCGACTGGATGGCCGAGCGCGCCACCAAGCAGTGGCACCAGGAGCCGACGAGCGCCTACGAGGTGCACCTCGGCTCGTGGCGGCCCGGGCTGACCTACACCGAGCTGGCCACCCAGCTGGTGGACTACGTCGTGCAGACGGGCTTCACCCACGTCGAGCTGATGCCGGTCATGGAGCATCCGTTCGGCGGCTCCTGGGGCTACCAGGTCACCGGCTACTTCGCGCCGACTTCCCGCTTCGGCACCCCGGACGAGTTCCGCTACCTGGTCGACAAGCTGCACCAGGCCGGCATCGGCGTCATCCTCGACTGGGTGCCCGCGCACTTCCCGAAGGACGAGTGGGCGCTGGCCCGCTTCGACGGCACCCCCCTCTACGAGCACGGCGACTGGCGGCGCGGCGAGCACCCGGACTGGGGCACCTACGTCTTCGACTTCGGCCGGCGCGAGGTCCGCAACTTCCTGGTCGCCAACGCCAACTACTGGTGCGAGGAATTCCACGCGGACGGCCTGCGCGTCGACGCGGTCGCCTCGATGCTCTACCTGGACTACTCGCGCAAGGACGGCGAATGGACGCCGAACCAGTACGGCGGCCGCGAGAACCTGGACGCGATCAGCTTCCTGCAGGAGATGAACGCGACGGTCTACCGCAACAACCCGGGCGTGGTCACCATCGCCGAGGAGTCGACGGCGTGGCCGGGCGTCACCCGGCCGACCCACCTCGGCGGGCTGGGCTTCGGCTTCAAATGGAACATGGGCTGGATGAACGACACCCTCTCCTACATGGAGAAGGAGCCGATCTACCGGCAGTGGCACCACCACCAGATGACCTTCGCCACGGTGTACGCCTGGAGCGAGAACTACATCCTGCCGATCAGCCACGACGAGGTCGTGCACGGCAAGGGCTCGCTGACCGGCAAAATGCCCGGAGACCTGTGGCAGAAGCTGGCCAACACCCGGGCGCTGCTGGGCTTCATGTGGGCGTTCACGGGCAAGCAACTGATCTTCATGGGCGCGGAGATGGGCGACCTGCGCGAATGGAGCGAGGAACGCGGCCTCGACTGGGACCTGATCGCCGACGAGAACCACGGCGGCGGCATCCACAAGCTGGTGCAAGATCTGAACCGGGCATACAAAGAGACCCCGGCGATCTGGACCCAGGACACGGCGGCGAGCGGCTTCCGCTGGATCACAAGCGAGGACTCGCAGCACAACACGTTCTCGTTCCTGCGCTTCGCCCCGAACGGCGACACGATGGCCTGCATCGTGAACTTCGCCGCGGTCCCGCACGACGACTACCGCATCGGCCTGCCCCGGGCGGGTGTGTGGCGCGAGGTCGTGAACACCGACAGCACTTTGTACGGGGGTTCGGGCGTGGGAAACCTGGGTGAGGTGCACGCGGAGGAGTTGCCGTGGCATGGGCTGAACGCCTCGGCTTCGCTGCGGGTTCCGCCGTTGGGTGCGGTTTGGCTCCGCTTCGAGGGCTGACAAAACGGTCTGCCGTTGGGCGCGTCTCCTTCCGGGGGGTCGCGTTCAGCGGCTCCGGCGGCTCCGGTGCTCCGACGTCGGCCGGTGCACCGTCGTCGGCCGGTGCACCGTCGTCGGCCGGTGCACCGTCGTCGGCCGGTGCACCGTCGTCGGCCGGTGCACCGAGCAGACTTTCGCATGACCGGCCTCGCTCAGTCGATCACGCCCGGGGCCGCGGCTGGATCTTGTGGCGGCGCGGTCCGCTCCGCACCCGCCCGCACCACAATCGCCCCCGGATCGGCGACCCCAGCGAGGATCGTGCCGCGGTCGTGCGCCGCCAGGCCCCACCATCGGTATCGGCGGCTCCTCGGAACTACATCCCGCCCTTACCCGCGCCGGTAGCAGTCCAGCTGATGGACCCGATCCCGCATGCCGAGCACCGTAACCACATCCTGGGCATCCCGTCCCACCCCCTTTCCCAAAACCTCACATAACACCCCATATAGCTGCCTCACTCCGCGATCTTGATGCGTGTGGGTGTGGAGGGCGCCGGCACGCAACTATGTCGAGTGAGGGTCGGCGGGTTGGGGAGGATCTGGCGGGGGCGGCGTAGGTGCTGCCGATCTGGATGTAGCGATCCGGTGAGCTCCGGACCGCTACGGCACATCATCGGCCTGACATCGGGACGGCCGAGGCGCGGATCTGGGTAAGACCCGGGATCCTCGGGAAACCGGAGCACCACAGCCCGCGTTGCGAAATCCGTCGAGCTGGCACGGTAGTTGCTCGCTCCGCTGCCGCTGTCTCCGCTGCCTCGCCACGAGCCGGCCTTCGCAGCAATGGCCGCATTCCGGCGTGCCCGGATAGCACGGTGGTGTTACCTATCTAGCCCCGGACTTCGCCGAGCTGAACCCTCTCATGCCCACCCTAGCGGCGGACCTCCACGAAGGCGTGCTCCGGGCCGATGACCTGTGGATATCCCACTCCGGCTCGTAGTTGTCCACAGGCAGCTGAAAGTGTCCGGCGGCGGGTCTATGGTGCGAGAGGTGGTTCGCAGCTCGTCTGGCAAAGGAGCCGGTCATGGCAGTTCGCCTCAACCCGTATATCGCGTTCAGTGACGGCAAGGCCCGCGCTGCGATGGAGTTCTATCAGTCCGTCTTCGGCGGCAAGCTCGACGTCAACACCTTCGGAGACTTCGGTGCGCCGGATCCCGGGCTCGCCGACAAGATCATGCACGCCCTGCTGGTCACCGAGGGCGACCTGGCGCTGATGGGCGCCGACTCGCCGCCCGGCATGGAGCACGTGCGCGGCAACAACATCGCGATCAGCCTCAGCGGCGATGACGCCGACACGCTGCGTGGCTGGTGGGCGAAGCTCTCCGACGGCGGCACGATCAGCACGCCGCTGGAAAAGCAGATGTGGGGCGACGAGTTCGGCACTTGCACCGACCGCTTCGGCACCGAGTGGATGGTCAACATCACCGCGCCACAGCCCTGACGCCGGCCACGGCCCTAATGCCGACCACAGCCCTGATGCCGGCCACGGCCCTGATGCCGGCCACAGCCCTGACGCCGGCCACAGCCCTGACGCCGGCCACAGCCCTATGCCGGCCACAGCCCTGATGCCGGCCACGGCCCTGATGCCGGCCACAGCCCTGACGCCGGCCACAGCCCTGACGCCGGCCACAGCCCTGACGCCGGCCGCAGCCATGACGCCGGCCGCAGCCATGATGGCGCCATGGCCCTGATGCTCGCCGAGCTGCGCCGAGTCTGCGAGGCCCTGCCCGGCGTCACCGAGCGGCTCAGCCACGGCGCGCCCACCTGGTTCGTGCGGGATCGCCGGAGCTTCGTGACGCTGTGGGAGCACGGGCATCACGACAACCGGTTCCCGCACCTGTGGTGTGCGGCGCCGCCCGGTGCCCAGCAGGAGCTGATCGCCGCAGACCCGGCACGGTTCTTCCGGCCGCCGTACGTCGGGCACCGCGGGTGGCTCGGCGTGCGGCTGGACGGTGACGTCGACTGGGTGGAGATCGCCGAGCTGTGCCAGGACGCCTACGACGCCGTCTCGACGCCGAAGAAGTCCACTTCCAACAAGCCGTAGAGGAGGTCGTCCGTCCACTCGCCCTTGATCCAGGTGTGCCGGCGCAGCAGACCCTCGCGCTGGAAGCCGGCCCGCTCCAGCACCCGGGCCGACGCGATGTTGCGGGCGTCGCACTCGGCCGACACCCGGTGCAGGCCCTGGACCCGGAAGAGATGCTCCAGGACGGCCCGGACGGCCTCGGTGGCGTAACCGTGCCCCTGCCGCCGCGGCGCGAGGGTGTAGCCGATCTCAGCCTGCATCCGGTTGTCGTGCAGGTTCACGCCAACGTCGCCGATGTGCACGGACTCGGCGGTGAGTTCGACGGCGTACTGGAACCAGCCGGGCTGGGTGGGGTCCGCGGATGCCATCGATTCGACCGCATACTGCGCCTTCGCCAACGAATAGGGCGCATCCCACGACTGGTAGCGGGCAACGCCGGGATCCGACCGGTAAGCGGCTAATGTCTCGGCGTCGGCGGGGCGGAACCGGCGCAGCACCAGCCGTTCGGTCGTCAGCAGCACGGCCCGAGCCTACGCAGCCGGCACCGACCGCCCACGTCAGCCCCGCATCCGAGTGCCGCCACCCAAACACGGACCGCCGACGGCAGCGGTGCGCTGCGGCGTGGCGGCGTGGCGGCGCGGTGCGGTGCGGTGCGGCGGCGCGGCGCGGCGGTGCGGTGCACTGCGGCGTGGCGGCGTGGCGGCGCGGTGCGGTGCGGCGGCGCGGCGGTGCGGTGCACTGCGGCGTGGCGGTGCGCTGCCGCGGGGCGGTGCGGCGGGGCATGGCGGGGCGGCGTGCGGGGAAAATGCGGTGGCCCGGTCTGGCCGGGTATCCCACGATGGGACGGCATGAGCAATCTGACATCGATAGCGGCCCGCGTGGCCGCCGGCTCCACGGTCGACTTCCGGCCGACCGGTTCCTCGATGGCGCCGCTGATCCGCAGCCGCCAACTCGTTACCGTAGCGCCCGTCGACCCGGCGGTCGTTGTCGTCGGTGACATCGTCCTGGCGCGGGTCGCCGGCGCCGTCTACCTGCACCTGGTCTCCGCGGTCGACCCGGCCAAGGGCCGCGTGCAGATCAGCAACAACCGCGGCCGGGTGAACGGCTGGACCAGCTACGCCCGGGTCTACGGCATCTGCACAGCCATCGACGGCCGGCAACGCCAACGGCGCCACCGCCCGACCGGCGAAACCACCGCATAGCCTCCGCCGGCGCACCAGGCTACGGGACTACCGCCCCGCAGAACGTCGGAAGCGGCCGCCTACGCCTCTTCCACATCCGCCACGATCACCGTGACATTGTCCGGGGCGCCGGCCTCCAAGGTCCGGGCGATCAGCTCGGCCGCGCACACCTGCCGGTCCGCGTACGACCGCAGCGTCGTCGCGATCACCTCGTCCTCGACGTAGTCGCTGAGGCCGTCGCTGCAGAGCAGGAACCTGTCGCCCACCCGCACCGGCACCATCCGCCCGGCCGGACGGAACGGCCCGCCCTGCACCGCCTGGGTCACCAGCGCCCGCTGCGGGTGCCGGCGCGCGTCGTCCGGGGTCAGCACCCCCTGGTCCACCAGCGCCTGCACGTACGTGTCGTCGCGGGTGATCTGCGTCAACTCGCCGTCGCGGCTCAGGTAGCAGCGGGAGTCGCCCACGTTCAGGGCCGCCACCCGGTCGCCCGACATCAGCAGCGTCGTCACCGTCGTGCCCATGCCCTCGCGGGAGTCGTCGTCGGCGACCGCCGCCTCGATGCGCTCGTTGGCCGTGCTCAGGGCCGCGATCAGGTCCTGCAGCGGTTCGCCGGTGTCCGGTTTCGCGTCCACGTCGGCGAGGGCGCGGACCAGGATGTCGCTGGCCAGTTCCCCGGCCGGCAGACCACCCATACCGTCCGCCACGACCAGGAGCCGGTCGCCGACGAAGACAGCGTCCTCGTTGTTCGACCGGACCAGGCCCTGATCGGAGGCGGCGACCGCACGAAGCACGACACTCATGTCACAAGACTGCCAAAGGGCTGAGGCGGTGTCTGTAGTACGTAGTACGTAGTGTTGGGTGGTGATGCCGGTACCGATGGTGGGACGAACGGACGCGCTGGACGAGCTCCGGCGTGCCTGGGAACGTGTGGGCGCCAACCGTAAATGCGTGCCCGCCGTGATCACCGGGCTGTCCGGCACCGGCAAGAGCACCCTGGCCGCGGCCGCGGCGCAGCTCACGACGCCGCAGGTGGTGCTCTCCGGTTCCGCGCGGCTGCACTCCCCCGCGCCGTACGACTGGCTGGCGGCGGTGCTTGCCGGGCTCGGTTCCCGGCCCGATCTGCCGGTGCCGCCGGACGCACTGGCCTGGCTCGCGCAGGATCCGGATGTCCCCCGGGAGCGGTACACGCCCGACGCGCTGCTGCGGCTGGCCGTCACGACCGTGCGGACGCTGGTCGGTGGCCGTCCCGCCGTACTGGTGGTGGAAGATCTTCATGCCCTTGACCCGGCCAGCCTGAACCTGATCGGTGAGCTCGCCGCCGCGGAGCTGCCGGCCCTGTTGCTGGTGACCAGCCGGCCGCCGGACGAGGCGGTCTCCCCGCTGCTCACCGCCCGGGTGCTGGCCCGCCTGTCGGGCGCGCCCGGCGCCGTGCGCCAACATCTGGGTGCGCTGACCGCCGGGCAGGTGAGCCGGATCCTGGATCACGTGTACGGCGACAGCAGCCCGTCCCCGCAGGTCGCCGAGGCGGTGTGGCGCCGCACCGGCGGCAACCCGTACCGGTTGACCGAGCTGCTCGCGCTGGCCGGCGGCCCGGAGGCGCTGGCCGACGCCTCGCTGCCGTCCTATCTGCAGGAGCGGCCGGAGCTGACCGCCCGCGAGCGGGAGGTGATCGGCTGCCTGGCGGAGGGCATGTCGAACAAGCAGATCGCCCGTGCGCTGGGCATCTCGGTGCGCACGGTCACCGTGCACGTGTCGAACCTGCTGCGCAAGACGGGTGCGGCCTCGCGCACGGAGGCCGCGCTCTGGGCTGTTCAGCGCGATCTCCGGGCCACCGCGGCGTCTTGATCGAATGGCGGCAAACGGGGATGAAACTCGGATCTTTAGCGGGGCGGCGCGACAAGACCGGGGCGACTCGGTCACAATCGTCGACGTGACGACCAGCATCCATCAGCGCATTGCCTCCGAGCTCGGGGTCCGCGAGGGTCAGGTGACGGCCGCGGTCGACCTGCTGGACGGCGGAGCCACCGTGCCCTTCATCGCCCGCTACCGCAAGGAGATCACCGGCACCCTCGACGACCAGCAGCTGCGTACGCTCGAGGAGCGCCTCGGCTACCTGCGGGAGCTCGAGGAGCGTCGGGCGGCCGTGCTCGAGTCGATCCGCTCGCAGGGCAAGCTCGACGACGCCCTGGAGGCGCAGATCCTCGCCGCGGAGTCCAAGGCGCGGCTCGAGGACATCTATCTGCCGTTCAAGCCCAAGCGCCGGACCCGGGCGATGATCGCCCGCGAGGCCGGCCTGGAGCCGCTCGCCGAGCTGCTCGCCGGCGACGCGACGCGGGACCCCAAGGCCGAGGCGGCGGCCTACGTGGACGCCGACAAGGGCGTCGCGGATGTCGCGGCCGCGCTCGACGGCGCCCGCGCGATCCTGATCGAGCGCTTCGCGGAGGATCCGGATCTCATCGGTGAGCTGCGCGAACGCATGTGGACCAAGGGCCGGTTGATGGCCAAGGTCCGCGAGGGCAAGGAGACCGAGGGCGCCAAGTTCGCGGACTACTTCGACTTCGCCGAGCCGTTCGCCAAGCTCCCCTCGCACCGCATCCTCGCCATGTTCCGCGGCGAGAAGGAGGACGTGCTCGACCTGACCATGGAGCCCGAGGAGGGTGCCGAGGAGGGCGAGCGTTCCACCTTCGAGGCGTCGGTGGCCGGCCGGTTCGGCATCAGCGACCACGGGCGGGCCGGCGACCGCTGGCTGCTCGACACCGTGCGCTGGGCGTGGCGCACCAGGATCCTCATCCACCTCGGCGCCGACCTGCGGGTCCGGCTCTGGCAGGCGGCCGAGGACGAGGCGGTACGGGTCTTCGCGGCGAACCTGCGTGACCTGCTGCTGGCCGCACCGGCCGGCACCCGCACGACGATGGGCCTCGACCCGGGCTTCCGCACCGGGGTGAAGGTCGCCGTGGTGGACTCGACCGGCAAGTGCGTCGCGACGTCGGTGATCTACCCGCACGTGCCGCAGAACAAGTGGGACCAGTCGGTGCACACCCTGGCGGCGCTGGCCAAGGAGCACAACGTCGACCTGGTGGCGATCGGCAACGGCACCGCCTCGCGGGAGACCGACCGGCTGGCGGCGGATCTGATCAAGCTGCATCCCTCGCTGGGGCTGACCAAGGTGATGGTCTCCGAGGCTGGTGCGTCCGTCTACTCGGCTTCGGCGTACGCGTCGCAGGAACTGCCCGGGATGGACGTCTCGCTGCGCGGAGCAGTGTCCATCGCCCGCCGCCTGCAGGATCCCCTGGCCGAGCTGGTCAAGATCGACCCCCGGTCGATCGGCGTCGGGCAGTACCAGCACGACCTGTCCGAGGTGAAGCTGTCGAAGTCCCTGGACGCGGTGGTCGAGGACTGCGTGAACGCGGTCGGCGTCGACGTCAACACGGCGTCGGCTCCCCTGCTGACCCGGGTCTCCGGTATCGGCGCGGGCCTGGCGGAGAACATCGTGCTGCACCGCGACGCCAACGGCCCGTTCCGGAACCGCTCCGCAATCAAGAAGGTCGCCCGGCTCGGCCCGAAGGCGTTCGAGCAGTGCGCGGGCTTCCTGCGCATCCCGGACGGCGACGACCCGCTGGACGCGTCCAGTGTGCACCCGGAGTCGTACCCGGTGGTCCGGACCATCCTGGCGACCGCCGGCGGTGACATGAAGACGGTGATCGGCAACAGCCCGCTGCTGCGCGCCCTGCGCCCGGAGAAGTTCGTCACCGACGCGGTCGGCCTGCCCACCGTCACGGACATCCTGCGCGAGCTGGAGAAGCCCGGCCGCGACCCGCGCCCGGCGTTCACCACGGCGACCTTCGCCGACGGCGTCGAGAAGATCGCGGACCTGCGGCCGGGCATGATCCTGGAGGGTGTGGTCACCAACGTGGCGGCGTTCGGCGCGTTCGTCGATGTCGGCGTGCACCAGGACGGCCTGGTGCACGTGTCGGCGCTGTCGAACACCTTCGTGAAGGACCCGCGCGAGGTGGTCAAGTCCGGTGACGTCGTGAAGGTGCGGGTCGTGGAGGTCGACGAGGCCCGCAAGCGGATCTCGCTGACCATGAAGCTCGAGGACAAGCCGGAGCAGCGGGCGCCGCGCGAGCCCCGCGAGCCCCGCCAGGCCCGTCCGGCCGGCGGCGGCCGCCAGGGCCAGGGCCAGCCCCGCCAAGGCCAGCCCCGGCAGCAGGGTGGCCAGGGTGGCCAGTCAAGGCAGCAGGGTGGTCAGTCGCGGCAGGGCGGTGGGCAGAGCGGCGGCTTCGGCAACGACGCGATGGCCGACGCCCTGCGCCGCGCCGGCCTGACCAAGGACTGAGGTCGGCCAAGGACTGAGGTTGGCCAAGGACTGAGGTCGGCGGCCGGGCCCGGGACGACCGGGTCCGGCCCGCTCAGCGGTCGATCGGCCAGACCTTGATGTCGTTGAACACGACCGCGTAAGGCCCCTTCGCCGGCGCGTTCGGCTCGGTGAAGATGCCCAGCACCACCCGGCCGCCGGTGATCTCCTTGTCCTGCGCCGGCACGGTGCCCACCAGCTCGCCGTCGCGCAGCACCTCGAGGACCTCGCCGACGATGCTCACCGTGATCCTGGTCGCCGGCGCGCCGATATCGATCGCCGCGTCGTCGAGCGGGAACGTCTTGAGGATCTCGGTGGCGTCACCCTTGTGGGTGCCGACGTAGACGTTGTGCTCGCAGACGCGCACCTGATAGCCGCGGAACTGGGCGAAGCGCATCCAGATCGAGGCGCAGCTGTTCGGCGTCAGCAGCCGGACCTTGACCTCGGCCTGCACGTCGGCGGGCGCGGTGTCCTGCGGCCCCCGGCAGCGGAAGACGCCGCTGGTCTCGCGGCGCGCCACCAGGCCGCCGTCGAACGAGCACGACGCCTGCTGGCTCTCGATCGACGTGGCCTGCCAGAGCCGTACCTGCGTCAGCGGGTCGGCGAGCAGCGGGGTCGCGTCGGGGTCGGGGGTCTCCGCCTGCGGGCCCGCGGTGGCGGTGGGACCCGCCCCCACCGCGTCGCCGCGCGGCCACAGCGTCGACACCGCCCCGCCGACCGCCAGCACCGCGAGGACCAGCAGGAAGACCGCCATGGGCAGCACCCACGGCCGGCGCGGCGTCGGATCGTGGGTGAACGGCGTCGCCGGGGCGGCCGGCGAGGTCGGCACCGGCTGGGTGACGATCGAATTCTCCGAATAGCCCACCAGGGTCGGCGTCGCGGCGAGCGCCGTGAACTGCCCGGCGGGGTGGACCCCGGTGACCGCCTGCGCCTCCTGCGCGGCGAAGCGCAGGCCGGGCTGGTGCGCCAGGGCGGCGCCGGAGGCGGCCGGCCGCTGCGGCCCGTCGACCAGCAGATCCAGCAGCTCGCGGGCGCTGGGGCGGTTGGCCGGATCTTTCTCCAGGGCGTGCCCGATGAGCTCGCGGAGCGGCCCGCTGAGCCCGGTCAGGTCCGGCGGCTGGGTCAGGATCCGGGCGGCGGTCGCGGGCGGCGAGTCGGCGCTGAACGGGGTGCGGCCGGTGCCCGCGTAGGCGACCACGCCACCCCAGGCGAACACGTCGGCGGCCGGGGTGAGCGGCAGGTCGGTGTCGGGGCCGAACCGCTCCGGCGCCATGTAGGCGACCGTGCCGACCATCTGGCCGGTGTGGGTGTGCGCGCTGGTCGCCTCCATCGCCCGGGCGATGCCGAAGTCGATGACTTTGGGGCTGCCGGGGGCCAGCAGCACGTTGCGCGGCTTGAGGTCGCGGTGGATGATGCCGGCGCCGTGGATGGCGGTCAGGGCGGTCGCCACCCCGATCGCGACACTGTGCAGATTGGACGCGGTGAGCGGGCCACGCTCCTCGACGACCTCGGCGAGGCTGGGACCGTCGACGTATTCGACCACCAGGTAGGGCTGCTCGTGGTCGGGGTCGGCGTCGAGCACCTCCGCGGTGCAGAACGGCGGCACCTGCCGGACCCGGTTGACCTCACTGCGGAAGCGGCGCCGGAAAGCGTCATCGGGCGCCAGGTCGGCGCGGACCACCTTGACCGCGACCAGCACCCCGGCGGCGCTGCGCGCCAGGTAGACCGTGCCCATGCCGCCCTCGCCGAGCCTGCTGAGCAACTCGTACTGCCCGAGCGTGCGGGGATCGCCCGGGCGCAGCGGGCTGGTCCGCTCGTCCGACATGCCGTTAACTCCTACGCCCCGACGGCACGACGCCGCCCCACCCCCGACAGGAAAGGTCACCCTATCGGGCGTTGTCATCGGCTGCGAGTACCCATCCACAGGTTGGCGCACAACCGACACTGATCGCCTTCGGGGGACAGACCGGTCGGGGCGCCCGGCGGGGCGGGGCGCGCGTAGATTTACCGCCATGAGAGCGCGCGCATGACGCCTACGCAGTTGCGGGCGTATTCCGCCGTCGTGCGACTCGGCTCCGTCAAGCAGGCCGCCGCCCAGCTCGAGGTCTCCGAGTCCGCGGTGTCGCTGCACATCGGCCAGCTCCGCCGCGAGCTCGGCGACCAGTTGTTCAACCGGACGGCGGCCGGCCTGGCCTTCACGCCGGGCGGGTTGCGGCTGGCCAGCCGCGCCGCCGAGTTGCTGGGCCTGCAGGACCGCACGGTGCTCGAGGTCAGCGCCGCGGGGCGGGGCCGCCGGCTGCTGCGGGTGGCGGCGTCGAGCCTGTTCGCCGAGCACGCGGCGCCTGGCCTGATCGAGCTGTTCGCCAAGCGGGCGGCGGATCTGGAGGTGGAGCTGAGCGTGTGCAGCCCCGCGCAGTTCGAGTCGCTGCTGTTGACCCGTACGGTCGATGTGGCGATCGGCCCGCAGCCGGCGGCGGTCGATCCGGCGCTGACCGGCCGCCCGGTGATGAACTACCGGATCGTCCTGGTCGTCGCGCCGAGCCACCCGCTCGCCGGGGTGGTGGCCGGCCCGCACCGGCTCCGCGAGCAGACGTGGCTGCTGGGCCCGTCCGCGGCGGCGGCGGTCGGGGCGGTGCCGGCGATGCTGCGCCGGCTCGGCGTGCCGGAGGACCGCCAGCAGATCTTCCAGAGCCACGCGGCGGCGCTGGAGGAGGCGAAACGCGGCAAGGGCGTGGCGGCGGGCCTGTCGTTCACGGTGGCGCAGGACGTGGCGCACGGTCACCTCGTGCCCGTGACGGGCCCGCAGGTGGCGCTCGACGCGGTGTGGCACTCGCTGATGCTCCTCGGGCAGGCCTCGCCGTCGGCGGCGGCCGAGCTGAGCCGCTTCGCGGCGACACCGCGGGCGATCCAGGCGATGATGCGCGGCGCCGGGGTGACGGTCGGTCACTTCCGCCCGTCGGTCCACGTAACCCTCTGGAGCTGATCACCCGGCCGCGCAGCCGGCGATCTCCGTGGCGACCTGCGCGAGGTCGTGGAAGGTTCCGGCCGGCAGCAGCCGGTCGCAGAAGGGCAGGGCCGCGGCCATGGCGCCGACCTGCGGCGCGAAACCCGGCGTCCCGGCCCGCGGATTCATCCAGATGATCCGGTACGCCCGCCGGCGCAGCCGGGCCAGCACGGCCGCCAGCTCGGCGGGCGGATCGCTGTCCCACCCGTCGGAACCGATCACCACAACGGCCCCGCGCACGGCGTTCCCGTGATGCGAGGCAAGCAGCGCACGCAGGTTGCTGGCGATGCGGGTGCCACCGAACCGATCGGTGACAACCTCCCCGGCGCGGGCCACCGCCGCCACCGCGGAGGTATGCCGCAGCACGACGGTAAGCCGGGTCAGCGTGGTCGCGAACGCGAAGACCTCGGCGTCGGCGACCGTCGCGAAGGCCCGCATGAGGTGCAGATAGGCGGTGGCCTGCGCCTGCATGGACTGGCTGACGTCGCAGAGCAGCACGACCCGGCGCGGGCGCCGCACCGGCCGCGAGCGCACCAGGGCAACAGGCTCCCAGCCGGTGCGCCGGGCCCGGGTCAGCGTGGGCCGCAACGCGATCCGCCGCCCGGCCGCACCGATCCGGTACCGCCGGGTCCGCCGCGTCGGCCAGTCAGCCACCCGCAACCGCTCCCCCAGCAGGGCGACCTGGGCGGGATCAAGCTCCTCGAACGGCCGGCCGGCCAGCGCGGCGAGGGCGCTGGGCTGCCGCTCGGGCACACTGCGCTCGGCCGCGGACTCCGCGGCGTCGGCGACAACCGGCGGCAGCGTCGCCCACGGCAGCCCACCCCCATCGGGCGAACCCTCGGCGCCGGGCAAAGACACGAAGGAATCCCCGCGCGGCCCGGCGGCACGGCGCGGAGCGACGACAACGGCATCATCGAACACACCGCCAAAAACCCGGTCGAAAGCGGCCAGATCGGCCTCTCGCCGCACCAGACTGACCCGCGCGGTCCAGTAAAGCCGATCACGCGACAGCGGAGGACAAACAGCAAGCGCCCGCACGAAGTCGTCCACATCGGTCAAACCGACCGGCACCCCGGCCCGCCGCAACCGCCCACCGAGCCCCACGGCGAACGCGGCCCGATCGACCCCCCGCGCCAGCACGTCAGCGCCGGGCCACGAACCACACGATCACGGCCGCGACCACGACGGCCCCGATCCCCAACGGAATCACCCGCTTGTAGACCGAACCCCCGGCGAGCGCGAGCAGATCGAGCGCCTCCGGCTCAGCACCGGCCGAAAACCTATCCGGTACGCCCACAGCGTCCCCGTCGCCCTGGACCGCTGCCCCCGCCTCCGCCACTACCTCGGCACCGCCCGACTCGGAGGAGAGCGGCACGGCGGCCGGGAGCGGAGCATTCTGCCCCGGCAAGATCCGCACGCTCGTCCCGTTCAGGGACGAGGGAGACACCGCCGTCGCCTCATCTGAATCCGTCGCCTTCTCCGTCGCCGCATGCCCGGAATCATCTGGCGAAGGCGTGGGTCCTGCGTCGGCCGCGCCGGCCCGCATCGAGGCGTCGGTCGGGCGGTCAGCGGGCGTCTCGTCCGCTGCCGCAGCCTGTTCGGCGGGCTTCGGCTCAGCGGCGGTCGACCCGGCAACACTCGGCCCGGCGGCGGCCGACGCAACGGCCGGCTCGGCGGCGAGCTTGGCTTCCAGGTTGGTGACGAACTGGCCCAGGAGCTTGCCCGACACCTCCTTGATCATCCCACTGCCGAACTGGGCGAGCTTGCCGGAGATCTTCAGGTCCGTATCCACGTTGACCAGCGTCCGGTCCCCGTCCGCGCGCAGTTGCGCCGTCACCACCGCCGCCGCGTTACCCGCCGAACGGGAGTCGCGGCCCTTCGCGTCGATCACCGCGCGCCGGGCCTCGTCGTCCTTGGCGATGAACCGGGCCGTGCCCGCGAAGTCCGCCACCACGGGGCCGACCTTGACCTTCACCCGGCCGGAATAGGTGTCCCCGTCGACCCCGGTGAGCTGGGCGCCGGGCAGGCACGGCGCGATGCCCTCGAGATCGGTGAGCAACACCCAGGCCCGCTCGATCGGCGTGTGCACCGTGAACTCATTGGTGATCTTCATGGTTACCCTTCCTGAGGTCCGGCCGCGAGGGCCGCCGTGATCAGGTCACGGTCGTCGGGGGTCTTCGCGATCGCGCCGAGCGTGCGAACCACCTGGTCGGGGACAAGTTCCGTGACGCCCAGCGCCGACAGCGCGGTGACCCAGTCGATCGTCTCGGCCATCCCGGGCGACTTGTCCAGGTCCAGGCCCCGGACCCTACCGACGAACGCCGTGGCGGCATCGATCAGTGCCGTCTCCGCACCCGGCACCGTGCGGCGCAGGATCTCCGCGGCCCGCTCGGCCGACGGGTAGTCGATCCAGTGGTAGAGGCAGCGCCGGCGCAACGCGTCGTGCAACTCCCGGCTACGGTTCGAGGTCAGCACCACGAGCGGCGGCCGCGCGGCGGTGAACGTGCCCAGCTCGGGGATGGTGATCGAGGCCTCGCCGAGGAACTCGAACAGCAGCGCCTCGAACTCGTCGTCGGCCCGGTCGATCTCGTCGATGAGCAGCACCGGCGGCACCGGGCCGGGGTCACGCACGGCCCGCAGAATAGGCCGCTCCAGCAGGAACTCGGCGGTGAACAGGTCCGCCTCGCCGAGCTTCTCCGAGCGCGCCTCGGCGAGCCGGATGGCGAGCAACTGCCGCTGGTGGTTCCACTCGTAGAGCGCCTCGGGCACGCCGAGGCCCTCATAGCACTGCAGCCTGATCAGCGACGTCCCGAGCGCCCGCGCCAGGGCCTTGGCCGCTGCGGTCTTGCCGACCCCGGGCTCGCCTTCGAGCAGCAACGGCCGTCCCAGCCGCAGGGCGAGGAAGAGCGCCATCGCGAGCCCGTCGTCGACCAGATAGTCGACGCCGTCGAGCCGCCGCCGGACCTCCTCCGGCCCGCCGAAGAGCCCGGCGAGCTCCTCCTCAGCCGACAAGGTGGTCTCCGGCCAGCAACCGCTCGTAGTCCGCGGGGGTGTCGACGTCGATCGGCACCGGCCCGGCGACCCGCACCTCGGTGACCGCGAAGTCCCCGGAATGCAGCAACTTCCACACCGCCTTGTCCCCCTGCAACCCGCGCAACGCGGCGAACACCTCCCGCCGGAACCAGAACGGATGCCCCAACCCGTCGTCGTAGCGACAAACCCCGAGCGGCCCGCCACCCGCCGCCGCGATCAACGCGGCAACCGCGGCCGCCCGCACCTGCGGCTGATCACCAAGCAGCAGCACCAGCCCGTCGGCCCGCGGATCCACCGCGCCGACGGCCGTGCTCACCGAGGCGCCGCACCCGCTACCCGCGGCCGGCACATCAACGACCGCGAACCCCCGGAGATCAACCCGCGCCCGAACCGCGGCGGCCGATCCACCCAGCGTGATGATCCGCTGATCAAAAGCACATTCCCGAGCCAGATCGAGGGCGGCATCGACCAGAGTCCGCCCTCGATAGGGCAGCAACTGCTTCGTCACCGCGCCACCACCCGACCCGCCGCTTGGCGCGGCACCCGAGCCACCGTCGGTGCCACCACCCGACCCGCCGCCATGCTCGACCCGCGACCCCGCCCGAGGCCCGCCGCCGGGCGTGGCACGAGGATCGTCGTCGGTGCCTGCCCGGAAGCGGACGGCGTTGCCCGCCGCGAGGACGATGCCTGTGACGAACACAGTCAGGCCCGCGCGAGGAAGGCGGTTCGGCAGCCCGCGCCGCAGAAGTAGTGATCCTCCGCCGTGATCGCATCCGGTCCGATCACGACGGTCATGCCGCAGATCGGGTCGATCGCCGTCGGCGGCGGCGCCGCGACCGGCGGGCCGGCCGTCGACGGACCAGCCCCCGGTGAGCCGGCCGCCGGCGGCGCCAGGCCGTCGACGCGGACGGCCCGGACCACCTCGGCCATGATCGACAGGGCGATCTCCTCCGGGGTACGCGCACCGATGTCGACCCCCGCCGGTGTGTGCACGCGGGCCCGCTCGTCGTCGGTCAGCCCGAGGCCGTCGAGCACCGCCGCGCCGCGCCGACGGCTCGCCACCAGGGCGATGAAGCCCACCCCGGCGTCCAGTGCCTGCCGGATGGCGGCTTCCTCGCCCTTGCCGAGCCCGGCGACGACAGCAGCGGTCGTGCCCGCGAGGCTTTCACCGCGGACCACCTCGAAGTGCAGGAAGCCGGCCAGGGTGGCCACCGCCTCCCCGATCGGCGTGCCCCCCACCAGCCCCAGCACCGGCGCGGGCAGCACCGGCCGCAGGAAGATCTCGATCGCGCCGCCGGAGTGGCACGGGTTGACCACGACCAGCGCACCCGGAGTCTCCGGGAAGTCCGCCGAGCTGTCCGGCAGCACCCGCAGCAGCAGCGTCTGCCCGTCGCGGAGCGTGTCGAGCGCGGCGGAGCGCACGGAATTCTCCGCGCACTGACCGCCGACGAAGCCCTCGATGGAACCGTCGTCGAGGATGACGGCCGCGTCGCCCGCGCGGGCCGAGGTCGGCTCCTGCGCGCGGACGACGGTGGCATGCACGAACGGACGCCGCTGTCGGGTCAGCGTCCGGGCGCGCTCGGCAATGTCGGTCATGATGGCGCGACCTCAGATCGGCGGTTGCGGCGCGCCGCGCATCGCGTCCCAGACCCGGGACGGGGTGAGCGGCATGTCGGCGTGGCGGACGCCGAAGGGCGCGAGCGCGTCCACGACGGCGTTGACGATGGCGGGCGGCGAGCCGACGGTGGCGGACTCGCCGACGCCCTTGGCGCCGATCGGGTGGTGCGGGGACGGGGTGACCGTGAAGCCGGTCTCCCAGTCAGGCACCTCGAGAGCGGTGGGGATCAGGTAGTCCATCAGGGACGCGCCGAGGCAGTTGCCGTCCTCGTCGAAGGCGATCATCTCCATCAGCGCCATGCCGACGCCGTCGGTGAGCCCGCCGTGCACCTGGCCCTCGATGATCATCGGATTGATCCGGGTGCCGCAGTCGTCGACGGCGATGAACCGGCGCACCTTCACCTGCGCCGTGCCCGGGTCGATGTCGACCACGCAGATGTACGCCCCGTGCGGATAGGTCAGGTTCGAGGGGTTGTAGCAGATCTGCGCCTCGAGCCCGCCCTCGACGCCGTCCGGCAGATCACCGGCGCCGTGCGCGCGCATGGCGATGTCCTGGATCGTCACGGACTTGCCGGGGTCGCCCTTGACCTGGAAGGAGCCCTTCTGCCATTCCAGGTCGGCGACGGAGACCTCGAGCATCGCCGAGGCGATCAGCCGGGCCTTGTCGCGGACCTTGCGGGCGACCAGCGCGGCGGCGGCCCCCGAGACGGGGGTGGACCGGCTGCCGTACGTGCCCAGCCCGAACGGCGTGTTGTCGGTGTCGCCGTGCACCACCTCGATGTCGGCGGGCGGGATACCGATCTCCTCCGCCACGATCTGGGCGAAGGTCGTCTCGTGCCCCTGACCCTGCGACTGCACGCTCAGGCGTACCACTGCCTTGCCGGTCGGATGCACCCGCAGCTCGCAGCCGTCCGCCATGCCCAGCCCGAGGATGTCCATGTCCTTGCGCGGTCCCGCGCCCACCGCCTCGGTGAAGAAGGCGATGCCGATGCCCATCAACTCGCCGCGGGTGCGCTTTTCCGCCTGTTCCTTGCGCAGGTCGGCATAGCCGGCCATGTCCATGGCCAGGCGCATGGTCGGCTCGTAGTCGCCGGAGTCGTAGACCCAGCCGGTCTTGGTCGTGTACGGGAACTGCTCGGGCTTGATGAAGTTCTTCAGGCGCAACTCGGCCGGGTCCATGCCCAGCTCGGCGGCGAGACAGTCGACGATCCGCTCGACCAGGTAGACGGCCTCGGTGATCCGGAACGAGCAGGCGTACGCGACACCGCCGGGGGCCTTGTTGGTGTAGACGGCCGTCATCGAGCAGTACGCGGCCTCGATGTCGTAACTGCCGGTGAAGACGCCGAAGAAGCCGGCCGGATACTTGACCGGTGCGGCCGTACCGTTGAAGGCGCCGTGGTCGGCGAGCACGTCCGTGCGGATGGCGAGGATCTTGCCGTCGCGGGTCGCGGCGATCTCGCCGCGCATGATGTAGTCGCGGGCGAAGCCGGTGCTGATCAGGTTTTCGGAGCGGTCCTCCATCCACTTCACCGGCTTGCCGGTGACGATCGAGGCGACGATGGCGCAGACGTAGCCGGGGTAGATCGGCACCTTGTTGCCGAAACCGCCGCCGAGGTCCGGCGAGATCACCTGGATCTTGTGCTCGGGCAGCCCGGCGACGATCGCGTAGAGGGTGCGGTGGGCGTGCGGGGCCTGGGTGGTGGACCAGAGCTTGAGCTTGCCCTCGACCGCGTCGTAGTCGGCGACCGCACCGCACGTCTCCATCGGCGCCGGGTGCACCCGCGGGTAGACGATGTCCTGGCTGACGACCACGTCGGCGGCGGCGAACACCGCCTCGGTCGCGGCCTTGTCGCCGGTCTCCCAGTCGAAACAGTGGTTGTTGGTCTTGCCGTCGAGGTCGTCACGGATCACCGGAGCGTCCGGGGCAAGCGCCTGCCGCACGTCGATGACGACGTCGAGCACCTCGTACTCGACGTCGATGAGTTCGAGGGCGTCGCGGGCCGTGTATCTGTCCTCGGCGACGACGAAGGCGACCTCCTGGCCCTGGAAGCGGACCTTGTCCGTGGCGAGCACGGCCTGCACGTCGTTGGAGAGCGTCGGCATCCAGGCCAGCCCCTGCGCGGCCAGGTCGGCGCCGGTCACGACGGCCTTGACCTTGGGCAGCGCCGCGGCGGCCGAGGTGTCGATGCTGATGATCTTCGCGTGCGCGAACGGCGAGCGCAGGATGGCCAGGTGCAGCATCCCGGGCAGCTTGATGTCGTCGGTGAACCGCCCCCGGCCCCGGACCAGCCGCGGATCCTCCTTGCGCAGCATCCGCCCGTGCCCGACGGGCTTCAGGTCGTTGTCCTCGAACGTGGTGAGCCGGCCGGCGTCCTGCACGGTGGTCATGACGACACCTCCTCTGCCTGCGGCGCCTCGTCGGCCGCGGCCGCTGCCGCTTCGTGGACCGACGCCCAGCGCACCGAGCGGACGATCGACGCGTAGCCGGTGCACCGGCAGATCTGGCCGGAGATGGCCTGGCGGATCTCGGTCTCGGTGGGGTCCGGATTGCGGTCGAGCAGCGCGCGGGCGGTCATCAGCATGCCCGGGGTGCAGAAGCCGCACTGCAGCCCGTGGCACTGGATGAAACCCTCCTGGACCGGGTCCAGCTTGCCGTTCCCGGCCAGGCCCTCGACGGTGCGGACCTCGTGTCCGCCGGCCATCGCGGTGAGCACGGTGCACGACTTGACGGGCTCGCCGTCGAGCCAGACCACGCAGGTCCCGCAGTTGCTGGTGTCGCATCCCCAGTGGGTGCCGGTGAGCCCGAGCTGGTCGCGCAGGAAGTGCACGAGCAGCTGCCGCCCCTCGATCTCCTCGCTGACTTCGACGTCGTTGACGGTCATCGAGACCTGCATGCTCAGCCTCTCTCGGCAATGCGCGCCACGGCGCGGCGCAGGGTGCGGACGGTGAGCTCCTTGGCGAGGTGGCGCTTGTAGTCGGCGCTGCCCCGCTGGTCGGTGACGGGATCGCAGCTGTCGGCGGCGATCGCACCGGCCTGGGCGTAAAGCTCCTCGGAGGGCGGGCTGCCGCGCAGGGCAGCCGAGATGGCCGGGATGCCGGTGGTGTTGGGTCCGACCGCGGCGAGCCCGACGCGGGCGTCGGCGACGAGACCGTCGCCGTCGAGCCAGACGGCCGCACCCGCGGAGACCACGGCCCAGTCACCGGCCCGGCGCTCGACCTTCTCGTACGCGCTCCCGCCGCGCTCGCGGACCGGGATGCGCACCTCGACGAGGATCTCCCCGTCGGCGACCGCGGTCTCGTACGGCCCGCGATGGAAGTCCTCCATGGTCACCACCCGGGTCCCGGCGGAGCCACGAATGACGCAGCTGGCGCCGAGCGCAGTGCAGACAGCGGACAGGTCCTCGGAGGGATCGGCCTGGCAGAGCGAACCACCGAGGGTGCCCCGGTTGCGAACCGTGGGGTCGGCGATGACCCGCTCGGCGTCGCGGAAGATCGGCAGCACGGCGGCAAGCGCATCGGACTCGAGCAGCTCGCGATGCCGGGTAAGCGCCCCGACGCGGACCTGATCGGTCTCGACGGCGACGTAACCCAGCTCGCCGTGCAGATCGTTGATGTCAATGAGGTATTCGAAGTTGGCGAGCCGCAACTTCATCATGGGCAGCAAACTATGGCCGCCGGCCACCAGCCGGGCGGTGTCGCCGTAGCGCTCCATGAGCCCGATGGCGTCGTCCACGGACGTGGCTCGTGCGTACTCGAAGGGTGCCGGAACCTGCATGGGGAAGTATGGGCTGCCGTGTGATCAATCTGTCAACGCCAACCTAAGCCAATGCTTAATCAGGCCGTCCGGGGCAGACCGCGGCAACGTCCACATCGGCCGGTGCACCGGGCGGCCGGTCAGAACGAGCGGATAGCAACGTTCTTGAAGGTCACGGCGTAGGGCGGATCCGCATCGGCGGCTTCGACGCTCAGGCCCAGCAGCGCCTGCCCCTCCTCCGGGCCGTCCTCCGGCAGGGGAATCGCCCCCGCGAAGTCACCGCCACGGAAGACCTGGGCCTGGCCCTCGACCACCACCAGGTGGATCCGGATCGACTGACGCAGGCCGATCCGCTGCTTGAGCGAGATACGCCCGTAGACCTTGCGGTCGTTCGGCATGTCCGCGGCCACCGACATCTCGTCCTGGCAGACCCGCAGCACCTGGCCGCCGCGCTGCGGGTCCCAGTGGAACCAGATCGCCGCGCAACTGCCCGCGGACTGCAGCGCGATGGTCACTTCGACACCGAAGTCGTCCTCGATCGACTCCTCCGGCCCGACGCACTTGTAGGTGCCGCTGTCCACCCGGGCGGCGCGCATCACGCCGCGGGTGAAGCAGTTCGCGTTCTGCTCGCGGATCTCGCTGTCCAGCCACTGGCCGGGCCTCGACAGCGCGTCGGTGATGATCGGCTCGCCGTTCTTGGGCTCCACCGGCGCCCGCTCGTCGTCCTCGGCGGCCGAATAGTCGGCTGGTGTCGTCGGCCGGCTCTCGGGGGCGGAGGCGCCACCGCCCTGCTTCGCCGGGGCCTGCCCCCCATCGGCCGCCGTGTCACCGCGCGGCGATCCCCCGGTGGTCAACGGGTTGCCGGGGCGGCCATGGGCGTTCAGCACGAGCGCCACCGTGGTCACGCCGGCGATCACCAGCAGGATCGCGAGCGCGGCGAGCAACCGATGGCCCCGCGACCGGCCACCGACCGCCGGCCCCGCCCGGTCCGCGGTGTCCCGGGGCGAAGGGGAGGAAGGGTAGGAGTCGTAGGAGTCGTAGGACTCGTCCGGCGGCTCGAAGTACTCCACGGCGGCCGGCGACACCGGGGCGAACGGGGCGCTGTTGACGGTGGCGCGCTGCCGGGCCGACGTACGGGACCCGCGCTGGTCGCCCAGCAGCAGGTCCAGCAGCTCCCGGGCGGTCGGCCGTTCCTCGGGATCCTTCGACAGCGCCAAGGCGACGAGCTCCCGCAGCGGTTCCGAGAGCCCGTTCAGATGCGGCGGCTGGGTGAGGATCCGCGCCGCGGTCGCCGGCGGCGAGTCGCCGTGGAACGGTGTCTGGCCGGTGCCGGCGTAGGCGACGACGCAGCCCCAGGCGAAGATGTCCGCGGCCGCCGTCAGCGGGGTGCCCGGTTCGGAGGAGAAGCGTTCGGGCGCCATGTAGGCCACCGTTCCCACCATCTGGTCCGTGCGGGTGTGCTGGCTCGTCGCCTCGAAGGCGCGGGCGATGCCGAAGTCGATGACCTTGGGGCTGCCGGGCGCGAGCAGCACGTTGTCCGGCTTCAGGTCACGGTGGATCACCCCGGCGCCGTGGATGCCGGTCAACGCGGTCGCCACCCCGACCGCCAGCGAGTGCAGCGCCGCCGCGCGCAACGGGCCGCGTTCCTCCACGACCTCGCCGAGGCTCGGGCCGTCGACGTACTCGACGACCAGGTACGGCGGGTTGTGGTCCAGGTCCGCGTCGAGCACCTCGGCGGTGCAGAACGACGGCACCTGCCGGGCACGTTCGACCTCGCTGCGGAAACGCCCGCGAAACTCCGGGTCGTTGACCAGGGCCGCGTGCACGAGTTTGATCGCGACGTAGTTGTCGTCGCGGTCGGTCGCCAGGTAGACGACGCCCATGCCGCCGGCGCCGAGCCGGCCGGTGAGCCAGTATTCGCCCAGCTGCTCGGGGTCCCCTCGGCGCAGTGGGGTCACGCGGTACGCGGTGTCCACGATCAACTCCCCACTGAGCTACGACGGTGCCGGGACAGCAGGAACGCCGTCAGGATCAGTCCGGCCAGCAGCAGCATGAACCATCCCACGCCGAGCCGGCTGACCACACTACTCAACTCGCGCTGGACATTCGAGGCAAGATTCACCACCGGGTCCTGCCCCGAGGCCCGCAAGTTCCCGGCAAGGCGGAGCTCATACCATCCGTAGTAGGCCACGTACGCTCCGGCGACGACCAGGACCGCCCCGCCGATCCGGGGCACGAACGCCGCCGCCCGGCGCAGCCGGGACACCGCGGAGACCCGGACCAGGGCCACGGCCAGCGCCGTCACGCCGATCACCAGTCCCATCCCGGCCGCATAGCTGAGGAACAGGGCCACGCCCTCGACGATCGAGCCGGCGCGCAGGCTGGAGACCACGATGGCGAGGAACGGCCCGATCGCGCAACCGAGGGAGGCGATCGCGTAGGCCATGCCGAAGAGGACCATCGACGCGGCCGTGCCGGTCAGCCGCGGCGCACGCATTCCCCTGCCCGGGGTCGGCAGCGAACGACCGGCGAGCAGCCAGCCGCCCAGCACGAGCAGGCCGAGCCCGAACACGACGGTGAGCCACGGCAGCCGGGGCATCAGCAGCCCGGTCAGCGGGGCCAGCACCAGCCCGAACACGCCGAAGACCGCGACATATCCGACGGTGAGGGCGGCGGTGCAGCGCAGCGCCCGCCCCACTGCCGCGAGGGTCTCCCGCGTCCCCGAAACGGAGCCGTCCCGCACCCGCCCCGGCTGGTCGCCGGCGACCAGCACCGACAGGTACGCCGGCAGCAGCGCGAAGCCGCACGGGTTGACCGCCGCGAGCATCCCGGCGGTGAGCGCGAGCAGCAGTGTGGCCTGCACCGCTCAGGCCACCAGCGACTTGACCTTGGTGGTCAGCTGCAGGTCGTCCAGGTAGCTTGTGACGACGACCTTGCCGGACCTGTCGAGGATCACGTAGGTGCTCTGTTCCGTGATGCCGAACTTCTTCCACAGCTTGCCCGGCTCGTCGTCGAGGTGGGGCACCGCGCCCACCTCGAGGTCGGAGACGAACTCGTGCATGTCCTTGTTGTTGCCCATGCCCGCGATGCCCAGGATGTTCAGCCGGTCCGCGTACTGTTCCTGCAGGTCGGCGATCGACATGGCCTCGCTCGCGCACGTCGCGCACCACGGCGCCCAGAACCACAGGATGGTCGGCTTGCCCGCCATCGTCGCGGCGTCGAAGGACTTGCCGTCCAAGGTCTTACCCGTGAACTTCAGCGACGCCGGCACCACAGCGGGCGTGTCCGCGGCCTGAGCAGCGGCAGCCGGCTGCTGAGCCGCCGGTGGGGCCGCCGCTGGTGGGGCCGCCGCCGGGCCGCACCCGGCGAGGGCCCCGACGACCGCGGTCGCGGCCAGCACGGATTTGATCGTGGGTACGGTCACTTCTTGCCTGCTTCCGTCAGCCGAAGTGCCAGGGCCGGGCACACGTTGACCGCCTTGCGGGCGCCGTTCTCGAGCCACGGCGGCAGCGGCGTCTGCGGGAACGCCGGGAAGCCGTTGGCGTCGAGCCGGATGATCTCCGGGGCCACCGCGGAGCAGAGGCCGTGACCGTCGCAGCGCGACCAGTCCACGGCGAGCTTCCGGGCGCCCTGATCGGTGTGGTACGGCAGCGGCAGGATGCCGCGCACCTGCTTTCCACAGCCTTCGCCGTTGGCGTGCAACTCCACGTCCCGGGCGAAGACCTCGAGTGCCGACAGCGCGAAGCGGGCCGTGCCGTCGGGGTGGCTGCAGGCACCGCGGCCCTTGACCACGCCGGCCGCCTGGCGCACGTTCTCCAGCGCGCTGCCGCCCAGCGCGACCAGGGTGACCGCGCGGGCCAGGTCGGGCAGGCCCAGCCGGCACGGGCCGCACTGGCCGGCCGACTCCCCGGCCAGATACTGCGTGACCTGGGCGACCTCGCCCAGCGGGCAGGTCGACGAGCCGATCGGGATGAGCATGCCGGCGCCGAGCGTGCCGCCGACCTTGGCGAAGCCCTTGCGGGAGATGGTGACCGTCTTCGCCGCCTCGGCGGTGATCCATTTGCCGTGGTAGCCGCCGACCAGCAGGCCGGGGCCGATGTCGGCGCCGCACATGGTGAGCACGTCCATCAGCGGCGTGCCGGTCGGTGCCTCGACCACGGCGGGCGCGGTGGCCGAGCCGCCGACGGTCAGCATGACCGTGCCCGGCTCCTCGGGGATGCCGACCGAGTTGTACTCCCAGGGGCCGAGGCGGGCCGCGATGGCAAGCTGCGAGTAGGTCTCGGCGTTGGACAGCAGGGTGGGCAGCCCGCCGACGCCGTTGTCGCTGGAGCGGACCTTGCGGCCGGGCGGGATGTGCGCCTCGCCGTTGATGCCGCGGACCAGCGCGCCGCCCTCGCCGGAGATGAACCGGTGCGGGACGGTGACGATCCGCGTCGGTACCGGCATCTTCCGCTCGGAGAGGGCCGCGGCCAGCGACTCCTGGCCGATGCCGTCGTCGGCGATGCCGATCACGATCTCCTCGGCGTCGAGCGCGGCGGCGGCCAGCGCGGCGCCGTCCAGGATCAGGTGCGGGCCGCGGGTGAGCACGGCCTTGTCCTTCCACGACGGCGGCTCGCCCTCGGTGGCGTTGACGACGATCACCGGCGGCAGGTCCTGCCGCTGGCAGGAGTCGAGCACCGCGCGCACCTTGCGGGCGAACGGGAAGCCGGCGCCGCCACGGCCGCGCAGCTCGATCCGGTCGGCGAGGCCGATCAGCTCACCGCTGGACAGCGCCGCGAAGCCGCCGTGGACCTCTTGGTGGGCGACCAGGTCGAGCCGGCCGTACTCGTCGAAGCCGGCCGTGATCCGCGGCGTCCCGATGCTGGTAACCGGGGGAACCTGATCCGCGCTCACGATCGGGCCCCGCCCCGCGCGGCAGCACCGCGAACGGCGGTGCCATCGACAAAGACAGTGCCGGTGTTATCAGCGCTCTCGGTGCGCTCACTCACTGTGCTTCCCCTCGCAGCTGACGCCAGTACACGTCGTCAGCCGATTCGTCCGTTCTGCCCTTGCTGCCACGGCGAGCCCCCCGGCTCGCTGCTCGGGCGGGTTCCTGCTGGGTGGACCGGCGGGCCCGGCGGGACGCCATGTCGACCAGGGTCGGCGTCTCGTCGGATTCCAGGTCCGGACCGAGCGCGGCTCGCGGGTCGCCGGCCAGGTCCACGAACTCACTGCGGCTGTGCCTTCCAGAGTCGGCGCTGTCAACGTTGGCGCCCCGGTCGCGCCGGGCCCGGGGCGCAGTCTCGACCTCGTCGGCATAGCGCGACGGGCGCGACGGCCGTGGCGGCTCGTCGTCCGGGTAACGGCCGGTGCGTCGCCGTGGCGGCGCCTCCTCGTAACGGTCGTCCTCGGCGTAGCGGCGCTGCCGCGGTGCCGGGGCTTCGTCCTCGTCGGCGAAGCGCCGGGTGCGCGGCGCTTCCTCCTCGGCGCTGCGCCGGGTGCGCGGCGCCGGCATGTCGCCCTCGTCGGCGAAGCGCCGGCTGCGGGCCGGGGGCGCGTCCTCGAACTCGGTGCCGGCGTAGCGCCGGGACCGGGCCGGGGGCTCGTCCTCGAACTCGGCGCCCGAGACGCGCCGGGACCGGGCCGGCGGCTCCTGCGCGTACGGGTCGGCGGGCTTGCGGCGGCCCCGCGGCGCGGGCGCCTCGTCCTCGTCCTCGTAGTTGCGCAGGCCCTCGTCGAGCGCCCGGCGCGACATGGCGCCGGTCGGCTCGTCGAAACGCTCGGCGGAGCGGCGCTGCCGGGGCGCCGGGGCCTCCTCGTCGGCGAAGCGGCGGGCGCGCGGCGCGGGCAGGTCGTCTTCCTCGAACTGCCACCGCTGGGTGGGTGCGTCGTCGTAGTCGCGGCGGCGGCGGACCTGCTCCTCGTCGTCGACGCCGCGGCGGGGCCGGCGCTCGGGCGGGGCGCCGGCCGGCGCGGCGCTGGCCGGCGCGGGACTGACCGGCCTGGCGGCGGGCGCGGCGGGCTCCGCGGGCGCGGCCGTGGTGCGGGCCCCGGCGGCGGGCGCCCAGGTCTGGACGGCGGCGGCGGGCGCGCTGCCCCGATCGGCGACGACCGCGTCGTCGCGGCGGCTCTTGCCCCGGCCCTTGAGGCCGACGGCGGCGGTCGGCACCAGCTTGCCGACCGGCTGGATCTTGCCGTTGCCGGTGCCGGCCTGCGACGCGAAGTCCTTGCGGCGGTTCAGCCGCACGGAGACGCGGACGGCCAGGCCGACCAGCACCATCAGGATGCAGACGACGTAGGAGACGATGACCCAGGACGCGGCCGCGCGGCCGGCGCCGAGGCCGTGCAGCAGGGCGATCGGCCACATCAGGTACGAGATGGCGTGAATGCCGCGCCACATCCAGGGCTTGCCCTTGCCGATGAACCGCGAACGGGCGATGCCGGTCCACATGACCATCACCATGATGTAACCGGACATGGTGCCGAAGCCGATGAGCATCGTCTTGTACGGCGCCAGGAACGGCACGAACACGTCGATCACGCTGATCTTGCTGACCGCCACCTTCGTCCAGACGTGGAAGAAGAGGGCGACGACCGCGATGACGCCGGTCGTGCGGTGTGCGGACTGCAGCAGGACCCGCTGGCGGATCGACAGGACCAGCCGGTCGGTGGCGACCAGTCCCACCATGATCGTGATCGACAGCGACACCAGGCACACCACGCCGATGTAGAACTCGGTGTACGTGAAGACGTAGACGTACGCCACCTGGCCGCCGGGGGTCAGCATCATGGCGGCCCAGATCGCGGCGAGGACCGAGAGGCCGAGCACCGCGAAGGAGATCATCGACGGCGGCGTCCGGCCGCCGGTAGCGCTCATCGGGACGTCCGCACGACTGGCGGATCGCTCGTTCATCTTCGTCCGGGCCATAACTCCTCGTTCTCCGCAGCGGTGAGGCGTCCGTCCTGGGCGGTCGGGACGCCGGCATTCGTGGGGGATGCCCCGCGCTCGTTACCGTCGGGCTGACTACCGGCTAGCTGCCTTTCCTCACGGTGAGTGAAAGCCGGTCTCCTGCCCTCCCCCATCTACGTGTGCGGCCGAGGATCGGATGAACGTTCGGGAAGTTCTTTGCCGCCAAGTTTGCGCGACCATGATAGCGATTCGGCCCGTAGGGGCACTGACCTGCGAAGACATGAGTTCGACACACCGACGTAAGGCAAAAATAAAGTGTTATCGCGGGTGATCCGTCCCGCGCGGTGAACCTTTTGCCCGGCTGCCCCGAACTACCTCATGTGCGTGCACGTTGACGCCTTTGCGTGAGGAGATGATTGCTGTGCGGCATCGCGCTGCTCTGTTGTCCGCCATTCTGGCCGTCGTCGCGGCGACCCTGGTCCTGCCGGGCCGGGCGTCCGCCGTCGTGCCGGGCTTCAAGGTCGACATCACCGAGCTGCCCGCGACCTTCACCGCGGGCGCCGGCGCGCGCACGGTCACCGTGGTCGCCACGAGTGAGCAGAACCGCTGCCAGAAGGTGCGCTGGTCGATGTTCATCGAGGTCGACGGCCCGGACCTGGACGAGGTGCAGGTGGCCCGGGTCGAGGACGACGGCGACTTCCCGGTCCGGGTGGAGAACGCCGGCGACGATACCGCGCGGATCACCGACGTGCAGCTCGACCCCGGTCAGCTGTGCCGTGGCCAGACGGTGACCGCCCGCTACCAGATCGGCTTCGACGACGACGCCAAGTCGGGCGAGGTCACCTTCCGCGCGCAGGCCTTCAACGCCGACCGCACGCTGCTTCAGGAGACCAGCTCGACCAGCGAGGTGAAGGGCGAGGACGAGGCGGAGGAGTCGCCGAGCCCCGAGGCCAGCCCGTCGCCGAGCGAGTCCAGCCCGGATCCGGAGGAATCGGCGGACGGCGACGAGAACGCCGAGCCGGAACCCACCGACACCGAGGCCGACATCGCCGCGGTGCCGGCCTCCGGCAATGACACCGGCACGCCGAGCCTGCTGGGCGCCGGCCTGATCATCGGCGGGATCCTGGTCTTCCTCGGCGTCGGCCTCCTGCTGCGGCTGCGGATGCGCAGCCGGCAACCGCAGGCCGGCAACCAGCTCCCGACCGGCTTCTACCCGGCCAACTGACCGTCCGGAACCCAAACCCGGACGGTCAAATCGGCCGTCCGACATAGAACCCGGCGCCGCCGACCGGCGCCGGGTGATCTTCCTTCACAAATTCCTGGGGTAAACCTGCGGAAGACTTAGGCCGCAGTTAAGAGAACGTCGCGTTCCGTAGCCCTAGGGTGGGTCGGGCGCAACGCCCTACTGTGGAGGATCTTTGAAGACCAAGACTGTCCGTATCTCGGCCGGGGTCGGCGCGGCCGCACTTGCCCTCGTCGGCATCTCCGCCGGTGCTTCCTTCGCGGACGAGACGCCCGCCCCGGCCGCCGCGGCCAGCGCGGCGGACCGCTTCCTCGGCGGCCCCAGCACGGTGCCGCCCACCCTGGTCCCCCCGGCCGGCAACACTCTGACCTCGGTTTTCAAGGCCAAGGGCGTACAGATCTACGGCTGCACGGACACCAAGTGGACCCTGATCGAGCCGGCGGCGTCGCTGGCCGGCATCAGCCTGAACCCGGTCAAGGTCACCTCGGCGCTGCACTTCCGCGGCCCGAGCTGGGAATCGCCCGAGGACGGCTCGCTGGTCGAGGGCACCGCCCCGGTCTCGGCACCGTCAACGACGCCGAACAGCATCCCGCAGCTGCTGGTCACCGCGAAGACCACCCGCGGCCCGGGTGTCTTCGGCGGCGTCACCTTCATCCAGCGCCTGGCCACGGTCGGCGGTGTGGCCCCGGCCACGGCCTGCGCGGCCGGCGCCACGACGGCCGTTTCCTACCAGGCCGTGTACCGCTTCTTCAAGAAGAGCTGAAAGAGCTGACCTTCCTGAAGCATTGACCTTACCGAGGGGCCGGATGCCGGTGACCCGCCGATACGGCGGTTCACCGGCATCTCCCGTTGAGGGGAAATATCGGGCTCACGGCCCGTCGAGCCGCAGCACCGTCTCCTCGATCTCCTCGCCCCGGGCGGTCGCGTAGGCGACCTCCTTGCCGACCGGCCGGAAGCCCACCTTGCGCAGCACCGCCAGCGACCCGGCGTTGTCGCTGGCGGCCCGGGCCGTGATCGGGCGCACCGGCACCAGATCGACCAGCAGCTCGACGGCGCGGGTCGCGATGCCGCGACCCCACCAGGTCCGGTCCAGCCAGTACGTGATCTCGGTGTCGTCGCCGACCGCGAAGCTGCCCACCGTGCCGGCGAGCTCCCCGTCGATGGTGATCGCCAGCAGCAGAATCTCCGGCGAGGTGCGCAGCCGGCCGATGTGCGCGTCGAAGGCGGCCCGGTCGTCGGGGTCCTCGGCGGTGAACGCGGCCATCCGCACCGCCACGGGATCACGCATCTGGTCGTAGATCGCGTCCAGGTCGTCGTCACGCACGGCGCGCAGGCCGATCTCACCCATCCGTCGCTCCCGTCCCGGCAGTTCACAGCGCCGTCGCGTCGTCGTCATCGGAGCCGGAGTGCAGGAGCCGGAGGAGATCCGCCCCAGGATTCCGGTGGAGGCAGCCTACCTAACGGAGAGCCGCCCGAAAGGTAGGCCTTCCGATCAAGTTCGGGTCGCGCACAGGTATGCCGTCGCCATCGTGTGGCGGGTGGGCACGCCCGCCACGGACCGGACGTAGTCGTCGAAACGGTCCCGCTCGGCCGGGGTCAGCGCGGTGTCGACAACGTCGCCGTACGTCGGCACCAGCGGGTTGGGGGAGGTGCGCCGCACGGCGTCCCAGTCGGCCACGGGCGGGCCCGGCATGTCGACCTCCGCGCGGTAGTCCAGCCGTACCCCGGAGAAGCCCGCCTCCCGGGCCCAGCGGATCAGGTCTCGCTCGTCGAAGTCGCGCATCGGGTTCGTCGCCGGCGCGAGCGCGGCGTAGGCCGCGCGGACCTTCGCGATCAGGCCCGCGATCGGGCCGTCGGCCGGCCCCGGGTCGAGGCCGAGCAGGCCGTCGCGGTCGGCGAAGCTGTTGATCGGCTCGAAGATGGACAGCCGGCCGCCGGGGCGCAGCACCCGGTGCAGCTCGGCGAACGCGGCCGGCTTGCGGGCCACATAGATCAGCACCGAGCGGGTCGTCACGACGTCCACCGAGGCGTCCGGGATCGGGCTCAGGTCGTCGGCCGCCGCCCGCACGAAGGAGGAGCGGGCCGGGTCGGCCTGCCGCCGGCACTCGTCGAGCAGCGCCGCGGAGACGTCGCTGAACACCACCCGGCCGGCCGGGCCGACCCGGTCGAGCGCGCCGAGGCCGATCAGTCCGGTGCCGGTGCCGACGTCGAGCACCGTGTCGCCGGGCGCGATCGCCGCCCGGTCGAGCACGCCGTCGCGGAAGGCGGTCAGGTCGGCGGCGAACTGCGAGCGCAGCTGGGCCGAGCCGCCGTCGCGGTCCCGCAACAGCCAGCTCGCCCACTTGTCGGTGGTCACGCCGACACGGTAAAGCACCACGCCCGGAGCGGGAAAGGCCGGACGGCCCGGTGGTGGGAGCACCGGGCCGTCCGTTTCTGGGAGAGGGTCAGAGCGCGGGGTACGCGTTGGTCATCAGCTCGCGGAACTGAGCGGAGAACCACGCGCCGGAGATCGGAGCGTTGGCAAGCGCGCCCGACAGGCTGTTGCCGTTGCGCTCGTTGCCCGTGTAGGTCGGGTCACACATCCGGTCGAAGCCCTTGCCCTCGTCGTTCGGGATCAGGGAGCTCGAACCGTCCGACTCGCCCGGGGGCTTGACCCAGACGTAGGCGTCGATGCCGGAGGCCGGTGCGGCCTTCGGGCGCTCGCCGAGGCCGGCGCCCGACTGGTTGCACCAGTTGCCGGCGTGGATCCGGCGGTCGATGCGGGACTGGTTGACGAAGGTGGTCACGTCGGTGGACGTGCCCGCCGCGGTCGGCCGGTTCGCGCCGCCCCAGCCGTTGCGGGAGGTGTCGATCAGCATGCCGATGCCCGAGTCGAAGCCGATCGAGACCAGCTTGGTGCGGAACGCCTGGGCGAACGAGAGCTCGTCGACGTAGAAGTTCCAGTCGACCCACTTGGACTGCCGCACCGAGGTGCCGTTCACCGACGAGTTGATGGTGAAGTACGGCTCGACCAGCGCGGAGTAGTTCGCCGTGTTGGTGATGAAGCCGTGCACGTTGCGCACGTTGCCGGAGGCCTGGGCGGCCTGCAGCATGATGTCGGCGGTCGGGCCGAAGTTGGTGTCCCAGCCGATCCAGCCGTGGTGCGCGGCGTCGACGTAGTTGTAGGTGTTGCCGAGCGCGCCGAGCTTGTTCAGCGCGTAGCCGACGCCCTGCACGTAGCCGCCGTTGGACTTCATGGTGGCGCAGGTCGCGACGTTGGTGTTGGTGATCAGGTTGGGCAGCGAGTCGATCTCGATGACGTTGATGATCCGCAGCCCGGCGTACTTCGGCAGGGCCTGGATCGCCGCGATCGGGTCGATGTACTCGCTCTTGTAGCGCGGCAGGTCGTTGACGCCGAGCTCACCGTTGGAGGCCAGCGCCGAGCAGTCGCGGCCGGGCAGGTTGTAGATGACGAACTGGATGTAGCCGGCGCCCTGGGCGAGTGCCGCATCCAGGTGGGCGGCCAGCCCCATGCTGCCGTTGGAGCTGCTGCCCGAGGTGCCCGCGATGGCCGCGATGCGGTCCAGCCAGACGGCGGTCGGGTTGCTGGAGACGCGGCTGCCGCCGGGCTCGGCGTCGGCCTTGGCCTTCCACTCCGGGTTCACATAGCCCTTGGCCCCGGCGTACGGGTTGTCGACCTTGCTGCCCGTGGGCGGCGGGGTCGTCGTCGGCGGGGTCGTCGGCGGTGTGGTGGTGGGCGTGGTGGTCGGCGGGTTCGTGGGGACGCTGCCGGTGCAGGCCGTGCCGTTGAGCGAGAACGAGGCCGGCGCCGCGTTCGTGCCGGAGTAGTCGGCGTTGAAGCCGAAGTTCGCCGTCGCGTTGGTGGCCAGGCTGCTCGCCCAGGTCGGGCTGGCGGCGTTGACCTGCTGCCCGCTCTGGGTGATGGTGGCGCTCCAGCCCTGGGTGATGCGCTGGTTGCCGGTGAAGGCCCAGGTCAGGTTCCAGCCGCCGGTGATGGGGTCGCCGAGGTTCTTGACGATCACGTTGCCGGTGAAGCCGGTGCTCCACTGGTTAACCGTGTAAGTGACCTGGCAACCAGCCGCGGCGCTGGCCTGCTGCGCCGCGACGGCTATGCCGGCGCCGGTGAGGAGGGTGATCGCGGCGGCGGCCGTCAGGCCTCGCACCACGGTGTGGGGACGTGGACTCATGCGCAAGCGCTCCTGGAAGACATGGGCAACGCCCGGGGCAGGCGCGGCCGAGGGGAACGAACTTCCGGCGCGGGGATCGACCACTGTCGCTGACCACCGCGTGAGGCCAGACTATGGGAGCGCTCCCATGACATCAATACGTAATAGCCCCGAAACTTTTCACGAATTATCGGAGACCGTCGATCGGCGGGGGTGGCCGACGCCGACGCGGCGGCCACCCCGGGCTCCCTATTGGAAGAGCTTCGCCGCGGTGATCCCGGTCTGGATCACGCCATAGCCGAGCAGCACCACGACCAAGGCCCAGGACAGGGCCAGCCGGGCCGGTGACGTCTTCATGCGACAGCCTCCTTCGTCTCCTCGGCCACCGGCTCGTGGAACCGCTCCGGGACCGGCCGCATCAGCAGGTTGGCGACGAACCCGACCGCGAGCACGCCGACCATGGTGAACAGCGCCGGCTGGTACGCCGACGCGGTGAGCGTGCCCGGCTTGCCCTGCGCGTCCAGGAAGCCGTTGACGATCAGCGGTCCGGCCACGCCCGCGGCCGACCAGGCGGTCAGCAGCCGGCCGTGGATCGCGCCGACCTGGTACGTGCCGAACAGGTCCCGCAGGTACGCCGGCACCGTGGCGAAGCCGCCGCCGTAGAACGACAGGATCACCCCGGCGAGCAGCACGAACAGGCCGACCGCGGTGTGGCCGACCGAGGCCAGCAGCGCGTACAGGATCATGCCGACGCCGAGATAGACCAGATAGATGCGCTTGCGCCCGATCAGGTCCGAGGTAGACGACCAGACGAACCGGCCGGCCATGTTGAACAGCGAGAGCACCCCGACGAAGCCGGCCGCCGAGGCCACCGCGACGGCCGACTTGCCGTCGGCCTCCCGGAAGAAGTCCTGGATCATCGGGCTGGCCTGCTCCAGGATGCCGATGCCGGCGGTGACGTTGCAGAACAGCACGATCCAGAGCAGCCAGAACGACCGGGTCCGGATGGCGTTGGCCGCCGACACGCTGGCGGTGGTGACCAGCGGCTTCGCCTTGACCGAGGCCGGGTCCCAGCCCGCCGGGGTCCAGCCCTCGGCGGGCACCCGCACGTTGGCCACGCCGAACATCATCACCACGAAGTAGCCGATGCCCAACGTCAGGAACAACGCCACGAGCGCGCCGCCCCCGGCGACCGAGGTGGACACGTTCGGGTCGTAGCCGGAGTCGTAGAACGACAGCAGTTGCCGCGACAGCGGGCTCGCGATCAGCGCGCCGCCGCCGAAGCCCATGATGGCCAGTCCGGTCGCCAGGCCGGGGCGGTCCGGGAACCACTTGATCAGCGTCGAGACCGGCGAGATGTAGCCGATGCCGAGGCCGATGCCGCCGAGGAAGCCGTAGCCGAGGTAGACCAGCCACAGCTGCTTCGTACCGATGCCGAGCGCGCCCACCAGGAAGCCGGTCGCCCAGAAGCAGGCCGAGACGAACATGGCCTTGCGCGGGCCGTTCGCCTCGACCCAGGTGCCGCCGACCGCCGCGGACAGGCCGAGCATGACGATGGCGATGCTGAAGATGATGCCGATCGAGGTCTGACTGGCGTCGAAGTGCGCGGCGAAGGAGTTCTTGTAGACGCTGGTCGCGTACACCTGACCGATGCACAAGTGCACGGAGAGCGCGGCCGGCGGGATCAGCCACCGGCTGAACCCGGGCGGCGCCACGGAGTGATGACGATCGAGCGCGGACAACATATGGCGCCTCCAGCCCTGCCGATGATCCATCGAAGGTCATCATCAACCAACGGGAAAAATGTCGCAATGCGGCGGGCCCTCGGCGAGGGCCCGCCGCGTTTGCCGCTAGCTGCCCCCGGCGTACAGGTCCTTGATCTCCGTCGCGGACAGCGCCCGGTCGTAGAGGTGGACCTGGTCGACGGTGCCGTCCAGGTAGTCGACCGGGTTGCCGCCGTACCTGCCGCGGCCGATCACCGTGTTGCCGGTCGGCGCCGCCTGCGGCAGGCAGGCACCGGTCCGGCCGGCGAGCTCGCCGTCGACGTAGAGCCGCAGCTCGCCGCGCACGGTGTCCCGGACGCCGGTCAGGTGATACCAGCGGCCGGCCTCCGGCTTGGCCGGGCCCAACGCCCGGACGCCCGCGAAGCTCATCGCGAAGCGCTGGTCGGCGCCCGAGTACTGCAGGAAGAAGTCGCTGGTGCTGGCGCCGTCCTGGCTGACGATCGTCTGGAAGGCGCCGTCGGCCTTGTCGAGCCTTACCCACGCCGAGGCGGTGTAGTCCGAGGCGGTGTTCAGCACCGGGGCGCCGGTGTCGACGAACTGGGTCGAGCCGTTCAGGTCGAGGCCCTGGCCGTTCCTGGCGGCCACGTAGCCGGGCGCGCCGACTGCCGTGCCGTCGTGGTCGCCCGCGGCGTCCTCGGTCGTGCCGTCCAGCGGGTAGAAGGCGATGCCGGTCAGCCCGGGGGTGCCGGGGCCGGGCTGCGGCGTGTTGCCGGGGGTGCCGTCGGCGCCGGCGATGATCTCCCGGTTCACCGCCCGGACCTGCTTGCGGTCCATCTTCAGCCGCTGCCGGTCATAGGTCCAGAAGCCGTTGAGCTCGCCCTCCACGTCGGTGATCTGGGTGTAGACGGACGCGCTGATGCCACAGGAGCGCGCCGAGGTGAGCACGGCTCGCTGGTTGGCCACGTACTTGCCGGTCAGCGTGGCCGAGTCGGGTTCCATCTCGTACGCACTCCCGTCGCCGAACCACATGTGGTTGGACGTCTTCAGGCCGTAGCCGCCGTGCTCGCCGTCGATCGACACCCGGTTCGCGTCCGGCGCCGGCGACGCCGGGCCGAGGTACTGGTGGAAGTCGAGGACGTCGCCCTTGCCGGAGTCGCCCTTGGAGTTGCAGCAGTTCACGCCGCTGTGCGCGTTCACCAGCCGGGTCGGGTCCTGCTTCTTGACGTCCTCGGCGATCCGGCCGGTGGCGGTGCGGTCCCACTCCCCCCAGCCCTCGTTGAACGGCACCCAGGCGACGATCGAGGTCCAGCTGCGGTGCTCGCGGACCATCTCGTGCAGCTCCGCCTCGAACTGCGCGCGCCACGGCTCGGGGATCGGCCCGGTGTTGGCCGCCGGCATGTCCTGCCAGACCAGCAGGCCCAGCTTGTCCGCCCAGTAGAACCAGCGGTCCGGCTCGACCTTGATGTGCTTGCGCACGGCGTTGAAGCCCAGTTCCTTGTGCTGCTGCAGGTCGAACTTCAGCGCCGCGTCGGTGGGCGCGGTGTTCAGCCCGTCCGGCCAGAAGCCCTGGTCCAGGGTGGCCAGGTTGAACAGGATCTTGCCGTTGAGGGTGAGCCGGAGCTTGCCGTCGGCGCCGGGCGCCTTGCCGACCTCGCGCATCCCGAAGTACGACGTGACGGTGTCGACGATCGTGCTGCCGTTGCGCAGGGTCACCTCGAGGTCGTACAGGAACGGCGAGTCCGGCGACCAGAGCCTGGCCTTCGGAACGGGGACCACTATGGCCGTACCCGGGGCACCGGTGACCTTGCCGACCACCCGGCCGCCCGCGCGCGCCACGGCCTGGACCGTCAGCCCATCGCCGCGCACGGTCTCCGCCGTGAGCCTGAGCGCCGAGGCCGCGAGGTCCGGCGTCATGGCCAGACCCGCGATGCTGGAGTCCGCGACCGGTTCCATCCAGACCGTGCGCCAGATGCCGGAGCTGCCCTGGTAGAAGATCCCCCGGTCGGAGACCCGGCGCTGCTTGCCGATGGGCTGGCCGGTGGCGTCGGTGAGGTCCTCGGCCCAGACGATCAGCTCCTGCGGGCCGGTGCCGCGCAGCGCGTCGGTGACGTCGGCGTCGAAGCCGTCGTAACCGCCGCGGTGGGTGGCGACCTGGGTGCCGTTGACCCACACCTTGGCGTCGTAGTCGACCGCGCCGAAATGCAGCAGCAACCGCTGCCCCTGCCCGACCCGCCAGCCGGCCGGCACGGTGAAAGCGCGCCGGTAGAACATCCGGTCCACGTGCCGCTGGATGCCGGAGAGCGCGGACTCGATCGGGTACGGCACCAGCACCCGCTCGCCGAGCTCCTGGCCGACGGGCGGGGCCTGGCCGACCGCCGCCCCGGCGAACTCCCAGACGCCGTTGAGGTTCTGCCACTTGTCGCGGACCAGTTGCGGCCGGGGGTACTCGGGCAGGGCGTTCTTCGGGCCGACCGCGTCGGTCCAGGGGGTGGCGATCGGCGCGATGCCCTTGTGCCATGCCGCGCCGGCCACGGGAGCCGGCGCCTGGACGAGTGCCGGGGCGGGCACCGGGGCGGGTGCCGCACCGGCGGCGCCGGCCGTGCCGATGGTCAGAAGGGCGACGGCGGCGAGGGTGACGGCCCGGCGTGCTGTCCGGGGTGTGCTCATGTGCTTGGTCCTCTCGGTGGGAAAGAACGCGGGCAGCACCGATCGGCACTCGGCCGTGCCGGACGGACTACACAGCAAGCGCTTGGCGGGACCACCCAGTAGTAAACACAGTTCAACAAGACTGCTCAGATGGCGTCAAGGTCCAAAATGGAAGAACCTCGATGTTCCGACACTTTCCACCATGGACACACGCCCATTGGGGCACCGGGGTGGCCGCCGCCGGACCGGGCGGTTCAGCAGTGAGTAAGGCTGGAACCCCGGGAAGGGCGGGCGGAAAGCCGTCACCTGGTGGGACGTTTCTGGTTTCGATGTATTCCTTGACGACGGTCAGGGGTGCGCCGCAGCCGGACCCGGCGAAGTACGACGGGGACCACAGGTGGCCGCCCCAGAGGTAGCGGTGCAGGTGTGCCCCGTGTTCCTGGCGCAGGTAGCGGGCCGAGACGCCTTTGAGGCTGTTGACCAGTTTCGACACCCCGACGCTGGGTGGGTAGTGCACGAGCAGGTGGACATGGTCTTGCTCGCCGTTGAACTCGCGTAGCTCGGCGCCGAAGTCGACGCAGACCGCTTGCATGATCTCCTCCATCCGGGTGAGGATCGGGTCGGTGAGTGCCCCATGTCGGTATCGTGGTGGCGTGAAGCTGGTGGTGCAGGTGAAGCTCCAGCCGACGACCGAACAAGCGTCGGCACTGGACGCGACCCTGCGTGCCTGCAACACCGCGGCCACTGAGGTTGCTGAGATAGCCCGCAACACCCGGGTCTACCGAAACTACGACCTGCGTAAGCACGCCTACGCGGGCGTCAAGGACGACCACGGGCTCGGCGCGCAGGCCGCCCAGCACGTCATCAAGAAGGTCTGTGACGCGTACAAGACCCTCACAGCGAACCTGAGGGCCGGCAGCTACGGCTCGCCGGATTCCAAGCGGTACCGCCGGGTGTCGACGGAGCCGATCAGCTTCCGGTGGCAGGCCGCGCAGCCGTACGACGCCCGGATGCTGTCTTGGCAGACCGACGCCCGCACGGTCTCCATCTGGACCGTGACCGGCCGGATGAAGAACGTCACCTACACCGGGTCGCCGGACCAGCTCAAAGCCGTCAGTGAGTTGCCGGTGGGTGAGTCCGACCTGGTTTACCGCGACGGCATGTGGTTCCTCTACGCGACCGTCGAGGTCGCCGAGGCCGAACCGGTCGAACCCCTGGGCTTCCTGGGTGTCGATATGGGCATCGTGCAGATCGCCACCGACTCCGACGGCCGGGTCTACGCCGGGGAACAACTCAACCGGTACCGGCGCCGCCAGACCCGGCTGCGCGCCACGTTGCAGGCCAAGAGGACCGAATCCGCCCGCAGGCTGCTCAGCAAGCGCAGCCGCCGGGAATCGCGGCACGCCGCGAACACCAACCACATCATCTCCAAAAGCATTGTGGCCGAGGCTGCACGCACCTCGCGTGGTATCGCCGTCGAAGAGTTGACGGGCATCCGCGCCAGGGTCCGGCTCCGTAAGCCCCAACGGGCCGCACTGCACTGCTGGAGCTTCGCCCAACTGGGTGAGTTCCTGACCTACAAGGCCCGCCGGGCCGGCGTCGCCCTGGTCCAGGTCGACCCCCGATACACGTCGCAGACGTGCTCGAAGTGCGGTCACCGCGACAAGAGAAACCGGCCCGACCAGGCCACGTTCATCTGCCGTTCGTGTGGAGTCGTTGCCCACGCGGACGTCAACGCTGCCGTCAACATCGCCTCGCGCGGTGCAGGCGGCTGGGGCGCAGTCACCCACCCGTACGTGGCCTGACCTCGCAGCCAGCGAGAGCAGAGATCCACAAGCCCGCCCCCTTCAGAGGCGGGTAGTTGACATGGATGTGCGACGATGTCGCAGTGCCTGAATCGATCTTGGAAGTGATCGCGCTGGACGCCGCGGACGCCCGCGCCGCGCGCGACGGCGGCGCCGACCGGGTCGAGCTGGTCGCCGACATGCGCCGGCAGGGCCTCACCCCGGGCGTCGCGACCTTCGCGGCGGTCCGGGCCGCGGTCGATCTCCCGGTCCGGGTCATGCTGCGCGCCGAGGACGGGTACGGGCTGAGCGACGCCGGCGCCCTCGCCGAGGCGGCGACCGCCCTGCGCGCCGCCGGTGCCGACCAGTTCGTCCTGGGATTCCTCGACGCGCGCGCCGCGGTCGACCTGGTCGCGGTCAAGGCGGTGCTCGGCGCGATCGAGGGCTGCCGGTGGACGTTCCACCGGGCGCTGGACCACGCCGCCGACCGGCCCGCCGCGCGCCGGGCCCTCGCCGGCCTGCCCGGGCTGGACTGCGTGCTCACCGCCGGCGGCCCGGCGAGCGTCGAGCAGGGCCTGGCGACGCTGACCGCCGAGGCGGCGTCGGCACCGCGGGTGCTGGCCGGCGGCGGCCTGCGCCGGCACCACCTCGCGCCGCTGCTGGCCGCCGGGGTGGACGCCTTCCACACCGGCAGCGCGGTGCGCCCGGGCGGCCGCTGGGACGTACCGGTGGATCCCGCCCTGGTCGCGGCCTGGCGCGCCGCCCTTACCGCTCGGGGTCAGCTGCCGGTGACCGACAGGTAGCGGTAGCCGAGCTTGGCGAGGCGCTCCGGGTCCAGGCAGTGCCGGCCGTCCAGGAGCACCGGGGTCCGCATCAGCGTGGCGAACTTCGCCCAGTCCAGATCGAGGTATGCCGACCACTCGGTGACCAGCACGACCGCGTCGCTGTCGTCGAAGACCTCCTCGACCGAGCCGGCCAGGTACGGCGCCAGCTCCGGCTGCTCGCGGGCGAACCGCTCGGCGGCGACCGGGTCGTGCACCCGGATCCGGGCGCCCCGGTCGAGCAGCATCCGGGCGATGTCCAGCGCCGGCGCGTCGCGCAGGTCGTCGGTGTCCGGTTTGAAGGCGAGCCCGAGCAGCCCGATCTTGCGGCCCTTGAGGATGCGCAGCTCGCTCAGCAGCCGGTCCACGACCAGCCGGCGCTGCAACTGGTTGACCTCGCGGGCGGCGGTGACGATCGGCATGGCGTGGTGGTACTCGGCGCCGGTGGCGATCAGCGCGGCGGTGTCCTTGCCGAAGCAGGAGCCGCCCCAGCCGATGCCCGGCTGCAGGAAGCGCGGCCCGATCCGGGTGTCCAGCCCGATCCCGCGGGTGACCTGGGAGATGTCCGCGCCGACCCGGCCGGCGAGCTGCCCGATCTCGTTCGCAAAACTGATCTTGAGGGCCAGGAACGCGTTGGCGGCGTACTTGATCAGCTCGGCCGAGGCCAGGTCGGTCGAGACCATCGGCACCGCGCCGAGCTCCGCCGGGCGCGGCAGATAGGTCGGCGGGGTGAACGTCTGGTTGACGATGATCCGGTAGAGCCGGTTGAGCACGTCGAGGCTGCGCGGGTTGTCCGAGCCCACCACGATCCGGTCCGGGTAGAGCGTGTCCCGGATCGCCGCGCCCTGGCGCAGAAACTCCGGGTTCGAGGCGACCGAGAACTCGCCGTCGGTGCGCCGCTCGTGGGTGCGCTCGAAGGACTCCCGCAGGATCGAGTCGACCCAGTTGCTGCTGCCGATCGGCACGGTCGACTTGTTGACCACGACGGTGAAATCGCCGCCGATGTGCCGTCCGACACTCTCCGCGGCCGAGCGCAGATAGGTCAGGTCCGGATTGCCGTCCGGCAGCGACGGGGTCTGCACCGCGATGAACACCACATCCGCGCCGGGCACCGCCACGCTGTAGTCGGTGGTGAAGGTCATCCGTTCGGCCGAGTCGGACAACAACGCGTCCATGTGCGGCTCGAAGATCGGCGAGCGACCCCCGCTGAGCAGGTCGACCTTCGCCTGATCCAGGTCCACGCAGGTCACGTCGTGGCCGAGAAACGCCAGGCTGACGCCGGTGGTGAGACCCACGTAGCCGGTTCCCACGACGCACACCTTCATGCCCGCACTTCCCTTCGGTTCACATCCGGTCCGGGGGTACCCGGTGGCTGCACGGTAATCCGTCCTGTCCCGTCGATGGGCGCCCAGGGATACCTCAGGCGAGTCGGATCACTGCCGATCCTGGCAGTCGTGACTGTAGGCAACGACCTTCGGACCCTCCGCGCCGATGCGCCGGCGGGGCCCGAGCCGCTGCCCGAGGACGGCCAGGCTCTGCTGCACAACGACCTGATCGCCGTGATGACCCGGGACATCCCGTCGGTCGCCCACGTGCTGGACATCATCGCGGCCCGCCTCAGCGGCCCCTGCGGGATGCACGCCGCCTCGATCTTCACCCTCGACCCCGACGACGGCAGCCTGACACCCGGCGGCACCCACGGCGATGCCGCGGCCGACGACATCAACCTGGCCGGCCAGGTCTTCCGGGTCGCGGCGGGTGCGCCACCGGTCCGCGACGACACCCGTACGGCGCTGCGGCTGCGCACCGGCGGCCGGACCCTGGGCGTCCTGGTGCTCACCGGCCACGCCATCGCCGCGCTGCGCCCCGAGGCGGCGGCCACGATCGGCCTGCACCTGGCCAGCACGCTGCAGGCCCTGGCCGCCGAGCAGGAGCACCAGTACGCCGCCCACGCCAGCGCCACCATCCGCGGGCTCTTCGAACAGGGCACGTCCGCCACCACGGTCGAGGAGGCCGGGCAACTGCTGGCCCGGGCCACCGCCGCGGCGTTCCGCACCGAACGGGCCGCCGTGCACCTGGTCGACCCGGACGGGCGGATCTGCTACGCGGCCGGCGTCGGCGTCACCGAGGAGATCAGCGACGAGCTCAACCGCAACCTGACCGGCAAAATCGCCGCGGACTCCCCTGTCTGGCGGGCCATGATCAGCGAGAACGGGCCCCTGCTGACCGACGACGTCACGCGCACCGCGGTCCGGCCGGGCGGATTCGCCCAGACGATGCGGCTGCGCTCGGCCCTGGCGATACCGCTGATGTCCGCGTCCGGACCGGTCGGCATGGTGATCTGCGGCGACGCGAGCGGCACCCGGCACTGGACGGGCCGCGACCGCATGCTGGCCCGGCAGGTGGCGATGGAAGGCGCGCTGATCGTCGACAGCGCCCGGCTGCGCCAGGCCCAGCAACTGCACGTCGCCGAGCTGACCCGGCAGGCGTACCACGACGCGCTGACCGGCCTGCCCAACCGCACCCAGCTGCTGGAACGGGCCGGGCAGGAGGTCGGGCGGGCGGGTGCGGCCGGCGGCCGGCTCGCCCTGCTGCTGCTCGACCTGGACGGCTTCAAGCGGGTCAACGACGCCATCGGACACCACGCCGGCGACGCCCTGCTGCAGGCGGTCGGCCGGCGGCTGGAGTCCGGCCTGCGCGACCGGGACCTGGTCGCCCGGCTCGGCGGCGACGAGTTCGCGATCCTGCTGGCCCGCGATCCCGACCCGGAGTGGGCGACCGCGGCGGCCGGGCGGTTGCACGAACGGCTCTGCGCGCCGTACGAGATCGAGGGCCGCGAGGTACGGGTGGGCGCGAGTATCGGCATCGCCATGTACCCGGCCGACGCGGACGACGTGCCGGCGTTGATGCGGGGCGCGGACGCGGCGATGTACCGGGCCAAGCGCGCGGGCGGCGGGGTGCGGCTCGCCCGCTGAGCGAGGCTCTTGAATTGACCCGTCCAGCGTGGCTACGCTCGTCTCCGGTGCTCGATACGTATCGACGGCGGAGGTGACCCCCTCGTGGTCACGAGCAGGGACGTGGCCCGGCTTGCCGGCGTCGCACAGAGCACGGTCTCGTACGTGATGAGCGGCCGCCGCTCGATCTCCGCCGAAACCCGCCGCCGGGTCGAGTCCGCGATCGAGGAACTCGCCTTCCAGCCCAACGCCGGCGCCCGCGCCCTGAAGAGCCAGCGCACCCAGGTGATCGGCCTGATGGTGCCGTTCGGGCCGGGCGCCGACACCTCCGGCCTGCTGCCGTTCATCGAGACCATCGCCACCTGCGCCCGCGAACAGGACCACGACATCCTGCTGGTCACCCGCGACGAGGGCTCGGCCGGGCTGACCCGGCTGGCGGCACGCTCCCTGTGCGACGCGATCGTGCTGATGGACATCGAGACCCACGACGCCCGGATCCCGGTCGCCGCCGGTCTGGCCGTACCGGTGATCCTGATCGGCCTGCCCGCCGAACCGCGCGGCCTGCCCTGCATCGACCTCGACTTCGAGCAGGCCGGCCGGCTCGCCGTCGACCACCTCGCGGCGACCGGCCACGACCGGATCGTGCTGATCGGCCATCCCCGGGAAACCGTGGCCCGCGAGGTGAACTTCGTGGGCCGCTTCCGCCGCGGCGCCATCGCGGCGGCCGACGCCCACGGCCTGCCGTACACGATCGTCGACCAGCCGGAACGCGGGCCGGCCGGCGTCGCCGCGGCCGTCGACCGGGCCCTGGCGTCCGGCCTCGCCGAGGAGCCCGGGCGCGGCTCGTCCGGGCCCGGCGCGCTCGGGCCCGGCGCGTCCGGGCGCGGGCGCGGCGTGCTCGGGCGCGGCGCGCTTGGCCTGGTCGTGCACGACACGGAGGCGGTGCAGCCGGTGTTGCACAGATTGACGGCCCTGGGGCGCAGGGCCGGCCGCGACCTGTCGGTTGTCGGGCTCTGCCCTGATGCGCTCGCCGCGGGCACGACGCCGCCGGTCACCAACGTCTCCCTGGAGCCGCGCGACGTGTCCCGGCGGGCGATGCGCACGCTGTTCGGGCTGCTGGACCGCGACCATCCCGTCGCGGCCGCCCCGGTCGAACTCGTCGCCGCCCGCCTCACCCGGCGCCAGACCACAATGCCGGGCTGACATGGCTCCCTCACCCCGACCCTGCCCGCCGCGGCCCCCCTCACCCGACCCCGCCCGCCGCGGCCCCCTCACCCGACCCTGCCCGCCGCGGCTTCCTCACCCCGACCCCGGCCACCCGGCTGACATGGCTCCCGCACACCGACCTCGCTCGCCTGGCCGCCGTGATCTCCCTCACGCCGGCCCCACCCGCCCGGCCGCCGTGGCTTCCTCGCGCCGCCCCGCCGTGGTCTCCCTCCCGCCCGCTCTTTGTTCGTCGATACGTATCGAGCACGACCGAGGAAGGATGCAGCATGGATCAGATCCGCGTGACCGTGTGGGGCGAGAACCGCCACGAACAGACCGAGGAGCACGTCGCGAAGCTCTATCCGGACGGCATGCACGAGACGATCGCCGCCGGCATCCGGGACAATCTGGGTGCTGCCGCGCTGGTCCGCACCGCCACGCTGGACCAGCCGGAACACGGCCTGACCGAGCAGACGCTGGCCGCGACCGACGTACTGACCTGGTGGGGGCACGCCGCGCACGGCGAGGTGGCCGACGACGTGGTCGACCGGGTGCACCGGCACGTGCTGTCCGGGATGGGCCTGGTGGTGCTGCACTCCGGGCACTGGTCGAAGATCTTCACCCGGCTGATGGGCACCACCTGCACGCTGCGCTGGCGCAACGAGCACGACCGCGAGCTGATCTGGACGGTCGACCCGACCCACCCGATCGCGCAGGGCGTGCCGCACCCGATCGTCATCCCCGAGGACGAGATGTACGGCGAATACTTCGACGTCCCGCCCCCGGACGAGCTCATCTTCATCAGCTCGTTCAGCGGCGGCGAGGTGTTCCGCAGCGGCTGCACCTGGCGCCGCGGCCACGGCCGGATCTTCTACTTCAAGCCGGGCGACCAGGACTATCCGGTCTACCACCACCCGGACATCCGGCGGGTGATCGCGAACGGGGTCCAGTGGGCCCGCAGCGACCGACCGGAGCGCGTCCTGCCGGAACTACTGCGGTACGAGACCGGGGAGTTCTTCGCCGGACGCTCGTACCCGGGGCCCACAGAATGATCCGGGTGCTGTTAGCCGGCGCCGGAGCGATGGGCCAGGCCTGGCTCGCGGCGATCCACGCCGACCCGGGCGTCACGCTCGCCGGGGTGGCCGACCTGGACCTGGCGGCGGCCCGGCGGGCGGCACCCGGGCTGCCGGTCGGCACCGACGTGGCCGCGCTCGCGGCCGAGACCGGGGCGGACGCCGTGATCGACGTGACCGTCCCGCAGGCCCACCACCCCGTCACCACCGCCGCTCTGTTCGCGGGCCTGCCCGTGCTCGGCGAGAAACCGGTCGCGGACACCCTGGCCCGGGCCCTGTCCCTGGTGGCCGCGGCCGAGGTGAGCGGCCGGCTGTTCATGGTGAGCCAGTCACGGCGCTGGAACCCGCAGCTGTTCGCGTTGCGGGCGATGACCGGGGCCCTCGGCCGGGTCGGCTCCGTGAGCACCGACTTCCACCGCGCGCCACGCTTCGCCGGCTTCCGGGAGACGATGGCGCAACCCCTGCTGGTCGACATGGCGATCCACGCCTTCGACGCCGCCCGGTTCCTGCTGGGCGGCGACCCGGTCACGGTGTCCTGCCAGACCTGGAACCCGCCCTGGAGCTGGTACGCCGGCGACGCCTGCGCCGCCGCGGTGTTCGAGATGACCGGCGGCGCCCGCTACGTCTACCACGGGAGCTGGTGCAGCCCCGGCGCGGAGACATCATGGAACGGCGAATGGCGGGTCAGCGCGGAGCACGGAACGGCACGCTGGGACGGCGACCACGACCCGCACGGCCCAGCCGTCGACGCCCCCGACGGCCGACATTCGGGGATCGGCGGCGCACTGCGGGTGTTCGCGGAGGCGCTGGACAGCGGGGTGACCCCGATGGGAGAGGTACACGGCAACGTGCTGAGCCTGGCCATGGTGGAGGCCGCGGTGCACTCGGCCGACCGGGGCCGGCCGGTGCTGATCGACGACGTGCTGGCCCGGGCCCACGAGCAGGCCGTCCGGGAGGAGACCCGGACAGACGTACGCGAGGTGCTGCGAAGCTGGACTGATGTGCGGATGGCCCTCGGCACAACGTGACGCCCACGCTCCCTGGTCATCCGACGCGGCGAGCCAGCAGATAGGCGCGGCGGCTGGGGAACTCGGCCGGATCCAACGGCTCGCGAAGCAGCGTGGACTCGACCCGGAAGCCGGCCGCCGCGAGATCCACGCTGACCGCGGCGGCATCGAGAAAGTGCACATCGACGTCGACCTCCGAACCGAACCAGCTGGTCAAATGGGTGGTCCCGCCGGCCGGAAGCTCCGGGCTGTCGAGATGGAACGACACGAGCAACCAGCCGCCGGCCCGAAGCGCACGGGCCAGCTCGCGGAAGGCGGCCACGCGTTCCGGCAGGCCCAGATGGATGATCGAATACAGCGCCACGGCACCGGCCCAGGCACCGTCCGCCACCGGCAGGGACAGCATCGACGCCACTACGAAGGGCAGATCGGGTGCGCGTTCCCGGGCTATCTCGATCATGCGCGGCGACAGGTCCAGGCCGAACACGTCCGGGTGCCGGGCCGCCAAGAAGCGGGTGACGTGCCCGGGACCGCAGCCGACGTCCGCGACTGGCCCCGGTCCGACCAGCTCCAGGAACGCGGCCAGCAGCGCACGGTCCAGGGGTTTACGGTCGAGTTCGCCGGCAAGCTGCGCATCGTAGGCACGCGCGACCGTGTCGTAGGTATCCCGCAGGCTCATCCGGCCATCGTCTCCTGCCGGGCAACCGAAGCCCGCAACCGAGCGGCGTCGCCGACGCCGGCTACCGGTATGACTCACGGTCGCCAGACGGTGGGGTTCGGGGTTATCCACAGGGCCCCTCGCCGTGTCGTACTTCTCTTCTAAGTTGGTCGGGTGTTGGAGTTGTTGTCCGAGACCCGCCGGGCGGCCGCCGCGTGCGCCGCCGCCCCGGCCTGGGCAGTCCCCGACCGGGACCTGATCTTGTGCCTACAACAGGCCTGGGCCGGAGTACAGCAACTCACCGCGACCACCGCCCACCTGATCTCCCAGGCACAAGCACAAGGCCTGCCGAAGGCGCACGCCGCCACCAGCACCACCGTCTGGCTGCGCCAGCACCTGCGGGTCAGCCCCGGCACCGCGAACCAACTGGTCGCCCTCGCCGACACCCTGCACACCCGACCCGTGCTCGACACCGCCCTGTGTACCGGTGGGATCTCCGCCGAGCACGCCACCACCATCGCCAGCACCCTCACGAACCTCCCACCCGACCTCGGCCGGGACATCACCAACAAGGCCGAGACCATGCTGGTGGAGCAGGCCGGGATGTTCGACGCGGTGACACTGGGCAAACTCGGCGGGCGGATCCTGGACCATGTCGCCCCCGAAATCGCCGAGGAACGCGAAGCGGAATTCCTGGACCGCCAAGAAGCCCAAGCCCACCACAAGCGGGGGTTCACCCTCAGCCCGCTCGGCAACGGCCAAGTCCGGCTGTCCGGTTACCTCGACACCTCCGGTGCCGCCGCCGTCACCGCCGCCCTCAACCCACTCTGCCACCCCCGCCACGACCCGGCAGGAGCACGCACCCCGGCACAACGCCGGGCGGATGCACTGGTGGATATATGCACCGGCGCGTTACGCGACAGCACGGATCTGCCGAGACACGGCGGTGACCCCGCCCAGGTCGTAGTCACCATCCCCTTCACCACCCTGACCAAGCACCGCCCAGCCGGACAGTCCCGCCCAGTCCTCGGCCGGGCCGCCCCCAGCCGGGCCGTCCCCAGCCGGGCCGCCCCCAGCCGGGCCGCCCCCAGCCGGGCCGTCTCGGGCTTCCCAGGCGGACGCCGGCGCCGGCGTCGGCGCGCCCAGCCCGGCCGGTGCCGACACCAACATCGGTGCCAGCGCCAGTGCTGGTAGCGGACTGGGTTGGTTGGACACCGGAGCCCCGATCAGCGCCGCCGAAGCCCGCCGCCTAGCCTGCGACGCCCAAATCCTGCCCGCCGTCCTCAACGGCAACAGCCTGCCCCTCGACCTCGGTCGCGCCCGACGACTCTTCACCGGCCCACTACGCCGCGCCCTAATCCTCCGCGACCACGGATGCGCGTTTCCGAGCTGCGACCGGCCCGCCCGCTGGTCCGAGGGCCACCACCTCACGCCCTGGGCTGACGGTGGCACCACCGCCCTCAGCAACGCCTGCCTTGTCTGCCGTCGACACCACCGGCTCCTGCACAACAACAGCGGCTGGCAAGCCCGCCTCGGCCCCGACGGGCACCCCGAGTTTCTCCCACCGACCACCATCGACCCCGAACGCCGGCCACAACGCAACACCTTCCACCGCCGCCAATAACCCCACCGGGTTGCGCTTACGTCGCTCCCGGCGAGCCGCTCCGGACACCACTTCACGGCTTGACCGGTGGCTGCCCTCGCCGTTCTACCGGCCTGCGCAGCCAACAACCGCAACCGACAACTGCCCTCACCATCCCGACAATCCGCGCCGCCAACAACCGCAATCGATGGCCGCCCGAGCCGTCCGAACATCCGCCCAGTCGACGACCGCAACCAACGACAACGATGACCCCACCGAGCAGACTCTGATCGAGTCGACGGTCAACCACACCCGCCGCCTGACCAACACCCTCACCAGCAGAGCCGCTCGCGACCCTCCGAGCACCCGCCTGCACAGGCCACGACGGCGATACCAACACCGAACCCGCCGAACCCGCCGAACCCGCCGAACCCGCCGAACCCGCCGAACCCGCCGAACCCGCCGAACCCGCCGAACCCGCCGAACCCGAGCCATGATCACAAACGCAGCTGCCGTCCTAGGCGGCGAGTGCCGCGCAGATGCGTGGCACCGCGTTGCCGATCGGCTCGCGGATCACCTCGACGGCAAGGTCGTCGTACGGCGTCGGGTCCCGGTTGACGATCACCAGCGGGTGACCCGCGTTCACCGCCACCGCGCAGAGCGAGGCGACCGGCTCCACCCGCAACGAACTGCCGACCACCAGCATCAGCTCGCTGTGGGCGGCGATCCGTTCGGCCAGTCCGGCCGTACCCGGATCAAGGTTTTCCCCGAACAGCACCACCGCCAGCTTGAGAATCCCGCCGCATGCCGGGCACCGGGGGTCGCCGTCCCCGGCGGCTACCCGGTCGAGGGTCGGCCGGCTGGGGGTCCGCTCCCCGCATCCGGTGCAGACCACCTCGTGGATGGAGCCGTGCAGTTCCAGCACCTTGCGCGCGCTGGAGCCGGCCCGCTGGTGCAGCCCGTCGACATTCTGGGTGAGGACCCGCACGGCGACGTCGCCGCGCTCCAGACCGGCCAGCGCGCGGTGCGCGGCATTCGGCCGCGCCTGCCACGCGGTGTGCCCGAGATAGGTACGCCAGAACGTCGCCCGAACCTCGGAATCGGCCATGAAGGACGCGTACGTGAACGCGTCGACCAGCGACGGATCGCGGGTCCAGACGCCGTCGGGTCCCCGGTAGTCCGGAATCCCGGAGTCGGTGGAGATGCCGGCGCCGGTCAGCACCGCCACCCGCGTCACCCCGTCCACCCAGCTCATGTTCATGGTCGCCGATGCTAGAAGCCGGCGGCGGACCCGGCGAGCCCATTACCGGTCCGCCAGGGTCTCCTGCCGGCCGTTGCCGGCGCTCGCGACCCGCGGTACCTCCGATGCGGCTGACCGCGGTATGCCCAGGCCCGGGTACGCCTGCGCCGAGGTTACGGGCGAGCGCGCTTTCGCTGAGATTCCTTCGTTCCGGTAGACAGTCGCTCGATCCGGGCGGCCGGCCGGGTTGTCCGCATACCGTGGGCGGGTGTTCCGAGCCCTGCGCGTCACCCGTACCAAGGCAGGGTTGATCGGTCTGATCGCCTGCGTCGCGGCCGCGGCCGGCTTCCTCAGCAGCACCGAGGACCGCCCGGTTGCCGCGCCGCAGCCTGTGCCTTCGCCCTCCCCCAGCGCCGCGCCTCGGACCCCGGAGCCGACCCTGTCAGCGACGCCGGCTCCGCCCGGCCTGCCGGTGATCGACTATTGGACGGCACCGCGCGGATTCCCGGCCGACCCGGCACCGCTGGCCCTCCGGACGCTCACCGAGGGGCTGCACCCCACCCGCTCGATCGCCGCCTACGACGCGCCCGGCGGCCGGCCGCGCGCCCGGCTCGAGCCCCAGCTCAGCGGCATGCCGCTGGTCCTGCCGATCACCGACCGGCGCTCCGGCTGGGTCGCGGTGCTGCTGCCCACCGCCAACCGCCGGATCGGCTGGCTGCCCCCGAAGGGCTGGTCGGCGCGCCCGCTGCGCGACCACCTCATCGTCCAGCGACGAACCCACAAAATGACCTGGCGCCGCGACGGCGCGCGCAAGGCCGTCTGGACCATCACCACCGGTACGGCGGCGACGCCGACCCCGCTGGGCCGCAGCTTCGTGCTCGGCCGCACGGCGACGAGCGGCTCGGTCTTCGCGGGGCTGGACGCGCTGGCGCTGAGCTCGGTGCCGGACGACCGGCGGTCGCTGCCGGCGGGGCTGCGTGGTGCGCATACGGGAATCCACGGCTGGTTCAACGACAACGCCTTCGGCCGGAGCGCTTCCAACGGCTGCATCCGCATGCCGGCCGCGGCGCAACGCACCCTGCTCAAACACATCGACCACGGTACGGTCGTCACCGTCGTCGACTAGCCGGAAGGCGCATTATTCCGGAAATCCGATGGCGCGACAGTACGAACGGACGGCAGGTCCCGTCAAACAAAGCGCGAAATGCCGTAGACCAATGCTGGCCTCCGCAAATCGCACATGCTGGGCGCCCACCGACAGCACTACGCGCCTGACGACGGCGTCCAACCGTTGCCTCGAACGTGAGACGAGTTGATCTGCAGATGCGAGAGTCGAGATTGGATCTCGAAACAACGCTGCTCAACGTCGCGATCCTGCCGCCCAGGTCGACGGCGGCCGAGGTCGAACGATTGAGCGCCGCACTGCAAACCCATGGTGGACTATTTCGGATAGACGGAAAGACGAAGCTTGCTCATCTAACCCTGTACATGGCGCGTTTCGCCAGCTCGGACGTCGAGTCCGTGGTGACCGAGACGGCAAGGTTTGCGAGGAGGCATGGCGCCTGCACCCTCGACCACACCGGCTATTTCCTGACTCAAGGAAACTACTACGAGGTCTCCTATGCGCGAAGCGAAGACATGATGAAATTGCAGGAAGGCGTTTCGGATTCGTTGCTGCCGCTACGCCATTCACCAGGCCATCCGCGGATCGAGGACTTCTTCGCGCCCTACTCAAAGCGCCAACGCGAGCAAGCAGCACGTTCGGGCTATGATCTGGCCGGCGATCTATACCGCCCACACATAACCATGACGCGATTCGCCGAGCGCCCCACCGACGCTCTTCCGTCCCCGAAGATCGATCTGTCCTTCTCGGCCACCACCATCGGGCTGTTCAAGGCGGACAACCTTGGGGCCGTCACAGAAGCGCTGGGGACCTGGGGCTTGGGTGTCTGAACCGAACCGACTCACGGCGGCGCCGCTGCCGCACCTCGACCCAATGCCGCGTGGACTAATTCGATCTGGGAAGCCAGGCCGGCGGGCGACAAGTCCATGACCTGCGAAGGTGCTTCGCGCCTGCCCGGCGCAGGCGGACGGTCTTGAGTCGAGGCGCCCGGTTCACGAGTATCGAAGGCTGTCCGTCAAGGCGGCTGTGTGGTGCCGGCGAATCGATGCCGTCCGGGTGGGTTGGGGTGTCTGGGTCGCGTGCCGGCCGCTGGCCGCACCTGACGTCGGGTGGCTGCTTGGATCTTGGTGACCTGCGGCGTGCTCGGCGCCGTTGCGTATCAAGGTCGCAACCGTCGGCGACGGTATGCGGGGTTTTGTGAGATTTGGGTCCGGGATGTGGGACCGGATGCTCAGGGTGTGGCCACCGTGCCCGGCATGTGGGACCGGGGCTCATCAGCTGGACGTGGTGCCCGCATGGTGGACCGTCGAGGCCGGGTCCTCTTCGCGGGATGCGGGTCCGACGAGTGGCTTGGCCGTGGGATTCCGTCCTGGGATGCGCTATTGACAGAACACCCCGGATACTCACGCAAGTACCAGGTCACGGCCTTGATCAATTTAGGCTACGCGGCATTGCACCTCGACCGCGCAGACTCATGCCGAGGTGGACGGGGAGTCCATGTCGCGGAATGCCCGCCCACGCGCCGTAACTTGTTCAGGTGGCTCCCGCCGAGTATCCCGCGCAGGTCAGGCGGCCGACGGGCACGTCGGTATCCCGCGACGGCAGCCACCAGAACACCAACAAATACGACACGGCGCCCGGCGAGCACGTTTTCAGTACATTGATAGCCCGGAATACCTCCTATTCAGGAGCCTCGATTCGGCGCGGGAACCACCTGAACAGCTACACCCGCCGGACCGAGGGCGCGGCGCCCGACACGCGGGAGCGGGGCCACGAGCAGCGTCGCCCACTCGGCAGGCCCCGGGACTGTCGATCAACGATCCGAGCACCACTCGTTCAGCTCGGGACGGTGGACACGGATCCACGCATCGACGTCCACTCCCAACCACACCCGCCCGTTTGCCAGGGCAGCGTAGGGACGCGGGAAGCCGCTGAGACGAGTCAACTGGTCGATGCGCTGCCGGCTCACACCCCCGAAACGTCGTTGCAGCTCACTGATCCCAAACAACATCACATTGGTCATACCCCACATAGTCGTACGACGCCTAGTCTTGTGTAAAGGGCTGCGGCTAGCGAAATTCCGCTGATCCGCCGGGCCGGCCACCAAACTGGGCGTTGCGATGGACCCGGGCGAGTCGCCGACCGACGCTGCCATCAGGGAGTTCCCTGCGCGCGGCCGGTCGGCTGCATGCCTATCCACAGCCCCACCGCGGCCAAGGTTCACCGAGGCCAGGGTCAAGACCCACGAGTCGGCGATCCTGCGCAAGCTGGAGGTCCGCGACCGCGTCCAGGCCATCGTGCTCGCCTACGACCTCGGAGTGGTACGCCCGCGTCCCTCATCCTGAAGTCGTAGACACAACACCCGTCGGCCGCCGGAGGTGCCGTCCTCGCAGGACCGTCGAAATATGATCACATCGCAGCAGCGCAGGGCGACTCGCCTCGTCGTGATCCTGCTCGTCGCCAATCTCACCGTCGGTGTCGCCTTCGCCGTCCTCACGCTCGTGTCCGGTCCGACATGCTCGCCTACCAGGTGGCCAGGCACCCGGACGCCGACCCGGGCGCCCTCACCGCAACGCTGTGGACCCGACTGATCCTGATCATCGGAGTCGGTACGGCGTATGTCTGGGTGGCCCGGTAACTGCTGTCGGGGGCGCTGAGGGCGTACCGTCGGATCCGCATCGTCTCGGCGCTCGGCTTCGCCGCAGCCGGCTGGCTGTTTCCCGGCAGGCTGCGCACCGTGCAGGCCGTCCAGCTCGGATTGCTGGCGGCGCTGATCATCGCGGTCAACCGGCGACTGGTCCGTGCGGTGTTCCCCGCGGCGCCGGACCCGCGGCCGCGCAACCGGAGGGCCGCGCTGCTGCTGGCCGTGCTGGCGCCGATCGTCGCGGAGGTCAGCCTCGGCAGCGTTCCCCTCACGAAAGTTCTGGGTGATACCGATCTACGGCGCCGGCGCGCTCTTCACCCGGGAAGTGGCGCAGCCGGAGCGTATCGACATAGATCGGCGCCGACGGCACAATGGGCTACGTGCGCAGGAGTGTCGCGGCGGCCGGTAGCGCGGTCTTCTTCGCCCTCGCCCCGGGGACCGTCGCCGGCCTGCTGCCCTGGTGGCTGACCCGATGGCAGCCGGGCGCCGCCTTCGCGCACTGGCTGCCGGCGCGCCTGCTCGGCATCCTGGTCCTGCTGGCGGGAACGGCCTTTCTCGTGCACGCCTTCGCCCGGTTCGTGGTCGAGGGCATCGGCACGCCCGCGCCGATCGCGCCTCCCGCGCACCTGGTCGTGGGTGGCCTGTACCGGTACGTTCGCAACCCGATGTACCTCGCGGTCATCGCGGCCATCCTGGGCCAGGCCCTGCTGCTGTGGCGGCCGGTGCTGGGCGGATACGCCGTGCTCGTCGCCGCCGCCATGGTCGCGTTTGTCGTCGGTCACGAACAGCCGGCCCTGACCCGCAAGTTCGGCAGCGAATACACGACCTACCGCCGCGCCGTCCCGGGCTGGTGGCCCCGGCTGACCCCCTGGCGCGCCGGACCCGGCGAGGGGCAGCGCTGAGCGGTTTGCCTAAGTGGGCCGGGCTGGGCGGCCTGGGCGGGCCGGGCGGGGCGGGCCGGGCGGGCCGGGCGGGGCTGGGGCGCTGGCCGAGCGCGAAGAGACCGGCGATTTTTGTCGGTGGGTGGCGCTAGCGTGCTCGTCATGGCTGACTTCCTTGGCGCAGACCTCCGTGACTCCCGGTTCGAGCGCGTCGATCTCACCGGTGCGCAGTTCAGCGGGGTCGACCTGGACGGTTCTCGGTTCCGCGGTGTCTCCCTGATCGGTGTCGTGATGCGCGGCGTCGAGCTGGTCGACGTGGACATCCACGGCGAGATCGAAAGACTGAGGATCAACGGGGTCGACATAGCGCCCCTGGTCGACGCCGAGCTCAACCGGCGCGATCCGGAGCGGGCCAAGATGCGGCCGACCGATCCGGCCGGCTTCCGCGAGGCCTGGGAGATTCTCGACCGACTGTGGCAGGGCACAGTCGAACGGGCCCGCCGATTACGACCCGACCTGCTGCACGAGTCGGTCGACGGTGAGTGGTCGTTCATCGAGACGTTGCGGCACCTCGTGTTCGCCACCGACTCGTGGATCAACCGGGCGATCCTGGGCGAGCCGGCACCATGGCACCCGCTGGCCCTGCCCTGGGACGAGATGCCCGACATGGCGGGGGTGCCCCGCGACCGTGCGGCCCGACCGTCCCTCGACGAGGCGCTCGAGCTGCGCCGCGACCGGATGGCCACCGTGCGCCGGGTCATCGCCGACCTGACCGACGAGTCATTGGCCGGCGACACGGTGCCCGTGGACGCGCCCGGCTGGCCGGAGCACCGGAGTTACCCGGTGCGCGAGTGCCTGCTGATCATCCTGAACGAGGAATGGGAGCATCGCCGCTACGCCGAGCGCGACCTGAGCACCTTGGCGGCGCGGAGTGCCCAACCGGCGCGCTGACCAACAACACCTACCGGGTTTGAGGTCGCTCCCGGCTGGTGTGACTGCCATGCCTCATAGCACCACCCGTGGACCGGCCAGCGCGCCGCTACGGCCGAGCGGCCATCAAGCCTGCGCCGCCAGACAGACAACGCACGCGCAACAGCCGAGCGGCCATCAAGCCTGCGCCGCCAGACAGACAACGCACGCGCAACAGCCGAGCGGCCATCAAGCCTGCGCCGCCAGACAGACAACGCACGCGCAACAGCCGAGCGGCCATCAAGCCTGCGCGGTCGGGCGGACGACGATCTCGCTTGTCTCGACGTCGGTCGGCTGCTCGATCGCGAACGCGATGGCCCGGGCGATCGCGTCCGGAGAGATTGCGATCCGGTCGCGCATCGCGGCGATCTGCTCCCGGACCGAGGAATTGGAGGACGCATCGGCGAAGGCGGTGTCGACCGGGCCGGGCGAGACGGTGGTTACCCGCAACGAGTCGCCGGCCTCCTGGCGCAGGCCCTCACAGATCGCGCGGACAGCGTGTTTCGTTCCCGCGTAGACAGCCATCGCCGGCACGATCCGGAACGCGGCCGTGGACGCGATGGTGACGAAGTGTCCGCTACCTTGCGCCCGGAAGACCGGCAGCGCGGCCCAGATCCCGTGCAACAGGCCCTTGATGTTCACGTCCACCATCCGGACCCACTCGTCGATGCGCAGGTCGTCCAGTGGCGAGATCGTCCCGTCCCCGGCGTTGCCGACCAGGACGTCGAGCCGGCCGAACCGTTCACGGGCGAGCGCGACCAGCGCCGACATGTCCTCCCGGCGCGTTACGTCCGTGCGGACCGCGACGGCCTCGCCGCCCTCCTTCTCGATCCGGTCCACCAGATCGGTGAGCCGGTCGGTGCGCCGCGCCCCGAGAACGAGCTGCGCGCCCCGCCCGGCGAGGTGCAGCGCCGTCGCCTCCCCGATCCCGCTGCTCGCGCCCGTGATCGCCACGACCTTGCCGTCGATTCCCACCATGGTCTCTGCCTGCACTTTCGCGTTGAGGTGTTGCGGTCACCACCATTCTGTGTCGGCCTCAGCCTGGTATCCGGATGGCGCTTATGCTGGTACTGGAGGTGTCACCGTCAATGCCGGAGCAGTCCGTACAGCGTCGTGAGCTGGGGGCGTTCCTTCGCGCCCGCCGCGAGCGGATCACTCCCGCCGAGGCCGGGCTGCCGTCCACCGGCCGCCGCCGGACCCCGGGTCTGCGCCGCGAGGAACTGGCCGTGCTCGCCGGCATGAGCGCCACCTGGTACACGTTTCTGGAGCAGGGCCGCGACGTCCACCCCTCCGATCAGGTGCTGGGCGCGCTCGCCGCCGCGCTGCGCCTGGGCCGGGCGGAACGCGACCACCTGTTCCGCCTGGCCGGAAACACACCGGCCGCCCCGACCGGCGCGACAGCACACCTCGCCGCCGAGGCAGCCGCTGTGCCGCTGCTGCTCCAGCCACACCCGGCGTACATCATCGGCCGCGGCTACGACGTGCTCAGCCACAATCCGGCCGCCGAAGCGCTGTTTCCGGGCCTGATCGAGGCACCCGCCCCGAACTTCGCCCGCTGGGTGTTCACCACGCCGGCCGCCCGCGAGGTGGTGGTCGACTGGCAGCCCGAGGCGCACGGTCTGCTCGCCCGGCTCCGCACGCTCACCGCCCGGCACCCCACCGACGCGGCCCTGTCCGCGCTGGTCACCGAGCTGCATGAGGCAAGCCCCGAGGTACGCGACTGGTGGCCCCGCTACGACGTGCAGGAACGGCACAGCGGACGCAAGCGGCTACGCACCCCGGACGGCCGGCCAACGGACTACGCCTACACCGCATTCCATCTGGCCGAGCAACCCGACCAGACCCTGGTGATATACACCCGCACCGACCCCTGCTGAGCGAACGACACCCAGCGACCACTGATCGCAGCGCCCGAAACCATCAGCCGGCGCGAGAGGCGCGCCTCGGCATTGGCGTCCGATCACCCGCCGTAGCTACTCGCCGAGTTGAAGCCGGTCGTCAGGGCGAAAAGCATCTCGTGGGCGAATCACTCGCAGGTCGCCGGCAGGGCGGTCATGAGGCGCCGGGATGCCGGCGTCCTCCAGCCGCTGCAACTGTACGGCGATCGCGGCGATGTCGCGGATCAGCAACCGGTGGTCGGCGGAGGTCTTGTCGGCCAGCACGTCGAACGTGGTGACGTCGGTGTAGAAGCCGCCCGGGGCGTCGATCAGGCCGCTGGGCGCGTTCCGGTCCGGCTCAGCGTGAGGCTCCTACACATCGACGCCTGTCAACGGCTGCCTGCGCGAACGATCGCAGGGCGTGGACGGTGGTGTCGGCGATCGGCAGCCCACCGAGATCCGCACCCGCGAGCAGGTCGGGTGTCGGAAACATTCTGGTGAGGCCGGCCGGGGCGAGGCCGGATACCACCTGGCCGAACCGGTCGGCGAGGTCGCCCAGAATGGCCCGTGTCCGCGTCGCGTCAGACGCGTCGGCACGCACGATGTCGTGCACGCCGACCTCGAACGGGTCCCAGGAACCGCAGGTCTCCGCCGGGTCGTCGAGGGCGAAGATCCGCCGGGCCCGGCGGACGTGGTGGACGAGGCCGTCGAGCCGCGGGAGATGAGCCACGAGCAGCAGCTCATGGGACGAACGTGGCTTGGGTTTTCCGCCGCGGGTGATCTCGATCATCCCGGGATCGTGATCGATGAGGACGGTGCGCCGATAGGAATCGTCGGTGACCTCCTCGACGGATGGTGTCGCGCGGGCGGCCAGCCGGCGTAGGACGGCCGTGAAGTCGAGCGAACCGTCGTGGGTCAGCCGGATGGCCAGCCCGCCGTCGGCCCGGAGGCGGTCGGTGACCCGCCGCCGGGCCCGCAGCTCGCGCGGGGTGCCGTGGAAGACGTCGGAGAGGACCCGGTTGAGCTGTCGGACGCTGCCGAAGCCGGCGGCGAAGGCGATGTCGGCGATCCGCAGGTCGGTGTCGTCGAGGAGCCGGCGGGCGAAGTGTGCGCGCCGGGAGCGGGCGAGCTGGTCGGGCGTGACCCCGGCGTGCCTGAGGAACATGCGCCGCAGGTGCCGCGGCGACACCGCGAGCCGGCCGGCGAGAGCGCTGTCCGTCGCGTCGTCCAGTGCCCCGTCGGCGATGAGCTGGATCCCCCGGCACACCAGGTCGGGCATGTCTCCGACAGCCGTGGAATCGTGCCGGTAGGGGCGGCACCGATGGCAGGCCCGGAAGCCGGCGGCTTCCGCCGCCGCCGCGGATCGGTAGCGAGTGACGTTCGCCGGATGCGGCCGGGCCGGGCAGTCATCCCGGCAGTAGATGCCGGTCGTCAGGACAGCACCGACCGCGTTCACCCGCCCAGCATGGCACCGGACGACCGGTCGGATCGGACGGATCCGGACCGGCCGACGACGACGGCCGAATGTGGCCAGACCTGATGACCCGCGGACCGCGAGAGTTCGGGCTCATCCACCCGCCTACCGAAGGCACCCGCCTACAGAAGGTCAGCCCATGAACGCAGCCGCAAACAAGCAACTCGTCATCGACGCCTGGCAGGTGTTCGCCACCCGTGACACGGACCGGCTCCGTGACGTCTTCACCGCCGACGCCGAGTGGCTCGCCCCGGCCGACAACGCGACCGCCCGCGCCCTGGACGGCACCCACCACCTCGTCGGGCGGGACCGCATCGTGCGATTTCTGGCCGAGGAGTTCGCCACCGTCTTCGTCGCCGACGTGTCGATCGAGTTCGGTGGCTGCTACGCCGACGGCGACACCGTGGTCGTCGAGATGCGGCTGCGGGCAACTCTCGCCCACGGTGGTCATTACGACAACGAGTACTGCCTCGTCTTCGAGCTGGAGCAGGGCCTGATCAAGCGGGTCCGCGAGTACATGGACACGCAGCGCGGCGCGGCATGGTTCCGCTCACCCTCGACGGCGGGCAGCCCGGGCCGGTAGGTCAGGAGACGCGGCGCAGGACGTCGAGCAGGAACCACTCGTCCTCGTGGTGGACCCGGCGCTCCAGGCCGGGCCGGGCCGCCAGCGCCGCGTGCACCTGGTAGCCGTCGTAGTTGCCGCCGGTCTGCTGGTCGCGGAAGTGCACCGACACGATGTCGCCGTCCGGCTCCAGCCGCCGCACCAGGCCGTCGAGCAGGGCCTCCAGGTCGTCGGCGGACAGGTAGTAGAGCAGGTCGCCGATCACGATGAGGTCGAAGGTGGCATCCGGCAACCCGGCCGGCAGCATCGCGGATTCCACCCGTACGTGGGAGAACTCGCGGACCTCCTCGCGGGCCGTCTCGACGGCCTCGTCGACGCAGTCGACGGCCAGGATCTCGTCGCACCGCTCGGCGAGCATCCGGGTCAGCAGCCCGATCGAGCAGCCCGGCTCGTACGCGCGGCGATACCGCGCCCGCGGCAGGCTGGCCATGGTGACCGCGTACTTGCGCTGGTCGTGCCACTTGGTGGCGAGGTCCCACGGGTCGGTCTTGGCCAGGTACATGCCGATGAAGTGCTCCTGGGAAACCGTCGCCTCGGGGGCCTGCGCGCCTGCCTCTACTGGTGCCACGCCGAGATTGTGCCCGACGGCCCGGCCGCCGCGCCGAGCGCCCCGGCGCGGGCCGTATTTCCCAAGGCCTCAGACGAAGGCGCTCAGGCCGGTCACCGCGCGGCCCACGATCATCGTGTTGATCTCGCGGGTGCCCTCGTACGAGTACAGCGCCTCGGCGTCGGCCACGAAGCGGCCGATGTTGTAGTCCAGCAGGATGCCGTTGCCCGCCAGGATCTCGCGGGCCCAGCCCACCACTTCGCGCATCCGGGTCGTCGTGTAGGCCTTCGCCAGCGCCGAGTGTTCGTCGCGGAACTCGCCCGCGTCCTGCAGCTGGGTCAGCCGGACCACCATGCCCAGCGCGGCGGTCACGTTGCCGAGCATGCGCACCAACAGGTCCTGGACCAGCTGGAACGAGCCGATCGGGCGGCCGAACTGCTCGCGCTCCTTGGCATAGACCAGGGCGATCTCGTACGCGGCCAGCATGACCCCGACCGCCTGCCAGGCTACGCCGCTGCGGGTCTGCCGCAGGATCTTCGCGGTGTCCTTGAACGTGTTCGCCTGCTGGAGCCGGTCCGCCTCCGGGACCACGCAGTCGGTCAGCGTGATGTCGGCGTTCTGCACGATCCGCAGGGCCATCTTGTTCTCGATCTTGGTGGCGACGAAGCCCGGCGTGTCCTTGCCGACGACGAAGCCCTTGACCTGGTTGTCGGCCACGTCGCGGGCCCACACCACGGTCAGGTCGGCGAAGGTGGCGTTGCCGATCCAGCGCTTGGCGCCGTTGAGCACCCAGTGGTCGCCGTCGCGGCGGGCCGTCGTGCGCAGGCCCGCGGCCACGTCCGAGCCGCCGGTCGGCTCGGTCAGCGCGAACGCGCCGATCGTGGCGAAGCTCGCCATCGGCGGCAGCCAGCGTTCCTGCTGCTCCGGCGAGCCGCAGGTTTCGATGCTGCCCATCGCCAGGCCGGCGTGCACGCCGAAGAAGGTGGCCATCGACGCGTCCGCGTGCGCCATCTCCATCGCCAGCCAGCCGGAGAGCAGGTTCGACCGCTTGCGCCCGGCGAGGCCCAGGTCGGCGAAACCCTTGATCAACTGGTACGGGAACTCGGCGCGGGCCCAGTGGTCGTTCGCGATCGGGACGACCTCGGCGGCCAGGAAGGCGCGGACCCGTTCGGCGACGGCGGCCTCCTCGGCGTTCAGCAGGTCCTGGAAGCGGTACAGATCTCCTACCAGCAGCTCCGACATGGGGTCAAGATACCCAGGCGACGAGCTCATTAGACTGTGAATCCATGCTCACCATGCAGGATGCTCTCGCCCGCCTCACCGCATACTGGACCGATCAGGGATGCCTGGTCGTGCAGCCGATGAACACCGAGGTCGGTGCCGGGACCCTGAACCCCGCGACCTTCCTGCGGGTGCTCGGGCCGGAGCCGTGGCGGGTCGTCTACGTGGAGCCGTCCGTGCGCCCCGACGACTCCCGCTACGGCGAAAACCCGAACCGGCTGCAGACCCACACCCAGGTGCAGGTGATCCTCAAGCCCGACCCGGGCAACCCGCAGGAGCTCTACCTGGGCAGTCTCGCCGCGCTCGGCATCGACGTGGCCGCGCACGACGTCCGGTTCGTCGAGGACAACTGGGCCTCCCCCGCGCTGGGCGCCTGGGGCCTGGGCTGGGAGGTCTGGCTGGACGGCCTGGAGATCACCCAGTTCACCTACTTCCAGCAGGCCGGCGGCCTCAACCTCGAGCCACCCTCGGTGGAGATCACCTACGGCATCGAGCGGATCATCATGGCGCTGCAGGGCGTCACCCATTTCAAGGACATCGAGTACGCCAAGGGCGTCAGCTATGGCGAGGTGTTCGGCCAGGCCGAGTACGAGATGTCGCGCTACTACCTCGACGACGCGGACGTGGCGACCAACCGCCGGCTCCTGGAGCTGTACGCGGCCGAGGCGCAGCGCCTGATCGACGAGGGCCTGCCGATCCCGGCGCACACGTACGTGCTGAAGTGCTCGCAGGCGTTCAACGTGCTCGACTCCCGCGGCGCGGTCTCCACCGCCGACCGGGCCGCCGAGTTCGGCCGGATGCGCCGCCTCGCCGGCGACGTCGCCCGGCTCTGGATGGCGCGCCGCGCCGAGCTGGGCCACCCGCTCGGCGTGGTGAGCCCGCTGCCACCGGCCGCCGCCTTTGAGGCCGCCAGCGCCGGCGAGGCCCCGCGGACGCTGGTCTTCGAGGTCGGCACCGAGGAGATGCCGCCCAGCGAGGCCCGCGCCGCCGTCCAGCAGGTGCGGCGGGAGCTGACCGAGCGGCTCGGCGGGACCAGGCTGGCGCACGGCGACGTCCGGGTGCACGCGACCCCGCGCCGGCTGATCGCGGTGGTGGCCGACGTCGCCGCCCGCGAGCAGGACCACGAGCGGACGGTCAAGGGCCCGAAGGTCGGCGCGCCGGAGAAGGCCGTCGCCGGTTTCGCGCGCTCTCAGGGCGTACCGGTGGAGTCGCTGGAAACCGCCGAGCTCAACGGCGTACCGCATCTGGTCGTGCGGAAGCACGAAGCGGGCCGCGCGGCACCGGCCGTGCTCGCCGACGTGCTCGCGAAGGTCACCGGCAGCCTGCGCGCGGCGAAGAACATGCGCTGGAACGACCCGCAGCTGGCCTTCACCCGGCCGATCCGCTGGCTCGTCGCGCTCTGGGGCGACGAGATCATCCCGCTGGCCGTGTCGAGCCTGCTGGCCGGCCGGGAGACCCGGGTGCTGCGCACCGCCGCGCAGCCGGCGGTCAGCGTCGCCTCGGCGGAGACGTTCATGGAGACGCTGGCGATCAACGGGATCGTCGCGAACGCCGACGACCGCCGCGAGCTGATCGTCACCGGCGCGCAGGACCTGGTCTGGGACTCCGGCCGGATCGACGTCGCGGGCGAGAGCGCGCTGATCGACCAGATCACCTACCTGGTGGAGCAGCCGACGCCGCTGCTCGGCACCTTCGACGAGAAATACCTGGAGCTGCCCGCCGCGGTGCTCACCACGGTGATGCGCAAGCACCAGCGCTACCTGCCGGTCCGCGACGCCGACGGCACGCTGCTGCCGACGTTCGTCACGGTCGCCAACGGGCCGGTCGACGTCGAACGGGTCCGCTCGGGCAACGAGGCGGTGCTGCGCGCCCGCTACGAGGACGCGGCGTTCTTCTACCGCGCCGACCGGAAGCTGCCGCTGGCGGCGATGCGCGACAAGCTGCAGCGGCTGACCTTCACCGACAAGCTGGGTTCGATGGCCGACCGCGCGGCCCGGATCGCCTCGCTCGCTCTTTCCTTGCGGGCGCCGTCGGCCACCCTGGAGCGTGCGGCGCAGCTGGTCAAGTTCGACCTGGGTTCGCAGCTGGTCACCGAGATGACCAGCCTGGCGGGGGTGCTGGCCCGCGACTACGCGCTGCACGCCGGCGAGACCCCGGCGGTCGCCCAGGCGGTCTACGAGGCCGAGCTGCCGCGCAGTGCCGGCGACGACCTTCCTGCGTCCGTACCGGGAGCGCTGCTGTCGCTGGCCGACCGCCTGGACCTGCTGGCCGGCCTGGCCGCGACGGTCGGCCTGCCGACCGGCAGCAGCGACCCGTTCGCGGTACGCCGGGCCGTGCTCGGCCTGATCGCCGTGCACCGCGCCCACCCGGACCTGACCGGCATCGACCTGACCGCCGCGCTGGCCGCCGCGGGCGCGCTGCAACCGGTCGAGGTGCCGGCGGCGGTGCTCGCCGAGGCCGGCGACTTCCTGGCCAAGCGCCTGGAGCAGGTGCTGGTCGAGGAGGGCCACCCGGTGGACCGGGTCCGGGCGGTGCTGCCGCACGCCGGCCGCCCGTCCTTCGCGGACCTGCTGCTCGCGCAGCTGGGCCGGCTGATCACGGAGCCGCGGTTCCTGGCGCTGGCCGAGGCGATCCAGCGGGCCCGCCGGATCGTCCCGGACGGCACCGCGGCGCAGTACGACCCGGCGCTGCTCAAGGAGCCGGCCGAGGTCGCGCTGCACGAAACGGTCCAGGAGGTACGCCGGGAGCTGCCCGCCGACGCCGACCTGAGCCGCCTCACCGAGGTGGCGGGGCAGCTCACCGGGCCGGTGAACGCGTTCTTCGACGACGTGTTCGTGATGGCGGACGACCCGGCGCTGCGGGCGGCCCGGCTGGGCCTGCTCGCTACGGTGCGGGACCTGGGCGCCGGGCTGCTGGACTGGCCGCAGCTGCGCCTCTGATCCCCTCCCCGACTGCCCATCACCCTGGGCGGTCCGGGAGGGTCAGCGTGATCCGTTCCAGGCGGTCGCCGTCCGCGGCGAACTGCGCGTGCAGCGCGAAGCCGGCCAGGGTCCACCGGTCCCACGGGCCGTAGTCGCCCAGGAAGCGGTCGCGGTACGGGTCACCCTGCTCGTCTGGGTGACCCAGCGCCGCCCGCAGGTGCGTGCGCCGGTGGACGCAGCCCGCCCCGCCCGGGATCTCGCCGTGGAAGGACGTGAAACCGTCGTCGCCGTGGAAGTGCAGGAAGACGGCGGTGACCATGCCGTGGGTGTCCGCGGCCAGCTCCACCCCGGCGTCGCGGGACAGGTACGAGCGGGACAGGCCGGAGCCGACCGCCGCGCCGGAGCGTGGGATGAGGCCGTACTCGCGGCAGACCTGCTGGACGCGCGCTTCGAGGACCGTGCGGCCGAGCAGCTCGGTCAGGTCGGTGCGGCCGCCGGGACGGGGCCCGGGCAGGCCGACCGGGTCGCCGTTGGACCGGCGGGCCGGCGCGGGCTCGTGCAGGCCGCCGGGACGCGGGCCGGGCTTGGTGCCGTACCGGTCCTCGGGGCGAACCGGCCTGGTCAGACCCTCCCCGGCCGCTCGGCTGTGCTCCCCGGCCGCTCGGCTGTGCTCGGCGCGACGCTCAAAAAACCCCATGGCGACACTCCCCGGAAGTCGGCAGGCATCGCGGAGGACATGCCCACCCGCACCGCCCGGTAAACCTCCGGGCCCGGGGCCGCCGTCGGTCGATGATCCTTACCGTGGCGTTTGTCCGGCAGCCACGGCGACTTCGCCTGCCGGTCGAGCTGATCGCCTGAACTCGGCCACGGGAGGCCCGGCGACCGTCGCCGGCGGATCCCGTGGAGGAACCGTGGCAGATCGCCGACAGGTGCTGCGCTTCGGCGCGCTGGCCGCCGGCGTTCCGGCTGTGCTGGGAGCGGCGGCGACGCCCGCCCTCGCGACCAGCGGGCCTGGTGGGCACGGTGCCGGCCGGGGCCCGCTGATCGTCGGGCACCGGGGCGCGTCCGGCTACCGGCCCGAGCACACCCTGGCCTCGTACGAGCTGGCCGCCCGGCTGGGCGCCGACTACATCGAGCCCGACCTGGTCATCACCAAGGACCGCGTCCTGGTCGCCCGGCACGAACCCGAGATCGGCGGCACCACCGACGTCGCCTCGCGGCCGGAATTCGCCTCCCGCAAGCGCACGGTGCTGCTCGACGGGGTCTCGGTGACCGGCTGGTTCACCCACGACTTCACCCTGGCCGAGCTGAAGACGCTGCGCGCCACCGAGCGCATCCCCGCTCTGCGCCAGCACAACACGCTCTACGACGGGCTCTTCCAAGTGCCGACCTTCCAGGAGGTGCTGGACCTGCGCAAGCGGCTGGAGAAGGAGCTGGACCGCGAGATCGGCGTCTTCCCGGAGACCAAGCACCCGACCTACTTCCGCCGCCTGGGCCTGGAACTGGAGGCGCCGCTGGTGCGCGCGCTGCGCCGCAACGGCCTGGACCGGGCCGACGCGCAGGTCTTCGTGCAATCGTTCGAGGCGAAGAACCTGGCCACCCTGCGCACCGCCTACCGGCTGCGCGCGCCGCTGGTGTTCCTGACCGGCGCGGCGGGCTCGCCGTTCGACGACCCGAAGAGCTACGCCGAATACCTCACGCCGGCCGGCCTGCGCGAGCTGTCCCGCTACGCCAACGGCATCGGCCCGGACAAGTCCCAGGTCATCCCGCGCACGGCCGACAACAACCTGGGCACGCCGACCAGCCTGGTCGCCAACGCGCACGCGGCCGGGCTCAAGGTCATCCCGTACACCTTCCGGGCGGAGAACAACTTCCTGCCGGCGGACTACCGGGCCGGCACCGACCTGGCCGGCTACGGCCGGGCGATCGCCGAGCAGGTCGCCTTCCTCAAGACCGGCCTGGACGGCCTGTTCACCGACCAGCCGGACATCGGCGTGCTGGCCCGCAACGCGGCCCTCGCCCGGGTCTGACCCCCGAATCCGAGCTTGGCCAGGAGGACTCACACCGTGGCGTCACAAGATCTGCTCGCAGCGCGCCGGGGGCGGGCGGTCGAGTGCGGGTGTCGGCCTAGCAGCCGAGATCTTGTGCCGCTCGGGTGAGCTCCGAGGCTCCCGCGTGACTGGATCCCCAGTCAATCGCGAATACCCCCCCACGCCCACAGGCCCGCTCGAGCCGCGCCCAGACCTTGTGGCATCGGCACGGTCCGCTCGCACCCGCACGCAACAACGTCGATCCAGGGTCGGGAACCCTGCGCGGATCTTGTGGCGGCACGGTCGGCGGTCGACTCCACACCACCACGCCATCGACCGTCGCCGGGCGGCACGAGAGTCAGCCTGAGCATTCCTGCCCGAAATCCCGGTATGGCGCCCACGACCCAGCCCTTGGCAGCGGGGCACCGCAGGGCAGAAGTCGCCTCCGCACCGCATCTCTGCCACAAGATCTCCCGCAGCCTGGAGAAGGCCGGTTACCGGTGCGGGTTTCGATCTGCGGGCATCCCTACGTCCGGCTCAGGCCGTGGACGGTCGTCCGCTGCTCGCTCTCCTCGCCGGTCTGACCAGGCGCGTGGCCGGAGGGCCGGGGCGGGATCAGCCAGCCAACCGGCGGGCCAGCTCGGTGCGGGAGCGCACCGAGAGCCGGGCGAAGACGTTCCGCAGGTGATGGTCAATCGTCCGCGGGCTCAGGAACAGCTGCTGGGCGATCTCCCGGTTGGTGGCCCCATCGGCCGCCAACCGGGCGATCCGCTCCTGCTGGGCGGTCAGCTCCCGGGCTCCGGCCGGATCCTGCGGTACGGGCGCCCCGGCGGCACGCAGCTCGACATCGGCCTGCGCGGCCCACGGCCCGGCCTGCAGCAGCCGGAACGTCTCCACCGCGCTGCGCAGGTGCTCGCGGGCCGCACCGGGACGCCGGCGGCGGCGCAGGTCCCGGCCGAACAGCAGCTCGGTGTGGGCGCGGGCGAAGTCAGCGCCACCACGGTCGTGCTGGCGCAGGGCCTCCCGGAAATGCTCCTCGGCTGCCTGCGGCTCCACCGAGCGCAGCGCCCGGCACCGCGACAGCAGCGCCAACCAGGCGGGCGACCCGGTCGCCGCGGCCCACCGGTCAAACGGCGCGAAGGCCCGGTCGAGCGCGACACCCCGATCAGGCGCGAAGGCCCAGTCATGGGTAATACCCCGGTCAAGCGCGCTGGACCGATCTGGCGCATTGGAACGGTCGGGCGCGCTGGACCGATCAGGCGCGTCGGAACGATTGGGAGCGACGGTGCGGCGGGCCAGGCGCGGTGGCGGGTCGCAGCGCCAGACCGCCTCGATCAAGTGCGGGGTGGCCGCCACCCGAACGATCAGATTGCTCCGGCCGGACGCCGCGACGACGATCGCGCCGAGCCGCTCCACAGTCGCCCGGGCCCGGCCCTCCACGAGGTCGAGCAGCGCGAGCGCCCACTGGCACAGCGCCCATGCCTGGCCGGGACGGGCGTCTGCCTCGCGGACCCGCAGCACGCAGCTCTCCCGGTCGCCGACCAGCGCGGCGAGCACCGCGAGGATGCCCAGCTGGCTCTGCGCCAGCACAGGCTGGCCGGTGGCCCGGGCCAGCGCCACTCCCTCGGTCGCGGCGGTCGTGGCGGCCTCGTAGTGACCGGCGGCGAGCCCGGCGAACGCGATGATCTCCAGGGCCTGCGGCACCAGGGTGACCTCGCCGCGGTCGCGGGCCAGCGTGACCGCCCGGCCGGCCAGCGCGCGGACGCGGCGGTCGTCGCCGACCAGGATGCCGGCCCAGGCGGCGCGGATCAGCGCGGCGGGCTCCCCGACCCGGTCGGCGAGCCGCAGCGCGCCGGCCAGCCGGACGAACGCGGTTTCGTGGTCGCCCGCGTACATCCCGGCCAGTCCGGCGACCTGCTGGTACGCGAGCGCTACCGGGGGTGACTCGTCGCCTCGGCACAGGGCGAGGGCGCGCCGGGCGATCTCGGTGTAGCGGCCGTGCTCGCCGGCCAGGTGCACTGCCTCCCCAGCCAGCAGCAGGGCATCCAGCGCGGCGGGGACGTCGTGCGGCACGAGGTGCACGGCGGCGTCGAGCAGGGCGTCACGCGCGGCGACCGGGTCACCCACGCGCAACTCCATCTCGCCTGCGAGGCAGCCGGCCCGAGCCCAAGCCCGGGCCGGGGCCGGGGCCGGGGCCGAAGCCGGGGCCGAAGCCGGGGCCGGGGCCGAAGCCGGGGCCGAGCCCGAAGCCAGGGCCAGAGCCGAAGCCGAGGCGGGGACCGGGCCCGAAGCCGAAGCCAGCGCCGGGACCGAGGCCGGAGCCCGGGCCGACAGGCGCCGGCTCGCCCGGCGCAGCAGCAGCCCGGCCTGCTGCCGCTCCCCCGCGAGCCACGCCTGGCGGGCGGCGGAAACCAGCGCCCCGGCAGCAACCTCCGCCCCCAGAGTCAGCTCGGCCGCATACCGATACGCGACCGACGCCGTCCGAGGTGGCCCATCGACCGCGGCGGCGAGCAGCTCCCGGGACAGCGCCTCGTCGACGCCCACCGCCGCGGCGGCGCGATGCACCAGCCCGCGCAGCCGTTCGCCCCGCCCGGCCAGCACGTCGGCGAGCAGGGCGTGTGCGGCTCGCCGGCGGGCCAGCGGAGCGTCGTAGTAGATCACCGCGCGCAGCACGGCAGGGGTGAACTGGACGGAGCCGGAGGCGACCGCGAGCAGGCCGGCCTGCTCGGCCGCCGTCAGGGCCTCCGCGGCGCCGGCGGCCAGCAGTTCGCCGGGGGTGAGGTCCGGGTCGGTCGCGGCGAGCAGCAGCGCGCCCCGGGTACGGCCCGGCAGCACGGCCAGCGCGGCGCGGCACCGGCGACCGAGGCGACCGGTGGCGGGCAGGGTGCAGGGTGGCGGCCGGGTGCCGCGTACCTGTTCGGGGGTCAGCGTGCCGGCCACCTCGCGCAGCACGTCCGGGTCTCCCCCGGCCAGGCCGAGCACCGCGGCGGCGAGTTCGGCCGGCAGGCCGGGGACCAGGGCGGCGAGCAGGGTGCGGAGCGCGTCGTCGGCGCGCGCGACGGCCCGGTCGTACCGGAAGGCTTCTTGCACTATTGGTGCAATTACCATGCGGCCCAGTGTCGGTCACCCGCCCCTGCCGGGGCAAGCACGATCAGCCCGGCTTGATCCAGTCGAAGGTGCGCTCGACGGCGCGCCGCCAGTTGTCGTATTCGCGGTCGCGCACCACCGGGTCCATCGCCGGCATCCACTGTGCCGCGCGGTGCCAGTTGCCGCGCAGGTCCTCGAGGTCCGGCCAGTGCCCGACGGCCAGGCCCGCCGCGTACGCGGCGCCCAACGACACCGTCTCGCTGGCCAGCGGGCGGACCACCGGCACGTCCAGCACGTCCGCGATGAACTGCATCAGCAGGTTGTCCGCCGTCATCCCGCCGTCCACCTTGAGCGTGGTCAGGGCCAGCCCCGAGTCGGCGTTCATCGCGTCGACGACCTCGCGGGTCTGCCAGGCGGTCGCCTCCAGCACCGCCCGGGCCAGGTGTCCCTTGGTGATGTACGAGGTCAGCCCCACGATCGCCCCGCGCGCCTCGCTGCGCCAGTGCGGGGCGTAGAGGCCGGAGAAGGCCGGCACGATGTAGCAGCCGCCGTTGTCGGTGACCGTGCGGGCCAGGGTTTCGATCTCCGGCGCGCTGGCGATCAGTTCGAGCTGGTCGCGGAACCACTGCACCAGCGAGCCGGTGATCGCGATCGAGCCTTCGAGGGCGTACTGGGCCGGTTCGCCGGCGATCTGGTACGCCACCGTGGTGAGCAGCCCGTGCGTCGAACGTACCAACTCCGTACCCGTGTTGAGCAGCAGGAAGCTGCCGGTGCCGTACGTGCATTTGGCCTCGCCCGGGGTGAAGCAGGTCTGTCCGAACAGGGCGGCCTGCTGGTCGCCGAGCGCGGCGCCGATCCGGACCCCGGGGAACGCCGCCGTCGCCGTGCCGAACACCCCGATCGACGGCCGGACCTCCGGCAGCATGGCCCGCGGCACGCCGAAGAATTCGCAGGCCTGGGCGGACCATCGCAGGGTGCGCACGTCCAGCAGCATGGTCCGGCTGGCGTTGGTGACGTCGGTGACGTGCAGGCCGCCGGTCAGGTTCCAGATCAGCCAGGTCTCCATCGTGCCGAACAGCACCTCGCCGCGTTCGGCGCGTTCGCGCAGGCCGGGGGCGCGGTTCAGCAGCCAGGTCAGCCGCGGACCGGAGAAGTAGGTGGCCAGCGGCAGCCCGCTGCGGTGCTGCATCTCGTCCGCGCCGGTCTCGCCGACCAGCGTGTTGACCAGGGTGTCGGTGCGGGTGTCCTGCCAGACGACGGCCCGGCCGATCGGCACCCCGGTGCGCCGGTCCCACAGCACGGTGGTCTCCCGCTGGTTGGCGATGCCGACGGCGGCGACCTGCGCCGTGGTGATCCCGGCCCGGCTCAGGGCCAGCGGGGCGAGCCGCTCGACGTTGCGCCAGATCTCCGCCGCGTCGTGCTCCACCCAGCCGGGACGCGGGAAGTACTGCTTGTGTTCCTGCTGGGCCAGGGAGACCAGTTGGCCGCGCCGGTCGAACACGATGCACCGCGTCGACGTGGTGCCCTGGTCGATCGCGATCACGTAGCGCTCGGTCATGGTTCCCTCCCCTGCGAACTCATGAAACGAACCTGCGAACTCATAAAGCCGATCAGTGCCGGGCGGCCCCGAGATCCCGGGAGACCGCGCGGGCGGCGTCCCGGACATAACCGACCAGTCGCTCGTGTGGCCGGTACCTGGTGTCGCAGATCCGTTCGACGAGCCCGGAGATGCCGATCGCGCCGACCACGAGCCCGCCGTACCCCCGGATCGGCGCGGCGACAGCCGCCTGGCCGAGCGTGAGCTCCTCGATCTCGGCGGCCCAGCCGGCCGCGCGCACCTCCTCGAGGGCGGCGGCCAGCTCGCGCGGTGCCACCACCGTGCGCCGGGTGAACTGCTCCAGCTCGGTCGCCGGCCCGGCCGACCGGTACGCGAGCAGCACCTTGCCCAGCGCGGTGGCGTGCAGCGGCAGCAGCGTGCCGATGTCCAGGGTCTGGAACGTGTCGTCGGGGCGGAAGACGTGGTGCACGACCAGCACCCGTCCCTGCAGGACGGTGCCGATCCGGACGGCCTCGCCGCTGCGCGCGGCGAGCGGGTCCGCCCAGTTGATCGAGCGGGAGCGCAGTTCGTTGATGTCCAGATAGCTCGTACCCAGGTGCAGCAGGGCCGCGCCGAGCTGGTAGCGGCCCGACACCCGGTCCTGTTCGACGAAGCCGACGTGCTGCAGCGTGCGCAGAATGCCGTGGGTTGTCCCCTTGGCGAGATCGAGGGATCGGGCGATCTCCCCGAGGCCCAGCCGGCCCGTGCCTCCGGCGAGCATCCGCAGGATTGCGGCCGCTCGTTCGATGGACTGCACCGTCCCGGGCATGTTTCGGATGCTATGCCACTGCGTTACGGCCCGCTCACTACCAGCGTTCGACAATGCCGAACGGCGTTCATTGCCGGGCCCCCGGGACCTCCTTAGCGTCTGAGCCAACCCGCAGCGGAAAACCCATGCCAGTTCGTGTTTGAGCACATCGGACCCTGGAGGGCCACATGGCAGAACGACTCAAGATCCCGGGACTGCTCGGCGAACTTGCCGCCGAGTTCGCCGGGACCATGATCCTCATCCTCTTCGGCGTCGGCGTCGTCGCGCAGGTGGCGGGCGGCGGAATCGGCGACCACGACAGCATCGCCTGGTCCTGGGGGCTGGGCGTCATGCTCGGCGTCTATGTCGCGGGCCGGATCAGCGGCGCGCACCTCAACCCCGCCGTCACCATCGCGCTCGCGGTCTTCAAGGGCTTCGAGTGGCGCAAGGTGGCACCGTACTCGCTGGCGCAGTTCCTCGGCGCCTTCGTCGCCGCCCTGCTGGTGCGCTGGAACTACACCGAGGTGCTGCACGCGGCCGACCCCGGCCTGACCATCAAGACCCAGGGCGTCTTCTCCACCCTGCCGGGTAATGGGACATTGCCGGTCGGCGAGTGGGGCGCGCTGCGCGACCAGATCATCGGTACGGCCATCCTGCTGTTCATGATCCTGGCGATCACCGACGCCGCCAGCACGCCGCCGGGCGCCAACCTGACGCCGTTCATCATCGGCCTGCTCGTGGTCGGCATCGGCATGGCGTGGGGCACCGACGCCGGCTACGCGATCAACCCCGCGCGTGACTTCGGGCCGCGACTCGCCAGCTTCTTCACGGGATACGGTGGCGCGTTCCGGGACCAGACGGGTTATCTGTACTTCTGGATCCCGATTGTCGGGCCGATCGTCGGCGGGATCGTCGGCGCCGGGCTCTACCAGGGCCTGGTGGGCCGGTTCCTGCCGTCCGCGGCGCCCCAGGAGCCGGGCGAACTCCCGACCCAACGAACTGAGAGCGTGGAGGCAAACCGTGGCTGACTTCGTCGGTGCCGTCGATCAGGGCACCACCAGCACCCGCTTCATGATCTTCGATCACGGCGGCAACGAGGTCGGCCGCCACCAGCTGGAGCACGAGCAGATCCTGCCGCAGGCGGGCTGGGTCGAGCACAACCCGATCGAGATCTGGGACCGGACGGTGTCGGTCATCCGCACCGCCATGCAGCATGCCAACCTGCAGGCCAGCGACCTGGCCGCGCTGGGCATCACGAACCAGCGCGAGACCACCGTGGTGTGGGACCGGCGCACCGGGCTGCCGTACTACAACGCGATCGTCTGGCAGGACACCCGCACCGACCGGATCGCCTCGGCGCTGGACCGCGACGGGCGCGGCGACGTGATCCGCCGCAAGGCCGGCCTGCCGCCCGCGACCTACTTCTCCGGCGGCAAGATCCAGTGGATCCTGGAGAACGTCGACGGGGTGCGCGCGGCCGCCGAGCGCGGCGACGCGATCTTCGGCAACACCGACAGCTGGCTGCTCTGGCACCTCACCGGCGGGATGGACGGCGGCAACCACATCACCGACGTCACCAACGCCAGCCGCACCATGCTGATGAACCTGGAGACCCTGGACTGGGACGACGAGTTGCTGTCGTTCTTCAACATCCCCCGGCAGATGCTGCCGGAGATCCGGCCGTCGTCGGACCCGAACACCTACGGCACGGCCCACGCGCCGGGCCCGCTGGGCGGCGACGTCCCGCTCACCGGCGACCTGGGCGACCAGCAGGCCGCCACGGTGGGCCAGGTCTGCTTCGCGCCCGGCGAGGCCAAGAACACCTACGGTACGGGCAACTTCATGCTCCTCAACACCGGCACGGAGCTGGTGCGCTCGAACAACGGCCTGCTCACCACGGTCTGCTACAAGTTCGGCGACGCGGCCCCGGTGTACGCCCTGGAGGGCTCGATCGCGGTGACCGGCTCGGCCGTGCAGTGGCTGCGCGACCAGTTGCACGTCATCAACGCGGCCTCCGAGAGCGAGACCCTGGCCGCCTCGGTGCCGGACAGCGGCGGCGTCTACTTCGTGCCCGCGTTCTCCGGGCTGTTCGCACCGTACTGGCGCTCGGACGCGCGCGGGGCGATCGTCGGGCTGTCGCGCTTCAACACCGACGCGCACCTGGCCCGGGCCACCCTCGAATCGATCTGCTACCAGAGCCGCGACGTGGTCGAGGCGATGGCGCAGGACTCCGGCGTGACGCTGGACGTGCTGAAGGTGGACGGCGGCATCACCGTCAACAACCTGTGCATGCAGATCCAGGCCAACGTGCTGGGTGTGGCGGTGAGCCGGCCGGTGGTCGCCGAGACGACCGCGCTGGGCGCCGCGTACGCCGCGGGGCTCGCGGTCGGCTTCTGGAAGAACATCGACGAGCTGCGGGAAAACTGGAACGAGTCGCAGCGCTGGCAGCCGGAGTGGTCCGCCGAGCAGCGCGAGCAGGGGTACGGCCAGTGGAAGAAGGCCGTGAAACGCACTCTCGATTGGGTCGACGTTGACTGACATGGCGCTCTCTCCGGCCGGCCGGGAGGCGGCACTGTCCGCCCTGGCCGGCCACGAGGTCGACGTGCTCGTCGTGGGTGGCGGGGTGGTGGGCGCGGGCAGCGCCCTCGACGCCGCCACCCGCGGGCTGTCCGTCGGCCTGCTCGAGGCGCGCGACTTCGCCTCGGGCACGTCCAGCCGGTCCAGCAAGCTGATCCACGGTGGCCTGCGCTACCTGGAGATGCTCGACTTCGGCCTGGTCCGGGAGGCGCTGCGGGAACGCGGCCTGATCCTGACCCGGCTGGCGCCGCACCTGGCCCGGCCGGTCCCCTTCCTCTACCCCCTGCAGCACCGCGGCTGGGAGCGCGTGTACGCCGGCGCCGGGGTGCTGCTCTACGACGCGATGGCCGCGGCGGCGCCCGGCCTGCCCCGGCACCGGCACCTGTCCCGGCGCGGCGCGCTGCGGGTGTGCCCGGCGCTGCGCCGGGACGCGCTGGTCGGCGCGCTGCAGTACTACGACGCCCAGCTCGACGACGCCCGGCACACCATGTTCCTGGCCCGCACGGCCGCGGCCTACGGCGCGTCCGTCGCCTCCCGCACGGAGGTGGTCGGCTTCCTGCGGGAGGGCGAGCGGGTCACCGGCGTCCGGGTGCACGATCTGGAACACGACCGGACCTTCGAGGTACGCGCCCAGCAGGTGATCAACGCGACCGGGGTGTGGACCGACGACACCCAGGCGCTGGTCGGCGAGCGCGGCCAGTTCCACGTCCGGGCGTCCAAGGGCATCCACCTGGTCGTGCCCCGCGACCGGATCCAGTCCTCGACCGGGCTGATCTCCCGCACGCCCACCAGCGTGCTGTTCATCATCCCGTGGGGCCGGCACTGGATCATCGGCACCACCGACACCGACTGGGCGCTGGACAAGGCCCACCCGGCGGCGTCCAGCACCGACATCGACTACCTGCTCGACCTGGTCAACAAGGTGCTGGCCACCCCGTTGAGCCGGACCGACGTGCAGGGCGTCTACGCCGGCCTGCGCCCGCTGCTGTCCGGCGAGTCGGAGTCGACGTCGAAGCTGTCCCGCGAGCACACCGTGGCCAGCCCGACCCCGGGCCTGGTCGTGGTGGCGGGCGGCAAGTACACGACGTACCGGGTGATGGCCAAGGACGCGGTCGACGCCGCGGTGCACGGCCTGGGCCGCTCGGTGCCCCGTTCCTGCACGGAACGGGTGCCGCTGCTGGGCGCGGAGGGCTACCCGGCGCTGTGGAACCGCCGCCGGGTGCTGGCCGAGCAGTCCGGCCTGCACGTGGCCCGGATCGAGCACCTGCTGGGCCGCTACGGCGCGCTGGTGCACGAGCTGCTCGACCTGATCGCCGACGACAAGGACCTGGCCCGGCCGGTCGAGGGCGCCGAGGACCACCTGCGCGCGGAGCTGGCGTACGCGGCCAGCCACGAGGGTGCCCGGCACCTGGAGGACGTGCTCACCCGCCGTACCCGGATCTCGATCGAGACCTTCGACCGCGGCCTCGCGGCGGCGCCGGTGGCGGCGGAGCTGATGGGCGCGGTGCTGGGCTGGACCGACGAGCAGCGGCACCGGGAGGTGGAGCACTACCGGCTCCGGGTGGAGGCGGAACGGGCCTCGCAGGAGCAGCCGGACGACGAAACGGCGGACGCGGCCCGCCTCGGCGCGCCGGACGTCGTGCCCCTGCAGGTGCGCTGACGCCCATCGACGGACAGTCGATTGACGGTGATGAATGGCCGGTGTTGCTCAGCGACGACTTCCAGGACGGCGCCCGGCGTCAACCAGCGTCCCGGCGGCCCTGGACGGCGAGTCCGGCGAAGATGACGGCGAGGGTTCGGGCCTGCAGGTCGGCGTCCCAGCCGCCCTGCAGCGCGCCCTGGCAGACGCTGACCAGCAGCGCCATCACCTCGGGTTGCCGGATGTCGCCGCGTACCGTCCCTGCCGCCTGGGCCTGATGCAGCAGCCCGGCCACCGCCTCATCGAGCTGGCCCAGCGCGGCCGGGACGCTGACGCCCGCCAGATCGACGACAGTGCGCCTGGCCGCCGCCTGCTCGACCAGCCGGGTGAAGAACGTTCGCAGGCCGTCCGCTCCGCCGAGGGCGGCCGCGTCCTCGGCCAGCCGCGCCAGCAGGCGTTTCAGGATCGCCGTCAGCAGGTCGTCCTTCGTCGGGAAGTGCCGGAAGACCGTGCCGATCGCGACACCGGCGAGGCGGGCCACCTCCTCGGTGGATGCCGAGGCGCCGCGCTGCGCGAACACCTCTTCCGCCGCGTCGAGGATGCGTCCCCGGTTGCGTACCGCGTCCGCCCGCAAAGCGGCCCTCCCTTGGAAAATGAGTCTGGACTCACTATGGTAAGTCGAGTAGTCACTCATATTAGCCGGGAGGCAGACATGACCCCACGCGAGGTCTTCGACCGCATGCGCGAGCGCTGGCTGGCCGACGAGGCGACCTTCGACGACGAGTCGCTCGCCGCGGACGTGGTCCTGGAGATGCCGTTCGCCGCGCCCGGACGACCCGCCCGGATCGAGGGCCGGTCCCGGGTGCTGGCCTTCATCCGGGCCGGGCGCGCCGCCGTGGCCTTCCGCTTCGACAACTGCCGCACCCTGGCCGTGCACGAGACCGCCGATCCGGCGACCATCGTCGTCGAATACGAGCTGGCCGCGACAATGACCGCGACAGGGGTGTCCGCCGCGGCCACGTTCATCGGTGTGCTGACCGTCCACGAGGGACGGATTTCATGCTGGCGGGAGTATCAGAATCCGCTCGCGATCGCCTGGGCGCTGCAGACCGCCGCGTCCTGAGCGCTACCGCCCGTTCACGATCGCGGCGCGGCGCACGGCTGCCGCGCTCAGGCTGCGGACCAGTGCCTCGTGCCCGTCGCCGGTTTCCCAGCCGGTGTCGGCCACGACCACCACGGCGCGCCCGGTGCGGGCGACCATGATGTAGGTGTCCTTGTCCGTGTCGGCATAGTCGATGTGCTCCCGGTGCCGCAGCAGCAGGGACTCGTCGCCGGCTACGCCGCTGGCGAGGACGGACCAGCCGTGGCCGCACGCGGCTACGGCCTTGCGCACGTCGAGCAGGTACCGGTGGGCCCCGTCGGAGGCGTAGGTGGCGACGTCGTTCACGATGACCGTCGGCCGGTCGTCCACGCCGATCATGGCCTGGACGGCCCGGTCCGCACGGCGCAGCTTGGCCGACGCGTACGGCCCGCACGGCTGCGGCGGCCGCAATGCCGACCAGTAGTTGTCGGTGACCGTCGTGGTGGGGACCCCGTTCAGGTCCTCGGGCTGCAGCATCGCCGCCGCGGGCACCGAGTATGCCGGCGCGGACGCGATGCGATAGGCGAGGATCGCCGGTCGCTGGTTGCGCGCGGCCGGCCCGATCAGCGCGACGCAGCCCGCTTCCCCGGCGCCGCCGTTGGGGAACCGCTTCTCGTAGTTGCCGCGGGCGTCGGTGACGATGGTGTTCCTCGCGCCACCGTCGAAGTCGCAGCCGCTGTCGTTGGCGGTGGCCAGCTTCAGCCGGCCGATCGGCCGACCGGTGTCGGTGTAGGAGGCTTTGCCGTGGATCCGGTAGCCGCCCCCGGCCAGCATCGAATACTGGATCGTCAGCGCGGGCCGGTGGGTGCCCCGGACCCGCAGTTTCGGCGATCGCGCGCCGGAGAGCGCGGTGGACAGTTCGTTGCCGGCCTTGTCCATCGCACCCACCGAGACGATCCGCACCGTTCCGTTCCAGGTGGACGGCACGTTGACGGTGGCGCTCCAGGTGCCGTCCGTCGCGGTTCCGGCGGTACGGGTCAGGACCGGCCGCAGCTTCGACTGGTGGCCCGGCACCGAGCCGAGGACGAGCTGCGGGGACGGGTTCATGGCGTGCGGGTTGTCCAGGACGCCCGACGGGTCGGTGACCCGCATGGACACCCGTACGGGCACGACGGCAAGCCCGCGGACCGCGACGGAGGTACGGGAGAACTTGACGTTCCGCACCTGCGGCGGGGACTTGTCGGCGGAGACGAGGGCGGGACGGTCGGCCGTGTCGCCGGCCCAGACGGGCAGCGTTCCGGTGGCGACAAGCGCCCCGGACAGCGCTACGGCAATGGTGAGGTAGGCGGCGGTGGTGCCACGGCCGCGGGTCTGTGGTGCTGCTGAACGCATGCGAGGCTCCGCTTTCTTGGTGGACGGTAATTAGTTCGTCCACCGCTTCGCCCGCGCGGTTCACCACTGTCGCCTACCCGACCGTCGCCGCGTCGCTACGGAACGTGGCATGAACCGGGGAGGTTCATCCGCCCAGGTCAGCCGCATACTGAGGGCGGAAAGGACCCGATATGCCCGGTCCCGATGTCGAAAGCCTCGCCCGAATCGCGTCCGCAGGCGATCTGGCAGCCCTCAATGTTCTCCTCGTGACGGTCCGCCCGGAAGTCCTGCGCCTGTGTGGCCGCCTGCTGCCCAATCGCGAGGACGCCGAGGAGGCCTGCCAAGATACCCTGCTGGCGGTGGCCCGGGGTCTGCCCCGCTTCGAGGGGCGCAGCGCCTTCCGGACCTGGATGTACCGGCTCGCCACCAACCGGGCCCGCTCGGCGTACCGCCGGTCCCGGGCGAACGGCCCCACCGGCAGCGACGACGTGCTGGCCGAGGTCGCGGACCAGCTGCGGACCAGCGTGGTCGCGACGACCCGGCTCGATCTGGTCAACGCCCTGGGGCGACTACGGCCGGAACTGGCGGAGGCGCTGGCGCTGGCGGACGTGGTGGGGCTCAGCTACGGCGAGATCGCGGCCCTGCACCACGTTCCCGAGGGGACGGTGAAGTCGCGGATCCACCAGGCCCGGCGGGAGTTGCGCAAGACGCTGACAGCCTGATGGGGCCACCGTGGCGGTGACCCCATCATCGACAGTGCTTGCTACCGGCCCAGCGAATTACTGGTTCAGCGTGCAGGTCGCGAACCTCTCGAGGCCTTCCGGCTTCGGCGCGTTGCGGCCGATCGCCGTCTCGATGCGGTTCAGGACCGCGACGCGCTTGTCGGCCAGCGGGCCGAGAATCGCGTTCTGGATGAAGTTGGCGCCACCCTGACCCTGGCTGGTGATCAGCCGCTGGTTCGCCTCCGCGATCTGGGTGTTCAGCAGCTCCAGGTTGCGGGTGACCTCGGCCTGCGCCTGCGCCGGGATGGCCGGCAGACCGGTCACCGCGGGGCAGTTCACGGTCGGCGCCGTGCCGGCACCGGCGTTGGTGTTACCGGTGTTGCCCGCGTTGCCCGCGGCCGGGACGGTTGCCGGCTCGGGAGCCGCATTGCCGCCGCCGTTCTGGTTCAGCGAGCACGTCGCCAGGGCGTTCACGTTCAGCACCGGCTTGGCGGCGTTGCGGCCGATCGCCGTCGCCATCCGGTTGATGGTCGCGACGCGCTTGTCCTTCAGCGGGCCGAGGATCGCGTTCTGGATGAAGTTCGCGCCGCCCTGGCCCTGGCTGCTGATCAGGCGCTTGTTCGCCTCGGCGATCTGGGTGTTCAGCAGCGCCAGGTTGCGCTCGATCTCGGCCTTCGCCTGCGCCGGGACGGTGCCCAGGCTGCCGGCCACGGCCGGGCAGTTCACCGTCGGAACGGTGCCGGCGTTGGTGTTGCCGGTGTTACCCGCGTTGCCCGCGGCCGGGACGGTTGCCGGCTCGGGAGCCGCGTTGCCGCCGCCGTTCTGGTTCAGCGAACACGTCGCCAGGCCGTTCACGTCCAGCACCGGCTTCGCGGCGTTGCGGCCGATCGCCGTCGCCATCCGGTTGATGGTCGCGACGCGCTTGTCCTTCAGCGGGCCGAGGATCGCGTTCTGGATGAAGTTCGCACCACCCTCACCCTGGCTGCTGATCAGGCGCTTGTTCGCCTCGGCGATCTGGGTGTTCAGCAGCGCCAGGTTGCGCTCGATCTCAGCCTTCGCCTGCGCCGGGACGGCACCCAGCTTGCCGGCCACGGCGGGACAGTTAACCGTGGGGGCGCTGGTCTCGGCGGCGGAAGCCACACCAAGACCGACGCCGACGAGTGCCACGGCGACTGCGCCGACGCCGGCGATCTGCCAGCGCCGGGCGGGGGTACGGGAGCGATTCATTCTAGTCGCCTGAGCCTTCCTGTCGTAGGACCTCAGTCCTCTTTACGGAAGCGCTCCCAGAACAGATCAACATCCGGAGAATCTCGATAACATTTTTCACAGAGTCCGCGAACGCGCAGGTCAGGGCCGCGCGGCGGGCTCAGTGGTCGGCGGGCGGGTCGGCCAGCGGCCAGCCGCTGGCCGCGAGCCGGGCCGACACCCGGATCACGTCCTCCGGGGTCGCCTCCTGCAGCAGCGCCGTGGCGATCATCTGCTCGATGTCGGCGATGCTGATCGGGTCGTCGCCGGCCAGCACGGACCGGTCGGCGAGGTCCACCGCGATCCGGCGGACCTCGTCCTCGGTCATCTTGCGGCGCAGCACGCCGAGCAGCGCCACGTAGTCCCCGCGGGGCACGCCGGTCGGATACCCGGCCCGCAGCCACTCGACGGCCCGGGTCACGAAGTTCGAGCGGGGGTCACTCACGGTCACTTGTCCACTATCGTCGGATAGAGGTGCTCGAAGCTCAGCGTCTTGCCGAAACCGCCGGCCACGATGAAGCCGATGCCCAGCAGGACGCCGAGCACCACGATCGCGAACAGGGCGTAGCCGACCACCGTGCCGATCGGGCGGGTGGTCGGGCCGGTCACGCCGGAGGAGTGCACCTCGGCATCCCGGCCCGCGCCATAAGCCAGGGAGCGGACGCCGAGCGCGAACAGCGTCGGCAGGCCGGCGCCGAGCAGCAGGCCGGCGAGCAGGACCTTCCAGGCCCCCTCGAGGGCGAAACCCAGGTTGTGCATGGCGGAACCCCTCTCAACTCGGCGTGCCGGCGGGCACAGGCTCGGGCGTCGGCTCGGCTGTCGGCACGCCGTCCCACTCGTCGTTGACGTTCTGGTGGTCCACGCGCTCGCGGCGGGACCGCAGATACATGTAACCGGCCAGCGACAGCAGGATGACGAAGATGACGACCGCGCCGGCCAGGCCGCCACCGAGCAGGTTGCCCACCCACCACATCAGGGCACCGACGATCGCGGCGGCCGGCAGGGTGATCAGCCAGGCCGCGACCAACCGGCCGGCCACCCGCCAGCGCACCTGGGCGCCGGGCCGGCCGACGCCCGAGCCCAGGATCGAGCCGGTCGCGACATGCGTGGTGGAGAGCGCGAAGCCGAGATGGCTGGAGGCGAGGATCACCGCCGCCGACGCCGAGTCGACGGCGAGCCCCTGCGGCGGGGTGATCTCGACCAGGCCCTTGCCGAGCGTGCGGATGATCCGCCAGCCGCCGAGGTAGGTCCCGAGCGCGATCGCCACGGCGCAGGCGGCCTTGACCCAGAACGGGATGTTCCCGGTGTCGGTCCAGTCGCCGGCGGCGATCAGCGCGAGCGTGATGACGCCCATGGTCTTCTGCGCGTCGTTGGTGCCGTGCGCGAGCGAGATCAGGGAAGCGCTGCCGATCTGACCCCAGCGGAAGCCGTTCTCGGTGAATCGCTGGGCGACTCCGACGGTGACCCGGTAGACCAGCCAGGTGCCGGCGGCGGCCACCGCGCCGGCGATGACCGGCGAGATGAGGGCCGGCAGGATCACCTTGCCGATGACCCCGTCGAGCTTGCTGCCGTCGCCGGTCCAGTTCACGCCGGCCCAGCCCAGGCCCGCGATGCTGGCGCCGATGAGCCCGCCGAACAGGGCGTGCGAGGAACTGGACGGCAGGCCGAGCAGCCAGGTCAGCAGGTTCCAGACGATGCCGCCCACGAGGCCGGCCAGCACGATCAGCAGCAGCGCGGACCCGCCGTCCGCGAGCAGTTCCGGCTTGGGGGTGCCGGTGGAGTTCTGGATCCGTACCACGGCGTTGGTGACAGTGAGCGCGACCTCCACGGAGAGGAAGGCGCCGATGAGATTGAGGATGCCGGAGAGGGCGACGGCGGCCTTCGGCCGGAGGGCCTTGGTGGCGATGGAGCTGGCCATCGCGTTGGCGGTGTCGTGGAACCCGTTCGTGAAATCGAACCCGAGGGCGGTGACGACCACCAGGGCGAGTATCACGGAAGTGTCTGTCACAACCAAGATGGTGACGTCCTGGATCAAGCAGCGACAGAGGCCATCGGTAACAGGTTGGAAATGTCACTGAGTTCCGGCCCGGCCGGCGTCCCACGGGACGCCGGCCGCCCGCTCAGGTAACGAACTTGCTTGGGTTTTCCGCCGCGGGTTGGCTCAGTACGCCTCGGCGTCGGCCGTGCGGATCGCGTGCACCAGGATCGCCAGCCCCTCGCGGGCCTCGTCCTCGGTCAGGGTCAGCGGCGGGCCCATCCGCAGCACGTTGCCGTACAGGCCACCCTTGCCGACCAGCAGGCCGCCCTTGCGGCACTCGTCGAAGACCCGCATGGTCGCCGCCGCGTCCGGCTCCGTCGTGCCCGGCCGGACGAACTCGATGCCGATCATCAGGCCGCGGCCGCGGATCTCCGCCACGATCTTGGCGTCGCCGACCGCCGCGCGCAGGCCGTCCAGCAGGATCGTGCCGGTGCGCTTCGCGTTGGCCTGCAGGTCGTGGTCGAGCACGTAGTCCAGGACCGCGTTGCCCGCCGCCGTCGAGACCGGGTTGCCGCCGAAGGTGGAGAAGCTGGTCGCCGGCACCGCGTTGACCAGCTCCGCGCGGCCCACCACGCCGGCCAGCGCGAAGCCGTTGCCGATGCCCTTGGCGAAGGTGATCAGGTCCGGTTGCACGTTGTGGGCCTGATAACCCCAGAAGTGCTCACCGGTACGGCCCCAGCCGGTCTGCACCTCGTCGGCGATCAGCAGGATGCCGTGGTTGTCGAGCTCCTTCTTCAGCGCGCCGAGCAGCCCGTCCGGGGCGTGCACGAAGCCGCCGACGCCCTGGATCGGCTCGGCGATCAGCGCCGCGACGTCGCCGGAGGTGGTCGTGGCCAGCACCTCGCGCAGGTCCTCGACCGCCGCGTCGATGTGATCCGCGTCGGACAGGCCCTTCATCCGGCCGCGCAGCCGGTCGCCGGAGTTGAGCCAGGAGACCGAGACCGGGCTCAGCGCGCTCGCCGACCAGCTGCGGTGCCCGGTGATCGCCATCGCCGCGAACGAGCGGCCGTGGTAGCTGTTGCGGATCGCCAGGATCTGATTGGAGCGGCGGTGGTTGGTGGTGAACAGCAGCGCGGCCTCGTTCGCCTCGGTGCCCGAGTTGGTGAAGAAGACCCGGGCGTCGGGGATGCCGGAGACCCGGGCGATCTTCTCGGCGAGCACGACCTGCTGCCGGATCAGGTACAGCGTCGAGCTGTGCACGATGCCGGTGGCGAGCTGGCGCTCGACGGCCTCGCGCACCTCGGCGATGTCGTAGCCGAGCATGTTGGTCAGCACGCCGCCGAAGAAGTCCAGGTAGCTGCGGCCGTTCGCGTCGGTCACGCGCCGGCCGGAGCCGCGCACCAGCTCGATCGCGTCCTCGCCGTAGTAGGTCGTCACCCAGGAAGGCAGCACGGCGTGGTGCCGGGCGAGCAGGTCATCGGTCATGGGGTCCTCCAAGGGAGTCAGCGCCAGCCCCGCGGGTGCGGGCGGGAACGTGAGCCGCTGCCGCGCGCGGTCGCGCCGGCGGCGGAAGCGAAGATCGCGGCCAGGGAGTCGAAGTCGTCGCGGATCAGGCCGACGGTGACCCGGACGTGCTCGGCGCCGAGGCCGGTGACCTCGAACGGCGCGCCGGGTGCCACCGCGATGCCGTGCGCGGCGAGGGCGAGCATGGCCATCTGCTGATCGTCGACGGTCAGCCAGAGGTTGATGCCGTCCGCGGCGGTCGCGGTCGCGCCGTGCGCCGCCAGGGCGGCGAGCAGGGCGGCCCGGCGCTCGGCGTAGACCTCCCGGGCGGCGGCGACCTGGGCGATCGCGTCGGCGTCGGTGAGCAGGTCGAGCAGGACGGCCTGCAGCAGCCGGCTGGACCAGCCGGGGCCGAGCAGCCGCCGGTCGCCGATCGCGGTGATCAGCGGGGCCGGGCCGGCCAGCGCGGCCAGCCGCAGGTCCGGGCCGTGGCTCTTGGAGAAGCCGGCGACGTGCACGGTGCGGTCCGGCAGCCGGGTGCCGAGGCTGACCGGGGGCGCGGTGGCGATATCGCCGGCGTGGTCGTCCTCGACGACCGTGACTTCCGGGTACGCGGCCAGCGCGTCCGCGAGTTCGTCGACGCGCCGGGCGGTCATGCTGACCCCGGTCGGGTTGTGCGCCCGCGGCTGCAGGTAGACCGCGACCGGGTCGTACGTCCGCAGCGCCTCGCCCAGCGCGTCGGGGCACATCCCGTGCTCGTCGATCGGCACCCCGACCACGGTCGCACCGACCGCCTCCAGCAGGTCGAGCACGGGCGGGAAGGCGGGGTTCTCCACCAGCACGTGGTCGCCGAGGCGGACCAGCGTCGAGGTCACCCGGTCCAGCGCGTCCAGCGCGCCGTCGACCACGGTGAGGTGATCCGGCGGGTACGGCCAGCGCTGCCGCAGCACCCGTTCCAGGGGTGGCAGCACCGCCGCTTCGAGGTAACTCGTGGTGAGCCTGGCATCCCCGACGCGCTTGAGGGACTCGGTGACGCCGGGCAGCAGATCGTAGTCGGGCACGCCGGTGGAGAAGTCCCGGGACATCCCGGTCAGCAGGCCGCTGAGCTGTGCGTACCGCAGGCGCTGCCGGGGCAGGACCGGGACCGCGACGAACGAGCCGGACCGGCCGCGGGTCTGGATCGCGCCGGCCCGGGCCAGGCTGCGCCAGGCCTCACTGACCGTGGTCGGGCTGACGCCGAGCTCGCGGGCGACGTCGCGGACGGTGGGCAGCCGGGAGCCGACCGGCAGGTCACCGGCGGTAACCAGCCGGCTGACCGCGGCAGCGATCCCCCGGGCACTGCGATCGCCGACCGCGCCCCTGATGAGCCCCAGCACCCGTCCGACCTCCCCACCGCCGCCCTTGACCGGACTGAAGCCCATCCGACCGCCCCGCCACCGCCCTTGACCGGGCTCCAGCGAATTGACGTCTCCGAAACATTTGGTAACAGCCGAGCAATTGTCCGCCCGGGGTTGTGTCATTAGTGTGCTACGACATCGGCCCCGGATGTCAAGCGATGAGCGGGGGACGATGACAGCCGGTGGACAGGCGATCACAATCGTGGGGTGACCCACGCCACCACTGATTTCAGAGAGGGGCCGCACCCATGAGCAACCTCATCCGCGCCGCCCTCGTCCAGACCAACTGGACGGGCGACAAGGAATCGATGATCAAGGCGCACGAGGACTACGCTCGCGACGCCGCCGCCCAGGGCGCCAAGGTGATCTGCTTCCAGGAGCTGTTCTACGGCCCCTACTTCTGCCAGGTCCAGGACAAGGCGTACTACGAATACGCCGAGTCCATCCCCGGCCCCACCACCGAGCGCTTCCAGGCCCTGGCGGCCGAGCTCGGCATGGTGATGGTCCTGCCGATGTACGAGCAGGAGCAGCCCGGCGTCCTCTACAACACCGCGGCCGTGGTCGACGCCGACGGCACGTACCTCGGCAAGTACCGCAAGCACCACATCCCGCAGGTCAACGGCTTCTGGGAGAAGTTCTACTTCCGGCCGGGCAACCTCGGCTACCCGGTGTTCGACACCGCGGTCGGCAAGGTCGGCGTCTACATCTGCTACGACCGGCACTTCCCCGAAGGCTGGCGGGCCCTGGGCCTCAACGGCGCCCAGATCGTCTTCAACCCGTCGGCGACCAGCCGGGGCCTGTCGTCGTACCTGTGGCAGCTGGAGCAGCCGGCCAGCGCGGTGGCCAACGAATACTTCATCGGCGCGATCAACCGCACCGGCATCGAGGAGCTCGGCGACAACGACTTCTACGGCCAGTCCTACTTCGTCGACCCGGAGGGCAAGTTCGTCGGCGACGTCGGCGACACCCACAACCCGGAGCTGATCGTCCGCGACCTGGACCTGGACCTGCTCGCCACCGTCCGCGACCGCTGGGCGTTCTACCGCGACCGCCGCCCCGACAGCTACGACGGGCTGGTGGCACCGTGAGCTATCTGATCAAGGGTGGGACGGTCATCGGCCCCACCGGGGCCTCCCCCGCGGACGTGCTGGTCGACGGCGAGAAGATCGTCGCCCTCTACGCGCCCGGGGCCGCGCCCCACCACGACGAGACGATCGACGCCACCGGCAAGTACGTGATCCCGGGCGCGGTCGACGCGCACACCCACATGGAGCTGCCGTTCGGCGGCACGCACGCCAGCGACACCTTCGACACCGGCACCCGGGCCGCGGCCTTCGGCGGCGTCACCACGATCATCGACTTCGCCGTCCAGCGGTACGGCGAGGTGGTCCAGGACGGCCTGGCCGCCTGGCACGCCAAGGCCGAGGGCAACTGCCACATCGACTACGGCTTCCACATGATCCTCGGCGGCGTCACCGACGAGTCGCTCAAGGCCATGGACCAGCTCGTCACCGACGAGGGCATCTCCAGCTTCAAGCTCTTCATGGCGTACCCGGGGGTGTTCTACAGCGACGACGGGCAGATCCTGCGGGCGATGCAGAAGGCCCGCGACAACGGCGCCATGATCATGATGCACGCGGAGAACGGCCCGGCGATCGACGTCCTGGTCAAGCAGGCCCTCGAACGCGGCGAGACCGACCCGTACTACCACGGGGTCACCCGCCCGCAGGAGCTGGAGGCCGAGGCGACCAGCCGGGCGATCTGGCTGGCCAGCGTCGCCGCGGACTGCCCGCTCTACATCGTGCACCTGTCCGCCTCCAAGGCCCTCGAACAGGTCGCGGCGGCCCGGGATCTGGGCCGCAACGTCTTCGCCGAGACCTGCCCGCAGTACCTCTACCTGACCCTGGAGGACCAGCTCGGCGCGCCGGGCTTCGAGGGCGCCAAGTGGGTCTGCTCGACGCCGCTGCGCAGCAAGCACGAGAGCCACCGCGCCGACCTGTGGCGCGGCCTGCGCACCAACGACCTCGCCGTGGTCTCCACCGACCACTGCCCGTTCTGCATGAAGGACCAGAAGGAGCTGGGCATCGGCGACTTCTCCAAGATCCCGAACGGCATCGGCAGCGTCGAGCACCGGGTGGACCTGCTCTACCAGGGCGTGGTCGACGGCAAGCTGTCCCTCGCACGCTGGGTGGAGACGATCGCGACGACCCCGGCGCGGATGTTCGGCATGTACCCGCGCAAGGGCATCATCGCGCCCGGCTCGGACGCCGACATCGTGCTCTACGACCCGAACGGCCACACCCGGATCAGCGCGGCCACCCACCACATGAACATGGACCACTCGGCCTGGGAAGGCTGGGAGATCGCCGGCAAGGTCGACACGGTCATCTCCCGCGGCACCGTCGTGGTGCGGGGCAACGAATACACCGGACGCAAGGGCCACGGCCAATACGTCCGCCGCGGGCTCTCGGACTACCTGGTCTAGGAGGCCACATGCGCGAGATCAAACACTGGATCGACGGTACGGCCGTCGACGGCACCAGCGGCCGTCAGCTGCCGGTCTGGGACCCGGCGACCGGCGAACAGCAGGCGTACGTGGTCGCGGCGACCGCCGCCGAGACCGCACACGCGGTGGCCGTGGCCAAGGCCGCATTCCCCGGCTGGCGGGCGGCGTCGCTGTCCCGCCGCGCCGAGGTCATGTTCCGCTTCCGCGAGCTGGTCGACGCGAACCGCAAGGAGATCGCGTCGCTGGTCAGCCAGGAGCACGGCAAGACCGTGGCGGACGCGGGCGGCGAACTGGCCCGCGGGCTGGAGAACATCGAGTTCGCCGCGGGCGCGCCGCACCTGCTCAAGGGCGGGTACAGCGAGCAGGCGTCGACCGGGGTGGACGTCTACTCGATCCGCCAGCCGCTCGGCGTCGTCGCCGGCATCACGCCGTTCAACTTCCCGGCCATGGTGCCGATCTGGATGTTCTGCAACGCCCTGGTCTGCGGCAACACCTTCATCCTCAAGCCGAGCGAGAAGGACCCGTCGGTCTCGCTGCTGCTGGCCGACCTGCTGCGCCAGGCCGGGCTGCCGGACGGCGCGTTCAACGTCGTGCAGGGCGACCGGGAGGCCGTCGAGACACTGATCGCCCACCCGGACGTCCAGGCGCTGTCGTTCGTCGGCTCCACGCCGATCGCCCGGTCCGTCTACGAGCAGGGCACCAGGGCCGGCAAGCGGGTGCAGGCGCTGGGCGGGGCGAAGAACCACATGGTCGTGCTCCCGGACGCCGACGTGGACGCGGCCGCGGACGCGGCGGTCAGCGCCGGGTACGGCTCGGCCGGCGAGCGCTGCATGGCGGTCTCGGTCGTGGTGGCCGTCGGCACGGTCGGCGACCCGCTGGTCGCAGCGATCAAGGACCGGGTCGGCCGGATCGCGGTCGGACCGGCCAGCGACCCGGCCGCCGAGATGGGCCCGCTGATCAGCCGCGAACACCGCGACAAGGTGGCCGGCTACCTGGCTGGCGCCGGCGCGGCGGAGGTGGTGGTCGACGGGCGGGACGCCCCGATCAGCGCCGGGCCGGGCTTCTTCCTGGGCGCCTCGCTGGTCGACAAGGTGCCGACCGACTCGCCGCTGTACACCGACGAGATCTTCGGCCCGGTGCTGTCGGTGGTGCGGGCCGACAGCTACGAGGAGGCGCTCGAGCTGGTCAACGACAACGAGTTCGGCAACGGCACGGCGATCTTCACCCGCGACGGCGGGGCGGCCCGCCGGTTCCAGTACGACGTCAACTGCGGGATGGTCGGCGTGAACGTGCCGGTGCCCGTACCGGTGGCGTATTACAGCTTCGGCGGCTGGAAGTCCTCGCTCTTCGGCGACCTGCACATGTACGGCCCGGAGGGCATCCAGTTCTACACCCGCAGCAAGGTCGTCACCTCCCGCTGGCCCGACCCGGCCTCCTCGGAGATCGACCTCGGCTTCCCGAAGGTGCGGTGAGCGGCATGGACATCGGCGTCGTGTTGCAGTGCGACCCACCCGCGATGGAGATCGTCGAGTGGGCGAAGAAGGCGGAGGACCTCGGCTACAGCCACGTGTGGACGTTCGACTCGCACGTGCTGTGGCAGGAGCCGTTCGTCATCTACAGCAAGATCCTGGCCGACACCGAGCGGGTGATCGTCGGCCCGATGGTGACCAACCCGGGCACCCGGGACTGGACCGTGATCGCGTCCCAGTTCGCCACCCTCAACGAGATGTACGGCAACCGCACGATCTGCGGGATCGGCCGCGGCGACTCCGCCCTGCGGGTGCTCGGCCTGCAGCCGAACTCGCTCGGCCAGCTGCGCGAGAGCATCGGCGTGATCAAGGGGCTGGCCAGCGGCGAGACGGTGACGCTACGCGGACAGGAGCTGCGGTTCGCCTGGGCACCGGAAAGCCGGCTGGACGTGTGGGTGGCGGCGTACGGCCCGAAGGCCCTGGCCCTGACCGGCGAGGTGGGTGACGGCTACATCCTGCAGCTCGCCGACCCGGACATCGCGGCCTGGATGATCAAGGCCGTGCGCAGCGCGGCCGAGAAGGCGGGCCGCGACCCGGCCGCCATCAAGTTCTGCGTCGCCGCTCCCGCCTACGTCGGCGACAACATCGCGCACCAGCGGGACCAGACCCGGTGGTTCGGCGGCATGGTCGGCAACCACGTCGCCGACATCGTCGCGCGGTACGGCGCCGACGGGACCGTGCCGCAGGTGCTGACCGACTACATCAAGGGCCGGCAGGGCTACGACTACGCCGAGCACGGCCGGGCCGGCAACACCCACACCTCGTTCGTGCCGGACGAGGTCGTGGACCGGTTCTGCATCCTCGGCCCGATCGAGAACCACCTGCAGCGGCTCGAGGAGCTGCGGGCGCTCGGCGTCGACCAGTTCGCCCTCTACCTGCAACACGACGACAAAGAGGCGACCTTGCGGGCCTACGGCGAGAAGATCATCCCGGTGGTCTCGTGAGGCGTGTGCTCAGCGCCGTGCTCGGCCTGGTCGTGCTGATCGCCCTCTGGGAGGGCTACAAGGCGGTCGGCAACCCGGACGGGACCGTGCTGTTCGGGGTGCGGGTCCTGCCCCGGGCCGACGACCTGTCGATGCCGCACGTGTCCGACATGCTGAGCCGGCTCGGCCGCCCGGAACTCACCGGCGGCCGGCCGGTCTGGCAGGTGGTGCTGAGCGCGAGCCTGTTCACGCTCGGCATCACCACCGCCGGGTTCCTGGCCGGCGCGGTGGTCGGGTTGCTGCTGGCGGTGGCCATGCAACGCTTCCGGGTCATCGAACGCGGGCTGCTGCCGTACGTGATCTTGTCGCAGACCGTGCCGCTGGTAGCGCTCGCGCCGCTGATCGCCGGGTGGAGCGGCACGGTCTGGCCGGAGTGGACGACGGTCGCCGTCATCGCCGCGTACCTCGCGTTCTTCCCCGTCGCCGTCGGCATGCTGCGCGGTCTCCAGTCGCCGCAGGCGGCCGGGGTCGAGCTGATGCGCAGCTACGCCGCCGGCTGGTGGCGCACCCTGATCAAGCTCCGCCTGCCGGCGTCGCTGCCGTACCTCTTCCCCGCGCTGCGGCTGGCCGGCGCGGCCGCCGTCGTAGGCGCGGTCGTCGGTGAGATCTCCACCGGTACGCGGGGCGGCATCGGCCGGCTGATCATCGAGTATTCCCGGGAGGCCACCTCGGACCCCGCGAAGGTCTACACCGCCATGCTCGGCGCGGCCCTGCTCGGGCTCGTCGTCGCCGCGCTGGTCACCCTGCTGGAACTGCCGCTGATGCGGCACCGACGTCGCGTTTCGGTGGTGACGATGTGACCGCTGTGTCCCTCGACAAAGTCACGAAGGTCTTCAACCAGGGCCGGCCCGACGAGGTCACCGCCCTGTCCGACATCAACCTGGAGATCGGCGCCGGCCGGTTCGTCTCGCTGATCGGGCCGTCCGGGTGCGGCAAGAGCACCCTGCTGCGGCTGATCGCCGACCTGATCCCGGCCTCGTCGGGCACGGTCGAGGTGGCCGGCAAGCCGGCCACCAGGGCGCGCTTGGACCAGGAGTACGGCATCGCGTTCCAGCAGGCCGGCCTCTTCGAGTGGCGGACCGTGCAGCGCAACGTGGAGCTGCCGCTGGAGCTGCGTGGCGCCTCCCGGGCCGAACGCAAGGCCCGCGCCACGGAGATGCTCGCGCTGGTGGGGCTCGCCGACTTCGCCGGGCACTATCCGGCGCAGCTCTCCGGCGGCATGCAGCAGCGCGTCGCGATCGCCCGGGCCCTGGCCGTGCACCCGCCGCTGCTGCTGATGGACGAGCCGTTCGGCGCGCTCGACGAGATGACCCGCGAACGGCTGCAGTCGGAGCTGCTGGCGATCTGCGCGAAGACCGGCACCAGCACGGTCTTCGTCACCCACTCCATCTCCGAGGCGGTCTTCCTGTCCGATCAGGTCGTGGTGATGTCGCCGCGACCGGGCCGGATCACCGCGATCATCGACGTCGACCTGCCGGCCCGCGACGACGCCGCCCGGCAGTCCCCCGCCTACTTCGAGGCGATCACGGCGGTCCGCCGCGCCCTGCGGGGCACTGACAACGCCTCTGCGAGCACCGACGCGGTGGCCGCGCCGTCATCGCGTACCCCCGGGTCTGCCTCTCCCGCGGCGACCGCGCCGTGAATCTCCTGCGTCGCGTCGCCCCGCCGGTCCTGCTCGGGATCTTCGCGCTGGTGGCGTGGGAGCTGACGGTCTCGCTGGGGCGGATCGCGCCGTTCATCCTGCCGGCGCCGTCGGCGATCTGGCACGAGCTGGTCGCGCAGCGCCAGAACGTCTGGGAGGCCGCGCTGGCCAGCGGCCTGAACGCGCTCGTCGGCCTGGCCTGGGGCACGGTCGCCGGGGTGCTCGCGGCGATGGCGGCCAGCCGCTTCCGGCTGCTCTCCGAGGTCTCCATCCCGCTGGCCGCGGTGCTGAACGCGCTGCCGATCATCGCGCTCGCCCCGATCCTCAACAACATGTTCGAGTCGACCTCCAGCGTGCCGCGCCGCCTGGTCGCCGGGATCATCGTGTTCTTCCCGGTCTTCATCAACACGCTGCGCGGCCTGCGCGAGGTCGACCCGACCCACCGGGAGCTGATGACCAGCTACGCCGCGGGCGGCTGGACCTTCACCCGGCTGGTCCGGCTGCCGGGCGCGCTGCCCTTCGTCTTCACCGGCCTGCGACAGGCGTCGTCGCTGGCCGTCATCGCCGCAGTCGTCGCCGAGTACTTCGGCGGGCTGCAGGACGGGCTCGGCTCGCGGATCACCTCCGCGGCCGCGTTCACCGCCTATCCCCGTGCCTGGGCCTTCGTGGTCGGCGCCTGCCTGCTCGGACTGTTCTTCTACCTAGCCACGCTCCTGCTGGAGCGGATCGCGATGCCCTGGAAAACCCGATTGATCTCTTGAGGAGTTCCTCAGTGCACAAACGCCTTCTCCCGGCTGCCATCCTCGCCACCGCCCTGGCCCTCACCGGCTGCGGCACGGCGGACACACCTTCGACCCCCGCCCCCGGCGCCAGCGGCGCCCTGACCCCCATCAAGCTGCAGCTGCAGTGGTTCTTCCAGTCCCAGTTCGCCGGCTACATCGCGGCGGTCGACCAGGGCTTCTACAAGGAGCAGGGCCTCGACGTCGAGCTGCTCGAAGGCGGCGTGGACATCGTGCCGCAGACCGTGCTGGCGACGGGCAAGGCCGACTACGCGGTGGCCTGGGTGCCCAAGGCCCTGGCGTCGCGCGAGCAGGGCGCCGCCATCACCGACGTGGGGCAGATCTTCGGGCGCTCCGGCACCTACCAGGTGGCCTGGAAGGACAGCGGCATCAGCACCGCCGCAGATCTCAAAGGCAAGAAGGTCGGCAACTGGGGCTTCGGCAACGAGTTCGAGCTGTTCGCCGGCATGACCAAGGCCGGGCTGGACCCGGGCAAGGACGTCACCCTGGTGCAGCAGCAGTTCGACATGCAGGCGCTGCTGAAGAAGGAGATCGACGCGGCCCAGGCGATGAGCTACAACGAGTACGCCCAGCTGCTGGAGGCGACGAACCCGGCGACGAAGAAGCTCTACACGCCGGAGGACTTCACCATCCTCGACTGGAAGACCGAGGGTACGTCGATGCTGCAGGACGCGGTGTGGGCCAACACCGCCAAGCTCAGCGACCCGGCGTACCAGCAGCAGACGGTGAAGTTCCTGCTCGGCACGATCAAGGGCTGGGCGTACTGCCGGGACAACGCGGAGGCGTGCCGCGACCTGGTGGTGGCCAAGGGCTCGAAGCTGGGCAAGAGCCACCAGCTCTGGCAGATGAACGAGGTCAACAAGCTGGTGTGGCCGGCGACCGGCGGCATCGGCGTGATCGACGAGGCGGCCTGGAAGCAGACCGTGGACCTGTCGCTGACCACGAAGAACCAGACCGGCGACACGGTGCTGACCAAGCAGCCGGAGGGCCTGGCCTACACCAACGACTACATCAAGCAGGCCATCGACCAGGCGAAGACGGCGGGCGTCGACGTCAACGGCTCGGCCTTCCAGCCGAAGCCGGTGACCCTGACGGCCGGCGGCGCGTAGTCCCTGCGTTGCTTCGGGCCCGGCCGTTGTCTCCCGGCCGGGCCCGAACCATAGGGGCACCAAAGTTCATCTATGGTGTGGTAGAAAACCGGGATGATGGCCAACCGATGGGCCAGCGCCGCGGTCGCCGCACTGTTGCTGCTGTCGGCGTGCAGCGGCGATGACGACCCCGCGGACGCGCGGCCGACCGCGAGCCCGGCGCCCTCGGCGAGCGGGCCGAGCGAGCCGACGGGGAGCCCGGCGCCTTCGGCGCGGCCCACCGCCAGCCCCGTCCCGCCGCCGCCCGCCGCGCGGCTGGCCAAGCTGAAGCTCAAGGCCACCAAGGTCGCCGACGGGCCCGAGCTGCTCACCTCGATCGCCTGGCGGTCGGGCGACCCGAAGCCGTACCTGGCCGACCAGGAAGGCAAGGTCTACCGGCTCGACGGCAAGAAGGCGACGCCGGTGCTGGACTGGTCGGCCCAGGTGGTCGACTGGCTGCAGGACTCCGAGCGTGGCCTGATGGGCATGACCTTCGACCCGGTCGACGGCCGGTTGATCCTGGCCTACCGTGACAACGGCAGCCAGACCAAGATCGTCTCGTTCGCGGTCGGTGCCGACGGCGTGCCCGACCCGGCTTCGGCGCGGGAAATCCTCACCGCGAAGCAGCCCGGGCTGGGGCACAACATCGGGCAGCTGGCCTTCGACACCGACGACAACCTGTGGATCTCGATGGGCGACGGCGGCGCCAGCCGGGGCGCCGACGCCCAGGACCCCACCAAGCTGCTCGGCAAGATGCTGCGGATCACCCCGAACCGCTCCGGTAAGGGCTACACGGTGCCCAAGGACAACCCGTTCGTCGGTGACGACAAGGTGCGCGACGAGATCTGGGCCACGGGGCTGCGCAACCCGTTCCGGTTCTCCATCGACCATCCCACCAGCGACATCTGGATCGGCAGCGTCGGCCAGGACACCTACGAGACGGTCTACCGGCTCAAGCGTGGGCAGGCCGGCGCCAACCTGGGGTGGCCGCGCTGGGAGGGCACGAACGAGATCAACTTCAGCCGGAAGTTCAAGGTGCCGGACAACGCGGTGAAGCCCATCCACCAGTACAAGCACAAGGGCGGCGCGGCGGTGATCGGCGGCTACGTCTACCGCGGCACGGCGATCCCGGGCCTGGCCGGCGCGTACGTCTTCATGAACTTCTACCGTCCGGTGTGGGCGATGGGCAAGGGCGGCACGAAGGCGGTCGTCGAACTCGACCTGAAGCTGCCCAGCCTGCTGACCTCGTTCGGTGAGGACCCCGACGGCGAGCTCTGGATTCTCACCCTCCGCGACGGGATCTACAAGATCGAGCCTCAGCGCCGGTAGCCCAGGGCCGCCGTCATCCCGGACTCGGCATGGTAGATGTTGTGGCAGTGCAGCACCCACAGGCCGGGGTTGTCCGCCTCGAACAGCACCGACACCGTCTCCTCGACGAGGACGTTGACGGTGTCCTTGCGCGGGCCGGAGGACGATCCGACCGCGAACGTGTGGCCGTGCAGATGCACCGGATGCCACATGTGGGCGGAGTTGACGAAGTCGAGCTGGATCCGTTCCCCGGCCTGGATCGGCACCAGGTGCTCGGCCAGCTTGTCGTGGGTGAGCGGGCGGCCGTTGAAACCCCAGCTGTAGCCGGTCGTGCCGCCGGTCAGCTCCATCTGGATGACCTGATCGGGCTCCCGGTCGTCGAGCCGGACCGCCTCGGCCGGCGCCAGCTCGTCGTAGCCGACGAGGTGCCCGTTCAGCGCGGCGGGGCGGACCTTCGGCCTGGGTGCGGTGCCGCCGCCGGTGCGGACCAGCCCGAACGCCGCGCCCTTCTTGCCCTCGGCGAGCGCCACCAGCGGGAACACGCCGTCGTCCAGGTCGACGAGGACGTCGTACCGCTCGCCCATGCCCAGCAGCAGCGCGTCGGTCTCGACCGGCTTGACCGGGAACCCGTCGGTGTGGGTGACGGTCATCCGGTGCCCGCCCAGCGCCACCCGGAACGCCGTGTCGCCGCCCGCGTTGACCAGCCGCAGCCGCAACCGGCTGCCCGGCCGGGCCCGGAAGGTCTCGGGGCTGGCCGGCAGCCGCCCGTTGAGCAGGTAGTGCGGGTGGTCGACGTCCCCGCCCGGGCCGCCGAGCACCTCGCTGCTGCCCTGGCCGCCCTGCTCACCGTGGCCGGCCCCGGCGTCCTGCAGCTTGGCCAGCGCGGCGTCCGGGGTGCCGGCGACGCCGTCGAGCCAGTCGTCGAGCACCACCGTCCACTCGTCGTCGTAGGCGACTGTCTCCTGGGGATCGTCCACCAGCAGCACCGCGTAGAGCCCGCGGTCGAGCTGGGCGCCGGCGTGCGGGTGGAACCAGTACGTGCCGGGGTGCGCGGCGGTGAACTCGTAGGTGAACTCGGCGCCGGGCGCCACCGGCGGCTGGGTCAGGTGCGGCGCCCCGTCCGCGTCGTTGCGTAGCGCGATGCCGTGCCAGTGCAGGGTTGTCTCGGCCGGCAGCCGGTTGACCAGGGTCGCGCGGACCACCTCGCCGGCGGTGACCCGCATCGGCGGACCCGGGATCCGGCCGTCGTAGCTCCAGGTGTCCACCGCGAGACCACCGAGGTCGACCTTCCCGGCGGCAGCGGTCAGCCGGAAGCTTCGCACCGGGCCCGGGTGCCGGGCCGCCTCGGCGGCGCGCACCTCCGCGCCGGCCGGCGACACGAAGCCGTTCGGTAGCACCAGGCCGCCGGGGCTGCCGGGTGCGGCGCTCGGGTGGTGGACCGCGGGATCCGGGCCGCCGGGGTCGCAGGCGGCCAGCAGGCCGGCACCGCCGGCGGCCAGGCCGGCCCGCAGCAGGGTGCGGCGGCTAGTCGACGTCACCGCGCCAGGCTATCCGCCCACAGCGACGCCCTTCAATCCCAACGAAGACAGAACCGGCCCCTACAACGAGCTGAGCCGGGCCGCGACCGCTACCGCGCCGATGTCGCCCTGGCGCAGCCGGGCCGCCGCCTCCGGCTCACCCAGGCCGATCAGCCGCTGGGCCGCCGTGTCGAGCAGCGCCGCGTTGCCGCCCAGCAGCTTGCGGGCCAGGGCCGCCTGGATCGGGGTCAGCTCCGCGTACGCGCACTTGTCCAGCGCCACGATGGTCTCCTCGTCCAGGGTGCCCGCCAGGGCCCGCTCGGTGACGATGCGCAGCAGCCATGACGGCCACCAGCTGTACCTGCCGAGCAGGTGGCCCGAGCGGACCGCCTCGAGCGGGCTCTGGCCACCCTCCAGCAGGCGCAGCGCCATCGGGATGTCGAAGCGTTCCAGGCGCAGCGCCGTGACGAACAGCCGTTGCAGCTTCTTGGCGCCGACCAGGGGCGCGGCCGCCGCCGCGGCCGCCGCGTACTCGCCGCGCAGGGCCAGGCAGACGATCGCCGCCTCGTCGGTGGAGATTGCCGAGCCGGTCGAGCGTTCCTCGATGCGTTCCAGGGTGCGGGCCAGGCGGTCGGTGGCCTCCCGGGCCTGCTCGGCCCGCTCGGCGCTGGCGGGACGCTCCAGGTAGCGGACGACGTTGTCCGCGGCGATCTTGACCTCGCGGCGCAGCAGCGGCGCCTTGATGTACGGGCCGACCAGGTCGCTGAGGCCCTCGACCAGGTAGGCAGCGTCGAAGCGGTCGGACGCCTCGAGGAACTGCCCCCACCACTTCTCCAGGTGCGCCCCCACGTCCCCAGGGTGGCGCACTCGCGGCCCCGATGCGGGCGAAACGGCCGAGGTCACCGCCGGGGGTGACGGCGGTGACCTCGGCGCGGGGGTCGGTCAGCCGGCGGTCGGGGTCAGGACGACCTGATCCGTGCCGGTCTGCGGCGGGGTGCCGGAGTCCGTGTACGACGCCACGAACACCGCGGTCAGGTTCCCGGCACCGGCGTGGCCGGCGTCGACGAACGTCTGGATGGAACCGCTGCAGCCGTTGGCGGTGGACAGCGGGTGACCGTGCTGGTCGTGGCCCAGGATGTAGGTCACGGTGACCTCGGCGCAGTTGACCGGCTGGTCGTCCACCACGCTGACCTGGAAGTTGACTGTGTCACCGAACGCGAAGGGCTGGCCCTCGGTCGGCGTGACGAGGGTGACCTGCGGGGCCGCCGTGCCCACCGGGAGCAGCACCTCGGCCGACGCCCAGCGGCCGGTCGAGTCGGTCACCTTCAGCGTGGGCCGGTAGTTGCCGTTCTCGGTGAACGTGTACACCGCGTTCGGCGCCCGCGAGTCGACGATGCCGTCGGCGTTGAAGTCCCACGCGTACCGCAGGCTGTCGCCGTCGGGGTCGGTGGTGCCGGCGCTGGAGAACGTCACCGTCAGCGGGGCCGCGCCGGAGGTCGGCGTCGCCGTGATCTTCGGCAGCGGGCTGCGGTTGCCGCGGACGAAGTCGATCCGGGCCAGCTGCGCCTCCGGGTTCTCGGAGAAGAAGCCGTCGCCGTACTCCAGGACGTAGAGCGCGCCGTCGGGGCCGAACTCCAGGTCCATCGGGTTGTCGAAGATGAACGACGGCAGCACCTCCTTGATCGAGGTGACCTTGTTGCCGGCGCCGAGCGTGAACTCCTGGACGTAGTCGCGGGTCCACTCGTAGAACAGCGGCTTGCCGTCGTAGTACCTCGGCCACTTGGTCGCCGACTTGTTCTTAGCGTCGTAGTCGTACGCCGGGCCGCCCATCGGGCCGATGCCGCCCGTGCCCAGCTCGGGGAATTCCGCCGAGGCCGCGTACGAGTAGATGACCTCCGCCTTCTCCACCGGCGGCAGCTTGCGCTTGCCGGTGTTGTTCGGCGACTCGTTCACCGGCGCCGCGCAGTTGAACGGCTGGCCGGAGGTCCGGGTGGCGAAGTCGAAGTCGACGTACGGCAGGTCGGGCGACACGCAGTACGGCCAGCCGTAGTTGGCGGGCTTGTCGACGGCCATCCAGCGACCCTGCCCGGCCGGGCCGCGCGCGGGGTTGGCGCTGTTCGCATCGGGCGAGTAGTCGCCGACGTACGCGACGTTGGTCTCCTTGTCGACCGCGAAGCGGAACGGGTTGCGCAGGCCCATCGCGTAGATCTCGGGGCGGGTGAGCGCCGTACCGGGCTTGAAGAGGTTGCCCCTCGGCACGGAGTAGCCGCCGTTGGCGCCGACCTTGATCCGCAGCAGCTTGCCGCGCAGGTCGTTGGTGTTGGCGGCGGTGCGCTGCGCGTCGAAGGCCGGGTTGCGGTCGGCACGCTCGTCGATCGGCACGTAACCGTCGGAGGCGAACGGGTTGGTGTCGTCGCCGGTGGACAGGAACAGGTTGCCGTCGCCGTCAAAGTCGATCTTGCCGCCGACGTGGCAGCAGATGCCCCGGTCGGTGCCGACCTCGATGATCTTCTGCTCGCTGGCCAGCGCGAGCGAGTTGCCGTTGAGCTTGAACCGCGACAGCCGCATCACGCCCTTGAACCGGGCGAAGTCGGCGGCGGTGCCGTTCTCGGGCGCGTTGCCCTCGTTGACCGACGGCGTCGTCGGGTCGTCGGCCGGGGTGTTCAGCGGTGGCGAATAGTAGATGTAGACCCACTTGTTCTTGCTGAAGTTCGCGTCGATCGCGACGCCCTGCACACCCTCCTCGTCATGCTGATAGACGGGGATCTTGGCGGCCAGCACGTTGCGACCGCTCTTGGGGTCGTTGATCCGCACCTCGCCGGTGCGGGCCGTGTGCAGCACCCGCTTGTCGGGCAGCACGGCCAGCGCGATCGGCTCGCCGGGGAAGTCGTTGAGGGTGACCTTCTGGAAGTTCGAGTCGGCCGGGGCCACGGGTGGGGCCCCGGCGGTGGCCCCGGCGGACGGGACGGTCAGGGCCGTCGTCACCAACGCCAGCACAGGTACGGCACTCAGCAGTCGCTTCTTCATTCAGCTGTCCCCTTTAGAACCGGAGGTTGTCGAGGTAGCGGAAGCCGACCTCAGCCGTGCTCAGCGCGTCGGCGGGGGTACGCGGCGGGCTGCCCGCGTCGTCACGTTCCACGATGTACTCGACCAGGCCGGCCTCCTTGGAGTGCTCGAAGATGCGGCCAAAGTCGATCAGGCCGTCGCCCGGGTCGGCGAAGCTGCCCGACGGCGCCAGGTCCTTGACGTGCACCTGCCGGATCCGGCCCCGGTGGGTGTGGATCAGGTCCACCGGGTCCTGCGCGCCGCGGAAGGCCCAGAACAGGTCGACCTCGAGGTGCACCAGGCCGGGATCGGTCTCCCGGGCCAGGATGTCGAAGCCGGTACGCTTGCCGCCGTCCTGCCGGGCGAACTCGTTCTGGTGGTTGTGATAGCCGAAGCTGAGCCCGGCCTTGCGCGCCATCGCGCCGGCCTTGTTCAGATCCTTGGCGAATGCCTTGTAGACAGACCCGTCGCGGATCGGGCCGTTGGGGCCGGCACCGAAGTACGGGTGCACGATGTACTTGTTGCCGACGATCAGGGCGTCATTGAGGACGGCCTGCCAGGCCGAGGCGTTGAAGGGCTGCGGAATGCCGGCGTGCCCGGAGGTCGCGCGCAGCCCGGCGGCGTCCAGGGCGGCGCGGAACTGGGTCGCGGTGCGGCCGACGAAGCCGGCATGCTCGACCCGGGTGTAGCCGATCTGGGCCAGCCTGGCCAGGCTGGCCGCCAGGTCGATGCCGAGTTGGTCGCGCAGGGTGTACAGCTGCACGCTGATCTTGTCGCGGGGCACCCGGGCGGGCCGGCTGCCGCCCTTGGCGGCCTCGGCGCTCTTGGCGGCCTCGGCGCTCTTGGCGGCCTCGGCTGGCGAGGCGAGGAGGGCGGAGGTGCCGACCACGGCGGCACCCGCCGCGGCGGCGCCCAGAAGATTGCGGCGGCTGAGGTTGGACTCGTTCTGCATCGCTTGCACTGCCTCCCGGTCGGTGGTGCGGGAATGACGTGGACGCGCGGCATCGGCCGCTCGGGCGGCGGCTCCCGGTGAGCCGTACGCACGTCGGAGCACTTTTGCTGCATCGAGGTCGTTCGCTTGCTGATGTTAATGGTTTGTTTCGCTCAAGTGGCGAAAAGAATCTTCGAAATATTCAAAAGTTTCCCTGTGTGGAGCCGTAAGTGCCCGCCAAAGCCGTGGAACAGGCCGTTCGGACACGCCGGACATCACCCGTTCCGGAGGGCTTCGCCCAACCCATCGACCACATCGACCAGTGGCCGGGCGAGCAGCTCCGGCAGGGAGGCACCAGGGTTGTGACGGTCACGTCTCTCACCGTGCCCGGACGAAGCGGGCGGGACAAGCGGAAAGCGTCAGGCGGTAACGGCGCTGCGCTCGGCGGCGAGCAGCTTGCTGAAGTCCTCGGGTGGCATCGGGCGGCCCAGGTGGTAGCCCTGGCCCAGCGTGTAGCCGAGCAGGCGCAGCTGCTCCGCCTGGGCCTCGTTCTCGATGCCCTCGGCCACCGTGTCCAGGCCCAGCGCGTTCGCCAGCTGGATGACCGCGCGGGCGACCGCCTGGCGGGCGTCCCGGCCGCCGGGCTCGCCGTCCTCGATCTCGATGCCGTCCACGAAGGACTTGTCCAGCTTGACGATCGCCGCCGGGAACGAGCGCAGCAGGCTCAGCGACGACTCGCCGGTGCCGAAGTCGTCCAGGGCCAGCGCCACGCCGAGCCGGTCGAGCTCGTGCAGGGTGCGCGAAACCTGCGGGCCGCGCAGCACCGCCGACTCGGTCAGCTCCAGCACCAGGCGGTCGGTGGGCAATCCGTGGTCGGCCAGCGCGGACAGCACGTCCGAGACGAAGTCGGGGTCGTGCAGCTGCCGCGCCGAGACGTTGACGCCGGGCTTCTGCACCGCGTCGGGGCCGAACTCGGCCAGCCAGATCGCCATCTGCCGGCAGGTCTCGCGCAGCACGAACCGGCCCAGCTCGACGATGAGCCCGGTGCGCTCGGCGACCGGGATGAACTCGATCGGCGGCACCGGGCCGCGGACCGGGTGGTCCCAGCGCACCAGCGCCTCCACCCCGATGATCTTGCCGGTGGCCAGCGCGAGCAGCGGCTGGTAGACGACCCGGAACTCGCCCTCGTCCAGGCCCCGGCGCAGTTCGCCGCCGAGCTGGATGTGCGCCAGGATCGGCTCCTCCATGCCCGGCAGGTACCGCACGTAGCCGGCCTTGCCGTGGCCCTTCGCGGCGTACATGGCGACATCGGCGTCGCGCAGCACGCCGTCGAGGGTCGCGCCCGGCGCCGCGGTCGTGATGCCGATGCTGGCCTGCACCAGCAGCCGGTGCGCGCTGATCGGCCGGGTGAGCGCGTCCAGGATGCGCTGGGCGACGGTCTCCCCCACGGTCGTACCGCCGGTGAGCAGGACGGCGAACTCGTCGCCGCCGATCCGGATCGGCAGGCCGTCGACCCCGCACTGCTCGCGCAGCACGTCGGCCACCGCGACCAGCAACTGGTCGCCGACATCGTGGCCGAGCGAGTCGTTGACGGTCTTGAAGTCGTCCAGGTCGACCAGCAGCACGGTCACGGAGGCGCCGTTGGCCAGCGCGGCGTGCAGAACGCCGCGGAACCGGGCCCGGTTGGCCAGACCGGTCAGGCTGTCGTGGCTGACCTCGTGCTGCAGCCGCACCTCCTGCCCGCGGATATCGCTGAGCAAACGCTTGTTGTCGCGGAACGCCACGAACTGCCGGACCGTGACCAGGACGCTGACCAGCACGGCGGCGACCAGCGAGACCCGGCCGGGCCACTGCAGCGGGCCGGCGGCCACGGCGATCAGCGGCAGGTCCGCGGCCGCGATAGCCAGGTACGGCAGCAGCGGCGAGGACCGGCGCGACGCCCGGCGGCCACCGAGCGTGGCCCTGGCCTGCGCGCGGGCGGCGAGCGCGAGCAGCACCGGCGCGATCGGCAGCACCACGGCCTGCGACGGCACGCCCCCGGCGTTGCCGAACGTGGTGGCCAGCACGGCCACCCCGGCGGCGGTCAGGAACATCGCCGCCACCAGGCGCATCGCCGTCCGGTCCACCGGGCCGTCACCGAGGTACGAGACCTTGGTGATGCCGCCGATCGAGAGCAGGAAGGCCAACCCGACCAGCGAGAGGGTCTGTGGCGCCCACCGCTCGGTGGCAGTCAGCATCGGCGCGAGCCCGAAGTGCCAGAGCACGGTCGCGCCGCCGAGGAAGGCGACGAACCGGTCCAGGTGCATCCGCCAGCGCTCGGCGGGGTTCGTGGTGCCGACCGGCACCCGGGCGACCGCCCACATGGCCAGCACGAAACCGAGGCCGACGCAGGCCGCGGCGGACAGCGGCATGTCCGGCGGCATGTCACCCACGGAGTCGCGGGCGGCGCTGACCGCCATCAGCACGTAACCGACCGTCATGAAGACGCCGGCGATCAGCAGGGTCAGCCAGAAGCGACCGGCGGTGCGGTCGCCGCGGACGGTGCGCCAGAGCTGAAACAGGGCGGCCACCGCGAAGACCCCGCCCAGCGGCACGGCCACGTAGGCGAGCGCGACATGACCGGCGCCGACGGTGCTGAACAGCACGAACCACAGGGAACTGACAACGGCGAGGCCGGCGGTGATCCACACATAGCGTGCGGGTGCACAAGTGTCCTCGGCCATGCTGAAAGCATCGGCCGCCACCAGTCCCGGTGTAGGAAAACCCGGCTCGCCAGGATTACGCGCAAGATCGCCGTGCTCCACCCGGACCAGGCTGCCGTACCGCCGGCCCCGCGACCATCCGCGAAACGGACTATCGCCCCAGACCTACCGTCGCCCGAAGGGCGCTTCCTAGAGGGAAGCAGAGCGGTGCGGCCATCGCCCGAAGGTCGCTTCCCATGGGGAAGCAGAGCGGGACCGGCAAGCCGGCGGGATCGGCCGAAAGTCTGAGGGCGGGCCCGGGGATCAGCCCCCGGCCAGATGTGCGCCGGGCGGCGCGAAGCGATGCTGACTGCACTGTCGCGCACTGCTCAGGGGGAACCGGATGACGTCCGTACCGCATCACTACGACACCACGCCGCTGGCGCACACGGACGTCCTCGTCCTGGACTACCTGGCCGCGGTCTGGGGTGCCAGCGAGGACCTCGCGCCCGAGTTGCGCGACGAGCTCATGACCACCGTCGCGGACTACATCGCGATGCGGCGTACTTCGGTCGCCGACCCTTTGGAGGACCCGCGGCACATCCTGCACCGGCTGGGTCCTCCGGAGGCGCTCGTGGCCGCCGCCCGCCGCGGCCGGATGCCGGCCCACCTGCGGCGCCCGGCCGTGCCCGCGCCGCTGCCGCCGCCCACGGCCACACCGTCCGGCCACCTTGAGTACGCGGGGATAGCCCTGCTCACCGCCGGTGCCGTGGTGTTGCCGGTGATCAGCCCGCTGGCCGGGCTGCTGCTGATCTCGGGGTCGCGGCGGTGGAGCCCGGCGCAGAAGACCGCCGCCTGGGTGCTCGCCGCGTTGCCGGCCCTGCTCGGCTTCGTGATGGTGCTGGCCGCGATCGTCTTCGGCGGCGGTGAGGAGGCGCTGCTGCTCGCCTACCTGGCGATGGTGGGTGGCGCGATCATCGCCGGCCTGTCCCTGCTGCCGGGCCTGGCGGCGCGCCGCCAGTACTGAGCCGCCGACAGTACTGAGCCTGAGCCCAGCCGCGCCCCGGCTCAGCCGTCGGCGGGCTGCCGCAGCGTGGCGCGGGCCAGCATGGCCAGCGCCAGGGCGGAATGCGCCGGAAGCAGCCCGAGCAGGGGGAACACCCCGCCGAAGAGGAAGCCCGCGGCCATGGCGGCCACGATGCCGGCGGCGATCGACAGCGCCCCGGCGACGGCGGCCTGCGCCAGACCGGTCGTGCCACGGAGCACGGCCACGAAGCCGGCCAGCGCCGCGAACAGCGCGAACAGGACCGCGATCTGGGTGGCGGGATTGCCGAAGACCGCCTCGCGGGCGACCTCGGGGATGCCGGCGCCCAGCGCGACCATCATGGGCAGCTCGAACAGCGGTGGCACCAGCCAGACCAGTGTGCTCAGCCATCGAGCGGTGGCAGCACTCGCCGGTGTTCCCGTCATCAAAGCCCGCCTCCGTCGCTCGGTAGTGATCAGTCTGCTCCTACCCCGCAAGCTTGGCGTTCAGCGGGTCGGCCAGCAACTGGTCGAACGCGAGTTCGGCGGCGCCGATCAGCGCGGCGTCGCGGCCGAGGGTGGCGGCGCGCAACTGCACGTGCTCGCGGGAGGCCGGCAGCGCGATCCCGTCCAGCCGGCGCCGGACCACGCCGGCGCCGGCGGTGTACACCTCGCGCAGGGATCCGCCGAAGACGACCAGGTCCGGGTTGACCACGTTGACCAGGTTGGCCACCCCGAAGCCGAGCCAGTCGGCGACCTCGCGGACGGCCGCGCCGGCCGTGGGGTCACCGCCCACCGCGGCGCGCACCACCTCGCTGACCGCGTCCGGCTCCCCCGCTGCGCGGCCGGCGCGCCGCAGCAGCGCGGCCTCGCCGATCTCGGTCTCCCAGCAGCCGCGCGAGCCGCAGCCGCAGGGCAGCCCGTCCGGGTTGACCACCATGTGACCGACCTTGCCGCTGTGCCCGCGGTGGCCGGTCACCAGCCGGCCGCCGGTGATGATGCCGGCGCTGACCCCGAGGTCGCCGTGCAGGTAGACCAGGTCGTTGACGCCCGCCGCCACCCCGCGGAGGTGTTCGGCGAGCGCGGCGATGTCGGCCAGGTCGCCGGTGACGAAGCCGGGGCCGGCCGGGAGTTCGGCGCGCAGCGCGTCGGCGAGCTTCTCGTCGGCGGCGCCGATCCGGATCCGCCCCGCGCCGTCGCGGGAGGTGTCGGCCACCGCGGCCGCCCCGCCGACCAGCAGCGCGTCGCCGGGGACGGACCGGTGCATGTCGCGGACGAAGGCGGCCAGCGGCACCACCGCGTCGAGCACCGGCATCCCGGGCGGGCGGCGTACCTCCCGCAGGTCGAGGATCCGCCCGCCGAGGCCGATCCGGGCGGCCCGCACCAGGTCCGCCTCGATGCTCAGCGCGTGCGCGTACACGCGTGCGGAGCGGGGGCTGACCACCAGCGAGGGCCGGCCGGCCCGGCGCGCGGCGGTGGGTGCCTCGGCCTCCTCGGTGACCAGTCCGGCGGCGGCCAGGTCGAACGCGAGGGCGCCGATGGTGCTGCGGTTGAGGCCGAGCCGGCCGGTGAGTTCGGCGCGGGAGGTCGGGCCGTGCACGTGGACATACCGCAGCACGGCGCCCAGGTTCTGCCGGCGGATCTCCTCCTGGCTGGCGCCGGGCGCCGCCGGAAGCGGCGGCTCCGCGGCGCGCCCGGACCGGGACAGCCCGGACGGTACGGGTGTGACCACGCTCAGGCCTCCTCTCGGTACGGGGTGCAAACGGTGCAAGGACGACGAAGGGTCCCCGGAAACGGACTCCGGGGACCCCAAGGGCCGTCAGCGACTAGTGACTACCCTGTCGTACCTACTTCGTGAGCGGCGCGAGCTTCGGGTCGTTCGCGTACGCCTCGGCCGCGTTCGCCTTGGTGACGGCGACCGGCGGGAGCAGGTACGTGTCGACAACCTTGCTGCCGTTGTTGTAGGACTTCTGGTCGTTCACCTGCGGGGTGCCGCCGGTCTGGAGGGCCTTGACCATGTTGATGGTCTCCTTGACCAGCGTACGGGTGTCCTTGTTGATCGTCATGTACTGCTCGCCGGCCATGATCGACTTGATCGACTCGACCTCGGAGTCCTGGCCGGTGACGACCGGGACGGCCTTGCCGGCACCCTTGATCGAGGTGATGATCGCGCGGGCCAGCGTGTCGTTCGGGGAGAGGACGCCGTCCAGCTCCTTGCTGCCGTAGGTCGAGGTCAGCAGCTGGTCCATGCGGGCCTGCGCACCCTCGGCCTTCCAGCCCTGGATGGCGGTCTGCTTGACGTCGGTCTGCTTCGAGGCGACCACGACGGTGCCCTTGTCGATCTCCGGCTTGAGCACGTCCATCGCGCCGTTGAAGAAGACACCGGCGTTGTTGTCGTCCGGCGAGCCGGAGAACAGCTCGATGTTGTACGGGCCGGCCGGCTTCTTGGCCTTCATGCCGGCCAGCAGGGCCTCGCCCTGGAGCTGGCCGACCTTGAAGTTGTCGAACGCGACGTAGTAGTCGAGGTCCGGCGTGTTGGTGATCAGGCGGTCGTACGCGATGACCTTCGCGCCGGCCTGGTGCGCCGCGGCGACCTGGGTCGACAGCTGCGCGGCGTCGGTCGCGCCGATGACGATGACCTTGGCGCCCTTGGTCACCATGGCGGTGATCTGCGCCTGCTGGTCGGCGACCGTGGTGGACGCGCCGGCGTACTGCACGTCGCTGGAGAAGCCGGCCTCCTTCAGGCCGTTGGTGAACAGGTCACCGGCGAGCACCCAGTTCTCCGAGGTCTTGGCCGGCAGGGCCACACCGATCAGGGAGTTGGCCGCGAAGCCCTTGGCCGGGGTGTCCGAGCCGGTCTCCTCGTCGCGGCCGCCGCCGCAGGCCGTCAGGGCCAGCATCGAGATGGCGCCGATGGCCACCGTCTTGGCAAAGAAAGTACGCATTGGGGGGTGTTGCCCTTCTTCAGAGGTGATACGGGTGAGAGGGGGTTGGTGGCCGTCAGCCGGACACCGTCGTCTTGGCGGGCTGGGAACCCGCTTCCGACGCCGCCGGCGCGGCAGATGCCTCCCGGCGGAAGGGACGCGTGATGCTTCCGATGACGGAGAAGCGCCCCTGGCTCTTGTTGTAAACGTCCAGCGCGACGGCGAGCAGCAGGACCAGGCCCTTGATGATCTGCACCCGGTCGGTGCCGACGCCCTGCAGCTGCAGGCCGTTGTTGAGCACGGCCATGACCAGACCGCCGACGATGGAGCCGCTGATCGTGCCGATGCCGCCGGCCACGGCCGCGCCACCGATGAAGACCGCGGCGATCGCGTCCAGTTCCCAGCCGTTGCCGTCCTGCGGACCGGAGGCCGCCGAACGCGCCACGAAGATCATGCCGGCCAGCGAGGCGAGCACGGACATGTTCATCATGACGAAGAAGTTGACCCGCTTGAGCTTGACGCCGGACAGCTCCGCGGCGCGCGAGTTGCCGCCGACCGCGTAGATGTGCCGGCCGCCGGCGGTGTTGCGGGTGTAGAACGAGTACAGGATGACCAGCGCGACCAGGATGATGCCGGAGACCGGGAAGCTGGTGCCCACCCGGCCGCTGGCGAAGCGCAGCGCGACGAAGGCGAGCACGCCGACCATGACGGCCATCCGCAGGATGGAGACCCACAGCGGGCCGGCGTCGGCGTCCATCTCATGCCGGGTACGCCGGGCCTGCAGCTCCCGCCAGACCACCGCGAGGCAGGCCGCCAGGCCCAGCAGCAGGGTCAGGTTGTTGTAGCCGGTGTTCGGTCCCACCTCGGGCAGGAAGCCCGAACCGATCACCCGGAAACCCTCGGGCACCGGGATCGTGTTCGCGTTGCCGATGAACTGGTTGCCGCCCCGGAAGATCAGCATGCCGGCCAGCGTGACGATGAACGCGGGTACGCCGATGTAGGCCACCCAGAAGCCCTGCCAGGCGCCGATCGCCGCGCCGATGGCGAGGCCGAAGAGGATGGCCAGCGGCCAGGGCAGGTCCCACTCCGTCATGGACTTGGCGACCAGGATGCCGGCGAACGCGGCGATCGAGCCGACCGACAGGTCGATGTGGCCGGCCACGATCACCATCAGCATGCCGATGGCCAGGATCAGGATGTACGAGTTCTGCTGGAACAGCGCGATCAGGTTGTCCGACCGCAGCGTCAGCCCGTCCGTCAGGAACTGGAACAGCAGGACGATCGCCACCAGCGTGAAGATCATCCCGAACTGCCGGGCGTTGGAGGTGGTGCCTCCGAAGAGGTTCTTCTGAAGGTCCTTGAATCGGCTCATCGCGTCTGCATCTTCTTCGTCGAGGTCATCTGCTTCATGAGGGTCTCCGGGTCCGCATCCTGCCGGGCGATGTCGCCCGTGATCTGGCCTTCGAACACGGTGTAGACGCGGTCGCAGAGCCCGATCAGCTCGGGCAGCTCCGAGGAGATGACGATGACGCCCTTACCCTGGTCGGCGAGCCGCTGGATGATGCCGTAGATCTCGTACTTGGCGCCCACGTCGATGCCGCGGGTGGGCTCGTCGAGGATCAGCAGGTCGGGGTCGGTGAACATCCACTTCGCCAGGACGACCTTCTGCTGGTTGCCGCCGGAGAGCTTGGAGACGCCCTCGTCCACCGACGGCGCCTTGGTCCGCAGTTCCTTGCGGTACGCCTCGGCGGCTTTGTACTCGGCGACCTCGTCGAGCACGCCACGCTTGGTGATCTTGGAGAGCTTGGCGGACACCGTCGACGTCTTGATGTCGTCGAGCAGGTTGAGGCCGATCGCCTTGCGGTCCTCGCTGACGTACGCGAGCCCGTGGGCGATCGCGTCCGCCACCGACTTGAGCACGATCTCCTTGCCGTCCTTGATGATCGTGCCGGACTCCCAGACCCCGTAGGAGCGGCCGAAGACGCTCATCGCGAGTTCGGTGCGGCCGGCACCCATCAGGCCGGCGAAGCCGACGATCTCGCCGCGGCGGACCACGTAGCTCTCGTTCTTGCAGACCTGGCGGTCGGCGGAGATCGGGTGCCGCACGTTCCAGTTGCGGACCTCGAAGAAGACCTCGCCGATCTTCGGCGTGTGGTCGGGGAACCGGCTGCTGAGCTCGCGGCCGACCATCCCACGCACGATCCGGTCCTCGTCGACGCCGTCGTCCTTGATGTTCAGCGTCTCGACCGTCTTGCCGTCCCGCAGGATGGTGATCTGGTCGGCGATCGCCTCGATCTCGTTGAGCTTGTGCGAGATCATGATCGAGGTGGTGCCGCGCTCACGGAAACCGCGCAGCAGGTCGAGCAGGTGCCGGGAGTCGGCCTCGTTCAGCGCGGCGGTGGGCTCGTCCAGGATGAGCAGCTTGACGTCCTTGGCGAACGCCTTGGCGATCTCCACCAGCTGCTGCTTGCCGACGCCGATGTCCTTGATCAGGGTGTCCGGGTTCTCCCGCAGCCCGACCCGGGCCAGCAGCTCACGGGCCTGGCGCTGGGCGGACTTCCAGTCGATCGCGCCGCGCTTGCGGGGCTCGTTGCCGAGGAAGATGTTCTCGGTGATCGAGAGCTCCGGGATGAGCGCGAGCTCCTGGTGGATGATCACGATGCCCGCGTGCTCGCTGGCCCGGATGTCGGAGAAGCGGGTCTCCGCGCCCTGGTAAACGATGTCACCGTCGTACGTGCCGTACGGGTAGACCCCGCTGAGGACCTTCATCAGCGTGGATTTGCCGGCACCGTTCTCACCGCAGATGGCGTGGATCTCGCCGGCGCGCACCACCAGGTTGACGTCGGAGAGGGCCTTGACCCCGGGGAACTCCTTGGTGATGGAACGCATCTCCAGGAGGATCGGCGCGTCGCTCATCGGTCGCACCACCTCGCCAACGTCATGGATGCCTCCGGAGGGTTCTGGCTGTCACATGGTTTTGTTGTCGAGGGCAACCTATTCAGAGCAGAAGATGATTCGCAAGTTTCTAGATCGCTTAACAGGTAACAATCCGGCAATAAACAGCCGGGGCATGCGACGCATGCCCCGGCCATCGTTCGTTCAGGCTCCGTTCAGACGCTGACCGGCTCCCGCTCGGGCTCGCTCGCGAGCTCCTCGCGCAGCCGCTCACCCTCGATGTCGACGTTCGGCAACGCCCGGTTGAGCCAGCCCGGCAACCACCAGGCGGACCGGCCGAGCAGCGAGATCACGGCCGGCACGATGGTCATCCGGACCACGAAGGCGTCGATCGCCACCCCGATCGCCAGCGCGAAGCCCATGGACTTGATGACCGGGTCGTCCAGCAGGATGAAGCCCGCGAAGACCGACGTCATGATCAGCGCGGCCGCGGTGACCACCCGGGCACCGTGCCCCATGCCGCTGACGGTGGCCTCCTGCGGGCCGGCGCCGTGCACGAAGTCCTCCCGCATCCGCGACACCAGGAACACCTCGTAGTCCATCGCGAGCCCGAAGAGGATGCCGATCAGCAGGATGGGCAGGAAGCTGATCAGCGGGCCGGGAATGTCCAGGCCGATCAGCCCGCTCAGGTGCCCCTCCTGGAACACCAGCACCGTGATGCCGAAGGTGGCGCCGACGGTGAGCAGGAAGCCGAGGGCGGCCTTGAGCGGCACCAGGATCGACCGGAACACCAGCATCAGCAACAGCACCGACAGGCCGACAACCAGCAGCAGGTAGACCGGCATGGCGTCGGAGAGCTTCTCCGACACGTCGATGCCCACGGCCGTCTGCCCGGTCAGGGAGACATCCGCGTCGCGGACCCCGGCCACCCGGTCGCGGACCTCGTGCACCAGGTCCTCGGTGGCCGCGTCGGTCGGCCCGGTCTGCGGCAGGACGCCGAGCAGGGCGGTCCGCTTGTCCTGGCTGAGGTTGGGCGGAGTCACCGCGAGCAGGCCGGGCGTGCCCTGCAAGAGCTGGGTGGCCTGCTGCACGGCCGCGGCGGTCTGCTCCGGCGAGTCGGCGGAGACCACCAGGGCCAGGCGCCCGTTGAAGCCGGGACCGAAGCCCGCGGTGATCAGGTCGGCCGCCTCCCGGGCCGGCGTACCGGCCGGGCTCGCGCTCGCGTCGGGCAGCGCGACCCGCATGTCGGCAGCCGGCAGCGCCAGCGCGCCCAGGCCGAGGACACCGACCAGCAGCACCGGTACGCGCAAACGGGTCACCAACCGCGCCCAGCGGAAGCCGAAACCCTCCACGGCCGTGGCGCGCGAGTCCGCCGGCGCGCCGTCCGCAGCACTGCTTCCCTCGTCGCCCGCAGCACTGCTTCCCGATAGGAAACGGGAGGCAGAGCGCTGGGACGAGCCGGTGCGCAGCCTGCGCGGCAGCACCCGTTCCCCGGCGAAACCGAGCAGCGCGGGCAGCAGCGTGATGGCGACCAGCACCGCGACGGCGACCGTGCCCGCCGCGGCCAGGCCCATGACGGTCAGGAACGGAATGTCCACGACGGCCAGGCCGGCCAGCGCGATGACCACGGTGATGCCGGCGAACACGACCGCCGAACCCGCCGTGCCGACCGCGCGGGCGACCGCCTCCTGCGGCGCCAGGCCCTCGACGAGGTTCTGTCGGTGCCGGGAGGTGATGAACAGCGAGTAGTCGATGCCGACCGCCAGGCCGAGCATCAGCGCCAGCACCGGCGCGGTGCTGGTCAGCGAGACGACGCTGCTGAGCGCGAAGAGGCCGGCCATCCCGGCGCCGACGCCGATCAGCGCGTTGAGCATGGTCATGCCCGCGGCCACCAGCGAGCCGAACGTGACGACCAGGACCACCAGGGCGATGACGACGCCGATGCCCTCGGTGCCGCCGACCTCGGGCTCGGAGTTCATCACCTCGCCGCCGTGCTCGACGCGGAGCCCGGCGGCCTCGGCGGCGGCGCCGCTGTCCTGATAGGCCGTGCGCTGGGAGTCGGTGACCTCGTCGGCACTGGTGGCGAACTGCACCTGGACCAGCGCGTACCGGCCGTCCTGGGAGAGCGCCTGGACCGCGTACGGGTCGACGGCGCCGATCACGCCGGGCAGCGTGGCCGCCTCCTTGACCAGGCTCTCGACCGCCGGCTTGAGCGCCGGGCCGGCCAGCGTCTGGCCCGCGGGCGCGGCGACCACGATGGTGCCGGTGGCGCCGCTGGCCTCGGGGAATTCCGTCCGCAGGGCGTCGATCGCGCGCTGCGACTCGGTGCCCGGCATGGTGAAGTTGCTCGACGTCGGGCCCATGAAGGCCAGCGCGCTTGCGCCCACCGCCGCGAGCAGCACCAGCCAGAGGGCGATCACGAGTTTGCGGCGCCGGAACGAGGCCCGGCCGAGCCGGTACAACAGGGTTGCCATGTCAGTCCTTTGTCGGGGGTGTGAGCAGGGCACGCTTCGCCACGGCGACGAGGGCGGAGCGCAGAACGGCGTCGTCGACGGGGCTGCCGATGGCCACCGAGGAGATGCCGGCGAGCAGGACCTCGCCGGCGATCTGGTCGGCCGGATCGGCCGAACCGGCCGCGAACGAAGCGCAGAGGTTGTCGACCAGCGGCCGCAGGTCCGCGAAGGCCGGCGTCCACAGCACTTCCAGCGAGCCGTGGTAGATCAGGCCGGCCTCCCGGCGGTAGCGCAGCACCAGGTCGACGAAGCCGTCGATGGCGGCCTCACGCAGGGCCAGGCCGTCCAGGGTGGCCAGCCGGGCGTCCAGGGTGGCCAGCTCGACCGCGGCCGGCGCGATGAGGGCGGCGAGGATCGCCTCCTTGCTGTCGAAGTGGTAGAGCAGGGTGGCCTTGGAGCAGCCCACCCCCGCGGCGATGTCCTGCAGGGAGGTGCCCTTGAAGCCGGCCTGGGAGAACATCTCGGCGGCGACGGCGATGATCTCGTCTCGCGTCTTGGTGCGGACCATGCCCACAGCATGCCTGACCGATCGGTCAGAAGCTGGCCGATCGGTCAGGAAGTGACCCAGGTAACGCTGGGTTACCCAGGCGAGGCGCCGCGAACGGGATTATTCCCGCAATTGGCGCAGGATGCGGCTCAGCTCGGCCCGATCCGGCTCGCTCAGGCCGGCGAAGAAGCGCTCGGTGCCCGCCTGCCGGGCGGCCCGGATCGCGTCGCCGGTCGCCAGGCCCGCCGCCGTCAGGTTCAGCAACGTCGCCCGGCGGTCGGCCGGGTCCGGCGCGCGCTCGACCAGGCCGCGCCGCTGCAGATCGTCGACGACCTCGGTGGCCGAGCGCGGCGCGATGCGCAGGTGCTCGGCGAGGGCGCCCGGGCGCATCGGGCCGTGGCGCAACAGCACGGCCAGCGCCCGGCCGTGCGACGGCGAGATGCTCAGCGGCTCCAGTGACTCCTTGTGGAGGTGCCGCAGGCTGCGGGCGACGGACCAGAACAGCTCGGAGAGGTTCTCGTCGGCGACAGCGTCATCCACGGGAATACCGTACCAGCGGTTGCGGTTGTTCCCTCATGATGAGGTAACCTCACTAAAACTCCGTACCGAAAGCCCGTACCGGAAGAAGGTTTTGCTCTTGGAAGCCCCACCAGTTCAAGGCGGCCGCCGCGGCCGCGACCACACCGTCACCGCCACCGAGAAGAAGCAGGCCCGCGAGGTCTCCCTGCGCCGCATCGGCCGGCTCTTCGGCGCCCACCGCCTGCAGCTCACCCTAGTCACCGCGATCATCGTGGCCTCGTCCGTGATCGCCATGGCATCGCCCTTCCTGCTGCGCGAGGTCATCGACCGCGCGCTGCCGAAGCAGGACGTCACCCTGCTGGTCTGGCTCGTCGCCGGCATGGTCGCCGTCGCCGCCGTGACCTCGGCGCTCGGCGTCGTGCAGACCTGGCTCTCCACCACCGTCGGCCAGCAGGTCATGCACCGGCTGCGCGTCGACGTCTTCACCCACCTGCACCGCCAGTCCGTCGCGTTCTTCACCCGCACCCGGACCGGCGAGGTGCAGTCGCGCATCACCAACGACATCGGCGGCATGCAGGCGGTGGTCACCTCCACCGCCACCTCCGTCGCCTCGAACCTCACCACCGCCGTCGCCACCGCGGTCGCCATGGCGGCCCTGTCCTGGCAGCTCTCCCTGGTCTCGCTGGTGGTCCTGCCGCCGGCGATCCTGCTGACCCGCCGCGTCGCACGGATGCGCAAGGAGATCACCGCGCAGCGCCAACGGGAACTCGCCGACCTCAACGTGACCATCGAGGAAGGCCTGTCGATCAGCGGCGTACAGCTGAGCAAGACCATGGGCACCGGCGCCGCGCTGGTCGGACGCTTCACCGCCTCCTCGACCCGGCTCATCGACCTGGAGCTACGCTCGGAACTCGCCGGCCGCTGGCGGATGGCCGCAATGAGCATCGTCTTCGCCGCCATCCCGGCGGTCATCTACCTCAGCGCCGGCCTGCCACCGACCGCCGGCACGCTGAGCATCGGCACCCTGGTCGCCTTCACCACGCTGCAGGCCGGGCTCTTCCGGCCGCTGATGGGCCTGCTCGGCGTCGGCGTCTCGCTGACCGCCTCGCTGGCCCTGTTCGCCCGCATCTTCGAATACCTGGACCTGCCGGTGGAGGTCGACGACCCGGCCCACCCGGTCGAATTGCCCCGCCCGGTCCGCGGCCACCTGCGCTTCTCCGACGTCACCTTCGCCTACCCGGGCAGCACGACCGCCGCGATCGCAGGCATCAACCTGGACGTGCCGGCCGGCACATCGCTGGCCCTGGTGGGCGAAACCGGCTCCGGCAAGAGCACCCTCGCCGCGCTGATCGCGCGCCTCTACGACCCGGCCGCCGGCCGGATCACCATCGACGGAATCGACCTGCGCGACCTGCGCCTGGCCGACCTGGCAAGCATCGTCGGGGTGGTCAGCCAGGAGACCTACCTGCTCCACACGACCGTGCGAGAAAACCTCCGGTACGCCCGCCCGAACGCCACCGACGCCCAGATCGAGCAGGCCGCCCGCGCCGCACAGATCCACGACCTGATCGCCGGGCTGCCGGACGGCTACGACACCGTCGTCGGCTCCCGCGGACACCGCTTCTCCGGCGGCGAGAAGCAACGCATCGCCATCGCCCGAACGCTGCTGCGCGACCCCCGCATCCTGGTCCTGGACGAGGCCACCAGCGCCCTGGACACCTCAACCGAGCGAGCCGTCCAACGCGCGTTCGACGAGCTGGCCCGCGGACGGACCACGGTGACGATCGCGCACCGGCTGTCAACCGTGCGCGACGCCGACCAGATCGTGGTCGTCGACCACGGCCGGATCATCGAGACGGGCACCCACGACGCCCTGGTATCGGTCGGCGGCCGGTACGCCGCGCTGGCCGCCTAGTTGCGGCGGCCTGCTGGTCCGCGGCTTTCTACCCAATGCTGGAGCCCGCAGCCGGGCGAGGGGACGTTCATTCGGCATGGGTTTGGGTTATCCACAGGCCTCTCACTCTTGTCGTCCGTTTGTGCCAGCCTGGTCGGGTGTTGGAGTTGTTGTCCGAGACCCGCCGTGCGGCCGCCGCGTGCGCCGCCGCCCCGGCCTGGGCGGTCCCCGACCGGGACCTGATCGAGTGCCTACAACAGGCCTGGGCCGGAGTCCAGCAACTCACCGCCGTCACCGCCCACCTGATCTGGCAGGCACAAGCACAAGGCCTGCCGAAAGCACACGGGGCGACCAGCACCACCGTCTGGCTGCGCCAGCACCTGCGGGTCTGCCCCGGCACCGCGAACCAACTGGTCGCCCTCGCCGACACCCTGCACACCCGACCCGTGCTCGACACCGCCCTGTGTGCCGGGGGGATCTCCGCCGAGCACGCCACCACCATCGCCGGCACCCTCACGAACCTCCCACCCGACCTCGGCCGGGACATCACCGACAAGGCCGAGACCATGCTGGTGGAGCAGGCCGGGATGTTCGACGCGGTGACACTGGGCAAACTCGGCGGGAGGATCCTGGACCATGTCGCCCCCGAAATCG